>Ga0078972_1000395_pt1 | contig 180331 bp, 135 predicted proteins | sample YelNatPaOPGAMG01_FD_67568 | JGI IMG/M metagenome (GOLD analysis project Ga0078972, IMG submission 67568) | Hot spring thermophilic microbial communities from Obsidian Pool, Yellowstone National Park, USA - OP-RAMG-01 (SPADES assembly) (version 2) | ecosystem: Environmental > Aquatic > Thermal... | reverse complement strand
CGTATAGACTCTAACTTTTTCCGTCGTTGCTGTCTTGTAATTATGGAGGGTAGATTTTTATAGACTGCTGGTTAGGCAAAATATTTATATGTGCAAAACGAATCCTTTTTACGCTCAGCCCAAGAAGGATTCGTTTTTACATGAAACTGAACATCTGCGCTCAAAAAACAAATCCATCGAAATGGACTGTAATAAAATGAATAATAGATAAAAGACTTGCGTTTGTCTGAGAGGATGAGGCGATGTTTTTATTCTACGACTCGGTTCGCCTCGGCATAATATGGTGTAATATAGAATATTAGGTTATATTGGTTGGTGTGATGTTCGACTACGAGCAAGCGCTTTTATATCTGGAAGGGCTTAGAGAGTTCGGCATAAAGCTTGAGCTTGAGCGGTTTGTTGAGCTGTGCAGGCGGATGGGTAACCCGCAGGATAAGCTTTCGGTGATTCACGTTGGCGGAACAAACGGCAAAGGCTCCACTTGCGCATTCATCACATCTATTCTGGAATCGGCTGGATTTAGAGTCGGCACTTATCTTTCGCCTTATGTTTATGATGTTCGCGAGCGCATTCAGTTAAATGGCGAGATGATTCCAAAAATCGAATTCGCGCGTTTGATGAGCAGTGTAGCGCCGGTGATTGAGAAGTTAGCAGATGATGGGTTCGGCGAAACTACAGAGTTTGAAGCCAAGACTATATTGGCGTTTTTGTATTTTGCGCAGGTTGGTGTAGATTATGCGGTGATAGAAGTTGGGATGGGTGGCAGATATGACTGCACGAATGTAGTCAAACCGCTTGTTGCAGTGATAACCAACGTCAGCCTTGACCATACGGAGCGGCTGGGCAATACGGTTGAGCAGATAGCGTGGGATAAGGCTGGAATAGCCAAACCTGTTGCGCCGCTGGTTACTGCAGCCGAGGACGAAGCTGCTTGGCGTAAGATTGCGCTTACTGCGAGAGAGCAGGGGGTTGAAGAGATATGGCGTGTTATGCGTAAGAGTTTTCATGCGCCTTTAAACTCGCCTTTGCATGATGTAGAGGTTCGTTTTGATGGACATGATGGCGTAGTTGAGATTGAACTTCCCAATTTTCGCATACGACCAACTGTGCTTCGATTAGCTGGCGACTTCCAGTATGCCAACGCAGCCACTGCAGCTGCCGCTGTTGCTGCGATGCGAGGCTCTTCTGGAGTTTCCGTTTCGGCTTTTGAGAATGGTATTGCCAAAGCATATCTACCCGGTAGGCTTGAAGTGATTCGGCGAAAACCGACTGTTGTTATAGATGCTGCTCACAATCCGGATGGCGCAGCGAGGCTTGCCGAATCTTTGCCCAGATTGTTTAAATGGCGCAGACTTATACTTGTTATTGGTATGCTTTCTACACATTCTGCTGATGGAGTGCTTTTGGCTTTGGCGCCGCTTGCTGATAAAATTGTTGCTACACGGAGCAGGTGGGAGAAGGCTAGACCAGCGAGCGAGATAGCCGAAGCTGCGCGTGCGGTAAATCCTGCCGCTGATATAACTGTTGCTGAGCCTGTAAACGCAGCCGTTCGTGAAGCTCTGTTTTCAGCAGATGAGCGCGATTTGGTGCTTATAACAGGTTCGTTTTATACTATAGGTGAAGTGGATAAAGAACTGTTGCTGGATGGAGGAAATCTGTATTCTGATAGCTAACCGCAATTGTATATTATAGGGGTGGAAGATAGTCGGTAAATGAGTATAGAAGACATACGGAGTGAGATAGATAGGATAGATAAAGAGCTTGTTGAGCTTATAAACAAGCGTGCAGAGTGTGCTGCCGAGATAGGCAAGCTTAAGGATGCTTCGACGGAGAGCATTTTTGCGCCTGAACGTGAAATGCAGGTTCTTTCAAAGGTGCTTTCGCTAAACAGAGGGCCTTTGTCTGATAAAACCATTTCAGCTATTTACCGTGAGATTATCTCTGCATGCAGAGCCCTGGAAAAACCGATAACTGTTGCATATCTTGGACCTGCTGGCAGTTATACGCATATTGCAAGCATTCAAAGATTTGGCGATTCCACTGATTTTGTGCCGGTTGAAACCATTCCAGATGTATTCAATTCGGTTGAGCGTAGAGAAGCTAACTATGGCGTAGTGCCGGTTGAAAACTCGACCGAAGGAATAGTTAGCCATACTTTGGACATGTTCTTAATCTCTGATCTTAGAATATGTGCAGAGATATTCGCTCCTATATCCCACAATTTGCTTTCGGCTGGCGATGATATTTCGCAGATAAAAAGAGTTTACTCTATGCCGCAGGCTATAGCTCAGTGCCGAAATTGGCTTCGAACGCATCTGCCTGGAGTGGAGGTGTTAGAAGTTTCAAGCACTGCTAAAGCTGCCAGAATGTGCGAAGGCTACCCATCGAGCGCGGCAGTAGCAAGCAGTCTTGCTGCGCGCGAGTATGGGCTTAATATAATTGCCGAAGGCATAGAAGATAACCCACACAATCGCACAAGGTTTTTAGTGGTGGGCTACAGCAAGCCAAGTCCAAGCGGCAGGGATAAGACTTCCATAGTCTTCTCTGTGCCACACAAGTCCGGTTCGCTTTACAGAGCGCTTTCTGTATTTGATTCTGAACAGATTAATATGACTATGATTGAGTCCAGACCTACGAAGCAGATGCCGTGGGAGTATGTATTCTTTATAGATATACAGGGGCATGAAAAAGATGAGTCTGTTCAGAGAGCACTTTCAAAGCTGGCTGAGCATACTCTGTTTGTTCGAGTTTTAGGCAGCTATCCCGAAGCAGAGTAAAACTGATGTGTTTGATACAGGTGTCCGATGGGTTGGAGGTGGTTTGCATAGCCGTAAATCGGTAAGAAAAGGAGATTATACTATGAATGGCATACAAAAAATCTTGATGATTGTTGTTGGGATTATTCTGCTTGCTTTTGGCGTGCAGCGTGGGTGCTTGGCGGATGATCCCGATGATCATGTTGCATCGTTCCTGTCGAATTCCATTACCACGCCATATCTTGTTTTAGGTGAAATTTCCCTGTTGAGTAGAAATAGCGCTGATGGAAAACAGGCTGCTGTGCAGGGTGCAAAGGCTTTGTTGGCAACGTGTTTGGCAACTGAGGCAATTAAGTTTGCAGTGCATGAGGAGCGTCCAGGCAGTGAGTCGCGAACGAGTTTTCCCAGTGGTCATACGTCGTCGGTGTTTGCAATGGCAACGGTAATAGGCGATTATAAGCCCAAGTACAGGCTGCTTGCTTACGGTACGGCTGCAGCAATTGGATGGTCGCGTGTCGAAACTGGCTCCCATTACACCCATGATGTGATAGCAGGTGCTGTTTTGGGGCATCTTGTGGCTAAACATTTTACCAATGGTCATATTGTGCCAACGGTTGATGGGCTGAGTTTTAAGTGGAAATTTTAGATGTAGTTCAGTCTAGACGTTTAGGACAACCTAATTAGGTGTAATAGTTATAATCACCTTGCAGAGTTTTTGCTTCGAAAATGGGCGGCTTTGTGTACGAAAATCTATTGCCTTCCTCAGGCATTTGTTAGCGAGAGATGGTTGTTGGTAAATGGCTTTTTGATTGGTTAGGCTTTTAGGAATTTAGCTCTTCCACAGCTTTTTTGATGGAATTCTCCATATCTGGCGAAGGCAGATCGTCCTCAAACCAAGATGCGAGTCTATCTGCTTCAATCTCTTCTGTATAAGTTGCATAACCGCGTGCGTAGGTAAGACGATAAAACTCTCCGCCATAAACCTCGTCCAGTGCTACTACATAACACTGGGGGTCGTAGTGATGTAGCAGTTTGTTGATTTCGTATTTTGCTGTTTCAATGTCTATCGGCACGGTACCACCTCCCGCGAGCCGATGTTACAGAATTTGTCTAAAAATACAGGGAATTCACATTGCCGTCAAATTCAATGTTCCCTATAATGCTGTAAGCTGACAAGCTATTCTGTTTCTTGAATGTTATTCTACCCATAAACAGGCAGATTTAATAGGGAGTATTCGTTTGCACGATGCGGAAAAATTGTTCGCTTATTGGCTGCAGTTGATAAACTTGAAGGTAAAGGCGTAGGTTTCGGCGAAATAAATCTGAGGTTGCGTTACTATATTTCGATAAGGAAGGAAAAGTGCTTCGAAAGCGAAAGTCAGAAGGTGTTACGTCTAGTGCGGATGGGTCGGGGATTCGCGCGCTTATAAATACGCTTGATGCTTACCGTGGCATTGCAGCATTTATAGTAGTGTTTTTGCTGGGCGTCATATTTTCTCCACGAGCGCTGGATACAGGCAGACCTATATTTGTGTCTTTCAGAACTCAACTTGACATACTCTATGAGTACTGCGAGTATGGGCTTCTTGCGACGGGTATGACGCTTGTTATACTAACGGGCGGTATAGATCTTTCTGTAAGTTCGGTGCTTGGATTCTGTGCGACGTTTTTTGCTCTGCTTACTATAGGCTACGGATGGGATATTGCTCCGGCTGTGATTGTTGTTATATGTGCAGGGTTTGCGATGGGTGCTGTGAACGGTGCGCTTATATCGCGCTTCAGAATCCAGCCGTTTGTTGCTACGCTGGCGATGATGGTTTCGGCTAGGGGGCTTGCGAAGTTTATCTCAGGAGGGATAAAAGTACAGCCGGCAGCCGAACCTTGGTATAGGTGCACAGAGTCAACGCCGTATTTTTATCTTTGGATGACCAAATCGCTTCCTGGCATTGGCGTTCAGCCGAGCACGCTGCTTTTTCTGATCTCCATAGTTGTTATGGCAGTGGTTGTTAAATATACTACTTATGGTAGGCGGATATATGCGATAGGAGGGAATGAGGAAGCGGCTAGGTTGTCGGGTATTAGAATAAGCTGGAACAAGATTCTAACTTATGCGTTGTGTGCAGGGTTTGCAGCGCTTGCCGGGATTGTAAATGCCTGCAGACAGGATCTGGGCGATCCGGAGGCGGGGACGGGGTTTGAGCTTGAGGCTATAGCGGCAGTTGTTATAGGCGGCACCAGTCTGATGGGCGGCAAGGGAAGCATGGTCTTTACATTCATAGGCGTGCTTATTATGGCTTATATAAGCAAGATTCTAAGCCTGAACGCGGTTCCTATTGCACCGAGAATGATAATTCAAGGCGCTATAATCGTGATAGCGGTTCTTATACAACAACAAAGGAGGAGGTAAATAGATTATGAGAAAGGCAGCAGTAGTTCTTGTCTTGATGGCGGCGGTGGCATTATTCATAGCCGGCTGTGGCAAGAAAGAGGCCGAAACAGGAGAGAAGGTTAAGGCTAAGTGGACTATAGGGATGTCCCAATGCAATCTTGGTGAGCCATGGCGTGTACAGATGAACAAAGACATTGCCGAAGCTGCGAAGGCGCATCCTGAGATTAAGGTTGTATTCAAGGATGCACAGAATAAGAGCGAAACCCAGCAGGCGCAGGTTCGCGAGTTCAAACAGTTGGGAGTGGACTTGATTATTATCAGTCCGAAAGAGTCAAGGCCACTTACTGGACCGGTTGCTGAAGCATACAGGGCTGGTATTCCGGTTATAGTGCTTGACAGGAAGGTTGAAGGCAGCGAGTATACTTGCTTTATAGGCGCTGATAATGTGAAGATTGGCAGGGAAGCAGGAAAGTTCTTGGTTAAGATACTCGGCGGGAAAGGCAATGTGGTTGAGCTTAAGGGACTTATGACTTCGACTCCAGGACAGGAGCGGCATAAGGGCTTTATGGAAGGCATAAAGGGCTCCCAGATTAAGATTATCTTCGATGCCGACTGCAAATGGCTAGAGCCAAACGCACGCGACGAGATGACTTCGGCGCTTTCAAGGTTCGACAAGATTGACGCAGTTTATGCACATAACGACCCAAGCGCTCATGGTGCTTATATGGCGGCGCGACAGGAAGGCAAGGGAAGAGAGAAGACCATCAAGTTCATAGGAATAGATGCTCTGCCGACTGAAGGCGTGCGTTATGTAAGAGATGGGATATTGACAGCTACATTCCAGTATCCTACGGGCGGCAAAGAAGCCATAGAGACTGCTATCCAGATACTTTCAGGAAAGAAAGTGCCGAAAAATATTACCTTAGGCACGCGGATTTTTACTAAGGATAATGTTGATAAAGGCGGAGAGCCGCTTTAGAACAAGAATATTTGTTAAACAATAAGTGTACGCAGCGTGTCCGGTGAGATAGTATTTGCACTCACCGGGCATGCCGCAGGCGAGTGTTAAAAGGGGTGAGAACAGTGGAGTGTCCTAACTGCAAGGCGCAGAATGCCTACGACTCATTTTACTGCACTGCCTGTGGCGCTCTGATTCGGACACCTACCGCACCTGGGATTGGCGATGTTGAGAAATCGCTGCGATTCATTTTGCCAATAGGCAGGTCATGGCTTGCCATAGTCGCCGGTTACCTTGGGTTATTTTCACTGCTGCCTGGGTTTGGGCTGCTTGCGATTTTGTTCGGTGTGCTGGCGCTCCATGACCTTCGCAAACACCCAGAGAAATTCGGCTCAGGGCGCGCCATCTTTGCGATAGTGATGGGTGTTTTATGCACTGTGTTTTGGATCGCTCTAGCTATTTCTTATGTTGGCTCGCGCAATTTAAATTATTGATCTGCGGGAGGATTATTAGCAATGTTTTGTAAGAAGTGTGGGGCTGACAATCCTGAGAGCGCTGTTACGTGTTATGCGTGCGGCGAGCCATTGGCTTCGATCGAACAGCCGCGTCAACCAATGGAGCCAAAACCAGACAACTATTTGGTATGGTCTATTTTGGCCACGCTGTTTTGCTGCTTGATCCCTGGCATAGTCGCAATAGTATATGCAGCACAGGTTGATACAAAGTGGATGATGGGCGATTACGCGGGCGCGAGAGAAGCAGCCAAAACTGCCAGGACTTGGACGCTGGTAGCGTTTATACTTGGGTTAGCGGGGATAATCGCCTACATCATTATTTTCGCTATCTACGCCGTTTTTATTGCAGCAGCGATGAGAGGGATTGACTAGGAGTTTTAATCTGGTTGGCTGAATGAAGCTAACTAATGGGGGCGTTTATGTATTGTGAAAAATGTAATGCTGAAAACCCTGAGGATGCTGTTACGTGTCAATCGTGCGGCGAGCCATTAGTTAAGATTGAACAGCCGCAGGCGGAATTAAAGCCGAACAACTACCTGGTTTGGTCTGTTTTGGTTACGATGTTCTGCTGCATTTTCACTGGAGCGGTTGCATTGATTTATGCAATTCTGGTGGACGTGAGATGGGCGATTGGCGATTACGCAGGCGCGCGAGCTGCTTCTAGGAACGCTAGGACGTGGATCTGGATTTCGATTGTGGCAGGACTGTTGATTGCTATCTGTTTTGTGTTGATGGCAGTATTGAATTCTTTCTCTGGTGGGTGAGGGTAAGCGGTACACCTGCCGTGACGCAGGTAAGTTTGGCTTTTTGGCATTAGTTAGAGAGTTAATTTTGCAGAGTAGAGTCGATTGAAACGATAACCGTTATTAAAAGGAGAAATGGGTGTATTGTAGAAAATGTGGGGCTGACAATCCTGAGAGCGCTGTTACGTGTTATGCGTGCGGCGAGCCATTGGCTTCGATCGAACAGCCGCGTCAACCAATAGAGTCAAAACCAGACAACTATTTGGTATGGTCTATTTTGGCTACGCTGTTTTGCTGCTTGATCCCTGGCATAGTCGCAATAGTATATGCGGCACAGGTTGATACAAATTGATACAAAGTGGATGATGGGTGATTATGCGGGCGCGCGAGCTGCTGCAAGTGCTGCAAAGACTTGGACGCTGGTGTCAGTTGTGCTTGGGCTGGCAGCGGTAGTTATCTATGGGATTATCGTTGCAATGGGTGCTGCATCAGGAATGATGGGGCATAGCGGCTACTAAGATTTCTGATCGCAAGATGCCTTAAATATGCTTGGCTAGATGCGAGAGTATCTGTGTTAGCCTAACACGGCAGTCACCTGCACGCTCGTTCCTTCAGCGATTATAGGCAGCGTTGTTCCATAAATCGTTTTCCCATCAACCTCTATGTGCTTTACGCCTCGCTCAACATGCTGTGGGTTTTGCACCTCAATGTTATATAAAGCGCCGCGAAATTGGCGTGCAATTTTGAAACCGTTCCACTCGGAAGGTATGCATGGATCAATCAGCAGACCATCATACGTAGGTCTGACTCCCAAAATCCAGTCTATTCCATCGCGCAACATCCAAACGCCTGATCCTGTAAGCCAAGAATGGCTTGCCTGTCCAAAGCTTGGGTGGTCTGGGCTTGTTACATATTCACTATAAACATACGGCTCCATCATATAAATATCCGGATCAGCTGCCTGCACCATAGGCATGCATCTGCGAAACCATTCGTAGGCTCGATTGCCATGTCCAAGGATACACTCAGCAAGAATTGCCCAGCTCACAGGATGGTTAAATATAGCGCCATTTTCCTTCTTGCCAGGCACACAGCGTGTAGCAAGTCCTATGCCTGGATCAATCTTTGTATATGCTGGGTGCAGCATTTTTGGTCCCCGTGGGGTATCAAGTATTCTATAAGCAGATTCCATGCACATCTCAGCGCGTTCAGGTGGTGCAATGCCGCTTATAACTGCCCAGCTCTGAGCATTTAAAAATATTCGCCCTTCTTGATTTCTGCTCGACCCTATCACTCCGCCGTCGTCTCTCGTGCCTCTTATGTACCATTCGCCGTCCCAACACCGAGTGTTCAGCGCGTCTGCAACTTTTGCGTAAATATCTTTATACAATTCCCTGCGGTTCGATATGGAAGTAAGCTCGATCAAGCCACTGTTCAGCAGATATTCCAGAAGCTCTCCTAACTCGTTTAGTATAAAGCACAGAAACTCCGCTGTCCAAACGCTCTCACCTATGCCTTTTCGCCCGACGTAATCCAGAGTATCGTTCCAGTCGCCGGGTCCAAACTTCGGCAGGTTGTTTGGTGTTAGATTGGAAATCGTATAGTCGGCTGCTCTGCAGATATGCTCGAGTACTGATGCAGGTTCTCCGCCGTCCTGAAACCCAACCGTCTTTTCAAGAAACGCAAAATCGCCGGTTTCTTTTAGGTATGTTGTTACTGCCAGCGGCAGCCAAAGAGGAGTATCTGAATGCCCTGTTTTTTCACCTTGTCCGGTCAGCTTAAAATAGTTGTGAAGTGTGCTGCCGTCCTGAAACTGATGTGAAAGCACTTCCAAAATGCGCTCACCGACAACATTATGCTGCGATAGTAGCGGGCCCATCAAATCCTGCGACTGATCCCTAATTCCTACACCAAACAGCAGCCCACCATGATAATAGCCTGCGTTTCTGTTCATGTTGAATGTAACCCATGCCTGCCGCTTGCCCCATACGTTAAGCATTAGGTTCATCTCGGCATCAGGTGTTTCAACAGTTACAGATGACAGATACTCGCGCCACCAATCTTTCAACTGTGCAAGCGCGTGTTCAGCGTTGTCTATGTTCTTATATTTACCGATAATCCCAGCAGCTCTCGGCCTGGCTTCGTTCAGGCTTGATTGTGTGTCCGGAAGTCCCTGTTTAGCATCTGTAACCCCAAGCATTACCACAAGCTTCATGCTTTCATTAGGTGCCAGCGTGATTTTCGATTGAAGCGCGGCGCATGCATCGCCTGCTGTTATGTTTGTATTGCTAAGCGTCCCACACTCTACGGCTATTGGATTTTGTTCACTTCTCCAACGACCGATGAACTTATCCTTCGACCCATCCCAACCGCATACTGGCAAGCTAGATGCAGAGAACACCCACTTATCCCATCCTTGGTTTGGTTGTTCGACCGACACACCACGATGTGTTACCCAATAGTTTTTCGTTGCAAATAAGGTTTCTGTTTCTTTATCGAATTGAACTATGTTGAAGTGTTGATCGTTCGGCTGGTTTATTAGGTCTACCAATGCATGTCCTAGACAAAGTTCCACGTAGCTTATAATCGAAAGCTCTGCCGCATGGTTGGTTTCATTGGTCAGCTTAACTAGCCATATTTCAAGGTCATCGTTAAGCGGGACGAAGTAGGTTACTTCGCCGCGGATGCCTTTGCGCTTGGTTGTTATGGAGGTGTATCCCATGCCGTGTCTGCATTCGTAGAAATCAAGCTGTTTATCAGGCGTGGGCTGCCATGAGAGCGACCAGTAATCTCCTGAGCCATCTTTTATGTAGATGTAGCGTCCAGGGCGATCCCAAGGGAGGCTGTTGTAGCGCCAACGGGTAATGCGGGAATCGCGGGGGTCAACCCAATAGCTATAGCCGCCGCCTGCGTTAGTGATTAGTCCGGTATAGCGGCCGTTCGATATATAATTAACCCAAGGCGCCGGCGTGTCCGGTTTGGTTATAACGAATTCCAATCCATCTGATGAGAAATAGCCATAATCTTCAAGCTTCACCTGCGCACTCCGTGAATAGATTGTAGAAGTCATGCAATTCTAACACAAACAGCTAGTTTAAGTATTTTCGCATGGCGGTATTTTTTGCAGTGAGTAAACCTATTAGCCACAAATATAGTAGAATATAGTGATAGATCGCTGTGGGCGATATGACGAAAGATAGAATAAAGAAAATCTCAAAGTGGGTTGCTATATCGGTTGTTTTCGCTGCGGCGCTGGTAATAGGCGTTCGAGCCAGCTTTTTGGCTGCTGATCGGATAGCGCCAGGTGTGAGCGTTGCCGGAGTCAAGGTTGGAGGGATGAGCAAGGCAGATGCTGAGAAAGCAGTTGCGGCTTGGGCATCCGGCAGGTTATCACAGCCTTTGGTTTTCCAGGTTGGATCGAGACGGTGGGTTGGACTGCTTCGTGAGATGGGCATTAGGCTCGATTCAAAAGCGATGGTTCAAGATGCCTATAGTGTTGGCAGAACAGGCGGGTTCATCAAGCGGCTACGCGATATTCTAGCTTCGTCATTTGGCACAATGGATATTCCTCCAAAATACCTGTTTGATCGTGTCCAGATTGCGGCGATTTTGGATAAGATAAATGATGCCGTAGGCGTGCCAGCTAAAAACGCTCGAATATCATTTGATGATGGCGTGCGTGTTATTTATCCTGAAGTGCCTGGAACTACGATAGACTTTGACCGTGCGGGCGAGCTTATTGAAAGCGCTGTTAGGCATGGTCAGACGCTTGTTTCGTTGCCATTTGTTGAGGATAAGCCTGATGTTACCGCAAAAGATTTGGAATCTATAGATGCGCTGCTGGCGAGATTTACTACCAGATATCAGGCTTGGCGGCGTGATAGAACGCATAATCTCACGCTTGCGGCAGCTCGGGTAAATGGTACGCTTCTTAAGCCTGGCGAGGTGTTTTCTTATAATGACGCAGTTGGGCCAAGAAAACACAGCACTGGATTCAAGGATGCGCTTATTTATGTGAGGGGCAAGATAATTACCGGCACAGGCGGCGGTGTGTGTCAGGTATCATCAACTCTGTATAACGCGGCGCTTTTGGCTGGGTTGGATATAATCGAGCGACATAATCACTCTATGCCGGTGCCTTATGTGCCGCTTGGACGCGATGCAACCGTTGCATTTGGCGCGCGCGATCTTAAGATTAAAAATACTGCAGCTCATCCTGTGTATATAAGGTTTGCAGCAGGGCGCGGGCGTGTTACAGCGGAGATTTATGGCTCTTCGCAGGATAAGAAGGATGTTCGACTTATAGTAACACGGCCTAAGAAGATAGTTCGACCAGGCGCGCCGACGGTGACGGCTGTGGCTGTTTATAGGGTTATGGTTTCAGATGGCAGAGAGAGGCGCGAACAGTTATCTTACGATCGCTATCTGCCTCCAGCCCCGCATCCTGACGATAACAATCAGTCACCTAATTCGCAGAACGTAGCCGCTACCGGCACGCGCACACAATAGCGCAACACCGGGCCTCATTTTCAAGCTCAAAAAACTCCCTGTTTTTCACTGAATTCAGTTGAAAAACTCCTCACTTGATGTGGTTGTAGGAGCTGGATATGCCTGTTTACATTGACGTTTACGGTGGTAGAATGGTATAATAACAATGCTTCTGTGGGGCTGTGGCTCAGTTGGGAGAGCGCTTCCTTCGCACGGAAGAGGTCGTGAGTTCGAATCTCATCAGCTCCACCACACCCCATTTTCACGCTTGAAAATCCCCCTGTTTTCACTGAAGCACCCATACAAAACCCCGCACTTGGGCGCTTCAGTAAATGTTTTCGGAAAAAACACTGTCTTAGCAATCATAGGATAGAGTGGCGTTCAGACGTGGGGCAATAATCTTAAGGTTCTGGCGTTCGATAGGTGGGTATTTTTGGAAGTTGCTGGTGGATATAGTGGGAGCGGGGAGAGGATTTGAACCTCTGACCTTCGGGTTATGAGCCCGACGAGCTACCGGACTGCTCCACCCCGCGTCGCCGTCCATAATTATACCACACAAATTCTTCTGTGTGAAGTAATCAAAAATATACCTAGTTGTTTTTACCTACCTAGAGAATATCAAACTATGCCAATTTTTGTATTTTCGAGAAAGCACTGTCTTTGTCGCGTTCACACAACATAAGCTTGCCGATTATGTTTGAAACTGATATATTTGCAACATGAGTCCAACTGCCAACCGAGCTATCTCTCTTCGCCGTGGATTAGATTCTTCGCTGCTTGTCTCTAGTAATCCCTGCGATAATGTCATCGCTCTTGGCTCGTATTGGCCAGGTTATGCGGATACTGACACTCAAAGCAGGCTTGTTCGATTCTTCAAAGCTATTTCGCTCGATGGCAGGCATAATCCATACGCTATGCCTGTTGTTAATGCATATGCTGAGATGGTTATACGCGCTGCTTTGGCATATCGTCCTAGCGCATTTGTGCGCGTGCTTGCTTCATCCGAGACTTCGCCTAATCGCCAGCGCCCACTTGCAATCCTAGCAGATATAGTATGCTTGCAGCTCGGCATACCTGATTTCACTCATCTGTTCTTTCGTACAGAGGTGCGAAAGCCAATGAGCCAACTGGAGATTTTGTCCGGTACCGGTATGCTCCGGCGGCGTATTGACTACGTAATGCAGGATATCTTCATCCGAGAGTATTCGCTGGGTGGCAGTGTGCTGCTTGTTGATGATATCTACAATCTTGGGGCTACGGCACGTGTTTATTCTGCCGCGTTGAAGAATTTTTGCGGCGTAGAGAGCGTCTCAGCGGTTTATCTGGCGGCTACGAGGTTCAACAACGGAAAAGATGGGTGGGGCTATTTATCGCTTGATTTGGATGAATTTGCGCATGGTGCCAGAAAAACATGCATATATCCAGAGATTCGATTAGGCTTAGATGATGCTTGGCTTGCACCTAGAGAACGAGTTTTTCACATCACTCCAGACTGCTCTGCTGCTTCAGCTGAGTGCCGCCGAAGTTTTAGGTTTCTTGCGGAGCAGAACCGATTGCTATGTGCCGCTTGCGCTGCCAGATGATGTATGGCATCTGAAACTGCGCGGGCATTTCTCTGTTGAGCTTGATTTAGTGTTGGTACTCTTAGGTGTAGTTTTAGTAGCAGGTTTTTTAGTGCTAGCCGGCGACGGCGGATTTACGATTCGCACTTTCAGCATCTTGTCGCCTTTGCGCAGTCTTTTAAGCACGTCCATACCTTGTTTCACTCGTCCGAATACTGCGTATTTCATATCCAGATGAGGCGCGGCATTAAGCGTAATGAAAAACTGCGATGTTGCGCTGTTGGGGTCTTGGGTTCTAGCCATTCCCATAACTCCAGCCGAGTCGAACCTGAGCTTTGGAGTTACTTCGAGCTTGATTGTTTTCTCTGACCCACCAGTGCCATCGCCTTTCGGATCGCCGCCTTGTATAACAAACCCAGGCTCATATCTATGGAAGGTAAGCCCATCATAAAACTTGCGATTCACCAGTTCGATGAAGTTCTTGGTTGTTATCGGTGCGTCTTTCTCATACAGCGCAGCCTTTATTACACCTTTGTTTGTTTCTATCACTACCCAACGTCCGGTCTGCGGCTCCGAGGATTTTGCCGAGCCGCTTTTTGCAGCAGCGAAGGCACAGCTTGAACAGATTATAATTGCTGCCGCAGTTAATATGAACAGGTTTCGCATAAAATACACCTCGTAAATCTCTTACTTTCTACTTTTCTTTGTCTCTTGGGTCGGGTATAGGTTTTTCGATTTTAAGCGCACGTGCAAAGTCATTGCCAGTAGGTTTCGAGAGCTTTATGTCCAGAATCTTGTCGCCTTTTTGTATGCGATCTATAACCTCCTGTCCATGTATCACTCTGCCGAACATTGCATACTGACCATTTAAATTGCGCGCGGCTGTTTTTGTGATGAAAAACTGACTGGTTGCGCTGTTTGGGTCGCCAGGTTCTCTTGCCATACCTACCGCGTAAGGTTTATTGAAGTCCAGCCCCTGCTTAGTTTCGAGCTTAATCTTTTTCCCTGAACCTCCGGCTCCTGTTCCTGTCGGGTCTCCGCACTGCACCACCCAGTCTTCAACCCTATGAAACTTTATTCCCTTATAAAAGCCGCGATTCACCAGTTCGATGAAGTTCTTGGTTGTTATTGGCGCATCTTTTTCGTAAAGCGCTATCTGAAACGTCCCCCGAGTCGTTTTTACTGTGGCTATGTGCACTGGTTCCAGATACGCCACCGAAGTTTCTTTTGGTTTCTGGTTATCATTGTCATGCGTGTGTTGATCAGTTGGCAAGGTTTTTGGCAGGTACAGCTCCGGATAAAGCATTCGATTCACGATCGACGATACCCAAAGCATCCCGCCCAGCAAAATCACTATTGCCACAGGTAGCACAAATTTTGACTTCATATTTACAAATCCACCTCGCAGTTTGGCAACTGCGCCTAGTTTACAAAAGCATGGTAGCAGAAGTGCTCCCATACGTTCAAGTGTAAATCGCCTTTTTACAGTAATATTACCAGCTTGACTGCAGCCATATTCGCAGATAAACTGGCTGATGGGAACGATATTTCGTTTTATGGAATAATGACTGCTAGAGGTACTCCAAAATGAAGGTATTCTTGTCTGCATTGATGTTGGCGCTATCTATTCTGCCGCTTTTTGCGTTGCCGGATCTTGATGTAGCTTATATTTCGCGCAATCCGCGTTACGATCGTTACCACGTATCTTATCAATATGGCATAGATCCAAATGATTATTGGGCAGGCAAGCCTTATCTTTCCAGCACAGAGCAGGCGGTTGCTGTATAATATTGGTATTATTGGCTATTACTGCACGGAGAGCCTTTTGTGAATGCGGCTTTGATCACGCCTTGGTCAAGTGAATATGTGGACTATCTGCGCGATGAGTCACGCAGCGTTGGATCTGCCGACTACGTGTCTTTCCCTTTAACCGAAGAAGATGTCATAGATGTGATCAAATCCACTGCCGAGTCTGGAATTGCTGTTACGACTCAAGGCGCGCGTACTGGAATAGTGGCAGGCGCTGTTCCACAGGGTGGGTTAGTGCTTAACCTGAGCCGAATGAAGCACATAGGTGAGATTGTCAGGGACGACCAGACCGGCGAGTTAAGCATAACTGCTGCGCCTGGGGTTACGCTTGCTGAAATAATGGATGCTATAGAGCCTTATGGGCTGTTCTTTCCGCCTAATCCAACCGAAGACACAGCGTCTGTAGGTGGTATGGTTGCAGCCAACGCCTCCGGCTCATTGTCTTTCTTTTATGGTGCGGTAAGAAATTGGGTGCGCTCGCTTCATATAGTACTTTCCGATGGCGATGTGCTTTGCCTGCGGCGCGGCAGTATATTTGCAGATGGAAGAACATTCTCACTGCCTACTGAAAGCGGCAGAAAAATCACCGGCACGCTTCCTAGCTATAGGCAGCCTAATGTAAAATCTGCCGCAGGCTATTATATCGCTGACGATATGGATATGCTTGATCTTTTCATTGGGATGGAAGGCACGCTTGGAGTGATTACTGAGATAGAGTTGAGGCTTATTCCAAAGCCAAGAGCGGTTGGCGGATTAACTATTTTCTTTCCATCCGAGAATGATGCAGTTAAGTTTGTAAGGGTTGTTCGCGGCGAGCAGGTAGATGGGTTGGTTTCTCCGATTATTCGCCCGGTTGCTATAGAGTTTTTCAACAATGATGCTCTTAATCTGCTTCGTCGGATGAAGTCGGACTATTCGGCGTTTGGCAATATCCCATCAATTAAGCCGCACTATCATACAGCAGTAAACATAGAGTTTCATGCAGAAAGTGCAGACGCGCTTGACGAACTGCTGATTGATATGGTGGAGATGTTATCGGTGTTGGGTGTAAGCGATGAAGACACTTGGTATGCGGCAAACGAGAATGAGCTTAAGTCCCAGAAAGCATTTCGCCATGCTGTCCCAGAGGCTGTTAATATGCTTATTGATGAACGCAGGCGCAGTGTTCCAGGGATTACTAAGCTTGGCACTGATATGTCTGTGCCAGATGAGTACTTAACGGCTGCGATGGAGATGTATAACGAAGGGCTTCGCGCAAGCGGCTTGGAGTCTGTAATATTCGGTCACATCGGCGATAGCCATCTGCATGTCAATATTCTGCCTAACAGCACGGAAGAGTACAAGAGAGGCAGGGAGCTTTACTTGGAATGGGCTAGGCGAGTTGTTGAGATGGGCGGTTCTATTTCTGCTGAGCACGGCATAGGTAAGCTCAAATCTGCTTTTCTCGAGATGATGTATGGCTGCGAAGCAATCAAAGAAATGCGCGAGCTTAAGCGGCTGTTCGACCCTGAAATGCGCCTCAATCCGGGCACTCTTTTCAGTTTGTAGTGACTAGCATGCTATGCTTTTTGTGAGATTGGGTATAACTTTCAGTATAAGTATGAAATATAGCAGTAATAGGTGATAAAAACGGTGTCTTCAATATGTTATTCTCGAGCGGAATTGTCGTATAATAGAAAAGATAGGAAATAAAAAAAGGAGTATATTAGTTGCCTGCCCATCTACAAATTTATGCGACTGAGCCGACAGGAGTAGTTTTTGACATTATGCGGTTTTGTATCCATGATGGGCCAGGAATACGTACCATAGTTTTTCTAAAAGGATGTCCGTTAAACTGTTGGTGGTGCCACAATCCGGAAGGTATTTCGCCTCGCCCTGAAATGTTTGTTAGACCAGGCAGATGCATCGGGTGTGGGCGGTGTATGCAGGTATGCAGTGTTGGACTGGATCGCAGCAGGTGTACGTTTTGTGGTGAATGTGTTAGGGCTTGTCACACTGGAGCACGTGAAATAGTTGGTCAAACAATGACTGTTGCACAGGTGATGGAGCAGATCGAGAAGGATATAATCTTTTATGATGAGTCGGGAGGAGGAGTAACGTTTTCTGGCGGAGAGCCGCTTATGCAGCCGGAGTTTTTGGAGGCTGTTCTAAAAGCTTGTAAGACGATGGAGATACATACTGCTGTAGAGACTTCGGGTTATGCTAAACCGGAGACAATTAAAAGAATAGCTCAGTATGTTGATTTATTTCTCTACGATATCAAATCCATGGATGATGAGAAACACAAAGAAGCTACCGGAGTATCTAACAAACTTATTTTGTCAAATATTCGCGATCTCAGTGAGTGGCATCCAAACGTAGAGATTAGATTTCCTGTTATACCAGGAGTGAATGATGATATAGAGAATGTGAAAGCGCTGGCAGATTTGGCATCGTCATTAAAAGTGAAGGGGGTACATCTTCTGCGCTATCATAATGCTGGCACAGAAAAGTATGGAAGCCTTGATAAGACATATTTTCTTACGGATCTACAGCCACCGACGGATGAGAAAATGGCTGAGATTAGATCTGTGTTTGGAGACGCCAACGTTAAGGTTTTGAATGGAGGGAATGAGTATTATGAACAAAAGAGTGGAGCGGCTTAGGCAGCTCAGCTTAGAAGCTAAACCTACGTTTTCTACGGAACGTGCTGAGCTTATGACCGAATTCTATAAAAAAGCACCTCAGGCATCAGTTCCTGTTACTAGAGCGTTGGCGTTTAAGTATCTCATGGAGAACAAAGCGATTTGCATCAACGATGGAGAGCTTATTGTCGGCGAACGCGGTCCTGCCCCTAAGGCTACCCCTAGCTATCCAGAATTGTGCTGTCACTCGTTGGAAGATTTGGACATAATCAATACGCGCAAGAAGATCCCTTTTGTGGTTTCAGATGAGGCTAGGAAGGTTTACGAAGAAAAAATTATTCCATTTTGGCGCGGTAGATCCCAACGCGACAGGATTTTCCAAGAGATGACTTCTGAGTGGAAGGACGCTTACGAGGCAGGTATTTTCACCGAGTTTATGGAGCAACGTGCACCAGGGCATGTGGTTGGTGATAAGAAGATTTTTACTAAGGGATTTCTTGATTTCAAGCGTGAGATTGAAGATGCGATGGCTTCGATTGATTACTTCAACGATCCAGAGGCTTATGATAAGCAGGAACAGTTGAAGGCTATGCTCATCTGCTGCGACGCTATAATCACTTTTGCAAATCGCCATGCCGAACTTGCAAGAAAGATGGCAGCTGAAGAAAAGGATCCTGTTCGCAGGATGGAGCTGGAGAAGATTGCCGATGTGTGCTCATGGGTGCCAGCTAACGCTCCACGCGATTTTTACGATGCGCTGCAGGCTTATTGGTTTGTACATCTTGGCGTCATCACAGAGCTTAATACTTGGGATAGTTTTTGCCCTGGTAGATTGGATCAGCATCTATATCCTTATTACAAGAGTGGGATAGACAGCGGCACGCTTACAGAAGAGCGGGCAAAGGAGCTGTTGGAGTGTTTTTGGGTGAAGTTCAACAACCAGCCAGCGCCTCCGAAAGTAGGTGTAACCGCTGCTGAATCTGGCACTTATACGGACTTTTGCAATATCAACTCAGGTGGGCTTAAGGAAGATGGCTCAGATGGCGTCAATGAGTGCACTTATTTGATTCTGGATGTTATTGATGAGATGCGTCTTCTGCAGCCTAGTTCCAATGTTCAGGTGTCTAAGAAAAATCCTGATCGTTTTGTGAAACGTGCAGCTCGCATTATACGCAAGGGATGGGGTCAGCCATCTGTATTTAACGCTGATGCAGTGGTTGAAGAGCTGCTTAGCATGGGCAAAACTTTAGAGGATGCACGAAACGGCGGCACCAGCGGCTGTGTGGAGGTCAGCGCATTTGGCAAGGAAGCTTGTATACTTACAGGATATATTAATCTGCCAAAGATACTTGAGATTACTCTGAACAACGGTGTTGATCCGCGTACTGGCAAACAGATTGGACTGCAGACAGGAGATGTTACCAAAATGCAGTCTTTTGATGAGCTTATGGACGCTTATCGCAGACAGCTCAACTACTTCATTGATATAAAGATACGCGGCAACAATGTTATCGAAAAGCTTTACGCAGAGTATATGCCTGCGCCGTTCCTTTCGATCATTGTTGACGATTGTATAAAGAAAGGTAAGGATTATAACGCCGGAGGTGCAAGATACAATACATCCTACATACAGGGGGTAGGGATTGGAAGTATAACGGATAGTCTTGCTTCAATTAAGTACAACGTATTCGACCAAAAAGTCATTACAATGTCGCAGATGCTCAGCACACTTGCCAATGATTTTGAGGGTGATGAAGAAACTCGCCAGATGTTCCTAAATAAAACACCTAAGTATGGCAATGACGACGATTACGCAGACGATATTATGCGTGAGATATTCGAGATGTACTGCAGCGCTGTAAACGGCAGGCCTAATATGAAGGGTGGACAGTACCGCATTAATCTCTTGCCGACTACGTGCCATGTGTATTTTGGGTCGGTTACAGGAGCTACGCCTGATGGACGGCGCGCATGGGAGCCGCTTTCTGAGGGTATTAGCCCTGTTCAGGGTGCGGATCGCCATGGGCCAACGGCCGTGATAAAATCTGCTGCTAAGATGGATCATGTTCGTACTGGTGGCACCCTCCTGAACATGAAATTTGCTCCGCAGGTGTTGGAAGGCGAGGAAGGCATAGAGCAGCTGACGCATCTAATCAGAAGCTATTTTAAGCTGGGCGGGCATCATGTGCAGTTTAATGTAGTTACAGCTGAAACGCTTCGCAGAGCCAAAGCTGAACCAGAAAAATACCGCGACCTTATAGTACGTGTTGCAGGCTATAGTGATTACTTCTGCGATATATCTGAGAAATTGCAGAACGAGATAATAGCCCGAACAGAGCATAGGTCTTTTTAGTACGATATAGATCACAACTGGAAGATCCAAGTATCTCAAGCGGTAAAATCACATATCAATGGCTACCGCATCGCAGATACATGGTGGTTGAAAGGTTGTGTTTTTGCTGCATATTGTGAAATTAGTTAATAATCAGCGTTGACGATGGGACAGAAGCAATTTTTTACTAGCCAGACATCTTCTTTGACCCATAGACATAGGACTCATGCAAAAAAGCTTCGAGATTCTCCAATGGACAGTCTTCGTTTATGCCATTGCCAGCACCTAAAATTAACTTGCCATCGGGACGGTAGTATGTGTCAATGAGGTATCGGACCTCCTTTCTCACGTCTTCCGTAGTTCCAAATGGTATAACCTGCTGTACATCAGCTCCTGCCCAAATAGTAATGTTGCCTCCGTAGAGATTAGCTATACGAACGGCATCCATCGCATGTCTCTGGATTGGATGCAGCACGTCAAGTCCTATCTCGATCCACTCAGGAATGAACGTTTCAACATTTCCGCAGGAATGAAACCAAAAATGCATTCCAAGCTCGTGCGCCCTATCGAATAACTCTTTGTAATAAGGCTTGAAAAACTCACGGAAAAATTCTAACGAGAAAAAAGTTGAGCGCTGAGTTCCAAGATCATCGCCCGTTAGGATTGCATCAGCTCCAATCTCAAATTTCGCTCTCTCAATAAGCACTAGGTAGAAATCAGTCAGCTTTCTAAAAAGTCTGTGCACTTGTTCTGGAGCAATATAATAGTCCATAAGTGCATTTGACATACCCCGAAGCGACCAATGACGTTCAAAGAAACAAAACCACCACCAAGCGATTCGGTAGCGTCCATCATTCGGAGGATTGTTTTGAAACATGCCGGGGTAGTGTGGGTTGGGAAAATGCTCGATAATGTCGTCAAGTTCAGACCAATCGTTTATGGCGATCTGAGAATCTAGCGCTATACTTTTTTCTTCCTGAGGCATAGAAGCGCTGCGGTTTGCCCAGCGATAGTCAGGATCATCTGGTGGGGATTCAAATGTTTCAGGGATATTGACCCAGATAATTTGCCCATCTTGTGGATAACGACTGAGTAGATCAAGAACAGCAGTTTTTCTATCGCCAAAAGATTCGGGATGTACCCAAAAATGGATAAACATCGGCACTCTAGAAGCAGCTCCGCAACCGTCTATGACATATGCAATCTCTTCCTTTGTAAGTGGTTTAATCGGTTTTATCATAATACTTTTTCTCTTTGGGTTTCTACTTTGTTTTTATTCTTATTATTGATAGCGAATATGGTGGAAAGCTGTGCTTGAAACTATTACCTACAGGGATTTTCGCTGTTTTTGGTGAAATCTTCGTAGGATTTTCAAAAGAGTTTTCGTCATTTGGATTTTCAGATGTTAGAAGAATAAGGTCGCCGGTTGATGCTATCTGAGCACCATTGATATTGATGTCGGTGGTTACAATTTCTGGGCACGTGTTCACAACCTTGATAACAATCTCGCCTTTCTTCTCATCTCTGCCGGCAATTGCAAAAATATTGTCCAGCCGAGGGATAATGCTTTCGTTTGTAAGTTGACCATCCAGGTAGCACCTGACCGTACGTCCCTTGACTTCCATCCTCAGATCATACCATCTGTTGCTTTCAACAGAAGCTTTCATCGGCGTGCCAACTATTGAACCATCTACTTGGATTACATGCTGGCTATTTCCCCAGCCTCCTACATTCCAACATATCCTGCGTCCGTCGTCGTAACCCGCAAGTATTATGAAACCTTCACTTCCTTCGAGTTTACGAGCCTTGCATGAGATTGTAATATCTTTCCAATCTGCATTATCCAAGAATGCAAACGAAACAATTTTTTGCGTCTGTCTAAGTACACCGTCTACAACTTGCCATGACTCGCTTTCTTTTCTCCATTCATCTGCGCCGATGTTGAGGCCAGTTTTATAGACTACTTTCCCGTTTTGTTCAACTTTTATATCTTTGAATTCGGCAGCAGTATTAAATGTGCCTAGTCCGATTCCCCCTCCTATTGTTTTTAAAGTGTCTGGAGTATATTCCACATCAGTTTTGAGGTTTACGTCATAGCGGTTTTCACCAAAAAGCTTGCATGCGTAATACGATGCACGTCCAAACACTTGACTGGAGTTATAATGGATGAGGTTAACTTCCCATTGACGCCGATTTACATTTTCCAGCAGCGGCGCGTAGCTGCCCATCTTTATGAGGTCAGAGTTTTTCTCCATCATCATCATAAAAAGTGAATCACCAAGAGCAGCCATCAGATTACCTCTACCTACGCCGCCATTGCAGGCAAATTCACCGATATACAAGTCCCAATCTCCACGATTGTAGGCTTCGAAGCTGTTCCAGTTTTCCATCGGCCAATTGACGCTTTTATAAGCGTGTTCATCAACTATATCTATCTTACCGGCGGCGTTTATTGCGCCATAGTCTATTCCTGCAATCCAAGAGCTTAGTATAACTTGCAGGTTGGGGTACTTCTCTTTGATGGCTTTGTAAAACCTCGCCCATCTTTCGCCGTATCTTGGGCCCTGTTCTTCATTGCCGATCTCTATATACTTAAGTGGGAATGGTTTCGGATGTCCATTTTTTGCACGCACTTTTCCCCATCTGGATGTAGTTGGTCCAATAGCATATTCTATTGCGTCTAATGTGTCTTGTATTAGCTCTGGAATTTTATCATCTGGTATAAAGGTTCCGCTCCTGAAAGCACAGCTAACCCCGCAGTTTACAACATAAAGCGCATCTGCCCCGATGTCTTCACAGAACTGCAGCCATTCGTGATAGCCGAAACTATCGGTGCTCCAATAACCCCATGGACTAAAAGTGCCGGGTCTTTCCTCAATTGGGCCTATGGTTCGTTTCCAATTTGGCGCTGCTTCGACTGTAATCCCTTCAACATAGCATCCTCCTGGCCATCTTATAAAAGCTGGTTTCATATCTGCAATCATCTGGGCTATGTCCGGGCGTAGGTTGTAAGGTTTGTTCTTCCATACTTTAGTTGGCATCAGCGAAACCCAGTCCAGCCATACAGTTCCGGTAGAGCCAAAAGTAAGCACAAAATGCGCCTTTGGATCCGAATCAGTCGCTTTCAGAAGAACGTTGTACTCTTTCCAGTCAGCGCCTGGAATATCATTAACAATACTTTTGGCAAGCGTTCTGCCGTCTGAGCCTTCGAGCAACGCTGTGAAAGGTCCGAGGAATCCATCTGCCGAACGTGCATGAAATCTGAGCCTATAGTTTTCACCTTTGACGATATTCATTCCCCAAAAGCCTTCATTTGCAACTCCTGCTCCTTGGGATTCGATAGTAATCTGTAGGGAATGAGGAGTAGCTTTGTTAAGCGGTTTATCGTCCACCAGTTTGAGTTTAACTGAGCCAACAGGTGACCATGCTGGCCATTGTCCTCTATCAGGCCATGGCATTGTCCAGTCGCTGATTCTAGGTTGGATCCAGTAATGAGGGGTACGAGGCGGAATAAGCTTATCTCCCTGAAGTGTGCAAGCAGGAGGCAGCTGTGAATCTTCGAACCCTCTGTTCTGGATCAGCTCGGCATAAAGCCCTCCTTCTACAGCATTGTTTATTTCTTCGAGGAATATTCCATAGAGACTTGGCGATACTTTGTGTCCGGGTTTTGATGCATCAATTGTGATTGTTCCGGAAGCAGCTAGCAAAGGGATTACCGTTGTTAACATAAACGACGTCAAGATTAGCGTTGATAATATCGTTGGCTTCATCTTTATAATCTATGCTCCGATCTTATTTGTTGGTTGCAGTTGAGTGTATTGTTTCCGCAGGTCCGAGCCCTGTTGGTGAACCATCGCTGGAGTTAGATTCTGCGGACGGTATATATTTTTCGTCGTTGGTTATAATAATCTTATCAACAGCCAGCGCGTCATGGTTCAGCCAGATGTTTATAGTTTTTATGCCGGGTGCATCTACATCAAATCTGCCTGATCGCTTCCAGCTCATTCCCTCCCATCCCATCTCTATCTTGCTCCAGTCGCCGCTGTTCATATCTAGTCCAACATATAGTGTGTGATTGAATCTGTATTCGCCGCAACCTCGCACCCATATCCAGTGCTGTCCTGTCTTTGTGAAATTAACTTGGTAGTCCAGCCTCGCTTTATGATCCAGCGTTTTACCTAGAAAAGGTGCGCCGTTTTTGATATTAGTTTTCATATATCCTTCTCCGCTAATGTTGTCATCTGCGAAAGCTTTGGCGAATACCCATCTATGTCCATCAGGAGCTGAAGAGTTGCTTGTAAAGTGTTCAGCTTCTATAACGGTAATCCCATCCGAAGGTTCTGTAATAGAATTTGGGTTCCATTTTGCTTTCACAGTGTCGGACCAGCCGGATTCCCATCCTTCTGAGCGAACTTTAAATCGGTAGGCATATTCTTTGTCTGGTTCAATGTTTTTGAACTCGCAGAATGGATCATGCTGCCAGCCGCTGTTTTTGCCAGTGCCGCTCGTTTCTTCGAAGAAGTATTCAGGGTTTACAAGTATATCCGAATAGTTCTTTGCCTGCATAACTGCACGGCTGGAGTTTAAAATAGTCGGCTTTAGTGAGCTCCACTCCGGTTTATCTACAGGCTTATTTATCTGCACAACCTGTCCATCTTTCTCTAAGAGGCTTTCTTTCGGTCCTTTCCCTACCAAATCTTTGTTTATATCTACTTCGTCGGTGGGCTTATACTCTTCATAATCAGCTGTTGTGAGCAAGAACGCATCTACGCTGCAGCCGTCTTCGCACAGCCACACGTTCAATGTGTGTATGCCCGGAGTATCTATTTGAAATGGCTCCAGCGGCTTGTTGCTGTCCATATTGCTGCAATGTTTCCATCGGTATGTCAGATTTTCCCATCCTACATAAGCTTTCTGAACTTGGTTGCCGTCAATGCCGATGTAGATTGAGTTGCTCATCCACCAACGGCCATAACCACGAGTCCAGATATAGTATTTGCCAGGTTGGTCTATCTTGAATCTGTAGTCTAATCGTGGGGCATCCACCATGTAGTCGCCTATTGACGGTCCGTCCTCAGGTCCACCATACATAATGCCTTCTCCGCGGTAACCAGCGAGTATATCTGTGAGTGACCATTCATGGAATTTTCCATTGACGTTGTTTTGATAATGTTCGGCTTCCATTACTATTAGAGGTGCGCCGCTGGGTGTTTTATCAGGCAGGAAGTATGCAGATTTCTCAAACACTGCCGATTTTAATGGCGATGGCATTGTTTCATTCCCGTCGGCGTCACGCATCTTGACTGTGTATTTGCATACACTGCCAGACTTGATACCCTTGTCTTCGTATATTGGTGACTGCTGCCAGCCGCTGGAGTGCCCATTGCCGCTGACTTCAGAGAAGTAGTATTCAACGCCAGCCTTCGGATCACACCCTACTTGCGCATACATGGTTATGCTGGAATCACTGTAAGCGGTTGGTTCTGTACGCCACTGGGCAGGATTTGGGTAAGGTGGCTCTTTGTCAATTGTAGCAATGGAGTAGATGGTAATTTCGTCAATCTGACCAGCGAAAAAGCCGCCATCAACACCTCGACCCAGATAGCATACAGATGGCTTTACATCTTCCGGATTGAAAGTAAATTTTTTGTTTTCGCCGACAGCTTTTCCATCCAAGTAAATAGAGGCATTGTCACCAGACAAGATTAGTTTGACCTCTGTTTTTCTGTTTTTGGGGAGCGTGCCATTGGATCTGACGGCTTGCATTCTGCCATTTTTTACTATTGCGAAGGTTATTTTGCCGTCATAGTCCGGGCTAAGATACATATAGTTTTTCGAGTCGGCTCCTGCACTCCACAGGTACTGCTTGCTGCTCCCTCCTGCCCAGTTAACTTTTAGAACAATGGTCATATCGTGCATATCTGCAGCATCTTTTGGCATTTCCACAAATTGGTTTTTGCCATTTAGGGTAAGTATGCCGCCCGCGATTTTGGGGTTGCCGACAAGATAACCATGCGTAACGCCAAATGTATCCCACGCCAAGTATGGGTGCTGTTTGTCAAAGAGATACTGTGCATATATGCCTCCAAGGTCTTGGTCAAGTTCGCCAGCATTCTTTCCCTGTCCCCAACTCCATGTCAGCCAGACACCTTTGGATATTTCATTACTTTTCGCATACATACCATCTACAATGCTGGTGCCGTAGTTGTTTCCGAATGTAGCTGCACAGCCTTTGGCGGTTGCATATTCTGTCAATGTGCCGCCGTTTACGGCATGCTCAGCTAATTTGGCAAACCCTGCGACTACCGATGTGGTGCTGCCGAAATCGCGCACCTTGGCGTAATCTTTTACAACAGCAGAGCCAGATACCAATGCATGCCCGCTGACTACCGCATGATCGCGTACAGTAGCATTGTCTTTCACCACCGCATAATCTTCTATTCGTGCGTAACCAAGCACCCGCGCATTATCAAGCACTTGTGCATTTGGTCCCACATAGGCGGTTTTATCAACTTTCGCCGTAGCCGCAACGAATCCGCCGCCATTCGGATGCGGTTTGCCGGGAACTGTTGGCCTGGATGGAGTCCAGATGTCCTTTGGTGTGCATCCTATCAGTTTGACTTTGAACGGAAATTGAGATTGTTCAAAGCTTCTATAGTCAGCAGATGGATCATCGCCTGCCATAGCAATAGGCATGGTCTTTGGTGTGGCAGCTACGACAAGGTAAAGCTCTTTCTCGTCTGGCTTAAGAGTCATTGAGCTTTTGCCGCTGGCAAAGATCTCTCCATATCGAGACTCATTTTTGTCATTCACCGCCACAAGACAAGCTCTCCACTCAGAGCCACGTTCTGGGTATATGTAGCCTTCTAGATCTACGGTTACTGTTGATGATTTTGGTTCCAGCGGACATGTTACATAACCAAATTGCTGCGGTGCCATTTCTTTCGGCACTCTATAGACCCCAGGTTCATAAGGTATTGGTTCGAGAAGCGTGCGGCTCATCCGAATATCCACGCCTTTTGGGTTTTTCACTGCGTCGGGATAGTCCCAAGTAATATTCCTGCGTGCCATTTTTATCCACTGGTCTTTGAGCAGTGCGATTTTATCGGGGAAAAGCTGTTCAGCACGAAGGAATGGGTATGCATCCCGTCCGTTGGTGTTCCACAGTTTGGCAATGAACATAGTGCCCAGCTCAGGCTCGAGACTAATTTGTTCAAAGATATGATAGCAGTGATAATAGTTGCGCCCGTTCGATATAAAGAACATGGCATTTGGAATCATAGCATTGTAGTAGTTAAACTTAGAGTTTCGGTTTTCGAATCTTTTGGCTAGCCAGCTTGTATGAGTTTCCCACCAATTGCCGGCAAGTCCTCCCATCTGCTGTGTTTGGTAGGCATGTCCAAGTTCGTGAGCGTGCACGATGCCTGGAGCGTGGATTGGGTACCCACAGCCTCGAGCACCATTGTAGCCGCCGAAAGCACCGCCACCCCAGTTGATGCAGATATTTATCTTGTATTTAATGCCATCCCCACGGTCTTTTTTATTGGCTGAGACAATCGGTGCCGCCATTCCCATCTGCTCGTAAAGATCATAGACCTCTTCATATTCTTCCAGCATTTTGCGAGCTGTTTCGTCGGTCATTATTTTGTTAATATCTTTTTCCGGCTCCCACATCATTCGAAAGTGCTTGGAGAAAAGTTGCTTATATTTTGGATTGTCGGATCGTCCCCAAACGACATCATCAGGAATGCTAGGGTCAACGTTTGGAATAAAGGTAGTGCCAAGTGCAATCCCACCAGCAAAGTTATGAGCAATCTGGTCTTCAGTCATAGCGTTTTCATGTACGCGTATTACGGCAATCGAGCCACTGAACCCATTGCTGCCGTCGGTCGCACTTCCTATCACAAATCCAGCACGATAAGTTCCGCTGCCGCTGTAAACAGTTTTCAGACTGCCATCAACGTAAAGCTTGTTCTCATTCCCATTGTGTACCACTACTATATGATGCCATTTGCTGGCTGGTGCATACTTGGCGTCCGGATACACTACAGCTCCATCGCCCCAACTTATTAGCGTTTCGTTCGGCTCCACCGATGGGTTATATGCCCATATCTCTATGCTATATTCGCCGTCACCAATCATACTGGCAGGAGCTAGTAAGTTGCCTTTAACATCGTCGGTGATGTCTTTGTCCTCCACCAAAGGGCTACCTTTGAGCATCTGCTTACCATTGAAAGTTACAGCTTTTATCCCCTCTATATTGTTTACAGTTGGATACTGTGATCTGGGCCCAGCGAAGCCGAAGTCGCCGAAATCCCCCCACATATACCCAGCATTGAACCAATTGTTCACTATTTGGTTACTGTCAACCGCAAGCATGATTTCAGCGTGCAAATCTATTAAGAGCTTGCCTGCTACAGCAATTCGTGGCACAGATGATTCATCGAATTTGTCCGAGATTTGAGGGTCGCCGCCTGCCATTACCGAAACACTGCCGATAATCAGCAGTAAACCTACAGCCAAAATCAAAAGACATTTTTTCATTTGTGTTCTCTCCTTGATTGTTTGAATATAGTGAATATCTCGCTCTAGTTTCCATTACCTACAAACTCGATATAATTGCACATTATTTTTCTCACCACATCTGCCCCACCGCCGTTAGAGTTCAATGCTCTCATATCAAGAGTTGAAAATACTATCTTCCCTTTGCCGTATTTGACTATACCAACAGCCGTTCCAAGTCTTGGCTCGTTATAGTTCACTGTGCCGGCGATGACTTCTTCATCTTCTAACATTAGCCCATAGCGTGGTATCCAATAGGGGATTATCTCTTGGTATTCCCAGTTCATGCCCTGGTTGACAGGCAGGTTCTTAAACAGTGGATGTTCGCGAACAAATATATTGCCACCAACCCATACATCACCAAGCGTCTGAATCCCATTAAACTTTATAGCACCACGACTTGCTATCAGTTCAGCCCATCTACCAGTGCCGGCAGTTATCAGTAGGTTAGTCCCGTCTTCTTTAACACGTCTTAGAATGTCATCCAACATCTCATCGCCTGACGTCATTGCCGGCGTTTTCCAAAGCAGCTTAATTGTCCTACCGCCACTTTCTTGGTAGTATTCAAGCTTAATATCATAGCTTTTACCAGCTTCTAGATATATTTCTCCACTGGCTTCGGTTTTTGGTGGATGAGTGTTCCAGTCATCAATCATTAGGTTTCCATCTATCCAAAGGCGAACTCCATCATCAGATATAGTGAAGAATTTATATTTTCCTGTCTGTTGAGGGCTGATTTTTCCTGTCCATCGAACGCTGAATTGGGTGGGCTGACCTGGGTCTAGTGTAGGATCGTTCTCCGAGAAGTCAATCTTTGCGTCTATGCGTTTCTTTACACTCTGCTTCAGGTCTGTTCCTACGAAATATTCTCCGTCTAATCCCTGTTCGCCATTGTTTGCCATAAAAGCGGTTGTTGGGATAACTTCTTTTGGATCAGAGTCTTCGGCGGCTACTACCACATATTTAAGTTTGCCGAGTTTTGGCGAATAATCAGGCAGCGAGACGTTTTTGCGAGTCGAAAGAAACTCTTTTACGATGCCGGTGGTATCGAGAAGTGCACCATCTTCGGGAATCTTGCTGGATACCCAGTCTACGACAAATGCTTGATCATCGCCATCGGCGACTATGTTGCCTTCTGAATCAACTAAAATGGATTTCATAGTGTAGTAGCCTGTCTGGCTTTCTGTATTGGTTTCGACATCTTCTTCGAGAAGTTGTCCAAATACATCGCCGCCGGTTATGTATACAGGCCAGCTTTTTTCCCAAATTATTTTGCCGCTCGGATCTAAGAAAGATGCCTTGAGTGTATATTTACCTCTGATACCTATCTGGTTCACTATGAATAAATCTGTGATGATCTTGGCTGGACACTGGGATATTTTATTTCGTATCTTTACCGCTACATAAAGAGGTCTATTATAGCGAGCTATTAGATTTGGATCACCCTTTGGATTTCGCCAGCAGTCTACTATGCCTGAGTGGTTTTCAAAGAGCTCAGATTCCCAACCATTTATTGTGTAAGCATCCGTGATATTGCCTATACGGCAGTTTTCGATGATTCTTCCATGGTAATAAAGCGCAAGATTTCCGATGCTTTTGGTTAGATAGTCAACGGTTGGAAAATATTTGCGCAGATTTTTCTTGTCTAAGAAGTCAACATAAGCCTGATACCAAGCTTTATACCAAGCGCCGTCCCATCCATTTTTTCTGGATTTACGCAGTTCATGATTGATTAGTTCCAGTCTGGGAGGCGTGCCAATAGCTCCTTCTTCGCCCCAGAAAACAATCTCCTCCCTGTCATCAGTGCTGAGCATAAAGTGATTAGGGTCTGTATAGAAAGAGTCGCAGTATACGCCAGGACCTGGTGCATGATGCCAATCAAACCAACCTTTTATGTACTGTTTGTCATCATATGGCAGCATGTGCAGTTTGACTGGATCTTCAACCTTCGCTTTTGCCCAACCGGTTGTAAATGTGATGATACGTGTTGGATCTAGTTTGTGCGCGTCTGCCATGTCTTTGTATTCGTATGGCAGAGGTTCACGCATAGACTCGTTGATCATGTTATAAATGACTAGTGAAGGATGGTTGCGGTCACGCTTGATCATACGCATTAGCTTTTCACGTGCCCATGCTGCGGAGAACTCATCGCCATCCCCGTTTCTATAGCCGCCTGGTTCTTCGTAATACATAAGTCCGAGTTCATCAGCTTTGTCTAATATGAGGCGGTTTCCGATCGTCCGATGGAAATTGAGCATGTTCATACCAAATGCCTTAGCTGTTTTAATCTGCTTTGTAGCAAGATCCTCAGTTGGGAATAGTCCATTTGTTGGGAAAAATCCCCAGCTAATTGCCGTCTGCAGAAAAACCCGTTTTCCATTGAGTCTGAATACTGCATCACTGCCTACGCCATCTACTGCGAAGAATCTGAAACCGAATCTATCGCTGTTTATGTCTTTTGTAACGCCATCTACTAGTAGTTTGGTCTCACATATATACAGGTTGGGATGTTCAGTATCCCAAAGCTTCGCATTTGGCACGCTTATATTCCTGCTGACAACAACATTACCTGGTGGAAGACTTATATTGGGTATCGTCTCGGTGTACACTGTTTTGCCGTTTCTTCCTGGTTCTTTTATAGCAACCTCGACGCTTCCTGCTGCTGCTTTATCTGTAGAATTAGTGATAGTTATGTCCAGGTCTACCTTTGTCAGTTCAGGTCTGTTTTTGATGAAAATATCGGATATATAAATATGATCAGTGATGATCAATCTGACTGGCTGGAATATGCCTCCAAACCCATGACTTGGTGGAATACTATGTTCTCCCCATTTATGTACGTACCAATCAACCCAATCGAAATTGCCCGAAGGGTCAGTTACTCGCACAGCGAGAATATTTTTGCCGAGCCTGGCTTTATTGGTTATATCTACATCGAAAGGGGTATTTCCAATAACGTCATAGCCTACGAGCTCATTGTTTAGAAAAACTTCCGCGCGCAGTCTCACTGCTTCGAAGTGCAATATAATCTTTTTGCCTTTGGCAAATTTAGGGATATTAATATCTCTCCACCACCAGCTTACTCCTCTATAGTCGCCCTGAGTGCGATTTTCTTCGCTCAACGTATTTGGGAACTTAGGCTTTCCGGCGGCAAGTGTATCCCAATAATACTCTTCAACAGTACCGGGGACTGATACAGTGATGCTATCGTGTGAATTGTAGAGACCTTCCCATCCACAAGTTGGTGGATTGACAGGAAGGGAGTGTATATCAACAGGCGGGAGATAAAGTTCATCTTTCTCCCATTGCGCTGCTGTGTCTAGCCACAGTTTCCATCCAGAGCCGGAAAGGTCAATTTCTGTTCTTGGAGATTGAGCGCCAAGGGCTCCCAGCGTGCTGGAAATGATTAGTCCAGCGGTGATTGTGAGCGTAAGGCACGATAGTTTAAGAACGAAGCAGCGGGCAAGCAAAGACATATAGCGCCTCCAGAGGCTGTATACAGAACACGTGCTGCATTGTTTTATTATGTTTCATCTTGCTATGCATACTAAAAACCTTTTGCTATATCTTTGCATAAGGGAGTACCTGCCGCAAGATAACCACATACTAAAAAATAGGGATGATTCCGACTGAGATTATAATCTTCTATTGAAGCGGCACAATGACTGTTTTGATTAAAACGTAGAATGCAAATTTCTTCTATTTGAAGCTACAGAGCGTTTTGTTTTAGTGATAGAATTGGTAGACCGATCGTTTGTAGTTGTGTTAGCATAGTAAAGCAAGATTATATGTATCACGATAGGTAGGCATTCTTCTATGACTCCTAAAGAAAATCTTCTCAGAGCGATAACACGCAGTGGTCCTGAATGGGTTCCTAATGGTATGGAGAACACTGTTTTTATCGTTCCCCCGATTATCGAACGTCCCAGCACGGCAGGTTATGATGCATTTGGGGTTCATTGGTCGTATGAGCCTGAAGCCGAAGGTGGAACTTTCCCGACATATCGCGCACACCCTGTTACTGACATCAGGCGATGGAGAGAGCAGATAAATATTCCAGATGTCAATGATTATGATTGGGAACCTGTTGTTAGAAAGGTCGAGAATATAGATCGTGAGCAATATCTTTTAGCTGGTTTTGTTGAGATGGGGCTTTTTGAGCGTTCTTATCTTCTTATGGGGATGGAGGAAGCTCTTATGGCTTATATGACTGATCAAGAGCTGATGTTGGATTTGTTGAATGCTCTTGCTGATTACAAAATATCAATTATAAACCGGTTTTGTGACCTTGTGCCGCTTGAGATGATTTGGTACGGCGATGATTGGGGTACACAGCGCGGACTTTTTATGCCTCCGGATATCTGGCGAAGCGTTGTGAAACCGCCTACACAGCGGATTTATGATGCTATACATGCACGTGGGATATTTGTGAATCAACATTCTTGTGGAAAGATAGAGTCCATTTTCGCAGATATGGTCAAGATGGGCGCGGATTTATGGAACCCATGCCAGCCTTGCAATAATCTTGCTGCTCTCAAGAAAGAGTTTGGAGACCGGATTACGTTTGTTGGCGGGATTGATAGTCAGTTCGTTTTAGACAAGCCAAATGTGACTACTGATGAAGTTAGGGCGGAAGTTCGAAGAAGAATAGACGAGATGGCATATGGCGGTGGGTATATAGCTTGCCCTAGCCATGATGTACCGTACGCCCCTGAAGTTCTGGAAGCGATGAATGACGAAATCGCACGCTATGGCAGATATCCTCTTAGGCGTGAGATTGCGCAATCTGCTTTCTAAAACCTGTAACTGGTCACACTTGAGACTTCAACTTGGCGATTTCACATTCACCAAAGCCAGCCGCGCTCTGCCCAGTAGCTATATTCATAAGGCCAGTTATCTTTGTTGATTGTAATTAGTCGCTTGAACCGTTCGTGCATTGCCGAATGAACGGATTTCTGTTCTGGGTAATCTCGCTTCTCAGTAATAGCTGATACCAGCTCTTTCCCTAGTGCCAAAGCATCCTGTTCTGCCTGTTCGAACGATTCTGGGGATGCCATTGTAGCACCAACTCCACCGACCACGTAGCATCCAAACCGAATAAGCAGTTCATTCATATAATTGATTGCTAAATCATGTTCTGGGCCGCCGGCGGTAGAGACCGAGCATGCATATTTCCCAAGAAATCGCTGACAGTGAATAACATCTGCAAGTCTGTCAATTGCCGTTTTCAGTTGAGCAGTTACGCTGTTGAAGTAAACAGGAGAGGCGAGAACTATGCCATCGCTTTCAAGCATTTTGTCGTGTATATGCCAAAAATCGTCATCTCTGGTGCATATTCCGCTAACATGGCATGTTTCACAAGCTACGCAGTAGTCAAGCTTTACATTGCTTAAATCAATCAGCTCTACCTCGGCGCCGGTTGTTTTCGCACCTTCCAAAACACGCACCAAAAGCCGTCGAGAATTGCTTTTTTCACCTCGTGGACTGCCAGATATCCCTATTATTTTCATCGCAGACTCCTTTCGATTTGGATAGTTATTATATACGACATAAACAATCCGCCAATCAATAGATCGTTCGCGGATTGATTAATTTTGCTGGCTTACCATCGAAGATGCACTTAAACTAGCGTAGTAGGGGATTAAAAGTGGAGGCGACGTCGGGAATCGAACCCGAGAATAACGGTTTTGCAGACCGCTCCCTTAGCCACTTGGGTACGTCGCCATTATAGTTTTGGAGCGGGAGACGGGATTCGAACCCGCGACAACCTGCTTGGGAAGCAGGTGCTCTACCACTGAACTACTCCCGCAGTCTATCGGGTGCCAATTTTACGCTTAGTCAGCTTACCTGCTTTGCTGTTCTACACCCTAGTGCTACCGTACTTGTAATTATACAATCGTTTGGAAGGTTTTGCAAAAATTCTCGCAAAAATTTTTTGTAAAGTGTTTGGACGCAAGGGGCTTTGCTGGTTGTAGGTTGCACAAAATGTCAGGTTATTTTCTATAGCACGCAGTTTGATTTCATCGCTGCAAGAAGAGATAACGCACGGCGAACTCAGTTAATGCGTAATGTGTAGTAACGCTGCTGCTGCATCATTTTTAATCAGCACACGTTCTGCCATTACGTGATGAGTGTTTGAATTACTAGTCTCAAAATTGACGCATTAAAGCACAACACTCATATATATAAGCACGTTTTTGTGCGTTAATCCTGCGTCAGATGCACTGTTGCTTAGAGTCTTAATACCATTGAGTCCAGCCGCATTTTAGCAGTATTGTCTGCTATATATGCGCTTATTTGAATGCGACAATTAATGATCGTCTTAGATGGCATTGCCTTCTGCATCCATCAGGTCTAACGCAGGTTCGCCATCTTCGTTTAAACTGAGCGTAGCGCGCGTTTCGCCTTCTGAGTCTATAGAGAAGTTCGGTTTCATTCGAGCTGCGAGGATGTGGGATATGTTGTGATTAGTTAGTGGCTGGAATGCTTACTCCAGTATTTTATGGGTCCAAAATTTTGCGAACTTTCAGACCTTCTCTTGATTTTTAATCAGTTGTTTTTGTTAGGCTTTTGGTGTTTCGTAATCGATTCAACCAGCGCCATCGGGGTTGGTTCTATAGATGTAATTCTGCATCCTACGGATTGATAAACATCCTGCGGCGCAATGTCATCAAGAAACCTGCCGTCTCTTAGCATCACCGATGGAATCAGCACATCACACCCTCGCACGTCACTTAGTTTTGATAAATGCTTGATGATATCGCTCCCAGTAATCAGTCCAGCAGCCGTTACACTCCTACCGAAAAAACAGTTCTCGACAGCTTCTACTCTGATATCAGCCCCACACTCACCTTTTATTCTCTGGGCAAAATTGCGCAGCGTTGGCGCCGCAAGCTCTCCGGTTAAAGCTATAACGCATTCTTTTTGTATCTCTGCGCCGCGTAGTCTGCGTATTGCTCTGTGCTCTTTATCAATGAATTGTCTTAATATCCCAATACCGTTTTCGAGTTGCGGATAACCTTCATAATTGCGCGCCGATGGAACCTTTTGCCCAGCAGCTATGTATATCTCGTCCGATGCCCAAACAAGTCTGCCCCCGCGTTTATTTTTAAACTCATTCTGCCATCGCTCAACATCTGCAATAATGCCTCTTGCAGCCGCAGCATCTACTGCACGCAGATTCCCAGCCGCATATTTGGTTATCCCTACCGGCACTATGCCGATTGACCTTACCCCAGGTTCTACTGCAGCCAGATTCATCACAGTCTGTTCAAGAATTTCTCCGTCGTTGATTCCAGTGCACAGCACAATCTGCGTATGAATCTCTATGCCAGCCGCGCTAAGTCTATTAAGCTGCTTAATAATATCTGGTGATTTTGCGCCAAGCATCCGGCTTCTTATCTCTTGATTGGTTGCATGTACGGAAACGTAAAGTGGGCTTAGCCGCTGTTCAATTATCCTCTGAATATCACTTTCACCTACGTTTGTAAGTGTCACGAAGTTGCCATGCAGAAAAGAAAGCCTGTAGTCATCATCTTTGATATAGAGCGATTGCCGCATCCCGCCGGGCAGTTGGTCCACAAAACAGAACATGCACGCATTCCCACATTCCCGCACTCCATCGAACAGTTCTTCTCCAAACTCTACTCCCAGCGTTTCATCAGGCTCTTTTTCTATCTCGATTAACGTCACCTCATCGCCGCGCCTGACCTCCACTTCTATAAACTCATCGGCGCAGTAGAAGCGGTAGTCTATCACATCGCGTATGGGATTGCCGTTGACGGTTACAATTACATCGCCAGGTATTATTCCAGCTTCTTCAGCGATGCTGCCCGGGACAACCGATTGGACTATGCCGCCGTGTGTAGATGTCAACTCTTAACCAGCCGTTCTTTTACGGCAATTATTAGTCTGTCTGGTGTGGAAGCGCCGGCTGTTATTCCTGCGGTTTTCTTGCCTACAAGCCATTCACTTTTTATCTCGTCAGCAGTCTCCACATGATAAGTTGGCACGCCGCTTTCTTCGCAGATTTCGAGCAATCTGCGTGTGTTTGCGCTGTTTTTGCCGCCTACCACAAAGACCACGTCAACCTGCTCAGCCATATCCGAAGCAGCTTCCTGCCGTTTGCGAGTAGCGACGCATATTGTGTCAACGGCGCGCACATCCTGCGCACTCTTTCTGATTATGCTGACTATTTCTCTAAACCGTTCTTCTGTTTGCGTGGTCTGCGCGACAACTCCGATTCTCTTATCGCTCCAATTCTGCGCTCTTGCTTCTTCCGGCGAGCTTATTGCCACCGCGTCGGGTCCAGCCGCCGATAATATCCCTTTTACTTCTGAATGCTCCGGATCACCAACAACAACTACCTGCAACCCAGCGGCGACAAGGCTTTTCACGCAGCGGTGTACCTTTGCTACATACGGACAGGTGGCGTCTATAACCTCTGAGCATATCTCACGTGCGGCTTCCTGAACTTTTTCATCAGCGCCATGCGAAGGTAAAACAAGCCGTCCCCCGCTCGCATCCTCGACGCGAGCCGCCACTCTAACACCCGCAGCTTCGAGACGTTCAACTTCCTGAGGGTTATGTATAAGCGGTCCAAGTGTGCTCACTGGTTCGCCATTTTCAACGGCTTTAGTAACCAGTTCGATAGCTCTTCGCACGCCAAAACAAAATCCGGAGTGTTCTGCGATGATTACGCGCATTTTTACTTATTGCCCAAGTGTTTCAGCAGCCCGTACTCAACGCTGTCAGCCAGCGCATTCCAGCTTGCTTCTATGATGTTTTCGCTTACGCCGACCGTCGTCCATGTTTCGTTTGCGTCTCGCGATTCTATTATCGTTCTCACCTTAGCTGCAGTAGCAGCCCGAGTGTTTATCACCCTAACCTTGAAGTCTGTAAGCTTTATCTTAGCCAGCTCTCTGCCGTAGAATCTTTTAAGCGCCAGTCTTAGCGCATTGTCAAGCGCATGCACAGGACCGTCACCCTCCGCAACAGTGAATGCTTCTTCGCCATCAACCGATATTTTGAGCGTTGCCTCAGTGATAGGTTCCTCTTTCTCGCCGCGTTTCTCGATTATAAGCCTGAACCCCTTTAGGTCGAACAGTTTTTTGTACATTCCAAGCGAGCGTTTAAGTATTAACTCAAACGATGCCTCTGCACTCTCAAATGAATATCCTTCGTTTTCAAGCTCCATAACATGCTCAAGCACTGAGCGCACCTCAGGCGAATCTTTAGAAAGGTCAATATCGAACTTCTTCGCTTTTTGTATGACGCTACTGGCGCCAGAAAGTTCCGATACAAGCATTCTCCTACTGTTTCCCACAGCCTCCGGTGGTATGTGCTCATAGGTCTGAGGATGCTTCATCATAGCGTCAACATGCACGCCTGCTTTATGTGTAAATGCGGATCTGCCGACGAACGGCTGGCGGTCGTTCGGCACCATATTTGCTTTCTCATCTACGAACCTGGATACGTCAACAAGTTCAACAAGCGATGCTTCCGGCACGCAGAGCTTTTTCATTTTAAGTTGAATGATAGGGATAATCGCGCAAAGATTCGCATTGCCGCACCGTTCGCCATACCCGTTTATAGTGCCCTGTACTTGAATGGCGCCTTCCTGAACAGCTATGACCGAGTTGCATATGCCAAACCCCGAATCATCATGCACATGAATTCCCACCGGCGTATCGAATTTTTTTGTCACTGCCCGCACTATTTCAGCCATTTCCCACGGCAGTGTCCCGCCGTTTGTATCGCAAAGCACCAAACAATCAACGCCGCCTTCGCTTGCAGCTTTCAAAGAAGCTTCTGCATACTGTTGGTTTGCTTTGAAGCCATCGAAAAAGTGCTCAGCGTCGAAAAAGACCTCCATCCCTTGTTCTTTTAAGTACTTTATGGAGTCGTAAATCATCTCCAGGTTCAGCTCAGGCTCGATTCTAAGTGCGTGTGTTACGTGAAAATCCCACGACTTTCCAAATATAGCCGCAGCCTTTGCCCCGCTCTCCACAATCCTTGCCAGATTAGGGTCTTCGCTTGCTTTAAGCTTAGGACGTCTCGTGCTTCCGAAAGCCGCTAGCTTCGCGTTTTTCCATCGCCTTCTAGATGCCTGCGCAAAGAACTCTTTATCCTTAGGGTTAGAGCCCGGCCATCCGCCTTCAATATAAGCGATTCCAAACTCATCCAGCCGCTCTGCTATTCTCAGCTTGTCTTCAACTGTAAAGTTTATCCCTTCGCCCTGTGTTCCATCGCGCAGTGTTGTATCATAGATGAAAACGTCCGGCACGAAGCGCTCCTTTGCCAACTTCTGTTCTGCCATAGCCGTTCCTCCGCTCTCAGCCTCTGCTAGCTATCACTCTCTGCCTTGCGTAGTTGATTAGTCCGCCTGATTCTATTATATCGCGCATAAACGATGGGAACGGCTTCGCCTTGAACTCCGCACCCGTCGTCGCGTTTCTTATCGTGCCGCTGTTCAAGTCAACTTCCACTTTATCACCATCAGATATGCCGTCAACTGCTTCGGGACATTCAAGAATAGGCAGCCCAATATTTATTGCGTTTCTATAAAATATACGAGCGAATGTTTTCGCAATCACGCACGATACTCCAGCCGCTTTGATTGCTATCGGCGCGTGTTCTCTCGAAGACCCGCATCCAAAGTTGCTTCCTGCCACGATTAAATCTCCCGGCTCTGCTCTGTTCACAAAATCTTTGTCTATGTCTTCCATGCAGTGCATGCCAAGCTCAGCCGGATTTGTGCTGTTTAGATATCTTGCTGGAATGATCTCATCCGTGTTCACATTATCGCCAAACTTGTGCGCTCTTCCTGTTATCATCTGCATATTCTCCTAACTACACAACTTCCTCAGGTGATGCTATTCTGCCCATCACCGCTGACGCTGCCGCTACTGCAGGATTTGATAGATAAACCTCAGACGTTGGATGCCCCATCCTGCCTGTAAAGTTTCGATTGGTTGTAGCGATTGCTCGTTCTCCCGCAGCCAAGCATCCCATATGTCCGCCCAAACAAGGCCCGCATGTCGGCGTTGAGAACACCCCGCCGGCTTCCACGAATATCTGAGCCAGTCCTTCTTTTACAGCTTGCAGATATATCTCTTGAGTGGCTGGTATCACTATAAGTCTAACATCAGGGTGTACTTTTCTGCTTCGCAGCACTTCTGCGGCTTCTCTTAAATCTTCTATCCGTCCATTTGTACACGAGCCAATCACAGCTTGGTCTATTCTCACATCGCCGATTTCGCTTACTGTCTTGGCGTTTTCAGGCAGATTAGGCAGCGATACCTGTGGCTCTATCCGGCTGCAGTCTATCTCTATTACGTCTTTATACACAGCGTCTGGGTCGCTTTCATATATTCGACATGTGCGCTTAGCTCTTGCACGCATATAATCCATAGTTATGTCGTCGGGTGCGATTATGCCGTTTTTGCCGCCGGCTTCAATTGCCATATTGCACATAGTGAACCTGCCGTGCATAGGCAGCGATTTGATTGTTTCTCCTGTAAACTCCATAGTTGAATAAAGCGCGCCATCAACGCCTATCCTACCTATTGTATAGAGTATAAGGTCCTTTCCTCCAACCCATTTCCCGCGTCTGCCGTAATACACGAACTTGATTGCCTCAGGCACTTTAAGCCAAACCTCGCCGAGTGCCATCGCCGCAGCCATATCCGTGCTCCCAACACCCGTCGAAAATGCTCCAACAGCTCCATAAGTGCATGTGTGCGAGTCTGCCCCAATCACTAAATCGCCAGGCACAACGAGCCCCTGATCAGGGATAAGTGCATGTTCTATTCCCATCCTGCCGACTTCGAAATAGTTAACTATATTATGTTTTCTCGCAAACAGCCTTACTTCTTTCGCCAGCTCTGCAGATTTTATGTCTTTGTTCGGCGTCGAGTGGTCTGGCACAAGTGCAATTTTATGCCTATCGAACACATCCTCAGCACCAATTTTCTCGAATTCTTTTATTGCTATTGGCGCAGTTATGTCATTTCCAAGCACCAAATCAACCCTTGCGTTAATTAGCTCGCCGGGTTCCACATATTCCCGTCCGCAGTGCGCCGCCAGTATTTTTTGAGTTATCGTCTGTCCCATCTGACCTCCGATATCCGTTTACAACCGAGCTTTCTCGCCCGGTGCCGATTTAATCCGCCGTTTACGATAGTAAACCAGTTTGTTTATTGCCTGCAGATATGCTTTTGCGCTTGCTTCCACTATATCAAGACTCGTCCCGCGTCCGGTGTATATGCTGCCGTTATCTTCTATCTTGACAGTTACCTCGCCGAACGCATCAGTTCCGCCTGTTACTGCTTTTACCGTGTAATCGAGCAGTTTAAACGGCAGTTTCACCATTTTGTCTATAGTTTTATAAACAGCGTCCACCGACCCTACTCCTATGCCGCTTTCTGCTATTTCTTCTCCGCTGCTTGTTACAAGTTTTATCGTCGCGGTAGGCATCCCATCAAGGCTGGTGAATACGTTCATACACTGCAGGTGATACTCCTCCGGCACAGTATATATCTCTTCAGATACGATTGCTTCCAAGTCCTCGTCAAAAATCTCTTTTTTCTTGTCCGCAACCTCTTTGAATCTCTGAAACGCCTTTTCAAGATCTTCTTTGTTCAACTCATAGCCAAGGTCTCGCATTCTTTTCTCGAAAGCATGTCTGCCTGAATGCTTTCCGAGCACCAGTTTATTTTCTCTCAGACCTATAGCTTCTGCATCCATTATCTCGTAGGTTCTGCGGTCTTGCAGTACTCCATGCTGATGTATGCCGGCTTCGTGCGCAAACGCGTTTGACCCCACAACAGCTTTGTTCGGCTGAACCACAATGCCTGTCAAGTCGCTTATGAGCCTGCTTGTTCTGTAGATTTCCTTCGTATTTATGCCGGTTTTTTTGCCGAAGATATCCGCGCGAGTGGCAAGCGCCATAACAATCTCTTCCAACGCAGCGTTGCCAGCACGTTCGCCAATTCCATTTATCGTGCATTCAACCTGTCCGGCTCCAGCAGCTACAGCTGCAAGCGAGTTTGCCGTAGCCAGCCCAAGGTCGTTATGGCAGTGCACACTGATTGTTGTTTTCTTTATGTTCGGCACTCGTTTGAAAAGCTCAGCAATAAGCGCGCCAAACTCGCTGGGTATCGCATATCCTACAGTGTCTGGTATATTAACCGTTGTTGCTCCGGCATCTATCACCGCTTCAACAACCTGACACAAAAAGTTTATATCGCTCCGTGTAGCATCCTCTGCCGAGAACTCCACGTCTTCCGTGTAGCTTTTCGCTCGCTTTACCGCTTTTACTGCCGCATCCAGCACCTGTTCACGCGTCATTCTGAGCTTGCGCTCGAGATGGATATCAGAAGTGGCTATGAAAGTGTGTATCCGCGGCTTTGCAGATTCTTTCACAGCTTCCCAAGCCCTGTCTATATCCTCATCTCGAGCACGCGCCAGTCCTGCTATCGCAGGTCCCTTGATTTTCTGAGCGATGAGCCTAACCGCCTCGAAGTCGCCTGGCGAGGATATCGGGAACCCAGCCTCGATTACGTCTACTTTAAGCCTTGCGAGCTGTTTTGCAGCCTCCAGTTTTTCTTCTATATTCATACTGGCGCCGGGAGACTGTTCGCCGTCTCTTAGCGTTGTGTCGAATATCACTATCCGTTTGCTCATCGCTGTCTCCTTTCTGGCTTGTAAAATCAGCCGTTTGTGATCTTTCTACTTCTTCAGCCAAGGCATCATTTTGCGCAGTCTTGCGCCTACTTGCTCTATGAGCATCTCGCTAGCCTGTCTTCGCGCAGCGTTAAATACCGGCCTGTTGGCTTGGTTTTCGAGAATCCATTCGCGTGCAAACTCGCCTGATTGTATCTCAGCCAGTATATCCTGCATCTCTTCTCTGACAAGCTCATTAATGACCCGCGGTCCCCGCGTATAATCGCCATACTCAGCTGTATTCGATATAGAATATCTCATCCAACTGATGCCACCTTCGTACATCAAGTCAACAATCAGCTTCAGCTCATGCAGGCACTCAAAATATGCGATCTCCGGCTGATATCCAGCTTCTACGAGTGTTTCAAATCCAGCCTGCACCAGCGCCGTGCAACCCCCACACAAAACAGCCTGCTCCCCGAAAAGGTCTGTTTCAGTCTCTTCCTTAAACGTCGTCTCAAGAACACCGACTCTCGTAGCACCGATGCCTTTTGCATAAGCCAGCGCTATATCTTTTGCCTTTCCGGATGCGTCCTGATGCACAGCTATAAGTGCCGGTACGCCGCGCCCTTCCACATACTGTCTTCTTACCAGATGCCCCGGTCCTTTCGGTGCTACCATAATCACGTCAACGTCGGCAGGCGGCACTATCTGATTGAAGTGAATATTGAACCCATGCGAGAAAAGAATCGCTTTTCCTTTCTTAAGATTCGCCTCCACCTCGTTCTTGTAAACCTTTGGCTGCACCTCGTCTTCAGTAAGTATCTGAATGATGTCAGCCTGCTTCGATGCTTCCGATGCACTGACCGGCTTAAACCCATCCTTTTCTGCCTGTTTATAGTTGTCTGTTCCCGGCAAATCGCTGACTATAACATCAACACCGCTGTCTCTCAGGTTCTGAGCCTGCGCATGTCCCTGACTGCCATAGCCGATGATTGCTACCTTCTTGCCTTTTAAAACTTCCAGTTTTGCGTCCTTCTCGCCATAGACTTTTGCTGCCATCTGAATCCTCCTTGCTATTATTTATTTTTATTCGTCAGTAATTCGATGCTGTCTCACTGCCACAGCTTCTTACCCAAGTCCTTAAACCAGCCCATTGCAGGCAAACATCCGAGTCAGATTATTAATATCGCAAACGCTATAACTAGCGGCACGCCAAATAGCCCAATAAGACCTCTCGCTGTCATAAACGAAAAACAGAATATCAATATAACCAAGCAAAATACTCAGATATGCCTTTGCCGCTATCTTTCGCTCTCGCTCACCATGTCTTCTCGTTTTAAATCTTTATTGGTGCTGGTGTCTGTATGCCAGCGTAATTACGACTCCAATCCCAAAACCAACCGCCAAAAATATCGCTGCCAATAATCCCACACTGCCCACTCTGCTGTTGCCGAATGATTCACCAATCGCAATGTACAGCTTCCACAGTCCGTAAATCAGAGTGCCAAGCAACCCAACTCCAAGTCCAGTCGCGGCATTTTTTATCAGCCGATGTCTTACGGCTCCGACAACCGCACCCCCAACCAATCCTGCCCCAGGTGCCGCTATCGCAATCAGCTTTAAAATCGCTTCGAATGTGCTAATAAGCGATTGTTCTTCCATCACCAAAGCTCTGTTCAGCTCGACGAGCCGCGCGCCATAGCGATTTTGCCCGTTCGAACCAGCTCCTGTATTCCATAAGGCTCAAGCAACGATTCGAGCGCGTTCACTTTATCTACGCTGCCTGTAACCTCTATTGTGAACGACCTCTCGCTGATGTCAATTATCTTCGCTCGGAATATATCTACAAGCTGCATTATTTCAGCTCTGTTTTTAGGCTCTGCATTGACCTTGATCATCGCAAGCTCGCGTTCAACCACCGGCATGCCTGTATAGTCAATAACCTTAATTACGTCTATCAATTTATTAAGCTGCTTTGTTATCTGTTCTAGCACAGCTGCATCGCCGCTCACAACAATCGTCATCCGCGATACGGTTACGTCGTCGGTAATGCTTACTGCCAGCGATTCGATGTTGAACCCTCTTCTTGCGAAAAGCCCAGCAACCCGTGCAAGCACGCCGGGTCTGTTTTCGACTAATGCCGTTATCGTATGCTGCTGTGTATTCTTCGCCATATCTTTATTAACTCCGATAGTGATTTCTATGCCGCTTTTTCTTCCGAGCATGTTTTCGGCCTGCGCACCATCATCTCTTCTATGCTCTGTCCTGCCGGTATCATAGGGAATACATTTTCTTCCCTAGCAATCCTAAAGTCAATCAGCGTTGGCCTATCAGTAACTTGAAGCGATTTCTCTATCGCCTTTCTTACTTCTTCTGGTTTTTCCACTCTCATCCCTACTGCCCCATAGGCTTCAGCAAGCTTCACGAAGTCCGGCTGCGCAGTAAGATCTACGTTGCAGTAGCGTCTGTTCCAGAAAAGCTCTTGCCACTGACGCACCATCCCCAGATACTGATTGTTCATAATCGCTATCTTTATTGGCAGTCGATGAGCAACAGCGGGCGCAAGTTCTTGGATGGTCATCTGAATGCTGCCGTCACCAGCAATCTGGAAAACTATTTTTTCTGGCTGTGCTACTTGTGCCCCAATCGCCGCCGGCAGTCCGTAGCCCATTGTTCCGAGTCCTCCGGATGTTATGAACTGCCGTGGATACAAGCACTTATAGAACTGCGCCGCCCACATCTGGTGTTGTCCAACATCCGTCACGCAGATTGCCTGTCCATCCGTAGCCTCCCATATCTGCTCTATTATGTACTGTGGATAGAGATTTCCGTCGTCAGGGTAGTGCAGCGGATATTCATCTTTCCATTGAGCTATCTGTGCGTTCCATTTGGTAGCTTTGCGCGGTTCTACCACTTTTAACAGCTCAGACAAAACTCGCTTGCAGTCACCTACTATAGGTATATCTACTGCCACAGTCTTGCCAATCTCTGCCGGGTCTATATCTATGTGTATGACCTTTGCCTTTGTTGCAAAAGTATCAATTTTGCCTGTTACTCTGTCATCAAATCGTGCACCTATTGCAATCAGCAGGTCACAGTGAGCCACAGCGTAGTTTGCATATGCAGTTCCATGCATTCCAAGCATTCCCAGCGAGTTTGGATGCGTTTCTGGAATAGCTCCCTTGCCAAGCAGCGTAGTAGTAACAGGAATATTTGTTTTCTCCGACAGCTCCACAAGCTCCGCCGATGCATTGGATGAAATGACTCCGCCACCAACATAGAGTATAGGTCTTTCAGCCAGCGATATGGCTTTCGCAGCTTTTCTAATCTGCAGCGCATGTCCTTCTGTTGTCGGTTTATAGGAGCGCATTTCTACTTTTTTCACTGGATGGTAGTCTGTCTGCGAGAGAGACACATCCATAGGTATGTCAACAAGCACCGGTCCAGGTCTGCCTGTGCTGGCTATGTGAAATGCTTCAGCTATAACCCTCGGTATATCATCAGCGCTCTTGAGCAGATAATTATGCTTCGTGATTGGCATGGTTATGCCGGTTATATCCGCTTCCTGAAACGCATCTTTACCCAGCGCAGTCGTCCTCACCTGTCCGGTTATTGCCACCATAGGTATCGAATCCATATACGCATTCGCGATACCTGTTACGAGGTTGGTTGCTCCAGGTCCAGACGTTGCAAAGCACACTCCAACCTTGCCAGATGCGCGTGCGTAGCCTTCTGCCGCATGCGCCGCACCCTGCTCATGCCTCATAAGCATATGTCTGAGAGTTTTGCAGTCATAAAGCGCATCGTAGATAGGAATCATAACCCCGCCTGGTATCCCGAAAACTATCTCAGTTCCATGGTCACAAAGCGACCTTATCAATGCTTGAGCGCCAGTTATCTTCAATTGTCCTTACCTCTCTGCTTAACCATTCAAGCTGTTAGAGTATATTTATTCTTCGAGAACGGCTCCGGTTCCCGCTGATTTTACCATTTTGGCATAGCGTACCAGATAACCGCTTTTAACCTTTGGTTCAGGCATTTTCCATTCAGCCCTGCGTCTTGCTATTTCTTCGTCTGATATTTCCACTTCAATCTTCTTGTTTGGTATATCCAGACGTATAATGTCTCCATCTTTCAGAAGTCCAATAGTCCCACCTTCAGCGGCTTCAGGCGAGACATGTCCTATAGCAGCGCCCCGCGTAGCGCCTGAGAATCTGCCATCTGTAATGAGCGCAACATCTTTGCCCCATCCCATTCCAGAGACAGTTGCAGTAGCTACCAGCATTTCACGCATTCCAGGACCACCTCTTGGTCCCTCGTATCTTATGACTATAACCTCGCCTTTGTTAATTTTCTTCGCTTTGAGCGCTTCAACTGCATCTTCTTCGCAGTCAAAAACCCGCGCCGGACCTCTAAACTGCCACGCCTCCGGTTCTACTGCGGTCTGTTTTACCACAGCTCCGCCTGGCGCAAGATTTCCAAATAGTATAGCTAGTCCGCCGGTTTCATGGTAAGGTTTGTCGTCCCTTATAACCTCCGGACGGCTTATTCTCGCATTTTTGGTGTTCTCCGCCACTGTCTTGCCTGTCACAGTAATAGCATTACCGTCAATTAGCCCCCGCCTAAGCAGTGATGCCATCACAGCAGGTACCCCTCCGGCTTCATCCAAATCTTGGATATGATACCTTATCCCAGTTTCTGGCTCAGCGATAGCAGGGCTTAGCGTTACCAGATGCGGCACCTTAGCCGACATCTCGTTTAGGTCTTCCAAATTTATCTTAACCCCAGCTTCGTGTGCTATGGCAGGCACGTGAAGCACAGTATTCGTTGAGCAGCCGAGCGCCATATCTACCGCCAATGCATTTGCGAAAGCCTGCTCAGTCATTATGTCTCTCGGCTTTATTCCCATCTCAAGGAGCTTCATGATCTGCATTCCGGCGAGTTTTGCAAGTCTTAGTCTAGCTCCAGTAACCGCTGGAATTGTTCCGTTGCCCGGCAGTCCCATCCCAAGTGCCTCTGTAAGGCAGTTCATCGAGTTTGCGGTGAACATCCCCGCGCAAGATCCGCAGCCCGGACACGCGGCTTCTTCCATCTCTATCAAGTCAGCTTCTGTTATTTTGCCGGCTACTAGCTCTCCGACGCCTTCGAACATCTGTGTAAGAGATATATCGCGTCCCTTGTAGCGTCCGGCCATCATTGGACCACCGCTTATCACTATTGTAGGAACGTTTACTCGTGCCGCAGCCATAAGCATGCCAGGGATGATTTTGTCGCAGTTAGGAATAAGCACCATTGCGTCAAATGCATGCGCTTTTGCCATTATCTCGACGCTATCGGCTATGAGTTCACGGCTGGCTAGAGAGTATTTCATCCCTTCATGTCCCATAGCTATGCCATCGCATACACCTATGGTTGAGAACTCTATTGGCGTGCCACCAGCAATCCTGATTCCGGCTTTTACCGCCTCAGCTATCTTGTCCAGATGAACATGTCCCGGCACTATCTCATTAGCCGAGTTTGCAACACCAATAAGCGGTTTTGCAATCTCTTCATCCGTAAACCCCATCGCCTTAAAAAGCGATCTATGCGGCGCTCTTTCAAAACCCTTTTTTACAGCATCGCTTCTCAATTTTTGCATCACCTTTCTTATTTAACAAGAAACCTCTCATCCAACACGGGACGAGAGGTTTTACTCACGCGGTACCACCCGATTTAGCATACGCGTCTATTTGCGAATGCTCACTCGTTGTGCGGGATAACGGCCGCAGCCCGTGGCAACTTACTAGGGTGTAATAATCACCTTTTCGGCGCCAAGCTCCGAGGTGAGATTCAGCTTTGGCGTGCGCCCCGCTTCTCAGCTTCGCGGTTCTCTGTAACGCTCCCGACCTCGCCTACTATCCTCTTCAACGCCTTTACTCTATTCAATTAGAATCTAATGTTACCATGTTGCAATATCGTCGTCAACTGCCAAAATTTGCAAATTACAGTTTTTGCGCCAAATCTTGACATCAAACCATCTTCGAGGCTATACTTTGCGTGCCCCTCTCCGCCCAAGTGGGTGCTTTGAACTCATTCATCTTTTATTGTATCCTGGAGGTAGTTGTAAGCAGAATGGAGCGCCGCTCAATTTCGGATTTATCTAGCCAGCAGGTTGCTTTTCGACGCCCTCGCCGACGCAGAAGCTTGGGCAGAACCATTCTTCTGGTTTTCTTGCTAATATTGGGAATAGCAGCGATTATACCTATACGCGCATATCTGAAAAGCAGCACACTGCGTAGGGTAGCTTATTTCTATGCGACGGGGCTTTGGAAGCCTGAAAAAGCGTTTCCAGGCAGAGACAGCGTAACAGTACTTGTTCTTGGCAGAGATGCCGACCGTGACAATCGTGGCCAGATAGTGCATTCACGCGGCAGAGCTGATGCCATACTGCTTGTTCGGCTGGATTTTTCGGATAAAAAGGTCAGTATTCTTTCTATTCCGCGTGATACTTTGGTTGATATACCAGGGCACGGTAGGCACAAGATAAACGCAGCGCATGCATATGGCGGCAGCGAGCTTATGATGCAGACCATCGAGAGCTTTTTAGGCGTTAAACCCGAAGAGTGCGTAACAGTTGACTATGCAAGTTTCGAGAAAGCTATTGATTGTATGGGTGGACTTACTATAAATGTTACCAAGAAGATGGATTACGATGATAACTGGGGCAATCTGCACATACACCTCAACCCTGGACGCCAAACGCTTGACGGCAGGCAGTCTTTGGGTTTTGTTCGATATAGGAAATCGAACGACGGCAGCGCTGATACAGATCAAGAGCGTATTGCCAGACAGCAGCAGTTCCTAATGGCTGTGCGTAGTAAGGTAATCACTCCATCAGCTTTCTTTAGGCTTCCTGATGTCATAGAAACTGCACGCTCAGGTGTAACCAGTTCGATGAGTGAATCGCAGTTGATGGCAGTTGCTGATTTTGTTCGCAGGCTACCAAACAGCTCGATTGAGATGGTTACGCTTCCGGGCGAACCGCATAAAGCCTATATCAAAGCCGATATGGCTGCTGCACGAGAGATAGTACAGCGGATGTTCAAGGGCTGAATGACTCGCGAGGAGATTGAACGAAACACTGTATTGTTTTTGCGGACTGCAGGTGGAACACGACCTGATGTTAGGGTTGTAGAGCTGCATGGCAGGGGTAGGGTGGTGGTAAAAGATTTCATGCGAAGCGATTATTTGTTTCGGCTGCTGGTTGCTCCTATCTTAGTGGCACGCGAATGCGGTGCGCTCAGACGTCTGAAAGGTATTGACGGCGCGCCTCAGTTTATATGCAGGATAGATCGCTATTCGTTTGCTATGGAGGATTTGGGCGGTGTGAGTTTGAAAACGTCGGGGATTGAGCTGCCGGACGATTTCTTTAGCAAGCTCGCCTGTCTTGTGCGTGAGATTCACTCAAGGGGCGTTGCGCACTGCGATTTGCGGAGTGCGGGCAATGTAGTGCTGCGAGCTGATGGCACACCTGGGGTAGTTGACTTTGCGGCATGTGTGATGCGCGGTAGTGGATTAAACCCATTCATCAACTTTCTATTTCGACAATTTTCGGCAGCAGACGATTACGCAGTAATTCTACTTAAGCGCAAGTATGCGGCTGGTATGTTGACTGATGAGGAAAAACGCATTCTCGATACTCCAATGCCTTATGAGCGCGCTGCGGTTTGGATTGGGAAGAGTGTTCGAAATCTAGTGCGCAGACTGCTTACGCGAAAAAAGCAGGGTTGAGTTGCCGTGAGCTTAGAATCAGAGATTAAGAGTCTAGCTGTTGAAGCAGGATTTTGCTCAGTTGGCATAGCACAGTCAGATCTGGTGAAAAACGCTCATAAAGTTATGTCTAAAGCATCTTCTATCGTTTCTGTTGCCTACAGTTATCCTGCTTATCGCGATATTGATCCACCCATTCTTAGAGGTAAGGTTGCTCGTTTTGCGCGTGGGCGAGACTATCATCTTGAGGTAGGCGATAGACTGGAAATATTAGGTCGGCGGGTTGCGGAGCTGTGTGGAGCGAGTTGGGGTTTGTTTGTGGATACTTCACCCATATCCGACCGCTCAGCCGCTCAGCTAGCTGGTGTAGGCGGGTTTGGCAAAAATACATGCATAATAACTTCTGAGAGCGGCTCATGGGTGGTTTTGGGGGGAATCGTTACAGATTTACCGCTTGTGCCTGATAATCCAGCCGATTCACCGTGCGGTGATTGCTCAATTTGTCTTGAAGCTTGTCCAACTGGTGCACTCATCCGACCGTTTCATCTAGACCGCAGCCGATGTATATCTAATCTTACGCAGACGCGCGGTGTTGTTCCTGAGCATCTAAGACCTATGATTGGCAGATATGTCTATGGCTGTGATATATGCCAGGAAGTTTGTCCAAAGAACAATCTGCTTCCGCCGCCGACAGATTCTGATTATTTTGAATATCCATTCAGCGCTTATCCCGACTTGACATGGCTTGTTCGTATAACCGAGGATGAATTTCTAAAATTCGTGCGTCCTACGGCAGCAGGCTGGATCGGCAGAAATACTATCAGGCGCAATGCAGCGATTGCTCTAGGCAACTCAGGCAGCCGACTTGCGCTTGATGCGCTTAATGATGCGCTCAAAGATGCCGACGAAATCCTGCGAGAACATATCGAGTGGGCTATAAACCGAATCACCGGGTCCTGAGTCAGCCTAATCGAACCGTGCACGGCACCTCTTAGCAATCTCCCAAGTACGTCGCGCAAGGTCTGTTATTCTATGCTCTTTGCTGTCTATTAGATATGTAGTAAGGCGGTCGTTAAACGGTTCAACCCACTTATTTGGGATGTTTTTTGCGCCTATTGCCGCGCCTACTATAGACCCTGCAGTCGCTCCATTGCAGTCTGTGTCTATGCCACCCATAACTGCGAGGGCTATCGCGCGTTCGAAGTCGCCGTCAGAGTAGAGTAGGGCAGGTATTGTCAGCGCGGTGTTGTTGAAGACATGACATATACTCATACCGCGATACTTTTCGTAGATTCTGCCGCAGGTTCGTTCCCAGTCTTTATCTTTGTCAACCCATTCGATTGTTTCTACTATGCTTTCGTATAGCCTGGACGTACTCGGTATTTCAGCTGCGCCTATCTCTATTGCGTCGCGCAGATTTTTCACCGCGAACGCGGCTGCAATTACCGCAGAGAAGAACATTTCACCATAGATTCCGTTTCTTCTATGGCTTAAATATGCGTCTTTGTAAGCCATTTCTGCGGCAATCTCAGGCAGCCCAGGGGCAGCATATCCCCACGTATCGCTTCGTATATCTGCGCCTATCCATTCTATAAATGGGTTATCTATCTCAGCGGCATTCTTGGGCGAGACGCCTTTCTTCAAATTCTCAAGCGCAGCTTCTTCTGCAGTGCATGCCATGGGAAGCCGTTTTATCCATGCCGATCCTACATCTTCGGTTGTAAAATCTACTCCATACTCTTCCAGTATGAGCAGCCCAAGAACTGTATAGACTAAATCATCATCCGGTCCTACGTGGTCAATGCCTCGTTTCACAAAGCAATCAACTGGTTCAGAATAGTGTATTCTTGAGATGCCGGGATAATCTGCCCAATAATCGCTCAGAGGGTAAGACTGTCCTAGTTTGTCAGCCCATGCTTTGATGAAGTCTCGATCTCGTCCTTCCACCGGCACCCCAAGCACACATCCAGCGCATCTTCCAAGCCAAGCACCCAAAATCCTGTCATAAAGTTCATCGTCCGTGAGATTAAGCGGCATTACGCGAGGGCTTTCTCTTCTAAGAGCTTTAATTTCTTCCAGTTCATCCGGTTCAATGTAGCCAAAGTCCGGTTTTGGCTGGAGTTTTTTGGCTTCGTCCTTGGCTTTGGCTATAAATCCCAGTATTTCCGATTCCAGTGCCGAAGTGTCCGCGCCTCGTTCCTTTGCAAGATCAAGCCACTCAATCAGGCGGCGCATTTCACGTTCCAGATTATTGAAATAAGACATCCATAGCTTCCTTTACATCCGCGTGATTGTTATTCCTATGATTACCGCGCCGAGCAATATCCTATACCACACAAAAATCCCAACACCATGTTTCTGCAGAAATGAAAGTAGGAATCGTATAGCCAGATAACCAACCACCGCCGAAGTAACAAGTCCTGCAGCAAAAGGCGCAGCCTCATTCTTTGGTAGTCCGATCTCAAAGAGGTCTTTCAGTTTCAGCAGTCCTGCGCCTAACACAACCGGCATTGAGAGCAGAAAGCTGAATCTCGCAGCTGACTCTCTGGATAATCCTGCTGCAATTCCTGCGGCTATCGTTGCTCCTGAACGTGATACCCCCGGAATCAGCGCCGCCGCCTGAGCTAATCCAATCCAAAGCCAGTCCCCGAGCCTAGTTTCTTTTACCTGCCGGTTTCCAGAAGCGAACCTGTCAGCTAAGTACAAAAGTATCCCAACCACAATCAGTGCTGTTGCAATCACCAACATCATAGGGTTATCGTAGGCTTTCGACTTTTCAATCTTTTCGATAGGTTTATCCAGCAACAGTCCAGCAATAGCAGCCGGTATACAACCGATCATCAGTCCCCAGAACAACCTGGCGTTGAGTTTGCTTTCTTCATCTGCCTTGTTTTTTTGCTTAATCGCACATCTTATAAGTATGAGCCAATCCCTATAAAAATAGGCAAGCAGAGCCGCAAGTGTGCCAATATGAAGCGCAACCAAAAACGTAGTGCCGCCGTCGTTCCAGTTGAACAATCTTGGGATAAGTCTTAGGTGACCAGTGCTGCTTATTGGCAGAAATTCAGTGATTCCCTGCACAATTCCGAGGATAACTGCTTGGTATATCGGCATCTATGCTTGCTCCGGGTTGAAAAGTGTCAATGTCTGTTCGTTAGTTTCCAGCAGGCGCTCATGTCTTTTCTGCACCTGCACAATATTATGGTACAAAATTTCTCGTATAACCGCGGCAACTGGTGCAGCCAAAAACATCCCCAAAAGTCCAAAGAACTCTGCGCCTATCAAAATTGAAATTAGCACAACCGCTGGATGCAGCCTAACCCGCTCGCCTATTAGCACAGGCATTATGAACTTGCTTTCAACAAAATGCATAATCACAACAAATATAAGCAGACCAAACCCCAAAGCCGGCGATTTGAGCGCACCTAGCAGACATATCGGTATGCCAGAGACAATGGGGCCTATTATCGGCACTGCTCTGGTTACTGCCGCGAGCAGTGCCAGCACAAGCACATAATCTATGCTGGTGAAGTTAAGCACTATAGCTGTTACTACGCCGGCGATTATACACAAAATCAACTGTCCTACGACATAGCTTTGAAGTATTCTGCTAGTTGTTTGTATGATCCTGAACGCTTCCTTGCGTCTACGGCGCGGCAGCAGTGAAACGAATTCACGTTTCAGCGAACGGCTGTCCAGCACAAAATAGAACGCCAAAACTGGTATCAGCGCAAGCTCCACTATGTTTCTAAGCCATGCGTTTGTGGCTTCTATTACACGAGCAAAAAATCCGCCTGCAGCCGGTTCACCTGTGCTCTTATAGTTTTGTATTGTCAGAAACCTGCGTAGGTCCGGCGGCACATTATCTAGTATGTTTTCTTGATACCATTTATAGATGTTGTTCAGTGCGTCAGTTGTTTTTGTGTAGTAATAATCGAATTTCTGCGCGAACTTAACAGCCTCCGTCTTAAACGGCGTTATCATAACCCATACAATAGCAACCAGAACGCTCAGAAATGCCAAAAACACTAAAATCGTTGAAACCAGCCGCAGCCCACGTCTACCAATTGGCAGCCATCTGACTCTGCACATATAATTGACTACCGGCAGCAGTACATAAGCAAGCATAGCAGCGAGTATTATCATTATGAGCACGCTTCTTACGCGCCACACCACGTAAATCGCCGCAGCCAGTAACGCGAGTCTCGTAAGCCGTGTCCATATTGTGTTTACGGTAATTTCTGCTTGTGTTCTCATAGCTTCCTATTCTCGAAATAGGCAAATATTGCTTCCGCTATTCTTTTTGCAGCCTTGCCGTCGCCATAGGGATTAGCTGTATGTGACATTTTCTCATATTCGGCAGAATCGTCAAGCAATTTAGATGTTTCTGCGGTTATTCTGTCTGTTTGAACTCCAACAATTTTGGCGCAGCCTGCTTCCACTCCTTCCGGTCTCTCTGTAGTCTCTCGCAGCACCAAAACAGGCTTGCCAAGCGCCGGAGCTTCTTCCTGTACACCGCCGGAGTCCGTAAGTATAATAGTCGCTGATTTCATCAAGTGCACAAATGGCACATAATCTGGCGGCTCTATAAGATACACTCGTTCAACACTCTCAAGCTCCGGAACCACAACTTCTCTTACGATCGGATTTTTGTGCATAGAGAATACTACCCGAACATCCTTATACTTATGCACGATTTCACGCACTGCTCTGCAGATATTTCGTATAGGCTCGCCCCAGCTTTCTCGGCGATGTGCCGTTACGAGAATCAATCTTCCATCAGATTCTACAGCTTCTTTAATTGCAGGATCATCAAATCTGTAATCCATGTCTGCTACCTTGAGCAGTGCGTCTATAACAGTGTTGCCCGTAACCACAATTGTCGAGTCCTGCACGCCTTCTAATAACAGATTTTGCCTAGCGCCTTCTGTAGGAGCAAAGTGAATATCGGCAAGCGCTCCAGTAAGCCGTCTGTTCATTTCTTCTGGAAACGGGTTGAACTTATTTTCCGTTCGCAGTCCAGCCTCAACATGTCCGAACGCTGTTTTGTGATAGAATGCCGCAAGTGCCGTCGCAAAAGTCGTAGTAGTGTCTCCTTGAGCAAGCACAATATCCGGCTTTATTTCGCCGATTACCTTGTCCAAACCTTCCAAAGCGCGCGTAGTCATTCCAACCAGTGTTTGGCGCTCCTGCATTATCGCAAGATCATAATCCGGCTTTATATCAAAAACCGACAGCACCTGATCCAGCATTTCTCTATGCTGGCCAGTTACTGCAACGAAGAGTCGAGCATTAGGGTTAGGCGCAAGCTCCATCACCACAGGAGCCATCTTTATAGCGTCGGGTCTTGTGCCGAACACCGTGAGTACTTTTATCTGTCTGTCTGCCATTTTATTTAGCTGTCCAGAAAAAGAAGAGTCCTATCGCAGAGAATACGGCAGTAATCAGATATATGACCCAGATTGCCTGTTTTTGGCTAAGCCCACGGTCGAGCAGTCTATGGTGCATATGACTTTTGTCTGCTTCATATACCTTGTTTCCACGCAGCGCGCGTTTAATTACAACAAACGCAGTGTCAAGTAACGGCACAGCAAGCACCATCAATGGCACAGATACTGCCAATAGTGTAGCTACTTTGAAAGCACCAACGACTGATGATGCTCCTATCACAAATCCCATAAACTGCGCGCCTATTGTCCCCATAAATATGGATGCAGGAGGGTAGTTGTAGCGCAGAAAGCCCAAACTTGCGCCAAGCAGTGCTCCTGAGAGTATAGCGACTGTAACAAACAATCTAACTCGCACATCATCGCCAGCCGTCGGCACATGCATTTTTTGTATGTTTGCCAGCGCGTGCGCCGACATAATAAGAAGCGTGCCAGAGGCTATGGCGCTTATTCCGGCAGCAAGTCCATCTAATCCGTCCATCAAGTCAATTGTCTTAGTAACCCCAACTATCCATACCAGTGTAATAATTGCCGCAAGCCAAGGTTTAAACCATTGAATACCTTCACCAAAAGGCTTGCTCACGAATGCTATCTGTCCGCCAAACGATATAAGGATCGCGCCACCTGCAAGCATAGCCAAAATCTGGATAATAGGTGACAGATTATACTTGTCATCCAAAAGTCCAGCAACGGCTATCACAGTCCCTCCCAAAAGCACTCCTAGCAGTTGTTTCTCAATATGCACTCTGCTATCAACTGCTGCTGCGGCGATCACAGCTGCAGTGAAAGCCACGTAAATCGCAAGTCCACCCCATCGCGGTTTGGGTTCTTCATGCACTCTGCGTTCATCTGGGAGATCCATAACGCCGCATTTTATAGCTAACCTGCGTGCAGCCGGTGTCAGTGCAGATGAAATAATCAGCGCAATGATGCATGCCAGAGCGGCGCTTATCACCTATCCGACTTCCTCCCTCTCCGAACGATATCGAACTATATCTATCCCAGCTAATTCCAGCATCTCACGCGCAAATTCATCTGGGTAATCACCCTCAAACACCACCCGCGTTATACCTGCGTTTATTATCGCCTTAGCGCACAGGCTGCATGGTTGATTAGTGCAGTAGAGTGTAGCGCCTTTGGTAGATACTCCGTAGAGCGCCGCTTGAATAATGGCGTTTTGTTCAGCATGAAGCGCGCGGCAGATCTCATGCCTCGTTCCAGATTCGATCCCCAGTTGATCCCTAAGACATCCAAGCTCAAGGCAGTGTGGTAGTCCGCTTGGTGCTCCGTTGTAACCAGTGGCTAGTATCCTTTTATCTTTTACGATTACACAGCCGATGCTTCGCCTAAGACATGTTGTGCGCTTGCCTACAACATGCGCAATTTCCATAAAGTATTCGTCCCAGTCGGGTCGTCTTGAAGCTTTCAATCTGTCTCTCCGTAGATCGGGAATCTGTCGCACAGATTTTTTACTTCATTTGCAGAAGATTCAAGAAGAGTCTGGTTTTCAGGGTCATCTAGAACTCGGCTGATTATATCGGCTATTTGTTCCATCTCCCATTCTTGCATCCCTCGCGTTGTAACCGCCGGAGTCCCAATTCTTATTCCGCTTGTAACAAAAGGCTTCTCTTTGTCAAACGGTATCATATTTTTATTGACTACAATCCCTATGCTGTCCAGTTTCTCCTGAGCGAATTTGCCTGTAATACCTTTGTTTGTAAGATCAATCAACATCAGATGGGTATCTGTTCCACCAGCCACCAATCTAAACCCGCGCTGTGTCAGCGCCTGCGCCAGCGCTTTAGCGTTTGCAACCGTTTTGCGCTGATATTCTACAAACTCAGGCGTCATAGCTTCTTTGAAGCACACAGCTTTGGCAGCTATAACATGCATCAACGGACCTCCCTGCAGTCCGGGGAAAACGCTTTTATCCACAGCTTCAGCAAACTCTGATTTGCAAAGTATAAGCCCAGCCCTAGGCCCACGCAGGGTTTTATGTGTAGTAGTAGTAACTATGTGCGCGTGAGGTATTGGCGAAGGATGCTCTCCGGCTGCCACCATTCCGGCGATATGCGCCATATCCACCATAAAAAGTGCGCCTACTTCATCAGATATGCGTCTCATTTCTGCAAAGTCTATGAATCTCGGATAACACGACGCGCCTGTTACAAGTATCTTCGGCTTATGTTTCTTTGCAATTTCGCGAACTGTATCGTAGTTGATGAGTTCAGTTTCAGGATCTACCCCATAATGCACAGCATTGTAGAGCCTGCCGGAGAAATTCACTGGGCTACCGTGAGTCAGATGTCCACCGTGAGCTAGATCAAGCGCCATATAGGTGTCGCCAGGTTTCATAAATGCAAGGTAAACAGCAAGATTTGCAATAGCGCCAGAATGCGGCTGTACATTTGCATGGTCTGCTCCAAAAAGCTGTTTCGCACGCTCTATTGCCAGAGACTCGGCAGTATCCACATTCTCGCATCCGCCGTAGTACCGTCGCCCTGGATAACCCTCCGCATACTTGTTTGTCATCACAGAACCCTGTGCTTCTAACACTGCACGGCTCGTGTAGTTTTCAGATGCAATAAGCACAAGTTTATCGTGCTGTCGTTTCTCTTCGCGCTTTATCGCCTCTGCAATCTCAGGGTCAACTGCGCGCAGATGTTGGTTTAGGCTGCTGTGTTTGGCTTGACTGCTCACTTTTGATTCTCCTCAAGTAGTTTTATCTTATCCACTCTCTTCGAATGCCGTGAATTATCGTCGAAACTCGCATTGAGCCATGCTTTCACTATAGATTTGGCAAGTTCTATTCCTATAGTTCTGCCTCCGAGCGCAAGCACGTTTGCATTGTTGTGCTCTCTGGAGAGTCTTGCAGTATATTCATCAGAACAATGAGCTGCACGTATCCCCTTAAATTTGTTGGCGGCAATGCACATGCCTACTCCTGTCCCGCACACAAGTATCCCCAAATCGAATTTCCCTGAGTTAATCGCCTGCGCCACTTCTGCTGCTATGTCCGGATAATCCACCGACTCTAACGAAAAAGTACCGAAGTCATGAAACTCCAATTTTTCTTCGCGTAGAAATTTAGCTATCTCTTCTTTTAGTTCAAACCCAGCATGGTCTGAACCTATTGCTATTCTCAACGGTGAGTCCTCCTGCGCAGAGACCGGCTCATAAGCCTTTATGTTTCGCAAATTATACCTCCGCAGTATGATCAGTGTAAAGACAAAAGAGCCGACAGACTGTGTCTGTCGGCTCTGGTTGCTGCCGATATTATCTTTGCTCTAGCCCGCTAAAACGACTGAATATCCTCAGCAGATCTAGTCCGAACCAAGCTTCTTATGAAACCTGCTTCCATTGAAGAGATACCTGTAGCCGAGACTCTAGAGTTGACCGCAGGAACTGCTGCACCTGCTGGGATAGTGCACTTTACCGTGCTTCCCGATCCGTCAGCTATGATAAACCACGCAGGTTGTGGGCTTGGGTCTACGGCAGTAACCTTTCCCCAAACCTTTATCAGCAGTCCTATATTGTTCAGCCCCGATGCGCAATTTATTCCTTTCTGCAAGCCATTATTAGAGCCTCCCGCAGATCGGCACCCCATACCAAGAGGGTTGATAAAAGCATTTCCACGCATTGAATAGCTTATGAACCCAGGTTTTGGATCAATAAACCGTTCGCCTGATACAGGATCTGTGCCGATTATTCCTACAACGTTCACCCTTGCACCAATTGGGAACTGCTCATATGTGTCCACTCTTATTCCACAGCTTCTGTCTTCGCGCTCAACATAAAGCGATGAAGCGAATCTTGCAGTAACAGAAACACCGCCAAGTCTTATATCTGCTCCATCGTCGAAATTCCCCTTGGCGCCGAACAGGTTGAGCGGATACTCATAGGCGCCCATATCTCCTGCTGCGCCGTTTTTATTGTCGCCATCCTGAGGTCTTATGCAGCCTTCGAAGTCAGATTCCGGGCATTCCCCTGCCGTATCTATACACGGCGAATCAGCTCGCAAGTGATAATCTTGATTTAGTTCATCAACAAAACATGGTTCTAGATTGATGTCTCCTATCCCTGGCGATACGCCTACGTAATCAGCCGTCTTGTTGCCGTAAACACAGTTGAACTGAATCTCCTGCTTGCTCCCTAGACTAGCGATACCAACATGGTTCCGAACTATTATGTTGTTTGCTATAACTGCTCCAGAATCTTCTTCTATGTATATGGCTCCACTCTCGTTATCCCTATTGCCTACTATAGTGTTATTTATTATGGTTGGTCTCGAGAAGGAAGCTGAGTATACTGCTGCCCCAGGTCCTCTATTTGAATAGAAGATGTTGTTCGCGATGTAAGGATCTGCTCCTTGATCACACAAAATACCTCCGCCGCGGCTGGTTGCTGAGTTTTCTTTAAATACGCAGTTTATAATTGTAGGCTTGCAATGATCAACCAGTGCGCCACCGCAGCTGCCGTATCCATTAGTTATCACAAACCCATCGAATATCTGAGAATATGAATTTGAGAATGTAACTACCGGTCCGGTTCCATTGCCATCTATTATGGTCTTATTTGCTACCCAATCGCGTTGCCAAAGTTCAGATTCTGTTCCTGCAAATCCTCCATACATAGACACGCCGGGCTTTGGAGTTATACATTCTTTATATGTGCCGGCGGCTACCAATATCGTATTTCCTGCTATTGCCTTGTTGATACCTGTTTGGATGCTTGTGTATGCAGTCTGCCATGATAATCCATCATGATTAGGTCCGGGAGCGTTTTTGTTGACATATATAGTATTTACTATCGTGTAATTTGCGCTTTTCACCGCACTCGGCTCAAAGAACTGTTTGAACGCCCGTGCTTTCAGCGTCAATGTGGAGTTTATGGGAATGTACCAACCGCTTGCGATTACCGGATCGTTTTCTGTGGGATCAAGTCCATTGGTTGTATAGTGAATTGTTGCGCCTGGCGTGGCACAGCTTATGGTTACGTATATTGTCTGGTTAGATATGCCTCCATCCGGATCGAATGTAGGTGTAGCTAATGGATCCCAATATTCATCAGCGCCGATGTCAACTGTTGAACCTTCAATCCTTTCTTGCCCATCAGCATCAATCGCTGGCAGAGACGGAGCTAAGTTGTATCCTGCATTTCTACATGGTGACGATGACGTTATGTGGAAGTCTTTGTTGGATAAGTCAACAAATGATGGATTTTCCATTATGTCATGATATCCAGTGCAGCCTACATACTGATAATCAATATTCCCAAATACACAGTTGTATTGGAAAGTTGGTGGATAGCTGTAAGCTAAGTAAATACCGGATGAGTTGAACGCTATAATATTGTTCTCCATCTCGCCTGGTGTGGCGGTCCAGAAAACCCCACCGCCATTAGTGCCAGCCGTGTTATTAACAATGGTGTTGTTTATTATTTGTGCTCTGCAACTGTTGGTAGCTATCCCACCGCCGCCATAGACCGCTGTGTTGTCGTAAATAAAATTGTTAATGACAAGTGCAGTGCTGTCCGTTGGTAAATATGAGATGCTGATTCCACCGCCGACTATATATCCGTTACCTACAGCGTGATTGCCTTTGATTTTGTTGTTTATTATTGTGAGCGAGCCGCCATAGCAGTTTATGCCGCCGCCGGAAGTATCACTGCCGCCTGTTATTGTAAAACCATCAACTCTTGCCGAGTTTGTTACGCCTGATAGTGATGTTATAACAGAGCCGGCGTTGTTTCCATCTATGATAGTTTCGTTGTTTCTCCAATCTCTCTGTGAGCGTGTAGTCTCTGTGCCCTTAAATCCTCCATATAGCGCCACGGCATCTTTCATCGTTAGGTTTTCTACATATCTGCCAGCCGCTACCCATATCTCATCGCCGGGAATGGCTATGTTTAATGCTTCGCCTATGGTTGTAAACGCGGTATTCCAAGAGAAACCGTCATGTATAGGCGAAATCGTGTCTTTTTTTACGTAGAGCGTGTGTTCAAATCTGTATATTGCCGTAGTCGTTTGGCTGGTAGTCCATCCAGTTCTGAAAGCTTTCGCTTTGAGAATGCAAGTTCTTGTTATGTGTAATGTGCCGCCGGATGGTACGATTGGGTCGCTCAGTGTAGGCGTATATCCTGTGGTTGTGTAGTGGATTTCAACGTTTGGCGTAGCACAGCTTACAACCACGTCCTGCGGCGATGTATAATAGCCGCCGGGGATAGAGAATGTTGGATTGCTGCATACCATCGTGAACGTTGCCGACGTAGTGCCGCTTGCCGGCAGTCCGGTTTTGAACGCTTTTGCCTTTAATGTAAGGCTCTGCCCCACTGGTAATGAACTGCCGCTTGCTATTATCGGATCTGATTCTGTGGGTGTGTTACCATTAGTTGTGTAGTGAATTACTGCTCCAGGTGTATCGCAGGTTATGACTGGATTTTGGGGCTGATTGAATGTGCCACCTGCAGGATTTATCACTGGTTTATGGACAAAACTTGAGCTGAATTCGTCTGCTCCAACATCCACAATGCCATCATAGATGCGCGCATTGCCATCAATATCGAATGCCGGTATCCCGGGTGCCGAGTTTGATCCTGCATTAAGACACGGCGATGATGCCGTAAGATGGAAATCGCCGCCCAATCTGTCAACAAATTCAGGGTCTTCATAAAAGTCCCCTGTTCCTGCTTCTAGTCCTGAATAGTTTGTGTTGTTCCCGTAGAAACAGTTATTAATCAGCGTCGGGGAAGGTCCAGAGCCAAGTGCATAGATTCCTTTGTTGCAAAACGCAAAAATGTTGTTAGCAATCGTGCTTATGTTTCTATAGCATAATAAGCCAGTTCCGGAGAGGTTGACGAAGGTATTATTTACTATAACAGGCGAATTCTCAAGATACTCAAGTTTGATACCAGTTCCGCCGTTTGCGAATATATTGGAAGCGATTGTAATAGGACTATTTGCCCTAACATATATACTACAAACATTATTGCCAGAGAATATATTGTATTGTATCTTGGCTGAGCATGATTGACCTGTAGATATAACATTATTGTTGTTAGGACCTATTAGGTTGTTTTGAATTACTGGAGCGGCTGAGTCTCCTATACTGATGGTTTCATGTCCGGTTGCTCCTCCATTGCGCACTGTGAAGCCATCTAATACGCATGTGTTTGTAACACCGGATGGTATGGTTACCATAACGTTGCCGCTGCTGCCATCTATTACAGATGCGTTTGTGAGCCAGTTTCGCTGCTCTCGTGCTGTCTCTGTTCCAGCAAATCCTCCATAAATCCCTACGCCTCCTTTATGTGTGATTGGTTCAGGGTAGTTGCCAGCCGCTACCCATATCTCATCGCCGGAGCTAGCCGCTGCAAGCCCATCGGTAATTGTTGTGAAGGCGTAGTTCCATGAAGAGCCATTGTGTGTAGGTCCCGGCGAATTCTTCCACACATATATCGGCTTTATGTAATTCAATGCATCCGATGTAATCTCTCCTGATTTATTTCCAGCTCCATCTACAGCCCATACGGTCAAATAGTAGGTGCCAGACGAAGTGAAACTGGCGCTCTGAGTCCATATATTGCTTGTCGCTATCACTCCTACACTGCCGCCAATTATATTCCCAGAGCCCGGAGTTGTTCCGAGCTTTACTTTATAGAATAAAACGCCGCTGTTGTCTGTTGATGGAGACCATGTCCATGTAGGGCGCGGATTGTGAGTTGGCTTATCGGTTATTATATCTGGCACACCAGGTTCCGACGGTTTTACCCAATCAACAAACACAGCTCTGTCTTGGATTGCGTCCTTTGTAGAGCCATCGGAGTTCATCACCACAGCAGTTACCTTAAGCCATCCGTCTACTTTGATGCCATAGGGATCCTTAGCCGGCACTACTATTTCTATGTCGCAGATCTGCGAATTGCCATCGGGAACATTTTCATAAACTTCTTGAACGAAAGAGTCATCACTCGAACGGCTTAGCCTTATAGTAGCGTAAGTAGTGCCCTGCGTTTGTGGCAAAGATGAGTAAAGTATGCGGACTGAGATAGTTCTATCAGGCACCACATAAAAAGGCGAAGATTCCGTAGGGTTTAGTATTTCACAAGATGACGGCGGATCTGCTGCTGCCGATAGGCACAAAAATATTGACGCGATTAGCGCAAGTATTATTGTTCTAGACATCTTAGCCCCTCTTCTCTCACGACCTAGTTTTCCTGCCGGCTTTTATGCAAGAGGTATAACTAATCTCAAACTGAGATGTTTCCCCAATAACAAGCAGGCTCGTTATTTTGAGCAACAAATGCTCCATTACCTTCAAAATATCGGCAAATTTTTTGTTTGTCAATAGCATATTAGGGTAAAATTAGGTTGCTTGAGGTTGACATGCTGAGCCTAATTGCCTATCGTTTTACAATGTGATGTACTCTGTTTTGAGGATGCTGATTGTTGCACTACTGCTTATGATTGCTTTGCCAGTTTGGTCCAGCCAAAGCACGATCAACTATCCTTCACTGCTAAACAGTCTCTGTGACATAGGCTCGCTTCCAATATGCGACACTTCGCGCATTGTGGTATTCTCCAGCTGGGATCGCACAGGAGGCAATATTGACAGAGGGCAATTTTTGTCGGGCAATGGTAGTGCAGCCGCAGTTTTGGCTGATGTAAAAGGTCCGGGTGCGATAGTAAGGCTTTGGTCTGCTAATCCAAGAGGTACTATCTGCATATATCTGGATGGCAGCAGCAAACCTGCCATAAAATGCTCTATGAGCGATTATTTTCTACATCGCGTGCCTGACCCTATATCAGGCAGGTCGAGCGGAGGCTTCATAAGCTATGAACCGATTCCATTTGCCAAATCGTGTCGAGTGGTTGTTTATGGTGCAGGGGATTTGTATTATCAGGTAAGCGTTCGCCTCTATCCTGTCAGAACACATGTTCAGACCTACAAGTCCAGCGATATTCAATCTTATGTTGCATATATTAAGAAAGCAGTGTCAGTATGGCGCGGTGAGTCTATGGTTTCTCGGGATGGGTACATGCGGCTTGGTAATTCAGGTAGACGGGAGTGGCAGCGCAGAATCGTTGTAGTGCCTGCAGGAAGGAAAGCAGTCATATTTCAAAAGAACGGCGCTGGCTGCATTGGTAAGCTAGGGTTTACTGTAAAGCGCGGGTCACTTGATAAATGCACGCTCAGATTTTATTGGGATAAAGAAAACAAACCTGCTGTGTCTGTTCCGGCATTGAGTTTATTCGGTGTATCGAGCAGCAGCGAAAATACAAAATCGCTTCTCACATCTGCAAAAGGTGCTGATTATGCGGCACGGTTTGCCATGCCGTATGCCAGACATGCGAGGCTAGAGATAGTGAACCATGGCACATCATCTCTAGTATTACGAGCAGACGTTACGAGCTTTAGATTCAGAAGGCTCGCAGAGCACGTTGGTAGGTTTCATGCAAACTTTCGCCAAGCGGTAACTAAGCCTGATGTGCCATTTGAAGTAGTAAATGTTAAGGGTAGGGGGCGATTGATTGGATTGGTTCTTGCCACGCACGCAAAGCGAAGCTCTAAATGCCTTGAAGGTGATGATTACATACTTGTTGACGGCGAAAAAAGTTCTTCAATCCATGGAACAGGCACTGAGGATTACTTCAACTGCGGTTGGATGTTCAAAGATGGTCTTATAAGCCGTGCGCTTTATGGTGTTACTGCTTTGGATTTGACTCGAGCACATATCTCAGCTTATAGATGGCATGTGCCGGATCCAATATCCTTTGATCGCAGCATGCTTTTTAGGTTTGAGCACGGCGAAATAAATACCAGCCCAGGGATTACTTATTCTGCGGCAGCGTTCTATTATCTAACAGAGTGATCAGTGCAAGTCTTTTAGCTTCTGTACAGCCAGCGATTGGAGTGTCAAGCTGCCGGGCAGTCGTGCTGCTTTTGTATATGCCTGCTTTGCGCCGCCTATATCCCCGGCTCTTATCATCTCATCTCCGAGCAAAATCCAATATCGCTGATCATTTGGATACTTTTCCGTAAGCTTCTTCACAACTCTTACGGCGTTTGCAAAATCGCCATCGAACTCATATATTCCAGACAGAGTCAGATAAACATCTGCACTGCCGCCCTGCAGTCTTTCTTCATACTTCGCTGCAAGTTCGCCTATAAGTCCAGCCGATCTTACAGCTTTCAATATGCATGCAGGATCAAACCCAGGCTGTAGATCAAGCCCTTTCTGCCACGCGCCGAGCGCTTCATCTTTCTTGGAAAGCTCAAGCAGTGCAAGTCCCATCTCTTTATACCAATCGGCAGCCTGTTCAGGCATTACTCCAACGAGCCTTTTTGCCATTGAAACTCGTTTTTCCCTGTCTCCGCTGATTTTATAAGCTTCAAGCAAAAAACGCATAGCGACTGTATCACGTGGGTTGCGGTTTAGCGCAGCTTCATATTCGACTATTCCTTGGCTGAGCTTATTTGCGTGCATATATGCCTGCACCAGCATAGCAATCGGCTCCATATATGCTGGCGTTTTTGCTATTGTGTTCTTAAGCTCGGCAATTGCTTTTTCGTAATCACCGTTTGCAATCTGCACCTGTGACATTCTTGGCACGATAACTGCCTGCTGGGCGCTGTTCGCAGATTTCATCGCTCGTTTGTATTCAGTTTCACTTTTACTGTTCATCCCCTGGCGTTGATATACTTCTGCTAGTCCTGCGGCCGCTGTCGGGTCGTGCGGTGATATTGCCGAAGCCTTGTTGAACTGCTTTTCAGCCTCTTCCAATTTGTCCTGCTTCTGATAGATATTGCCCAGCCTTATTCGCGCCTGAGCTTCTATTGATGCATCTGACGCTGCTTTGTTATAAGCCTTCATCGCGTTTGTAAGATCGCCTATTGCTGAGTATGCATCGCCAAGCCACATATATGCCTGTGTATTGTTTGGATCAAGCTGGATAACCCGCAGAAAACTTTTGATTGCAGCCGCCGGATCCACCCCAAGTTCCGCCATCCCTAGATTAAACCAAGGTTTCGGCCAGTTTGGTGCAAGTTCTACTGCACTTCGATAATGCGCTGACGCTTCATTGAATCGCCCTTCCAGTTGATAAAGGTCGCCTAGGAGATTGTGTGCTATAGCGTTATCTGGATTAGCTTCCACAACCTTTTCCAATGCCGCCGCGCTTATGACAGGTTCGAGCAGTTGGCTTCTTGTTTGAACATTTGATGCATTAATGTTCCATACCTGATTCAACTGATTTCCAGCCGCGCTACTTCTAAGTGCCGCTTCGCCTTTAGCATGTGCTTGAACGGCTTCATTTTGTCTGCCCTGAGCCGTATATACGCCTTCGAGCAGGAAGTAAGGGAGAGGGTTATATGGCGCAAGCTTGGAGGCTTCGCCGAAATATTTTGCCGCCGCACCATAGTTCTTGATGTTTGCGTGCGCTACGCCGGCGATCATCTTAAGTGCCGGGTCGTTTGGCTTTGCATCAGCCGCTCTGCTGAAACACTCTGCAGCTTCTTTGTATCTGCCCAAGTTGAACAATTTATTGCAGTCGTTTATCACCTGTGCTGCATCTGCAGATATGCTTGCGGCAATCAGCAGCAACAAAACTATTTCAATTATCGTGTAAAATCGTCTCATTTTAGTCTCTTATGGATATCTAAACATCGCCGCGATGCGCGACTGTGTATCTGTGTTGTTCAGGATATCTATGTTAGTCTGAGAAGGCTTACCACACTCAATCCAATCTCTTCCGCCGTTTCCTGCCGATATTCCAAGCCGCGGCTGTTCGTTCGCAGTAGATTTGTCCATACTCGAAGCAGCGGAAAGAGAGCTCGACGGCGATACGGCAGACATGACTGTTTCCCCGTCAGCCCCCGGATGTACTTCCGCTGGCGGTGCAGAGCTTGGACCTGTGAGATCGCTCGCTGATGTTGCACCGCCTCGTTCGGTTTTGGCGCTTAGTAATAAAGCTTCATTTCTTGTATCTGCTTTCAAAATCTCTGCTTCTGGCATTTTCTTGCCAGCTTTTTGCATTTTGGCTATATGATACTTTCTGGCGTTGTTCATGTTTTGATTTGGCTTCGGCTCAGCTTTGAATATCTGTCTGTTCTCAGTTTTGCCCATGTTGTCAGTAGGCGGTGAGGTTACTGTAGTGTGAGTCTTTTTGGTTTGGTTGTTGACAGGCAATGTTATTTTGTTGGGCGTCATTACGGTTATAACTCCGGCAAGCAGCAACGCAGCCGCAGCTGTCGCGCCGGCAAGTCTCCAAATACTTCCTGTTGAGTATGCCTGTTTCTGCCCAGCCTCGGCTAAGATTTTTTGCTCAATCTTCTCCCACAGGTCAGGGGCTGGTTCTGCAGCCGGTGTCCGCGCTCCGCGAAACGCCGAGTATGCGCTTTTGATTGCCTTCGCTTCAGCAGCGCATCTCTCGCATCTGCTAATATGCTTCTCAATCGCTTCTGCCTGCCGATTGTCCAAAGCGCCCTCAATGAACGGTATAAGCTTTTTTCTGACTCTATAACAGAGCATTTCCATCACTTCCTCAGGCTGTCTCCAGCCATTTTAGCTGCTCCTTCAACCGCCTGCATGCGTAATACAACCTCGACCATACAGTTCCAACCGAACAGCCCATTATTTTCGCTATTTCTTCGCATGAATAATCCTCAAAATATCTAAGTAGGACAACCGTCCTATGTTTCTCCGGCAGCGACTCAACTGCGTCTCTCACGGCTTTCTTTCGCTCTTCTTCGACGATAATCTCCGTCAGCGATTCACCATCACCTGTTGAAAGCTCCAAGTCTAATCCTGTATTCGAATCTTCTATAGAGTCAGTCTGCATTAACTTAGCTTTTTTCAAATGCTTGATTGCTGTGTTCACGGCAATCCTATATATCCAAGTTGCGAAACTCGCTTCGCCTCTGAATTTTCCAATTGAACGGTAAGCTAATACAAACACATCCTGCACAACATCGTCTGTGTCCATCGGATTATCTACCATTCGTGAGACGATGCTATATACTGCTCGCTGATGCCGTTTCACCAGCTCGCTGAAAGCCATCATATCAGCCTTCGCAGACATAGCCGCGAGCTCTCTGTCATCCGCCTGACTAAGATCGGCGGATTGTTCTCCATAAGCGCCTATGGCAATCTCCCCAGCGGCTGATTCGCTTTCTATGTTACAATCATATCCAGTCAGTGCCGATGCGCTGACCTGCCGCTCGTTTTTAGTGTGTGCCATTATTTACGCGCATTGCCCTTGTCTGCGTCAAGTACCCTCATCGCCATCTTACTGTATTGTTCACCATCCCAAAGCTGAGTCATTTCAACCGTTCTAGTTGCTGAGCAGTAGTCCTCTGCGCTGTACAGGCTGATTATAAATGTCAAATCTGCTGTTTGGATTTGTTGGCTGCAGAAGATTTGTCGGCTGCCATGGGTTTGTGTAGGGCTGAGTGCCATAGTTCCACTGTGGGTAACCCAAGTTAAACTGCTGTCCGAACTGCCCGCCAAGTATATTAGTGTTCCATCCTGCAATAGGACGATATTCTCTCGGCTGGGTCTGAATTCCCTGTGTGCCCTGTATCAGTGCCGCCAGTTCATAGGCATCTATATACTTGAGCGGTATCTTCTCGATAATGATCTTGCTTTCTTCACGAGAAGCCACCTCTTCGCCGCCCCGTGTATTTTCTACTGCTGGAGCCTTTGGGGTTTCTTCTGCAGTAGTTTTTCGATGTATTGTGTAAGTGTCGCCATATTTGACTACCACAAATCCGCGCGGCGAAAGTATCGCTCTTAATGCGTCCGAAAGCGGTAGATTCTCTATGTGAGCAGTTACTAGCCCTCGCACATCTTCTCCCAACGCATAGCTTACTCCAGCCTGAGAAAACATCATTTTCAGCGCAGCCGCCAGTTCTGCATCCTGGAAATCAACTGTTATCCGATGATTGTCCAGCTCATCAGCAGCACAGATACCCAACGCAGCGATGAGTATTATAAGCAAAGCAGCGAGTCTCATTTCCATCAACCAGCCTTTCCAAAAGTTTCCCAGCCGAGCCGTTTTTATTCTGATATTCTGTCGGCGTTGGTTTGGTTGTTCCTAATTATTTAGACCCGTCAGACCAAATTTATCTTCAAAGTGCGCGGCTTGGTTGTGAAAAATCCGATGAAATTTTTTGTGGTAGGATGGGGGGCGTCATACTAACTAAATCCTTGAATCTCGCAGTATTTTGTGCATTTCCTGCGGTTCAAGTAGACCGGTTGTGCAGCCAATGCTTCTGCAAGCCGATGCGCCGTAAGCCGAAGCCAGTTTCATTGACTGCTTTACCGAAAGCCCATTAAGCATACCAAATATAAGTCCGGCGTCAAAAGCATCTCCGGCTCCAGCACCGTCAATATATTCAATCGGAATAGGTGGCTCTTCCCATTCTTCGTCTTTTGATTTAAAATAACTGCCTTTAGCGCCGCGTGTCAGTATTACTGTGCGTGCACCCATATCTAGCAATGCTTCCGCCTGCGAACGATTATCCTTAAAGCCAGTTATAACCGCCGCTTCTTCTTCGTTTGGCGCGAAAACATCGGCTTCCGGCAGAACAGGTTCTAAGTTTTTCTTGATTATCTCAACGTCTGGGCTTACATGCGGTAAAACTACATCCAATACAACCACTGCGCCGCCTGCGCGTGCAGCTTTCAATGCGGCAGCGGTTTCAACAGGATCTACTGCAGGCATTACAAGATATCCACCTACATAAACCACAGCAATATCATCGCTGAGTGCGTTCATAAGATCAGCCGCAGAGAGCGCCTTATTTGCTCCAAAGCAGTGAATAAACCTTCTATCCTCTCCCTTAACTGTCAGAACTACTGTCTTTGACGTTACAAACTTGTCGGTTGTCGAAACAGAGTGTGTGCGAACGCCTCTTTCTTCAAGATACTGCTTTACTGCTGTGCCGAAAATGTCTTTTCCAACTCTGCCGACAAGTGAAACATCAACGCCCAACTTTGATAACCCTATCGCCACGTTTGCCGCACAGCCCCCACAGTGAAGCTCTATATCTTCAACCTGAAGCAGATGTCCCTGAGCAGGGATTGCGTCAATCACAGGACAGCATATATCAGCAACCACTATTCCAAATGCTAGTACCTTTTTGTTGTTCAAAGCATCAGCAGTCATCTTGAAATCCCTTTCGATAATCAGCCTGCCTTATTCTACACGTCGTTTTCACCATGCGGCAAGTGATAAATGCAGGTTTTTAACGCGCTTTTTCATGAGCAATCGGAAGCTATTCCCACCAAACTGTGAGCGCGGTGAAGGATACCGGCTGCAGTGCTTGGTTCAGCTTTATAGTCACTCTGCTGTCGCGCACAGGCGATTGTTGTATGTTTTCAGCTTCCGTCCATCTTCCGTTTTCTCTCAAAATCTCAACCTTTTTTGGCGTACGATCTCCTGCAAATAGATTGAACTCTGCTTCAGCCCACTCATCCAGAGTCAGATTAAATGTTCCAACCACTGAATAACTGTCTTTGTCCTGCATTATCGGAAGCGCCCATGCACCGCCTTTTACTATAAGCGGCGTTCTACCATGTGAAAGCCAATTCATTACTGCTGTTATCTGATCACGACGATGCATATTCAAAAAAGCAGCTCCCGCGCAGGTTTCAACCGACATCGGATATACTGCCACTCGTCCGCCAAGTCGATTTTCGAAAAGAGTCATTCCGGCATATTTCGGCTTTGTATCCGGATCCACCAGCCTTGACACGGCACGTGCGCCTTCAGCTAGGGTAAGCTCAGCTATCGGCTCATCGCCACCCAAGTCCGGCAGTGTAAGTGTCATATATTTTCGCTCTGCGCCGTCAAATTCCGGATCGAAATGCTCTTCAGCGGCAAGCGGTTCATCATATTTGTGAAAAATCCGCTTTATATCTACTCCCAAATGCTTTCCATAACCCATTTCCAAAAGGCACCTAAGCGCCGACAAATCCACCAAAACCCCTTTTGACAGGATTTCTAGCAGTCGTTCATCAGACAATGCTCTCACTACCTGACCAGAAAGTGCAACAACTCCACTTTCTTCGAAAGTAATAGGGAACCCCAACGGCTCAAGCACATTGCGCCATGCATGGCCGCCTGCGGCAAGATTTTGGTATGTTGCATTTTCTTCGAGTTTTACGTGATAGCTTCCATCCTGCGGATGAATTATCTGCGTTCCGGCGGCCTTGCTTTTCCAACATCTCTCGGCGAGTGCGTTCAAAAAAGCCTTCTTTTCTTTCAGCATGCTACCGAACTCAGGGCTTTTTGCAATTGGTGTGCCCATGTGATCAAACAAATTCATAGTTACGCCATCGGCTCCAAGCGCGAAAGATAGTGCCAACTGAAGAAAAGTGAATCTAGCCGATTTGCTAAATGTAGTAAATGGCCAGTTTTCTACTTCTGTTTGTATAATAACTTCTGATCCCAGCAGACTCATTGTTGATCGAACCAAATAAGCAGCTGTGTATAGTCCACGCGGCGAAGTTTCATCGTAATTGAACATGCATGGTCTTGCCACAAGCGGCTGATTTCCAGCAAGCGCGTTGGCAAATGCTTTCCAGTCTCGCCCTTCTATCGCATGTGACTCTGGACTGCTGCACATCAACCCAAGCTTTGTTTTGGGCGACACTTCATGCACAGTTTGCTCAAAGAACCTAGCTACGTCCACCATCACATCTCTGTTCATATCCAGCCATATCTTACGCCATGCATGCGGTTTGCCTGGGGCTAAAAGCGCTTTTACCAATTCTTCCCGCGTAGCATTAGTGCCAGCGCGGCGGTTGAATTCAGCAATATGAAGCGCGCAGAAACAGCCATATTCCACCGGCTGATGATTAAGCAACCTGATATCGTCTTCTACCCAGAGCACATCTGGTTCAAGTGAGGCATAACGTGTCCAGAGTTTGGCGGTATGGCGTCTCCAACCTTCCGAAAGCACACAAGCGCACGCCCTGCATTTTGTGCCATCATGCCCCACCATAAGATCAACATCAGGCATGTTTGCCTTAGTGTCCCTGCCTCGATCGCAGTGAACCACAGTTATCCATGGGTTTATAGAAAACCCTATACCGTTTGCCCTTAGCTCATCACGTATTCTTGTTAGGAAAGGCATGTAGCCGTCCAGCCATGCTACCGGTGTAAGGCCATGGCTGAACTCTTCGCTGTCAACTTTTACGATGACTTCTTCTACGTTGGTATCTCGACAAAAACCAATCAGCTCTGGCAGGGTTTCATCAATGTTCCAAGGGGGTAGTGTTCGACGAAGAGCATACCAAGCTCGGCTCATACTATCGAATCCTTTCTACTTTGTAGATGCTGCTTCTTTACCTGCTTCAAATGCTCGCAGATTGACTTCTAGATACTTGGAAGGTATAACTTCTTTCATAGCCTGCAGCCAGGCATCCTCATTTATTTCCATCAGCCTCGACAGCGCGCCAGTCATAACCATGTTTACCGTGCGAATATTGCCTGCATCACGTGCTGCAGTCAGCGCATCTATCAATATTCTGTTCTGAAACGCGCGTTCTATGCGGTCGTCTAAATCGTCTACCCACGGTTGCTGGCCGCTTGATACTGTTACAGGTATGATTGTCTGGGTATTGATGAGAGCTGTTCCGCCAAGCGCAAGCATATCAGCATTTCTAACTGCTTCCAACGCCTCAAAGCTTACCAAAAAATCGGCTTCGCCATAGGGAATAAGCGGCGAATGCACCTTCTCTCCATATCGGACTTCGCTCATAACACTGCCGCCGCGCTGTGCCATTCCGTGAACCTCGCTCTTTTTAACATCATAGCCGGATAGCATAGCTGCAAGCGATACCACTTCGCTTGCAAGCAGTATCCCCTGTCCTCCGACTCCAACAAGAGCGATATTCACCGTCCGACTCATTATCGTTTGACCGCCTTCGTCTTAATCGCGTCGTATGGACATATTTGGCTACACATCCCACATCCTGCACATAGCACCGGGTTTATTCGTACTTTTCTCAGCTTGGGTTTCGATGGATCTGCCTCGCCCAATTCCATTGCCGGACATCCTAGTTTAAGACACACCCTGCATCCTCTACAGGCGTCGAAATCCACCGCAAACTGCTGTTCGGTGGCTATCCTAGCCGCAAGCACACACGGTCTATGAGCCACCACAACAGAAGGTTCATCACTTTCAATCTCTTCTCTTATAACCTGCTCTGTCTCAGCCAGATCATAACAGTCTATAACGCGAACTCTTTCAACCCCGATGCCCCGTGCTACCTGCTCTATTGTTACGAGCTTTGTATCTTCGCCCATAAGTGTACGTCCAGTGCCCGGATGGTCTTGGTGTCCAGTCATAGCTGTTGTTCTGTTGTCCAGCACTATCACTGTGCTGACCCCACGGTTATAAACTATGTTCAAGAGCCCAGTCATGCCCGAATGGAAGAACGTAGAGTCGCCCAGCACCGCCACTGCTTTACCACCGCCGGCTTTTTCGAACCCGAACGCCATATTTATACTTGCGCCCATACAGAGTATAGTGTCCATCGCATCCAGCGGCTTGAAAGCACCCAGACTATAGCATCCGATGTCTCCCATAACAGTTACGCCGAGATTTCCAAGTGCCCTGAATACGCTTCTGTGCCCACAGCCTGCACACAGCACAGGTGGCCTAGCTGGCAGTCCTTCCGACACGCCCTTTGACGGCTTGCCCGGCTCTTTTTCATTCATTATCTCAGCGCGCAGTTGCCTCAGTCGCGAAGGGTTGAGCTCGCCTATGTTGAGCTTGGTCGTATGTTCGCATACATTGATTCCCATCGCACGTATCTGCTCTTCTAGGAAAGGATCAAGCTCTTCTATCACATAAAGCCGCTTTACCATTCTAGCGAACTCGGTTATGAGTTTTTTGGGCAGCGGATAGCTGAGTCCAAGCTTAAGCACGCTTGCTTCTGGGAAGATCTCTTTCACATACTGATATGTAATGCCCGATGTTACTATTCCAATACCATCAGACCCCACTTCGATTCTGTTCATAGAGCAGTTTTCGCTGAACTCAGCAAGCGCCTTGATTTTATTCTCTAGTGTAATGCGCATTTTTCGCGCATACATAGGTACCGCCACAGTTTTTTCGACGTCTTTCTTGTATTCTCGACTGTTTTTGGCGGCAGGTTTAGGTGTTCCCAAGTCAACAATGCTTGAAGAGTGCGACGTACGGGTTGTTGTACGAAGGATTACCGGAGTATTGAACCGCTCGGATATTTCGAACGCTTCCAAAGTCATATCATATGCTTCTTGACTATCCGAAGGTTCCAGAAGCGGTACTTTGGCGAATTTTGCGTAGAATCGGTTGTCCTGTTCGTTCTGTGAGCTGTGCATGCCAGGATCATCAGCGCTTACTATCACCACTCCGCCGTTTGTGCCTGTATAGGCAAGTGTCATCAGTGCATCTGAAGCCACGTTAAGCCCCACATGCTTCATAGCCGCAAGCGCCCTCGCACCTGCAAGCGATGCGCCTACTGCTACCTCTACCGCTACCTTTTCGTTTACCGACCACTCACAGTAAACAGAGCCTTTTATTTTGGCGATATTCTCGAGTATCTCAGTGCTGGGTGTTCCCGGGTACGCAGAAGCGGTTTTGCACCCGGCTTTGTGTGCCGCGTAAGCGATAGCCTCATTTCCTGAAAGCAATTTGCGAGTTTGATCCATTCGAAGCTGTCACATATAATGCACGAAAATAGCCCGAGCCAGGCTCGGGCATATGCCTCGATTTCCATGCATCTCCGTCTCAAGTTTATCACAGTGGACTATCCTATAGCAAGCGAGTTTTACTCACGCTTTTTCAACTAATATAAGCTCTGATGTAAGCGCTGTTCCGAGTCTTATGTCCAGTCCATTATACATAAGTTCACTGCCGTCAACTTTGAACGTGCTTCCTGTGTTATCGCTTGTAACTTTGTAGCTCATTCCTGCGTCCAATCCACGAAATCGAAGTCTAAAATCTCGCTGACTGAATCTGGCAAGTGCGAATATCCCTGCGATAGCTCTTGTTTTGTCCCAAGATGCCATCTCAATTACGCCGATGCCTTCAGGATCAGGTTTAGTTACATCAGGCGTATGATGATATATCCTTCCTGTGTCAATCATCGGTCGAACAAACTCTTTGTGCAGTTTAACCATATGGCTGATGCGATCCAAAAGCACGGGGTTGGGTTTGGCGTTCAGCGGCCAGAGAATGCCGGCAATCGACGGTCTGCCGAATAGACAAAGCCGTGCCTGAAAGTCGATATCGGCAGCCACATTATTGCTCGTACCTGTGCCTATGAGCTGTCTATCCACATACTCCGGCGGCAGTGCTATTGTCATACCGTTTGTGATGCTGAACGATCTCGGTGCTGGCTGCCAGTCAGTCACCCATGTGTGACTGAATCTTCTTACCATACCAACATCCGTGCGTCCGCCTCCTCCTGAGCAGTTTTCCAAAATGAGATTTGGGAATCGTTGACGCACACGGTCGAAGATTCCATACAGAGCTTCGTAATATCGCCATGCGTTATTCTCAATATAGCCGTCGCGTTTGTTCCACTGTATAATTCCAGTTTCAAAATTAGCGTCCAGTCTAAAGAAATCAAGCTCATGCTCTGCGATAACCCTGCATATTTGGTCTTCCATCCAGCGTGCGATGGCGGGGTTGGTTAGATCGAGTATGCCGTCTAATTCTTCTCCTGCGTGTTCTTTTTGTTCATATCCAACGCCGAGATACTCTGGATGTTCCTTAATCGTTCTGCTTTTATCACCTAGTCGTTCGGGTTCCATCCAAAGTCCCCACAGCATCCCTTCTTTATGCACATGGTCTCTAAACTCTTTTAGACCATTAGGGAATCTGTTGCCCACGTCCCAGTCGCCCACTGTCTCCCCCCATGTAGTGCCAGTGTCGCTGTACCAGCTTGCGTCAATAAAAAACACCTCAGCGCCAAACTGAGCAGCAGTGCTGATTGCTTGATGCACCAGTTCAGGTGTCAGCTCGTATTCGGGTCCTATACCTGCTTCAATCCATCCGCATCGTCCGCGCGGCTGCGGCATAAAGAAGCTCTTTCTCAGATGGCTATGCATAGCTTGCACTGCAGTGTCAAAATCTGCACAGACCATACCGAGTAATACCTCCGGCGTCTTTACTGTTTCATTTGGCGATATTACTCTAAGCGGCGCCGGAGCAGCCATCCCAACCCTGAAGAATAGATTCGATTCTGAGAGTTTCTTGTGCGAACTGCCATCGTAGTCGAATTCGAATACATAACCTCCCGACCATGCAAATTGCCCAATGAAATGCTCGCCGTTCACATCATCACGAACCACGAACATCGGGTGTCGGTGTCTGGCGCGGCGGTAGCGGCCATCGATCCTGACTCCTGTATTCTTGATAGCTTGCCATTCGAAACCGCCTTCATGCCCCCATCCGTCTCCAGCCATATAGCCGATTGAGTAGTGTTGAGTTTCTGCTCCAGAGTACAGGTCTCGTCCTAAATCACTTGATGTGTGTAGAACGCCGCTCCAAGGATAGCATGCAGAAATTGGCATCGGCTTATCTCCAGTGTTGGTAATCTCGAGCCACCGTGTCAGTATAGGTGTTCCGTCAAGCACAGTATAGATTCGCACTGTAACAGGTTTTACCTGATGTTCGAGTGTTATTACTGCTGTCAGCACGCTGCCATCTTTTTCCTGCGTCATCCCAGCCCAATTCCAATGCGAAAGCAGCTCCTGTCCATCAATTTCAAGCCAGAAAGCCTGCGGTGTAGGGTATGCGTTCGGCTTCAGTTGTGTCCATGGCTCCAGCAGAAATCCTTGTCCATTCCAACCTCTTCCGATATAGCGTCCATTGGTGAGCGATTCTTGGTAAACAGTCATGCCGGTTCGAAAAGCTACGCTTGGATAAGGCGTGTCTTTGTAGTAAATGTCTGTGAAAGTTGTATCCTGCATCTTTTCACCTCACCGAGAATGCATTTATGTCCACTGCTGTTTACTTTTGCATCATTATATCGCAATTGGCTAGTTTGCGCGTTTGTTCTTTAAATTATTCAGCAATGAACTTGCTGCAGCCGTATTTTTTTACAATATTCACTATTTGCTTGACATGCTTCTTTTCCTTGTTCAGAATATAGTAGCTGTCAGTCACAAGCGTTGAGGAGGTTCGTCATTGGATAGCTCTAGAATTGCAGTAGTTGGTCCACTGCTGCCTTGGATACTCGAGGAATCGGCTTATATTAATGCAGATGTAGTTAGTATGCCCCTTGAAGATTTGGTTAACCCCCGCTCGCTGGATGGATTTTCCGGAATAATGATCATAGAAGAACCGCAGGATATTGGCGGCATGGTGCCTCGCCCGCTAAATCAGGTGTTTCTATCTACTTTGGAATCATTTGCTGAGCGTGGCGGGCGTGTGTTCGCAGAGGCTTGTTATCCGGATTACGATACCTGGCAATCCAGATTTGCCCAGTGTTTTGGAGTTTTTCCAGAACCCGTAATTCGCAGATGCGAGCTGGAGCGTATAGCACTGAGCGCAAATCATCCAGTCGCCAAATTTGAGCCATATACGCTGCTTGAAGAATATCGCTCCTTTGCAATTTACTGCAAGCCTGAAGAGGATGTTCAAGTTATTGCGAACTATGGGAAGTATCTGGGGCTTTATACTGCATCCGAACCACTGCCTGACGAGACCTTTCCCGCGATTACCTCAAAAAAGCTTGGGGTAGGGGAGATTATTTTTGCAACGTTTCCTCTCAGCAGATTCGAATCTCTGCGATATAGGCCCAAACACCTGTGGCGAAAACTTGCCGCTGGTCTTGTTGCGTGGCTTGCGAAACTAGAGTCTCGTATTGTTCCAGAGCCTAAACCGCCAGTTGTTGACCACAACATCTCAAAAGAGCAGCGCGCCGGTCTACTAAAGGATGCTGTGCGAAAAAACATAGGGTGGTTTCGCAGCGCCGGTCTGCTTCCTGCTCCTGATGGTTCAAAGGGCGTTTGGGAGGCTTCAAATCCAGATACCAGAGAGATACGCCGTCAATCGCGTCCAGACTGCAATCTTGAAACTGCTGTTGCTTTTGTACTTGCCGGGAAACTGCTTGGCAATGAAGAGATAACGACCATTGGCAGCAACATCGCAAAGTATATGTTCGAAGGCGGCTTTCAGCAGATGAATCCCGAAAGCCCAGGCTATGGCGGTTGGAACTGGCTTAAACCTTGCGACGGAGAGCGAATGACTATTTTTATAGACGATAACTCTTGGGCGTGTATATGCAGCCTTATGCTTTCCAAGCTTTTAGGTCAGCCTTGGATGGCAGAGCGTGGACTTCTTACTGCTGATATGTTAATGCGGCTTAAACGCAGAGATGGAATGATTGCTACTTGCGTCACACGGCAGGATGATTCTACAAAGCCGTTTGGCGATTTCTATGAAGATACAGAAACAAGCCTAGCCGAAAGTCCCCATTTCGGTGGGATGGGTGCAGCCGCTTTGGCTTACGCATATCTGTTTTCCGGTAGGCATGAATATCTCGAGCAGGCTAGATTTATGACCGAGCGCATTGCTGCTAGAATGCCTGGTTTCGAACGCGTCAGCCGCAATTGTAAGTCCCATGCTTATGCTAGGATGTTGTTCCCACTTGCTGTTCTTGCCAAAGTTGATCCTAGCTCTCGCTGGATTGAGCTCGCTGCACAGGTTGATGATTACTATCGAGAAAAACAGCATGAGTCCGGCGCAATTTACGAGTGGGAACATTGGGAAACGCGAGGTTTCAGAACAGATACCGGTATATTCGATAAAGATGGTGACACAATTGCCGATTTGCTCTACACATGCAACTTTGCATTATACAACAGTTGGCTTGCTTGGAAATCAATAGGCAGTGAGCGGCACCTCGAAACTTTTGAAAAGCTTGCTGATTTTTTGGCAGCGATACAAGATTCAAGTGGTGATCCGATGTCGCACGGCGGATGGTTTCGAGGTTTTGACTTCGGCAATCAGTGGGATTGGTTCGGCTGCAACCACGACATAAGCTGGGGACCTTATGTGATGGAAACAGGATGGACTAACGCCCCAATCTCTATGGCGTTTTCTATGTATGTTTTGGATTTTGATCCTTTCGAGATGAAGCAATAAGAATTGGAGGTTATATTGGTTAATAAAGTGTTGGTACTAATAGTGGTTGGGATTATGTTCGCTTTTGGTGTAGCGGCAGCGGCTGAAGGTGCAGTTCATGGTGATGGACAGTCGGATGTGCTGATTTCATCTGGAGATCGAGTAGTTTTTCTCGGCGACAGTATTACCGAGCAGATGATCTACAATAGGTATGTGATTAACTACTTCACACTGCGTTACCCGGGTATGAAGCTAAGCTTTCGCAACGCCGGTTGGGGCGGAGACACAGCGGTTGGAGGGCTTAGCAGGTTGAAGCGTGATGTGCTTTCGCTTAAGCCCACTGTTGTAACTATCTGCTATGGGATGAACGATGGTGGTTATAAGAAGTTGTCAGAAGGGGCAATGAAAAACTACCAGACAGGGATGAGTGGGCTTGTATCTGAGTTGAAAAAAGCTGGAGTTAAAGTTGTGTTACTCACTCCGGGCTGCGTTGATCCTGATCGCAATCCCGATTTGAAAGGCTATAACGATACACTCGAAGCACTTGGGAAATATGTGCAGGATTTGGCGCGTACGGAGAATGTCCCTTTCTTCGACTTGCATTCGCTTATGATGGATGTTCAGAATCGTGCAAAGAAAGCAGACCCGAGCTTCACAATGATACCAGACGGAGTTCATCCATCACAGCCGGGCCATGCCATTATGGCTTATGCGTTGCTGAAAGCGTTGGGATGTCGTGGCAGAATCTCCAGCCTTGTTATAGATGCAGCCGCTGGTAAATCTTCTTCTGAAGGTTGTGTGGTGAGCAAGTTAGAAATATCTGATGATCGCATCACATTTATTCGCCGTGATGACACGCTGCCGGCTTATTTCGACCCTGAGGCGCAGGGCATATTCTCATTTGTTCCAATAACAGATGAACTTAATCGGTATATGCTTCGGGTTACTGGTCTTAGGCATGGACAGTGGAAGCTCGATGTAGATGGCATCGAAGTAGGTAATTTCTCTTCCGACGATCTTGCGCGTGGGGTTAATTTGGCGCTTATGCAAGGACCGTGGCGCAGACTTGGGGAGGAAGTAAACAGAATGTCTGCTGAGCAAGCAGGTCTTTATTTTAACCGATGGCGCAATATAGGACTTATGAATCTGCCGAAGGAAGCCGAACCGGAGCGAAAGGCTTTGCTTGCGAAGCTCGATAAAGCGCTCGATGATATGGATGCAGAGCGCGTTGGAGCTGTTTCCAAGCGCGATTGGGTGTGGACGCTTGCTGTGATAAAGTAAGTGTTGTAAGGCATTTTATTGTATTTGATGGATATAAGTCTTGTGAGGATATAAGCCTCACAGAGAAGGAGATAATAAAAGTGAGAAGTGTAGTTATTGTGATTGCGTTGCTGGCGTTTTGCTGGCAGGTGCAAGCGGCGTCAAACCCAACGCCGATGAGTATCAAGGGTAAGGGTAATAAGCCGAAGACCATCAAGGTTGCTGTGCTGTGTTTCGACCCATACTGCCCAGGACATGGTAATAAGCGCACGCATGAGGTTTTTGGATGGTATGATCCTCAAAAATCCATAGAGACATATATAAATGATCTCAAGACGGCGAGCGGTGGTTGGGCAAGATATAAAGTTGTAAGCTTTTACTACATCAACTACTATCCTTATTTTGAAGACGGTTTCAGATATGATCCGGATGAGTATGTGGAAGCTTGGAAAAACCGACCAGCTACAACAATGCACAAAGGCATGACCGATTACAAAAAGTTGTTGTGTGATAAGTCTTATGACTACAACAACCCGAAAAGTATTGCCGAACGTGTGAAATCCGGCGAGATAGATGAAGTATTCTCGTTTTCGTCTCCTGGATCAATGGATGGAGGTGGTGAGGCTGCAATGGCTGGGCCAAACCCATTCTTCGTTAACGGCGGCGTGTTCAAAATTCCTGAGACTGGCCGCAATGTGGTGCTGATGGGGTTCAACTATGAGCGAGAAGTTGGCTGTATGCTCGAAGACTTCTGCCATCGCACCGAAGCGATAATGAGCCGTGTCTACAAAGCTAAGGATATGTTCTATCCGACACTGCCAGCTGACAACAACTGGGAAAAATTTAGAATGATTGACAAAGTGGACGCTGGAAACGCTGCATGTGGATTTTGCCATTATGCGCCGAACAGCGCGCACGACTATGACTGGGGCAATACTACCAAAGTCTATAGCACATGTGATGATTGGCTTTATAACTGGCCTAATCTGAAAGGTGCAGTTACGAAGAGACTGGTGGACAACACCGAATGGGGCGGGGGCGATACGCGCCTACATCATATCTGGTGGCTCTCGCATATTCCCAGAACTGCCGGCGTTAACCCCGATGGCAAACAGAATAACTGGTGGAAGTATATCTGTGATTTCAACAGTTATCCTGAGAGTCGGTAGCCAGTTTTTATGTGATTGTTTCTAGTTAACAGGGCGGCTATGGTTCACATAGCCGCCCTGTTCAGCATTGTCCCAGATCTTGTTAATATGATCTTCTTACCTTAGCCGCGATAGAAATTAGCATTCTTGCTTACAGTTATTGAGAATTCCTTTTGAATTAAAGTTGGTTTCGTGGAATAGCTAGAATGGGATTCACATATGAGCGCTGGTTTTGGCACCGGTGTTCTGTGTTATTTGGGTGGGGTTCTTGTTCACGACTAATGTTGCAGCCTGGTCCAAGCTCGCAGCGTACGTGGTTGTAATAGGCCTTGTGCTTGAGCTTGCGCACCGAGTTTACTGGAACCTGAATTCGCGTTTGGTTACGGCTGAGAAAAGACATGCGCTGAGCGCTGTCGGTGCAGCCTGCGCAGCAGCTCTGCCTCTTATCTCTGTTATAGTAGTAACCTGGCTTTTCTGCAGTTTTGTGGATGGCCAGCCGCTTTCTTCGATTGGACTTGGTTTTGAGCCTGAATCTCTTTCACTATTCGTTGCCGGTGTTGCTGTGGCTCTCATTTGTATAGCTCTGCTCTTTGTTATTGGCAGAAACGTTGGATGGTTTCGAGTAGAACGCAGCGGCATATCCGAACGAAAACTGCCTGCGTTTTGCAGTGGTGCCTCGGATTTTCTGCTTGCAGCAGTCTTTGAAGAGATTATGGTGCGCGGCTATGTGTTTATGGTTATCTATAGCAGTTGGGGTGGAACAGCGGCTGTTTTTGGCTCAGCTGTGATATTCTCGGCGTTTCATTTCATAAAGCACCCGCGTATGCCCATTATATTCTCCGTGAATGCGTTTTTGTTTGGGATAGTGACTGGTCAGGCTAGGCTTGTTACTGGCAGTTTGTGGGCGCCGATGGGGCTTCATTTCGGCTGGAATCTCGCGATGGGACCACTTCTTGGCATGCCATGCAGTGGCCGCCGCTATGAAAATGGCCTTGTTTGCTGTGCGGTGTATGGTCCGGAGTGGGTTACAGGTGGGCTTTATTCGCCTGATGCCGGTTTGGTAGGAACTGGTGCTCTGCTCATTGCCGCCGCCGCAGTGCTTTTCTTGATGCCGATTTAATCAAGCCTCACGTCGAAAAATCACTACTACCCAGTCATCATCTGTAGCAGCCTCTACTTGCTTGAAACCTACCTCTGAAATTTTCTCTGCTACTTCGTTAGCCCTTTCTGTTACTATGCCTGATATCACCAAAAGCCCATCGCACCTGATCGATTCTCTGAAAGCATCTCTCATCTTGATTATGGGGTCAGCGGTAATATTTGCAACAGCGAAGTCTATATCATCGGCTAACCCAAGTGGCGAGTCTGTATGATGGAGGCTTATCTTGTGATCCACCCTATTTCTTCTGAAGTTTCTATATGCAGCCTCTACTGCCATCTGCTCGATTTCTGTCGCTGTTATGTGTTTTGCTCCTAATTTCGCAGCGGCTATTGCCAAAATCCCTGACCCTGTGCCAACGTCCAGCACTTTGTCACCTTTTCTCAAATGTTTTTGAATAGCCGCAAGACATAGTTTAGTAGTAGGATGATTACCTGTGCCGAATGCCATCCCTGGGTCAATTCGCACCACTAGATCGCTTGGCTCTGCATTGGGTTTCTCCCAGCTGGGGCAGATTAGCACTTTTCCTATGCGTACTGGCTTGAAAAAAGACCGCCACGCTGATGCCCAATCTTTGTCTTCGACTAGCTTGATTGCTATCTCGCCTCTACCTATGTCTACATCAGTTTCAGCAAGTCCGCGAAATCTTACTGCTATCGCGTCGAGTTTACCTTCCAGTTCGTCTCCGACAGGAATATAGCCGGTCAGCCTGGTTTGCCCTGGAATATTGTTAGAGTGGATAACGTCTGGAGATTCTGCTGCTCTGATGTGGGGTCCAGTTATTGCTACGCCGCCGCAGCCTTCCTCGATCATAATGTTTGCGGCAAGGTCAGCAGCTTCCTCGGTAGTAATTATATTTATCTCAGCCCATCTCATCTGCCGCCTAAAGCATCCTTTACCTTTTCAAACAATCCCTTTTCGCCTGCTCCTTCTACTTGTTCGCCTCTAAGCTCTGCAAGACGCCTAAGCAATTGGCGCTGTTCTTCTGTAAGGTTCTTGGGCACCTCTACTTTGATAACTACGTTCATATCGCCCTGCCCGCGCCCATGAACATCCGGCATGCCTTTGCCGTGCAGAGTATAAACATCCCCGGTCTGTGTGCCTTTGTCTATGTTAAGTGTCTCCTCGCCAGTAAGCGTGCGTACTTTTATTGTTGCTCCGAGTGCAGCCTGGGTGAAAGCTATTGGTATCTCGCACCATATATCGTTTCCCTTGCGCTCAAATATGGCGTGCGGTTTTATGTGAGTTATTATGTAGAGATCTCCTGAAGCACCACCTCTGTAGCCCGCATCACCGGCGCCAGTTATACGAATACGTGAACCGTCGTCAACCCCAGCCGGGATCTTCACGCTTATGTTTACAGTCTTTCTCACCCGTCCTGATCCGCCGCATTCACCGCATGGATGTGAAATAACCCTTCCTTCGCCGCGGCAGTTTGGACATGTGCTTATGCTTATTTGTACGCCGAGAAAAGTCTGTTGGCGCTGGCGAACCTGTCCGCTTCCTCTACACGTTGGGCAGGTTTCAGGGCGGCTTCCCGCTGCCGCGCCAGAGCCGCTGCACGCGTCGCATCGCTCAAAATGTGTGATACGAATATCTTTCTCTATGCCTACAGCAGCTTCTTCCAGCGTCAGATCAAGGTCAAACCTCAGATCTGAGCCTCGTTCAGCCGAAGTCGTCTCCCGTGTAGTGCGGCTTTGTCCGCTACCAAAGAATATGTCGAATATATCGCCAAACCCGCCGAAGTCCCCAAAACCGAAATCGCCGGGTCCAGGCGCTCCGTACACTCCCGCATGCCCGAAGCGATCATACCGCTCTCGTTTTTCTTCGTCTGACAGTATCTCATACGCTTCGTTAATCTCTTTAAAGCGCTCCTCAGCCTCTGTATCTCCGTGGTTTACATCTGGATGGTATTTGCGAGCAAGTCTGCGGTATGCTCGCTTTATCTCATCTTGGCTTGCAGTTCGATGTACGCCTAATATCTCGTAATAGTCGCGCTTCTCAGGCATTTTGGAACTCCAGTTTGCACACACTTATATCAAGACGCGATCGCGAGATTGACGATTTCTGGGGCATATCTAAATATTCCCAATGCGCAGCAGATTTATTCAGAATCTTTATTTTTCTTGGTAGTCTTTTTACCAGTTGGTTTTTTCTTCTCAGGAGGCGCTTCGGCTTCCAACTGCTCAGCCGACGCAGCTTCTGCGCCTGCCGTTTCTTCAGACTTCTTTTTGACAGTTCGTTTTCTCTTCGGCTCGGCTTTTACCGGCGTTTCAGCGACTGTTTCCTGAGCTTCTGATTCAGCTGCTTGTGTTGGTTCTAACAATGCTTCAGCTTCGGCGGCCGGTGCTTGAGCTTCTTCATCAATTGTCTCAACCGCAGGTTTTTCTAACGCTGGAGTTTCAGCTACAGCTTCTGCTGTCGTGCTTTCATCAACTGCTTCCACTACTTCGACCGACTGAGCCTCAACATCTATCACAGCAGTCTGATCTTCAGCAATAACTTCTGCAGGTGGTAGAATCTGCTGGGCAGCCTCAGCCATTGCCTCAGCTCGATCTCTATCCGGCTGGCTGGATATGGACTCATCGTGAGACGGAACAGAATAAGTTATCTTGCCGGCTGCGATCTCCTCTAATGCTATTGTTAGAGGGTTATTAGATTTGGTCTCTATTAGTTTAGGCGCGCCTTCTTTTAGTTGTTTAGCCCGTCTCGCAGCCAGTATAACCAATGTGTATCTGCTATCGGCTTTGTCTTCTAGTTTGTCAACTGATGGGAATATCATGTCTCGTAACCGTCTCCTTCATGAGTTCGTACGCTGTTTATAGTTGAGCAAAAATGCTGTCTCGATTTGATCGTAATCGGTTCCTAACCTAGTAATTGTAATGCGGTTGGCTTTTTATGTCAAATATTGCTTAGTTTCTGGGCGAACATCCCTAAACTGCACAGTTTGAAATCAGAACTGAAAACTTCTGCCGATGTTTATATATAGGTAAGAATCTCCATCACTTCTGCTTTTTATAACACCTGCCATCAATCCAAATGCGTCATCACGACCAAATGTATAGTTAAAACCTGCCGACCACGCCCCATCCGAACCGCTAATCCAATCAGCAAGCAGAGTGAATCTGTCTGAAACTACTCTTTCAGCACCCAGCATAATTCGGCACTCGTCTTCAATATAGTCCATCCCAAGGTGCGTTCTAAACGGCTTGGTGTTGGAAGAGAACACAATATAAGGATTCAAAGATATGTCTTGAACGCCAATCCCATTTACCCCGAATGCTGCCGTCCATTTTGAATGTTTTCTGATATGCTGTTTGAAGAAGAATGCACCTTCGCCGACGGAATTTGTCACAAAGTCAAACCCACACTCCAATCCATCTTTAACTCCGAAGCAGCTTTCAAAAACGCAGTCCGAGAGAAAATCTCCATCGCCGCTGTTTGGCGTAATAGCTGTATCTAAGTAGCACTGATTCTTATCAATTACATCCGCTGTCGGTATCTGTATAAGCGCGCATGGAGACGACCAAGCTCGCCAGCATAAAACTCCGGACAATAAAATTGTTGTAATGAATGCACTTCTAAAACCCATATTTTCTCCCTCGTGGATTTTATTGATTGCGATCGGCAGCAGTAATCACCTCGAAGAGATTGACAAACATCACTACTGTACTTACCATAAATATACTAGCTTTTGCGAGTGTAATTTCGTTGCAGGTATGCAAATTTTCAGTGTATGCGTCAACTAATATCCATTTTCAAAGGTGAATATAATACACTAAGAGAGCTTGAGCGCAAGAGCTATAGGCTCTTTTACCTTGGTGCTGGACTTATTGGGTTCGGGATACTGCTTACGCTGTTTGGATTTGGGCTGCTTACTGTTGTTGGGCTGCCTATGCTCATCCTCGGCATTCTGATATTCCTTGGTGGTATGCTTTGGCTTTCTAAATTGCAGCGACATCCTACAATGCCGGTTTACTGCCCCTATTGCGCTGGAAGGAACGATCTATTTCGCGGGCGAACCGAGTTCTCGTGTGATATGTGCGGACGGCGAGTTGTCATGACTTCTGCTGGTGAAGCTGTGCCTGGCGAGCCGGAAGACGCGGCTGAATAATGCGAAATTCGCAACATGCTGCGGTAGATAGGGCGCTTAGTGAGGTTTTTTGGTAGTTCTATGAAGATTGCGCACATCGCCGATGTTCATTTGGGTTATCAGGCGTATAATCGTGTTACCAGTCAAGGCATCAACCGACGTCAGGCAGATGTCTTCAAGTCTTTTCGTGAGGCAATGTCCAAGATTGCCGATATAAGCCCAGATATTCTCATTGTTGCAGGCGATCTGTTCCATGTAGTGCGACCATCAAACCTAATTATACGCCAGACCTACCTAGAGTTTCTTCGCTTTCGTGAGAACTGTTCCGCTAAGATAGTGATTATTGGCGGCAATCATGATTCTCCCAGATCAGCCGACACTGGCTGCATATTGGATTTATTCGATACCATACCTGATGTTCATGTTGTGCAGAGCGATTCCCGTGTGCTTAGATTTCCTGATTTAGACACATCCGTTTTTTGTCTGCCGCATCGTGCGCTTGGTTCTTTGTCTGAAACCAAAGTAGAGCCCGATGGCTCCAGTTCATACAATATTCTCACTGTGCACGGCACAGTTGAAGGTGTCGGCGCTGATTTTTATGACGCCGGTCGTCCAATTTCTCATTCACAGATAAGCCTAAGTGAGTGGGATTATGTGGCGCTGGGGCATTACCATGTACACACTAAGATCGCGGAGAATGCATATTATTCTGGCGCTACTGAGTTCACCAGCACAAACATTTGGGAAGAGGTAGGTCATCCGAAGGGGTTTATAGAAGCCGAGTTAGGCGAATCGCTCAGCGTAAAGTTTCACGAGGTTGCAACGAGAGACATCGTGTCTCTGCGCTCAGTAGATGCCAAAGGATTGACCGCTGCCGATATTGATACCATTATTGCTGAACGACTTGCTGGCATACCAGGCGGCTATTCCGAAAAAGTAGTAAGGTTGGTTGTAGAAAATCTGGATAAGGCTGTTATTCCTGATATTGACTATCGAGCTATACGCAGATATCGAATAGAGGCTCTTCATTTCGATCTTGTTTTGAGACCGGCGCGCAGGTCTTCACAGTTTGAATCTTTGAGTGATGAGCATACTGCTCGCTCTTTGGAAGATGAATGGAGAGCGTTTGCGTCTGTTTACCAGATACCGCCAGGGCTTGACAGAGAGAGATTCGTCAGCATTGGCTTAGAGTATATGAAGGAATCGGATTAGGTGTTTCGGATATGCGATTGATTTCGCTAGAACTGGCAAATTTTCGGCAGCATAAGGCTACTAGGATAGACTTTCCGTCTGGCGTTACTGGAATAATCGGGCGCAATGGGTCTGGAAAGACAACACTACTTGAGGCGATAGCTTGGGCACTTTATGGGCAGGCGGGCATACGCGGTAGCAATGATACGGTAAGATGCCGTTCTGCCGAAGGCAATTCACCAGTTGAGGCAAGGCTTGTTTTTGCTCTTGGCGCACATACGTATGTAGTCGTTCGCAGAATGGAACCTTCTGGAAAGTCTTCAGCTCAGGTTGTTGTAGATGATACGCCGGTCTGCGCTGGTGTGCGTGAAACTACGGACTATGTTACTAAACTTCTCGGCATGGACTACCAAGCATTTTTTACCAGTTTCTTTACCGCTCAAAAAGAGCTTGAGTTCCTACGTGGGCTGAGTGGTCAAGATCGAGCGAAAGCCATTTCGCGTATGCTTGGATTTGAAAAGCTGACTCGTGCGCGTGATCGTGCCAACCAAAGTCGGCTGGACTTAGAGAAGGAGATTAGGGGATTAGAGCAGGGGCTGGGTGATCCGGAGGAGATAAAGCTTCGTAGAATGAAGGCTCTTGAGCGAGTTCAAGAAGAAAATAAGCTACTTTCCGAATCAGAAAAGGCTCTATTGGCAGCGTCGGAAGAGTTCGAGAGGTTGAAGCCCGAAAAAAAACTCTCTGACGAAAGAGCGCGCAGGTACTCAGAGCTTGTAAGAAGGCTTGAGCTTGATCAGTCGCGGAAAAGACAGTTGGAAGAAAAACTACGTTACGTGCGTAATCAAATCGCTCAGCTTGATGCTAAACAATCCGAGCTTGAGAAGCTTTTACCGCAGGACGAACTATATCTTGCAGCCGGCAGTGAATATCATGAGCTTCAGAAGCTGCGCGATTACCACACCGAGCGCGAAAAACTCCAAGCTGAAATGAATACCATAAACTCTGATATTGACGCACTGCGCGTGCGTATCAACAGCATAAAAGATACCGAAAGCGAGCTTGAAAAGATCGAATCCGAGATAGTTCAAATCGAACGGCAGATTGCCGAGATTGACAAGCAAATATCATCAGAGAAAGAAAAAAATGCCGAATTACTGCATAGAGCAGAAGCAGAGATTGAGCATCTAAAATCTCTACGCAGTGAAATAGTTGAGAAGCGCAGAACAATAATCGAAGCCGGCGCTGAAGGCAGGTGTCCTACGTGCGAGCGTCCTTTAGGAGATGAACTGCCGAAGGTTATCGAAGGGTTTGATTCCCAGATTAAAAAATTGGATGAGAAAGCTGCCAAGCTCGCGAAAGAGATTGAGAGGTTGCGCGTAGAGCCTGAGTCTATATCATCTGCGGTATTGTTACGCAGTTCACTTGCTGAGAGGCTGGAAGAGCTTAATAGAACTCGCGGCAGTGTGTTAGTGCGAATCACGGAGCTTTCGAGAGCTAAAGATGAGCTTTCCAGCAAAGAAGCCAAAGTGCGTGATATTCAACGCAGGATTGCATCTATACCGTCTGGCTTTGACCCTGTTAGGTTTAGAGAGCTTCAGAAAATCGGAGAAGAACTGAAACCAACTCACGAGAAGGTTGTAGCGCTCAAAACCGAGATCGCTCGTCTGGAATCTCTAAGAGCCGAAGAAAGCGAAACCCTAGAATCACTTTCCAGTATAAACACTGAGATTAAGATTTCCGAAGAAGCACTGAGCGGTTTGGACTTTACCGAAGAACAGCATAAAGAGATAGTTCAGGCTTACGAATCTGCATCAGAAAGATACACATCTGCACGTATAGCAGTAGAAAAGGCAAAGGGAGAAGCTAGGGCGGCGGAGGAGTCTTTGGCTCTTGCGCTTGAAGAAGAGAAGCGCTTCCAGGAGCGTTCGGCTTTGCTTAATGAGAAACGACGAGAGGTTCAGTATCTAAAGAGCGTTTCTGAGGCTTTGGCAGCTTTGCGTGCCGATTTGTCCAATCGAGCAGCGCCGGAGCTTGCTGCTCAAGCAAGTGAGATACTGGCTGAGATTACCGATGGCAGATATACCACTTTGGAAGTAAACGAAAACTATGAAGCTTGGATTCGCGAAGATGGGGAGATAAAAGAAGTAATCTCCGGTGGTGAGCAGGATGTTGTAAATCTTGCGCTTAGGCTCGCAGTTTCACGGATGATAGCAGATCGCGCCGGTCAAGAACTCTCGCTTCTTGTATTGGATGAAGTTTTTGGCTCACTTGACGAAATAAGAAGAGAAAATCTTGTTGCTATGCTTCAAACTCTCAAAACTCGTTTCGAGCAGATAATCCTGATAACTCATATCGAGTCAATACATGATGCCGTTGACAACTGTATATGGGTTGATTATGACGAATCCACGCGCACCAGTAGTGTAAGCGTTGGTTCTGAAGATATTGTGCCAGACCTAGTTACAGAGCTGGCTCTTAATTAGAATCTGGTAGCACTCTCCATGACACTCGCTCATACTGTCCCGTAGTTGGATAGTAGGGAGGCGGGTATTCAGCCAATCGTGGATCATAGCTATAGTTTTTGGTATAGCCTGTTTTGGTTACACCGCTGCTAGAATCGAATGTACCAACAGGACCTCTGCTCTTCTGGATTATTCCACCAATTACTTTTAGTGTGCCAACTGGTGTTTTCGAGCTGTAGTTAGCTACATAGAAGCTGCCTTCGGTGGTTTGACCGCCTGCCAATATCACTCCGTCAATCTCTAGGTTTGCAGGTGCACTTGAAGAAATTATTACGTTGCGTGCCACCAAGCCAAGTGTGCCTGCTGCCAGATTTACTGGGTCTGTGAAGCTTTTAGTTTTATCTGGTCGTGTGTTGTAATAGAGATTGTCGGTTATTGTTATATCTTTTCCATTCAAAACATCTGTAGCTATAGTAAATGCAGATCGTCCGACTATTTCCCCATTGCTTACTAGGTTATCTGCTACGACGCCTTTTAATGATGTAATGTTTCCACTACAGTATATTACTCCATTGATAATTGGTGAACCCGATGGTGCACTGCCTGACCCGACGGGACCGGTATAAGTAGTAGTGCCAGTTGTTTTATTGAGTGTGACAACAGTCGTGTTGGAACCTTGTTTGATGGTAAACTGCTGATTGCCGGATGCATCTAGCGAAAGTTGTAAAGTGCAGTCGCCGCTTATGTATATTCCACCGCCGCTGGACATGTTGGATCTTATCCAAACACCTGAAGAAGATGTCGGGAAGCCTGCGGTTGAACCCCAAGCTGCGATCTTTTGATTTTCTGTTGACGGTGGTAAAAGTATCGGATCTACTCCTAGCTTGAAACCTTTACTGCCATTTGCAAAGATCTTGAGAAATGTTGACTCATTTTTGGGTCTTGATGGACTATAGTTGATGGTAGTTCCTGCGCCAGTAACCATATCTAGAAATATAGGCGAGGTTGAGCCGTTGTAGTTGATGTTAAAGTTAGATCCGCCGGTGTTGTTGCTGTGTACTGGACCATCAACCCGTTCTCCTGCCTTCCACCATATTGCACCACCACTTACGCTGGAAGTCTCTTTGTCTGTAAAGTAAGCGTATCGTCCGAACGAGGCTTGTTTAACAACTACCTCAACTATCTTTCGCTGTCCGTTTGCGATCCCTGTTGATACTATCCTGTATTGCTTTAGATAGTTTGAAGGGTTATTTTGATCTGGATATATGATTACGCTATATGTTCCGTTATCCATTGATACCAATTCACCGAAGGGCATTATTGGTGCTGTACCGGCAGGAGGCGTTGCTTGATCGCGCAGCCACAAAATTGCTTGCTCGGCGCCTGACTCAGCAACGTTGAATGCCTGGGTGCCCATTTGCTGCTTGTTACTGAGGTGTATGGCATTGGCGGTAACCATCAACACTGCCATAACGAAAGCTACTATAAGAAACAGGGCAATCACTGTGACTAGCAGTATATTGCCGGATTGTGTGCATTTTTTGCACTTTATACTTTTAGCATCAGGTGTGAGTAAATATGCTGTTTTCATCGTTAGTAGTTCCTTAGGTACACAACTCGTTGAGTGAGTTCTGTTCGTTGCTGCCCACCGACAATGTTGTTGACTGCTATTATGGTTATTTTTACTGATCGTGCCGTATCTTGTTCGAATAATAGCGATTCCACATCTCTTTTGATTGGTTCTTTTGTGCCGCTGGCATTTCTCCAAAGCCATGTGCCCGTGCGCCCGACGGTACCAGTTGAATCAGATAGATAATACTCAACTGGATGTGTATCATCAGAGAAGTGTCTGTCATAGAATCCACTGGTTGTTCGGACTGGGAATACGATTTGCAGTCTACTGCCGTTGTCTAAGATGTATACTGATTTTGCTTCGCGTACATCTAGCACTATGCGTTGTAGTGCTATGATGGCATCGGTGTCCGTATAGGCTTGGGTTGTTGTGCGATCATATACTTTTACCGATGTGAGAAACATTGCCATTGCACACGTTGTAACCAGACCGAATATCAACAATGTGGTTAGCACTTCAGTCAATGTATAACCATTTTGGCTTTTCAAAGCGCTCATTTTTATTACTCCACGTTCGCTATGAGTGCATTTACTGTTAGCGAGCTTGTGTATGACTGATAAGTGGTTGGCTTCCAGGTTATGGTAACTGTTACCTTGACGACTTTAGTGCTGACTGATTGAATGTTTATTGTCGCTGTAGGCTGAGGCAGATAGTTTGCTACTTCATCGGATAATACAAATGAATATGGCGGGTTGACAGGCGTATCGTCTATTATGCCGGCATCATTCAGTTCTGTGTAATTCAGCCTGCCGAAACCGACCGCCCTCATCTGGTCTATCTTGTGCTGGCAGAGACTTATAGCCTGGGCGTAGTCGCCATTTATGTTAGCAGCCTTTCTTGCCGCCGGCAGAGAGGATGCAAACAGAAGAATAAGTGCGGCAAACACAACCAGTGCGACTACCACTTCTACGAGTGTGAATCCGTCCGAATTATTTGTCTTCACTTGTAATGCCTCCACACCAGCGCAGAATTCGCATTTCATCTAACTTTTTCCATAATAGACGTCCAGAATGCCAAAGTTTTTGAAACGCCTTTTGGATATAGATGTATGGAGAAGTGTAGGATGTTACTTTAGAATCGAAAGAGCCTATCGGTGCCGCCTGCGAAAACTTAATGTTCTAGCTTCGTAGACTGCTGCAGTTTCTGCTCCGATCATTATTACTATAGAAGAGTAATATATCCACAGCATAAGCACAATTACCGTTCCCAGCGATCCGTACACCGTGCCAATTTTGGAGAAATGCTCCAGATAAAGCCCGAATGCCTGCTTGGCGACTTCCCAAAGCGCAGCCGCAGTTATACCACCTACAAATGCAGGCTTGATTGGTATTTTTCGGTTTGGGATTGCTTTGTAGATGATTGTGAATGTAATTGCGGCTATGATAAAAGAGATAACCAATGCAGCTAATTTCTCTGCCCATCCGATCAAAAGTGGTGCACTCTGTGTCGCAAATCTAAGGTGGATATGTTCGAGAGTATGGACTCCAGCTGTGATACTAACAGATACCATTAGCAGCAATCCTGCTGTTATCAGCATGCTGATGGCGGTAATCACGCGCGGCAGAAACTTGCGTGGCTTGCAATCCCACATCATATCGAATGCTTTTTCCATCCCGACGAACGCTTGGGTGCCTGACCAGAAAAGCATCACTGCCCCGATACCAGTTGCGGCTGTACTACCGCGAATTATCTCTTCAAGAAGCCTTGCAGTATCCTGGCTGCTTACTGCAAAAGGTTTATGAGTCAGGAACGCCGATAGCATTTCGTATGCTCTATCGTGTGATTTAAGCACAAAGCCGAGCGCAGCACCTGCAAGCAGTAGGAGCGGACCAAGCGACATAAATACGTAGAAAGACACCGCTGCAGCAGCGGTTGTGCCATGATGCACATTCATTCGAACCAGTATCTCGTTTATAAATCCTGTTACTCTACGCCAAAGTGTGCGCCGTCTCACTATAGCAGGCTTTCTCATCGTTGCTCCTATAGTTCTTTTGTATTGTTTAGTTTACAGCCGATATATGCTGGAGGTAAAGCTGTGTGTGGATAGATAGATGGAGGGCTTTGGTTTAGGCATAAAAATGGCGGTCTCGGCGAGCGCCGAGACCGCTTTCAGGAAAGGAGAGAAAGGGAGTGTCCAATAATAATGACGAAACATGTTTCCTAATAGTTCCTGTTTTTTGCAATTTTTTTGACAAAATGTGTCTTTTTGTGGTTATGGGGCAGATCTATAAGAATATGGAATAAGAAACATGTGCATTGCCTACACCAAGAGCTGGCAAATCTCTCAATTGTAAAAATATAGGATGCAACTGGCATAATAGGTGATATGAGAAATAGACGCGGGGTTGGCCTTGTAGATACAGTATTGGCAATTCTGATTGTCGGGGCGACAGCGTTGCTGTTTTCTGCTGCGTTTCCTGGCAGCTTTTCTGCTATCAGACAGGCAAACGAAACAAAAGAAGCGACAACCATTGCTCAGAGAAAAATTGAGCAGGTCAAGTTTCTTGGCTACGAAAATCTGGATTATGAAAAACTCCTGGCTGCCGAGATTATAGATGAATCGCCGGCATCTTCCCCATATTCATTTACTAACGTTGACTCACTTTCCGAAGTGTTAACCAACCCTAGTGGAACTCTGTCAATCACCGATAACAATTCATCTGTGAAGTCTATTATTGTAACTGTGCGATGGAATTCTGGTGGAATATCTAGGAGCGTGGTTATTCGGAGCCTTTTGTGCGACAAACGCACAAAGAGAGGTTGATAATAATGCTTAAAAGATTTTCTGATAAATCTGGATTTACAGCGGTTGAGATCGTAGTTACAGCGGTGCTTCTTGCTATGATAGGGACTACGGCAGGTGCGCTGATTGTGCACTCACTTAGAGGTTATTCCCAAGGCGCGAGCAAAACAAGCTCAGATGGTGCTGCTTTTACCGCTATTCAGGCTATCAGCCAAGATCTTCGAGTTGCCGTTTCTGCAAGTGTTGCGAATGGGCAGCTTACAGCTTTTGTTCCGCCGATGGTTACCGATGCAAGTGGCAACGTATATTATGATCCAGATGGCACACCTGTAAATTATCGCTATTACTTGAGCTCTGGCGTTCTATATAGGCAGATTGGAAGTGGCACACCAGAGGTTTTGGCTAGAGACATCTCATCGGTTATTTTCAGTGTTTCCGGCAAACTTGTAACGATTGTGGTAAATGCCGATAGTCAGGTAGGCTCAGTCAAATCGCCTGTTCAATGCACTGGAAGTGTTGTAATGCGCAACTATAGAGGGTGAACATGACCATGACCGATTCGCTCGGACGATATCTGAGAAACAATCGTGGCAACGCTACATTGATGGCTATTGCAGCACTGTTGATGCTGACCGTTCTCGCTTCAGCGTTGGTTACTACAGCTATGTCATCGCTTACAATAGCTAAGAGGCAGTCGCTCAATGCTCGTGCGCTGCAGGTAGCAGAAGCAGGTGTAGAGAGGGCTATATCGTGGCTTAGAGGTGCACCCGCGCCGGATGGCACCACTGATGGAAGCTTTCGCAATCATGTGGGAGAGTCAGGTGATAACCATAGTCAATGCAATTGGTATGCGGAGCAGTTGTCTGCAAACGAGAGCTTCAAAGTTTGCATTCGCGACGCACCTGGGGTAAGCGGAAGGGTTATTATAAGAAGTGAATCATACGTAACTTATGGCAGTGCGTCAGCATCGCGCATAATTGAGGTTGTCGCAGAACGTCGCGCGGAAAACGTGTCCTGCTGGAATAACGTTATATTTGCAGGTGTGGGTCAGGCAGGGCATAGTATAGACGGCAACGTTGTTATGCGCGGATCTGTGCATCTGCTGGGCGACGGCGAATCATTTACTGATTTGGATGGTGATAGCCGCTGGGATGATGATGAGCCTTATACAGATTCCAATAAGAACGGACATTATGATCTCGGTGAACCATATACCGACGTTGACGGCGACGGCCATCGTGATTCTCGAGAACCATTCATAGATGCGAATGGCAACGGTGTGCGTGACCCGGCTCTTAAGATAACGGACCTTGCTGAAGAGATATCTGGTACTGCCGATATAGGTAACAACTATAATGGTATGCCTTCCGATTTGCTTGCGAAAATACCCTCTTGTCCTACTACTACGTTTGCAGGTGAAACAGTGCAGTCGCTTTCCGCTAAGCTTAGGGTTAAGCATGGACAGGTGAGTATATCCGGTTCTGCAGTGGCAGGCTATCCGCAACAGATAGGCAATTCGGTTAAAGAAACACTGGACGGAGCCTATGTTACCGATGGATACACCGGCAACAAGGGTGCTTCATCTGTGTATGCAGACAATGGCACATCTGCAAGTTATGATCTCGGTGATGGTGTTGTTACATTTCCTACATTGCAGGATCCTTTCCCGCCTTATGGAACATATCAGGACTATCTCTACAGCACATCAACCGTTGTAAACAGCTCGCTTACTCTCAGCTCATCCAACTATAGTGTCAGTGGTCCAAACGGTAGTCTTACCTATACCGCATCAACAGGTCTTTTGGTGATTACAGGCAAGGTATACTTCACCGGCGATGTGAACATAAACGCTAGCAAGATTATCTATCGCGGCAAAGGCACAATAATATCAGCTGGTGACATTAATATCAACTGTAATGTGCTACCTGAGACAAGGTTTCCTACTACCGATGCTCTTGGCTGGATAGCCGCAAAGAATATGACGGTAGGTGGCTCTGCACAGCTTACTCTTGCTGGTGCTTTCTACGCGCAGTATAAAGTTTATATTCCGAAACAAAGCAATATAGCTGGCTCGCTGGTATCAAGTTATTTCAGTGTTAAAAACGTTCCGCATATGTATCAAGTGCCTGCGCTTGCAACAAGTCTACCTCCTGGTATGCCAGGCAGCGATCCAATTTGGATCGTTACCGTAGACATAAAGAGCTGGCGTGATTTAGGTGGATATTCGAATTAGTCCGCATCGCTGGATTCAGAAGGAACGGGTTGTGGGTTTCTATAAGATCCCAGTGATAGAATTGAAACTTCGAAGGGCAAGGATGGGGTAGTTTTTGGATTGTTGCAGCGCTAGCATCACATTTTTAGGCACCGGTACGTCTCATGGAGTGCCTGTAATCGGCTGCCGATGTCCTGTCTGCACTTCAACCGATTATCGCAACCGGCGAACACGCACGTCTGGGTTTATACGCGTCGGCATGTCTCATCTGCTGATAGATGCAGCACCTGAGTTTCGTCTTCAGTGCTTGGCGAACAATGTTGAGCAGGTTGACGCGGTTTTATTCACACATGCTCATGCAGACCATATTTTTGGTTTGGATGATATCCGCCGATTCAACGAAATGCAGATGTGCTCTATCCCATGTTTTGGCTCAAGTGATACCCTGTCGGTTGTTAGAAAGTCATTTGAGTATGTGTTTGTTCCCACGCAGATTGGCGGCGGCAAGCCTATGCTCGATCTTATCGAGATAAACGGTAGGTTCGAAGCGGCAGGTGTAGCGGTTACACCGATTCCTGTGATGCATGGTAATCTGCCTGTTTTCGGCTATAGAATAGGCGGACTTGTTTATCTTACCGACTGCAGTTTTATCCCTGAAAGTTCGTTTGGGCTGATGGAAGACGTGGATTTGTTGGTGCTTGGCGTGCTACGGCATGAGCCGCATGAAACGCACTTGAGCTTGGAAGAAGGCGTTGCTGTTGCTGAACGTATTAACGCTCGAAGAACCCGATTTGTGCACATATCTCACAGTCTTGACCATGATTCTACCAATCGTATTCTTCCTGAAAGCGTGGAGCTTGCCTACGATGGGCTGGAGATGGAGTTCCGATATCCGTAACGTCATCCATATCCAGAACAGCCTAACTCACATTCAAAGTCTGTAGAAAGCCCTCGTTCTGAGCAGAGATCTTGATTGACACCTGTTCGTCAGTAAGGATATACTGAGGCGTAGTCGGACGTTTTGGGTGGGATATGGGACGGCACGAACCTGAAGAAAATAAGCCTCATCGCAGTGATTCGGTTGGCGACGTGATTCACGAGGTTGGAGACGAGTTGGTCGCTGTTGTCTCTCTCCCTGGTGAAATCACTTATCGCACCATTGAAAGGTTTCTCAGCTTCTTGGGCGGCATATCTATACTTTTTTGGCGCTCAGCATCGCTTATTGCCCGCGGCGCGGTTGATCTTAGAGAAACTATAGCCCAGATGTCTATAATAGGCGTATCTTCTGTGCCTATAGTTGTTGTTACGGTTGCTTTTTCTGGAATGGTTTTAGCCTTTTACTCGGCTATGACACTGGGGCCGATGGGGCTGGCAGGGACGCTTGTAGGCGGTGGAGTCTGCCGATCAATAGTTCAAGAGATTGGACCAGTCTTGTCGGCTGTGGTTGTAGCTGCTAGAGCTGGTTCCGCTATGGCTTCTGAGATAGGCAGTATGAAGGTTACAGAACAGATAGACGCGATGCGCGCGCTTGCTGTTGATCCGGTTGAATATCTTGTTGTGCCGAGGCTGCTTGCTTCCATTGCAATGCTGCCGGTTGTTACGATTCTAGCTGATGTTATAGGCACGGGTGGCGGCTATTTGGTTGCTACGCACAATGGCATAAGCGGCGGCCAGTTTCTGTCATCCGTACGAATGTGGGTGGATATTGATATTGTGCTAAGAGGTCTTATAAAAACCATCGTCTTCGGCGCTATGATTGCTATTGTGGGCTGCTATGAAGGACTGCGCACAAAAGGTGGCGCTACTGGAGTAGGACGGGCTACTACTAGAGCCGTAGTTATCTCTATTATATTAGTATATGTTGCCAATTACTTCTTGGCGATTTTGCTGTTTGGACGTGGATCGGTGTTGGATTAAACTTGATAGAGCTTCGTAGGCTTGTTTATACAATTCAAGATAGACATATACTGCGCGGCGTTGATATGCGCGTAGAACGCGGTGAGACGTTTGCCGTTGTTGGGTATTCTGGAGTAGGGAAGAGCACGCTGCTTAAGTGTATAGCTGGTCTTCTTGAGCCAGCATCCGGCGAAGTGATAATTGACGGCGTGAATATAGTAGGTATGCCGGAGAGCAAACTTAGGCCGATAAGAGCAAAAATCGGAATGGTATTCCAGAATGCGGCTTTGTTTGACTCGCTTACCGTATATGAGAACGTTTCGTTTGGACTTAGACATCAACGCAAGCTGCCTGAAGATGAGATTCGAAAGATAGTGGCTGAGAAGCTTGCGTTGGTAGGGCTTTCGAATACAGAAAACCTATATCCATCGCAGTTGTCTGGTGGGATGCAAAAGAGAGTAGGTATTGCCAGAGCGCTGGCCGTTAATCCAGAGATATTGCTTTATGATGAGCCGACAAGTGGGTTGGATCCTGTTATGTCTGCTGTGATAGGCGATTTGATTGTGCGACTGCGCGATAACTTGGGGGTTACTACAGTTGTGGTTTCTCATGACGTTGTGCTTACCAAGAAGGTGGCAAATCGGATAGGGATGCTTCATCGCGGCAGAATATGTATGGTTGGTACATGGGATGAGATTGAGACTACGGATAACCCGGTTGTTAGGCAGTTTATCAGCGGCAGTATTGAAGGTCCTGTAAAAGTGTGAACGGGGGTGTTTGCAGGTGAGGCTTAGACATGAGGCTAGGGTTGGGCTTGTGGTGACGATAGCAATAGTCGCGCTTTTGCTAGGATACATGTTTCTAACTGGCGTTGGACTGCGTTCAAACACCTACACTGTATACGCCGTGTTTGGAAATGTTATGAGGTTGTCGGACGGTGCTGATGTGAGAATGGCTGGAGTGCGTATTGGTAAAGTCGGCGCAATCTGGCTTACTTCAAATCGTGCTGCTGGAGTGCCGCTCATTATCAGCCGCAGATACTCTCATATACCAAAAGATTCTGTTGCTAGGATTACCACCGGAGGGCTTACGGGCTTCGGTGAGTATTATGTAGAGATAGTTCCAGGATCTAGCCGAAGCAATCTTCGTCCAGGGGATTACGTAAATACGGTGGAAGCAGCTGATCTGGATAAAGTGGTAGATCAGGTTAGGGAGATTGTTACTAGTCTGCAAAATACTATGAAGGCTGTTGAGAAAATTGTTACTGATAATAAGAACCAGCAGGCAATAGCTGAGACACTTGAAAATATCAGGATAGTATCTGCGAACATTGGGCAATTGGTTGACGATGCAAGGAAAATGTTGGGCGAGAGCAGACCTGACATAAACAGAGTGCTTGATAGCGCAGCAGAGGCTGCTAAGAATCTTGAGGCGGTCAGCAAGGATGTTCGTGTGGCTGTTGAAAAAGGCGGCATAAATCAACTGCAGGAGACACTTGCCAGCGCGAAGTCCGCTGCGGATAATCTCGAAGCCGCAACTGCTCGACTGCGAAAACTCGCTGAAGATCCCGAAATAGATGCACAGATACGCGGTACATTGAAAAATGCTTATGACGCAGCTGCCGGAGCCGCCGCGCTTGTGGATAAAGCGCAGAGAGTTCTGTCTGTTGGTGGAGGTAAATCGCGAAATGGGAGCGGTGGCATAGTGCTGGGAAAAGGCGCACGATTTGATGCGTATGCTAAGTCAAATGGCGATTTTCGCTTTGACTTCAATTATACATTCCCTGGTAGAGGTAGAGAGTTCTACAGAATAGGACTTTATGACATAGGCGAACGCAACAAACTGAATGCACAGATTGGGCGAAAAATTGATGACCAAAGTTCTATTCGGTATGGGTTTTATTCTTCGCGTATTGGGGTTGGTTACGATAAAATAATAAATGACAAATTGGATATACAGTTGGATATGTATAGACCCAACGATCCTACGCTTGAGGCGAAGCTTGGTTATGAGTTTGCGCCTCATTGGAAGGCTGTGATTGGCGTAGAGGATCTGTTCGAAGGTGAAGGCGGAATGGTTGGAGTTCAGTATCACAAATAACAAACGCGGTTTGGAGAGTAGACATCTATGAAAGTTATTCTGAAGCAGGATATCAAAGGCGTTGGCAAGGCAGATGACATTGTGAATGTAAGCCCGGGCTACGCCAGGAACTTTTTGTTCCCTAGGAACTTTGCGGTTGAAGCGACGGAGAAAAACCTGATGGAGCGCGAGAAACGTCGTGCTGCCATTGAGCGTAGAGGCGAAAAAGCGCGCGAAGAAGCCCAAAGCACAGCAGAAAAGCTTGCCGGCACTGTGATAGTTGTGCATCATAAAGGTGGCGCAGGCACTACTAAGCTCTATGGCGCAGTTACTCCGCAGGATATTGCCGAAGCCGTTAAACAGCAGACGGGGATAGAGCTGGATAAGAGAAAAATCCATATACAAACGCCTATAAAATCGGCGGGTGTGCATTCTGTGCCTGTTCGACTGCATCATGAAGTCGCGTTTGATCTCCAAGTGGAGGTAGTGGCAGATAGCTGAGTCTTTTATTTTGGTTGGTGCTGAAATTCTGTGTAGGGAGTTTTAGATGGAGCATATTTCCACGCTTGATAGAGTGCCGCCTCATAGCATAGAAGCCGAGCAGTCCACGCTTGGCTCTATGATGCTTGACCGTGCGGCTATAGAGAAAGTCGGAGATATGCTAAAGCCTAGCGATTTTTATCGTCCGGCGCATGGCGAGATATTCGATGCGATCTGTTCACTCGCCGCGAGAGATGAACCGGTTGACCTAATTACGCTTCAAGAAGAGCTTCGCAGCAGAGGCAGGTTGGAAGAAGTTGGCGGCACTGAATATCTGATGACGCTGCTTTCGGTAGTGCCGTCTGCTGCTAGAGTTGAACATTATGCGCGGATAGTTGACGAGAAAGCTGTTCTGCGTAGGCTGCTTATGGCATGCTCAGAGATATCGGCGATGGCGTATGCTGAGGCTGAGGATGTTGATAATATCACTGATAAATCTGAGCAGCTTATCTTTCAGGTTTCACAGCGTAGGCTTGGGCAGTATTTTACGCCTATCGCGCCGCTTGTAGCCCAGTCTTGGGAAAAGTTGGCGGCGCAATTTGAACGCGGCGAGCTTATCTCCGGTTTAGAGACAGGATTCAAAGACTTCGATCTTATGACGTCCGGATTGCAAAACGGTGATTTGATAATAATTGCCGCCAGACCTTCGATGGGTAAAACTTCACTTGCGCTGGACATTGCCAGCCATGTCGCCATCAAAAAACAGCTTCCGGTTGCTATTTTCAGTGTAGAAATGTCAAAGGAACAGCTCGCCTACAGACTTTTGTCTTCTCACGCGCGGATTGAATCGCAGCGACTTCGCTCTGGGTTTTTGGCAGATGAAGAGATAGACAGCATATCAATGGCTACCAATATGCTGTATCAGGCGCCGATGTTCATTGATGATTCAACTGACATAACGCCTATGGCTATGCGTGCCAAATGCCGCAGACTGAAGGCTGAGCAGAAGGGTTTGGGGCTTGTTATTGTAGACTACCTGCAGCTTCTCAGTTGGCATCGGAATGTTGAAAACCGTGTGCAGGAGATTTCGCAGATTGCCAGAGCGCTGAAAAGCTTGGCAAGGGAACTCAATGTTCCCCTGATTGCTGTATCGCAGTTGTCCAGAAGAGTCGAACAGCGTGACGACAAGAGACCTATACTATCAGATTTGCGTGAATCTGGTTCTATAGAAGCAGAGGCTGACTTGGTTGTTCTACTTTATCGTCCGAAATATTACCAGCGGAAAGAGACGGTGGATGCCGAAGAGACCGCCGGCATTGATCCCGAGACCGGCAGACCGAAAAAGCGTGAGGTTGGACTGGCTGAAACAGAAGAAGCTGAGCTTATTATCGCCAAGCAGCGTAATGGTCCTACGGGGACTCTCAAGCTTGGGTTTATGACGCATTATGCGCACTTTGTTGATATTGAGAAACATCGGGAGGAATAGAGGGAAGGACGTTTCTCAATTGTTTTCTGTAATAATTATATGCAGCCCGGCGCTTAGCACCGGGCGCTGTTATTTCTAAGTGATAGGAGTTTTTACTGATGCAGAACAAAGATTTGAGAGTGTTGGTTGTTGGCGGCGGCGGCAGAGAGCACGCGCTTGCGTGGAAAATAAGCAGAAGCCCGAGAGTCTCTAAAGTGTTCTGTGCGCCTGGCAACGCCGGAACAGCATCTGTGGCAGAGAATCTGCCGGTAAAGGTTTCCGATCTGAAAGGCATAACATCGGCATGCCGTGAGCATAATATCCATTTGGTTGTTGTGGGGCCAGAATCTCCGCTTATAGCAGGGCTTGCGGATATGCTCGAAGCCGAAGGAATACCAGTATTTGGTCCGAGTGCGTCTGCGGCGAGACTGGAAGGCAGCAAAGTGTTTACGAAGGAACTGCTTGAATCATATGGTATTCCAACTGCTGGATTTCGGGTTTTCGATGATCCGACTAAAGCCTGTATGGCGGCAAGGCATCATTTTTGTTGTGATGGCAGTCCGCTGGTTATAAAAGCCGACGGTGAGGCTGCCGGGAAGGGTGTCATCATTGCAGAAGACGAGACCGAAGCTGTGCAGGCTATAGATTCTATAATGGTTAAAAGAATTTTCGGCGAATCTGGGAGCCGAGTAGTCCTTGAAGATTACTTGGAAGGCGAAGAAGCATCGATTATGGCTGTTGTTGACGGCGAGTGTGTGAAGGGACTATTGCCAGCTCAGGATTATAAACGCGCTTTGGATAGAGACGAAGGCCCGAATACTGGTGGGATGGGATGTTACTCGCCTGTGCCGGCTGTTACGCAGGAGATTTACAACTTCACCATCGAGCAAATAATCAAGCCTACAATTGCCGCTTTGGCAGAGAAGGGGATTAGATATCGCGGCGTTTTATATGCAGGGATTATGATTACTGCTGACGGTGTCAAACTGCTTGAATACAACTGCAGATTTGGTGATCCGGAAACTCAGGTTGTGCTGCCTCTTATGGAGACTGATTTGGTGGATGTTATGGAGGCGACAGTCGAAGGGAGACTCGACGAGATTACGCTGAAGTGGTACAATAAGAAGGCGGTTTGTGTGGTTATGGCGTCTGGAGGCTATCCGGGCGATTATGAGATTGGCAAACCGATTCGCGGTATAGCCGAAGCTGAAGCCGAAGGTGCTCTGGTTTTTCATGCAGGTACTGCAGTGAGGGACGGAGTGTTGGTTACGTCTGGTGGCAGAGTGCTTGGTGTTACGGCGCTGGGTTCAAATTTCAGCGAAGCTGTAAAAAACGCTTATCGTGCCGTTGGTTTCATTGAGTTCGAAGGGATGCATTTCAGAAAAGACATAGGAGCGAGGGTTCTGTGAGTTATCGTGTGGCGATCGTAATGGGCAGCAAGTCCGATATGCAGGTTATGGAGCCTGCGGCAGCTGTGCTCAAAGAGTTTGGAATAGAAAGCGAGATTTATGTTATATCTGCACACAGAAACCCGAAAAGATGTGCCGAGTTCGCCACCGGGGCTGCAGACGCAGGGTTCAGCGTGATAATCGCAGGCGCGGGTGGTGCTGCTCATCTGCCGGGGGTTATCGCTTCTATGACACCGCTGCCTGTTATAGGTGTTCCTGTGAAAAGTCAAGCATTGAATGGTCTTGATTCGCTTCTTTCGATAGTTCAGATGCCTTATGGTGTGCCGGTTGCTACTGTAGCTATCGACGGTGCAAAGAACGCCGGTGTTTTGGCAGCCCAGATTATAGGTGTTTCAGACCCGGAGATTAGGTCTAAGGTTGCAGAATTCAAACGCAAGATGGCAGAGTGAGTTTCATGAAGCCTGCGATTTGCTTGCTGATGAGCGGTGCTTACAATAGACGCTTGCTTATAGGTTATATGGCAAAATGATAGATCGTTATTCCCTGCCTAGGATGCGCTCTATTTGGAGCGAAGAAAACAAGTTTCGCAAATGGCTTGATGTTGAGATTGCCGTTTGTGAAGCCCATGAGCATTATGGGATAATCCCGAAGGGTGTCACAGACAAGATAAGATCAGGCGCGGCTTTTACTGTAGAGCGTATAGAAGAAATAGAGCGCGAGACACATCATGACTTAATTGCTTTTGTGAAGGCAGTCACCGAAAACCTTGGCGACGAAGGTAGATATGTTCACTATGGCGTGACCAGTTACGACATAGAAGACACTGCTATGGCGATTAGAATGCGCGAGTCCGCCGATCTTCTGATTGAAGATCTAGAGTCTTTGTCTGAGTCTGTGGCTAAACTAGCTCGCGAACACAAATATACCCCAATGATTGGCCGCACACATGGTGTTCATGCCGAGCCAATTACGTTTGGGTTTAAGATGGCAGTTTGGTATTCTCAACTCAAACGCGATGTAGAACGCATGAAATCGGCTCGCAGATCTGTAAACGTTGGCAAGATATCTGGTGCTGTTGGGATATTTGGTAATGTTGATCCTAAGATAGAAGAGTTCGTCTGCAGCAGGCTTGGTCTTGATTTTGCTCCAGTATCAACCCAGATTGTCCAGCGCGATAGGCATGCTGAGTTTTTGTCGGCAATTGCGATAGCAGCTTCTGGGTGCGAGAATTATGCTACAGAGATGCGCAATCTCCAGCGCACTGAGATACTAGAGGTGCAGGAAGCGTTTCTGCCCGGGCAACGTGGCTCATCTGCTATGCCGCACAAACGAAATCCATGGCGATTTGAAACAATAGTTGGCCTGGCGCGAGTGGTGCGTTCTTATATAATCCCAGCTTTGGAGAATATTACCAGTTGGCATGAGCGAGACAATACTAATTCGTCATGTGAGAGAATTATAATCGCCGATAGTTGCCTTGCACTTGACTTTATGCTTCAGTCGCTTACTAAGTTGGTTAATAGGCTGGAGATAAAAACAGACAATATGCGAGCTAACCTCGAGAAGATGGGGCAGCTGGTATTCTCTGAGCATGTACTGCTTGCGTTGGTGCGAAGAGGAATGAGCCGCGAGGATGCTTACAAAATATGCCAGAGAAACGCTGCGAAATGCTGGGACGAAGGGGTTTCTTTCAGAGAAGCGCTCGAGAGTGATCCTGATGTAACTGCTGTGCTAAAGTCAGAAGAGCTTGCTGAGTGTTTCAATTTGGAACACCACCTAAGAAACGTTGATACTATATTCGAGAGGCTAGGGCTTAACTAGTCTGTTTGCAGCGAAAAATAGACTATGAATAGGAGCATGGATTGGCAAAAGCAAAGGTATATGTAACACTAAAACCTACCCTCCTTGACGCTCAGGGGCGTGTTGTTCAGACTGCGCTTGAGAACTTAGGATATACTAACGTACGTGGGGTACGGATTGGCAAATATATCGAGGTTGAGCTGGAAGGCGAGGGTGCTGGACTTGATGCGCAGGTAGATGAGATGTGTCGCAAACTGCTTGCGAATCCGGTTATCGAAGACTACCGATTTGAGGTGACTGAGTGAAGTTCGGCGTAGTTGTGTTTCCCGGCTCAAACTGCGATCAAGATGCTTATTATGCCGTGCGCGACATATTAAAAGAGCCGGTTGATTACATTTGGCATCAGGATAAAGATCTGAAAGGCGCCGAATGCATCATCATACCTGGCGGATTTTCTTACGGTGACTATCTGCGCACTGGTGCAGTAGCTCGGTTTTCGCCGGTTATGGATGCTGTGCAGAAGCATGCTGAAAGTGGCGGATATGTGATCGGGATATGCAATGGGTTTCAGATACTTTGTGAAGCGCATATGTTGCCTGGTGCGCTTGTTGCGAATGACTGTCTCAAGTTTGTATGCAGCTACGTGAACCTTCTGCCGGCTAATGTTAATACGCCGTGGACTAATCAGTGTGAGGCGGGCAGAGTGCTGAGAATACCGATTGCTCATCAGTGTGGCAATTACGTGTGCGCACCTGATGTGTTGGATAAACTAGAGTCTGAGGGCAGAGTTATACTGCGGTACTGCAGTGCTGACGGTGAAGTTACTAAGGAATCCAATCCTAATGGTTCTATGAACAATATTGCCGGCATCATCAACGAAGCAGGCAACGTTGCAGGAATGATGCCACATCCGGAGCGTGCGGTTGAGGAATGTTTGGGCAGCACGGATGGGCTTTTGATATTGAAATCAGTAGTTGAATGGGTTAAATCGCGTTAGCGTAAGCAGAGGGGATTCAAATTAAAGAACCAGGAAGTAAAACAGTAGATAAAACCGTTCCTATCCCACCTGAAGTATATCGGGAGATGGGACTTTCCGACAGCGAGTATGAGCGCGTGGTCGAAACGCTCGGCAGGCATCCCACATATACTGAGGTAGGGATGTATGCCGTGATGTGGAGCGAGCACTGCGGGTATAAGTATTCGCGTCCGGTTCTAAAGGCGTTCAGAAAATACAGAGAAGCGCTGGAAGGAGCCGGACTTGAGAACGCCGGTGTTATACCGATTGGCGACGGGTATGGCATAGTTATGAAGATGGAAACCCACAACCACCCGTCTGCCGTAGAGCCGTTTCAGGGTGCTGCTACCGGCGTAGGCGGCATATTGCGTGATATATTCACTATGGGTGCTCGGCCTATAGCATGTTTGGATTCACTGCGTTTTGGGCCATTGGACGACCCGCGAAACCGATATTTGTTTGAAAATGTGGTTGCAGGCATCGCGTTTTATGGGAACTGTGTTGGAGTGCCGACGGTTGCCGGTGAAGTTGCGTTTGACGAATGCTATTCTGGCAACTGCCTTGTGAACGCAATGTCTGTTGGATTGGTGAGGATTGATAAAGTTGCATCTGCTTGTGCGTCCGGAGTAGGCAACCCGGTGATGTATGTAGGCTCACGTACTGGAAGAGATGGCATACATGGCGCTACGTTTGCATCGGTTGAATTGTCTGAAGAGTCCGAATCTCGCCGTCCTAACGTGCAGATAGGCGACCCGTTTACTGAGAAGCTGCTTATTGAGGCTACTTTGGAAGCTTTGGCGACGGGACATGTCGTTGGCATTCAGGATATGGGAGCAGCTGGGATTACATGTTCTACATGCGAGACGTCTGCAAAAGCCGGCACTGGGATGGAGATTGATGTACTTAAAGTTCCACGCCGCGAAGAAGGCATGACCCCGTATGAAGTTATGCTTTCAGAATCACAAGAACGCATGCTGGCTATTGTAGAGAAAGGGCATGAGGCAGAGGTTGAAGCCGTGTTCAAAAAATGGGGACTGAGCGCGGTAGTAGTTGGGCATGTAACCGACAACGGCCTGGTGAGGGTTTGGGAAGGTGATCAGCTTGTTGCTGAAATACCAGCGAAGTCGCTTGCTGACGAGGCTCCAACTTATTATTTGGAGACCGAAGAACCAGAATACTTAAAACAGGCTAGGGCTTTCGACTTCAACTTGCTTTCTGAGCCTAGAGATTATGGTGATGTGCTGCTGAAGCTCTTAGACTCGCCTTCTATAGCGAGCAAAGAATGGGTTTATCGGCAGTATGATCATATGGTGCAGACTAATACGGTAGTGCTGCCTGGAGGCGATGCTGCGGCACTTAGGATCCGAGGCACGCATAAAGCAATTGCTATAACTACAGACTGCAATAGCCGTTACTGCTATCTGGATCCATTTGTCGGAGCCAAAATAGCCGTTGCTGAAGCGGCGCGAAATCTTGCATGCACCGGAGCAAGACCTATGGGCGTTACGGACTGCGTGTCGTTTGGTAATCCAGAAAAACCTGCTGTGTTTTGGCAGTTCAAGCAGGCTATTGAAGGTTTGGCTGAGGCATGCGAGTTTTTCGACGCTCCTGTAGTTTCTGGCAACGTTAGCTTCTATAACGAAACGCCTGAAACAGCGATTTTTCCGACGCCTGTTGTAGGCATGCTTGGTCTTATTGAAAATGTTGAAGCTCGATGCACGATAGGTTTCAAGAAAGCCGGTGACGTGGTTGTTCTGCTTGCCGCTTCTGGGCTGGATTTAGATGAGACTGAGTCGGCGGGATTAGGCGGCAGCGAATATCTGAAGGTTATTTATGGCAAAGTAGCAGGCGCACCGCCGGTGCTCGATATGGCTGCAGAGAAACGGCTGCATAGATGCTTGCTGGAAGCAATAGAGAAAGGTATCCTTTCTTCGGCGCATGATTGCTCCGACGGCGGCATTGCCATAGCGCTTGCTGAGTCATGTATTGTCGGCGGCATTGGGCTTAGAGCCAAGATTCCGCCCGCATCCAGAACATCTGCAGCGCTGTTTGGAGAGTTCCAGTCCAGAGCTATTGTGTCTGTTCAACCTGACAAAATTCCTATGCTTCATGAGATTGCTGAAAAGCATATTGTTCCAAGCTCGGTTCTTGGGATTTTGCGCGGCGACCGCCTTACAATAGAAGTTGAAGGTAGTGTTGTGGTTGATAAGCCGATCGAAGAGCTTGCAGAGGTTTGGCGCAGTGCTATTCCAAGACGCATGGAAGGCGGATGTTGATGTTTGACGTTAAAGATCTGCATGAAGAGTGCGGCGTAGTTGGTGTGTATGCTCCGGGTGAGCATGCGGCAAGATTGGCGTTTTTTGGGCTTTTTGCGCTTCAGCATCGGGGGCAAGAAAGCGCAGGGATAGCTGTAAGCGATGGGCGCCAGTTGAGAGTACACAAAGATATGGGACTTGTAACACAGGTCTTTAACGAAGCGCTGCTTGGTGATTTGAAAGGCGGCATAGCCATAGGCCATACCCGATATTCTACCACCGGCTCAAGCGTGCTTAGAAACGTTCAGCCGATTGTGGCAGAGTCAAGGTATGGGCAGTTTGCTGTTGCTCATAACGGCGACCTGATTAACGCCGCCGAGCTGCGCGCGGAGATGGAGACGCGCGGCATCTCTTTTGATTCTACAAATGATAGCGAAGTTATAGCAAAGATTATTACTCACAGCAATGCGGAGACTCTTGAAAAGGCTATTATAGAGACTATGGGGCGCATAAAAGGCGCCTATAGTGTAGTAATACTCACTCGCGACAAGCTGATAGCCATACGCGATGCCTATGGTATTCGTCCTCTTTGTATTGGCAGACTGAACGGTGGGAGTTATGTGATTGCATCTGAAACCTGTGCTCTGAATGTTGTTGGTGCAGTTTATATGCGTGAGGTTGAGCCAGGCGAGATGATAGTGATTGATGACCATGGAGTTCATGAGAACCGAGCAATTCCGTTGGAACGACATGCGTTGTGTATATTCGAATTTATATATTTCGCAAGACCGGACAGTTTGATGTATGGCAGAACACTGCATGAAGCCAGAAGAAGAATGGGGCATCAGCTTGCGCTGGAGCATCCCGCGCCTAATGCTCACGTTGTTTTTCCTATTCCAGATACTGGCACTCCGGCGGCGATTGGGTTTGCTGAAGTTTCGCGCATACCGTATGCTGAAGGGGTTATTAAAAACCGCTATATCCACCGTACATTTATTCAACCCGATCAGCGAATGCGTGATTTGGGTGTTAGGATGAAGCTTACTCCATTGAAAGAAACCCTTGCAGGTAGGCGGGTGGTTATGGTGGAAGACAGCATAGTGCGCGGCACTACTACCGGGCAGACAGTCAAGATGATACGCGATGCCGGAGCTGTAGAAGTGCATGTGCGTATTGCTTCGCCGCCTTATCGGTTTCCATGTTTCTATGGGATAGATACTGCTGCCCAGAACGAGCTGATTGCCGCAAAGCTCTCAGTTGAAGAGATACGCGATTGTATTGGCGCAGATAGTCTCGGCTATTTGAGTCTGCAGGGGCTTATCAGAGCGATTGGAGTGAAAAAGGACTTTTTCTGCCGCGCTTGCTTGGACGGCAAATATCCTATACCGATTTCTGATGAAGCCAAAGTTCAGAAGTTTATCTTTGAGCGCGAGCAAACTGAGCCTGGCGGAGAGCTGTCTCCTGTCAGCTATGATGCCGAGCAGTAGTGCTTTGGGATGGTGCCAATATGGATGATGAAATCACTTACGAAAGCGCAGGCGTAAACATAGATGCTGGAATAGAAGCCGTGCATCGTATGAAAGACGCAGTTAAATCTACTTATAACGATTCCGTGCTCACTGATATTGGGTCTTTTGGCGGGATGTTCAAACTTGAAGGCGGCTACAGAGAACCTGTGCTTGTAGCAAGCATTGACGGTGTGGGTACTAAAGTGAAAATCGCGTCTGCGATGTCGAAGTGGGATACCATAGGTGCAGATTTGGTTAATCACTGTGTGAACGATATTCTCGTCCAAGGTGCAAAGCCGCTGTTCTTTCTTGACTATTTTGCTGCGTCAACGTTGACACCATCTGTTGCGGCTGATGTTGTGCGCGGCGCAGCTGAAGCCTGTAGGGCTGTTGGGTGTGTGCTTATTGGCGGTGAGACTGCAGAAATGCCTGGCGTTTATGCCGAAGGTGAGTGTGATGTCGCCGGCTGTATAGTTGGGGTGGTTGAGCGTGATGAGATAGTTGATGGCAGTAAGGTTGCGGTGGGCGATGTGGCTGTTGGAATTGCATCGAGTGGGCTTCATACCAATGGCTATTCTCTTGCAAGGAAAGTGCTGTTGGAGGTAGGTGGGCTTAAGCTTGATAAGTATATTCCTGAGATAGGTAAGGTGCTTGGCGAGGAGCTTCTTAATATCCACCGATGCTATTATTCATCCGTCTCGAAGGTGATGAAAGAGTTCGAGATACATGCTATGGCTCATATTACTGGCGGTGGATTTTATGAGAATGTGCCTCGTGTGCTGCCAGAGGACTGCCAGATTATTTTTGAACGTAGAAGTTGGCCTGTTCCGCCTATATTCCATCTTATACAGCAAATTGGTGGTATAAGTGACTTCGAGATGCATCGCACGTTCAATATGGGCATTGGGATGGTGCTGATTGTAGCCAAACATAGAGCTGTTGAAGTTGCGCAGAGACTTGACGAGCTTGGCGAAAGGGCTTGGATAATTGGTGAAGTGCATAAAGGCGGCAGAGAGGTGACCGTCATTTGAGTAAAGTCAGGATAGCCATTCTTGTGTCGGGGCAAGGGCGAGGGTCGAACATGCAGGCGATAATAGATGCCTGCCGCGATGGACGAATATCTGGCGAGGTTGTAGCTGTTATAGGTGTGAAACCCGATGCTCCGGCGATTGAGAGAGCTACGGCATCCGGAGTACGCACATTTATTGTGAACCCCAAAGATTTTGCTGATCCTTCGGACTACGACCGCGAGCTTCTCTCTGTGTTGTCTTCGGTGCAAGCTGATCTTGTATGCCTTGCTGGTTATATGCGCAAGCTTGGCAAGCCTATTATAGAAGCCTACCGCAATCGGATAATGAATATACATCCTGCGCTTATACCGATGTTTTTTGGACAGGGAATGTATGGTCATCACGTTCATGAGGCAGCTATAGAAAGAGGCGTCAAAGTATCTGGCTGCACGGTTCATTTTGTAGACGAAGACTACGATACTGGTCCCATTATCCTTCAGTCAGTTGTTCCCGTAGAAGATGATGATACGCCGGACACACTAGCCGCGCGAGTGCTCGTAGAAGAACACAAGACCTATGTACGCGCCATTCAGTTGTTTGCTGAAGGCAGACTTTTGGTTGAAGGCAGACGAGTCAGAATTTTGCCCGGCTGATTTTCATAGGATGTAATGGCACGCGCACTGCTCGTAATTAATTCCTCTGCTGGCAGAGTTTCCGGACTTAAGAATCCGATTGACGATCTTTACACGTGCCTTTCCCCAGTTGGAGAATTGGACGCAGCAATTTCCGAGTCTATAGAAGAGCTGGGCAGTGTCGCCCGTGAAGCTGTAAGGGCGGAATTTGATATTGTGATTGCGGCAGGTGGTGATGGCACAATCAATGAGATTGTCAACGCAGCCGCTTGCAGTAGTGTAACGATTGGCATAATCCCGCTTGGAACAGCCAACGTCATTGCTCGCGAGCTTAATATCCCTATTGATGACATTCCTGCTGCGTGTTCTGTGGTTGTTTCAGGAGCAAGCCGCCGAATAGACCTTGGCTGCGCATCTGGGCGTTGGTTTGCTGCGATGGCTGGTTTCGGTTTTGATGCGGCGGTAGTCCACAGCGTTGATCAACGTGCTAAAAAGGTGATTGGAGTGGGTGCGTATGCGATAGCTGTTACCAAAGAGCTTGCTAAACTCAGACCCGTGCGCTACTCACTCTATTTGGATGACAGCCTGATTGAGACCGAAGCAAGTGTTATTCTAGTGTCGAACAGTGCTTGTTATGCTTACGGAATTAAGGTTGCAGCCGATGCTAAGATTGACGATGGATTGCTTGATGTTGTCATCTTCGAGAAATCAAAGCTGAACAGGATCGGTTTTTTGTGGCAGTCGGCTCTCGTTCTTATGGGTGCGCGTGCCGCAGATTTTGGCGTAAAAACTTTTCGTGCCAAGAAGGTTGTAGTAAGATCGGTGCCGAATGTGCTAATGCATCTTGATGGAGACGAATGGGGGAGCACACCAGCAGATGTCGAGATTGTACCGTGTGCTCTTACAGTTAAAGTCCCTGCTTCGCGTTAGACTTCAGGCTTGTTTTATACTTTCCAGCGCTTTCCTAAGCACCCCTACTACTTTAGGATCAAACTGTGTTCCAGCGCAGCGCTCTATCTCCTGCAGTGCCTGTTCTCGTGTAAGAGCGGGACGCCACGGAACGTCAGATGTTAGAATGTCGTATGTTTCTGCCACAGCGATTATTCTTGCTCCGATAGGTATATCATCGCCGGCAAGTCCATCTGGATAACCGGTGCCGTCATACCGCTCGTGATGGTGGCGTATCATAGGTATGCAGTCGCGAAGTCCATCAACTTTGGCTAATATCCGTTCCGCTATCAAGCTATGCTGGCGCATAATCTTGAACTCTTCGTCAGTCAGCTTGCCCAGCTTATTCAATATCCTGCGTGATATAGCTATCTTCCCAATATCATGCAGGCTTGCCGCATAGCCGAGATCCTTTCTCTCCTTTTCCGAAAGTGTGCCCAGCTCTTTCCCTATAGCTTCGGCGTACAGTCTTACCCGTTCGCTGTGAGCCTCTGCTATGCTGTCGCGCTCACCAGCGGCTGCTATCAACGCTTCCACTGTTTGGCGATAATACTGCTCCATACCATGCTGTTCGTTTTCTCTATTATCCATTTGCATTATTCAGCCTCGAAATCTCCTGTGCTCTTGTGATTATTTCGTCTATCTCATCCGATTCAACGGTTCTCATATCCAGCAGAAATGCGTCATTTTCTACACGACCTATTATAGCTTTACCATGTTTTCTGAAAAAAACTGCGATTTCGTCAGGTGTTACCAGCTTACTCCGAATAGCAACCGCAATGCTTGGCAGATTCTGTCCAGGCAGTGATCCTCCTCCAACTTTACACACCGATTCCTCTGTAGCAATCTCAAATTCTTTTCCAAGTGTTTCCCGCAGCCTATCCGCAAGTTTCTTCGCCATTTCATCAATCTCATTAATTGTCCTGCTTATATAGCGAAGCGTAGGTATTTTCGCGATCGCATCTTCTGGCTCGCGCATTATTCTTAGTGTAGCTTCTAGTCCGGCCAATGTCAGTTTATCCACTCTGAGCGCTCGCGCGAGTGGGTTCCGACGACATTCTTCAATACTCTCTCTTTTCCCTACAAGTATCCCCGCTTGCACAGACCCCATCAGCTTGTCACCACTGAAAGCCACCACATCGCAACCAGCGCGCACGCTGTCTTGAACCATCGGCTCATCTTTAATCCCGAATTGGCTCAGATCAATCAGTGCGCCACTTCCTATATCGTGCATCACCGGCACGTGAGTCTTTCTGCCTAATTCCACAAGCTCTTCTATAGAAGCTTCCTCAGTAAATCCGACTATACAGTAATTGCTGGGATGGACTTTAAGGATTAAAGCGGTGTTTTCTGTAATTGCAGCTTCGTAATCAGATATCCGTGTCCGATTCGTTGTGCCGACTTCTACCAATCTACAGCCAGCGGCTCTTATTACGTCAGGCATTCGAAACCTTCCACCTATTTCAACCAGCTCTCCCCGCGAAATTAAAACCTCTCGATCATGCGCCATTGTGCCTATTGCCAGCACAACCGCCGCCGCGTTGTTGTTTACTACAGCAGCCGATTCAGCTCCGGTAAGTTCACAGAGCAAGCTTTCCACATGAGCTATTCTTGATCCTCGTCGCCCAGTTTCGATGTCAATCTCAAGTGTGCAGTGTTTTGATGCAGCTCTTTTTACAGCTTCCACGGCATCTTCTGCTAATACCGATCTGCCTAAGCCTGTATGAATTATCACACCAGTAGCGTTTATTGCCGATTTCAGCGAAGGCGCCATCATCTGTTTTATAATCTCGCAGGCTCTAGATGCTATAGAGTCTATAGATCCAGGTTCATCCGACTTTCCAGCCTTCGCTGCCTGGCGTGCTTCTTCAATAGCACTGCGCACAGCCTTGACGACCATCGTTCTCGGCGTCGCAGAAGCAGCCGTGCTGATTGCTGGATGTGCTAGCACACGATCAACCGAAGGCAGATTTCTCATCTTGTTGTTCTGAGTCACGAGCCGATTATAATGTAAAAACCCGCAGGCGGCAAGCACCCGCAGGTATGTAAACAAACAGAGCGCGTGCCCATCAGCAGGTCGCGCTCTGTTGAGTATATCAAGTATTATTTTATAGGTGGTGCTAGTGTTTCTTTGCTCTTCGTGCTGCAAAAGCCGCTGTTATGAACATCCCCATCGCCAATAGTGTTCCTGGCTCTGGTATTACTGGCGGGTTGCTATCATGAGATGCAACTGCAAGCGCAGGCAGAAGCAGCAGTCCAAGACCTGCAATTGGCACAGACGGAGCAATATCAACTGGTGCGACAATCGTAGGAACCGCTTCTACCACAGGTGCCTGCTCGACGATAAGTTCTGCTGGCGGGATGCTTGCCGCAGGAGGCGGAAGCTCGGCCAGTGTTGCAGTCTGTTCTACGCCAGCTACTTGCGTCACGGGCGTCTCAGGCACAGTTGGTGTTACTGACACAACCGGCGTAGGCGTAGTGCTCTTTGGCGGCTCTGCTGCTGTAACCAGAGATCTGGTGACCGGATTGCCGCATCGCCATTCTAGCAGAGGCTGGCCATCTTTTGTTGCGAAAACGCGGGTGCCAGCTGGCAGAAGTCTTTTAACTGTGTATGTCTTCCCGCTTGGATTTATGAAGTAAACCGTAACCTTCATCGGCTTCTTCAGTGTTACAGCTTTCAGATTGCTTGCAAAATAGCTCTTTATCTGGCTGGGCGTAGTGCCAAAGTGTTTTGCGTAGCGCTCAGCAACTGCCGGATCGCTTGATACTTGTTTGACCAGATCGCTTACGCTGTCAACCTTTTGGTTAAGAAACGCCCCGCGCCTTGCAAGATCAGGATCTCTCGCACCATAGACGCCTACTGCAGCAGATACCAAAACTACTGCCGCTATCAACAAAATAAACTTCCTCATTAACCCTGCACCACCTTTCTTGTTCAGCCGTTAATGCATAAGTGCGCAGATGCGCTTATAGATAAGCCGCTCAGAGTTACCACCCAAGCGTCTTTCTCTCACCCATTCATTTGCAAGATTTGTGCCAATCACTGCCAGATTCCGAAATCAGTTTGCAGAAGATACAAAATTTCTTGTCTGCAAAGACTCTTTTTGCGTTGTCGAAACACAGCGCGTAATTAACCTTTTTCGCCTGCACAGCGTATTTCATGACCAAGAGGTCTGCAATACTGTTGTTTTACAAGAATATGCCGAGTCTATGGGTGTCAAATGCTTGACGGATGCTCATTACTGTGGTATCATCACTTTCTGGCTGTAGGTAACAGCTTTAGAATATAGTGCATTGAGAGAAGAGATAACGATGCAAGTTTTAGGTAGTGTGCTTTCTTGGATTCAGGTTTTAGCGGCGCTTGTGCTTGTTGGGCTACTGATGTCTCAGGCTACCAAAAGCGAAGGTTTGACTGGTACCATCGGCGGCAAGGCTGATGCTGTGTTTAGAGGTAAACCAGGCACAGAGGAGAAGCTTGCTGAGCTTACTAAGTGGAGCGCCATCGTATTTATAGTGATAAGCGCGTTCTCTGGTTATCTTCACTGATAATCAACCGTACATCTTAGAAAACGCAAAGCCCGGACATAATCGCCCGGGCTTTTTATATCCAACATTTGCGGAGCAGCTCATGCAGCAAGCCTGTAGTAATCATCTTGCATAGCTGCAAGCGTACTGCATCCCCTGCAGCTTTCTGCGTCGCAGTCCATGCACTCAGGATACGGCGGCTCCTGCGCCGTAAGTGCAAGATATGCGTAGAAAGAGATAATTCCGGCAAACCATCCAGCAATGAAAGCCAGCACCATTTTTGGCACGCCTCCGATATCATTATCGGAGTATTTTTGGCGTTTCCGCAGATGTTGTCGTCTAATGTAATTACTCTGTTCTTATCTAGTTTTCGCCTACTTTGTAATACTCTCCAATTCCTCGTACGATGTTATCACTCCAATTTCCAGACTATAACTTCTTTTTTCGCCCGGTGATAACATCTGAAGCGTTCCTCGCTCACGCTCTTTTACCCTGCCTTCTACGTGACAGTTCCCAGGTTCTAGTCCTATTACATATTTACCTGGCGCTTCCAGTTTCCATTGTGTGAAGAATGGCAGTTCGTTTTTGTTATAGCGTATATAAAACCCAAATCCATCTCCAATGTTTGGATTTACTATGCCTGTGGTAACCTTTCCATTGGCATCTGAATTCATTTCGTGATAATAAACCCGCTCAGTACAGCCAGTCGTTGGCGATCCAACAATGTCATAGCCATCCTCTGAGTATCCAGAATCCCTAGGAGTAGCCGACGCAGTAGGGAGTATTATTTTCGATCCAGCATCTACGCATGGAAATCCAGCGTTGAAATGGTAGAGGATCATGTGCGGCGTCGGCTCAAACCCTTGGTTTTCCACAGTATCATTTATCCATATTATGTTTTCACCAAGTTTCGCGCTTATCCGCCGCGTGAGCAGCAAGTTTTCGCCATAAAACGCCGTTTCTCTCACTTCGCCCTGTGCCCATAATACATAATCATCGCCCTGCCACTCGCTTCCGCAGCAGAAGTTTCTTGAAGGGATGTTGGATATTCGCCCATGAAGTCCCAGTCTTTGCTCGTTGTCCTCGCATGGAGATCCCACCTGTGTTAGTCCACAGGTTGTAAGCAGTCCTCCAAAGAAACTTCTTAGCCAACCTTTTCCTTCTGGCTCATAGTACTTTGATGATATTTCCCCAACCGAAGTCATAAAACCCAAAGTTCTTCCGCACCAGTCAGCGTGCGAGATGTCCATCCCTCTGCCCGCGGCAACTGTGAAGCTAAGTCCAGATCCTGTTCTGAATATACAAGCCTCCACGCCTTCTTCAGGACCATCTGCGAACCTTACCTTTTTAACACCTGCTATCTGAGCGATTGTTCCAACTCGTTCAATCAGCTCCTGTTTTGTTATTTTCTTGCCAAACAGCTCTGCCATATCACCTCTCAGGCTTATTTATATGCACAGAATATCCCTCATAATCCGATATCTGTCAATATATGCGACTGTGCGTTATGCGACAGCCTGAAAAGTACTCCAAATTTCAACATTATGTGTCTGTGTTTGCCAGACTGCTTTATGTTGATCAAAATTTCACAACCGACTATTTCTACTGGCGCGAAAAAGGATCATTTTGAGTTATTGCTCAATCATTGGTCGGAATTGTCCCGATATTTGCGCCTTATATCATCTTGTATATGGTTTCAATGTGCGGCATCATGCATTTGTTAGTGTTTGGCTTGACCATGTATTCGCATGCTGTCGATCTGAGCAGGCTTTTGGTAGTTATAAGTCATAATCTCAGGCAGTGGTCTATTTGAAGAGGGGCATTGGATATGTATAGGTCCAAGAAAGGGTTTACTCTGATCGAGTTGCTGGTAGTGATTGCCATCATTGCCATATTAGCTGCGATACTTTTTCCAATATTTGCTGCTGTCAGAGCCAAGGCAAGGCAGTCGCAATGTGCTTCTAACATGAATCAGGTAGCTAAGGCGCTTTTGGCGTATATCGGTGATTGGAATCAGGCTTTTCCTATTCCGTGTAATGCTGCATTTGAATGGGATCGGGAGAACTGGCGTATAGCAGTCCTTCCTTATTGTGGTGGCGATTACAATGTTATGAGATGTCCGCAACCTACCAAATATCCTTTTATTTTTCGACAGGGAACACTTGAGCCTGGGAAAGAAGTTGGCCATTATGGATTGAATGCTTTCCTAACGCATCAGCGTCATTGTCCGCTTGGTCCTGCGCAGTGGTTTACGATTTCATATATGGATGAGATTCAAGATCCAGCAAGAACATTTATGGTAACTGAAAACAAGGATGGGGATTGGTCTGGAGAGCCGTACCATACGTATCCAGGCGATTCTGGAGATGCAGGCCACTGGGCAGCTTATCATGGTAAAGGATCCAATTTTGTATTTTGTGATGGGCATATTCGGTGGATGACACTCGAAGCTATGGAGGCTGGAAATTTCTATTATTGGTGGAAAGTGAAACCCAGTGGCTACGACAAGTAGTTGCAGGTTTTGTAGCAGCTTCGGCTGTGATTCTACTTGATGCATAGTAAATAGTTTCGACAATTAATGCTAATGCTATGAGTGAGCTTATAGAATGCGTAGAAAACACGTAGATTGGGGGCATCATTGAGCTATGGGTTCGAATAAAAAGAGTGCGCTGGGACTTTTTCTAGTATGTTTGTTGCTTAGTGTTGCTGTAGCAGCAAATGCTGCGAGAAATGTTACCTTCATTTCAACGTCGGACTGCCATTTTGAGGCTGTTGATAACTTGGATAGGAACCAACGTGATATTGATACGGTTAGAGCCATAAATGCGATAACAGATATCTCATGGCCTGACGAACTTGGAGGTGATCGCATCCAATCACCCAGGGGTGTGGTTGTTTTAGGCGATGTGATAGATGATGGCGATATGAAAGTTAACGATGTCAATGTAAGCGAGAAGCAGTATGCAAATTTTGTCGAATGCTTTGGGCTTGATGGCAAAGATGGGTTGTTAGCATATCCTGTGTTCGAAACTTGGGGCAACCATGATGGTCCCCCTGAGGGTAAAGAGAAGAACGGGTTCAGTTTTCAGTCTCAACTGAAGAAACGAAATGTGCTTCGCAAAGAAAAAGGGCTGATATCAAACATTTCAGAAAATGGGCTTCATTATTCTTGGGACTGGGATGATGTGCACTTTGTGCAGCTTGGTATATATCCTGCAGATAAGCAACGTGAGGGTATACATTATTCTCCCGAGTGGCATAATCCACAGAATGCGCTGACATTTCTCAAAAACGACTTGGCCAAAAATGTAGGTTCAAGTGGTAGACCTGTTGTGCTTATGGCACATATGGGGTTCGATACTGATTGGTGGGTTCAGGCGGACTGGGAGGAGTTTTATAAAGCAGTCAAGCAGTACAATGTTATTCTTTATATATATGGTCATACAGGTACTGGTGTAATGGAATGGGCACCTAAAGGCGAGGACAAAAAGTTGTTGTGTATTAATGATGGCCAAACTGAGAATGGTTTCTTTGTAATCCAGATCAAGGATAATATGCTTCGGTTTGGTTATCGTGCCAAGGTTTGGAAAGAAGTAAAGCGACAGGGATCTGATAAGCCAATTCGTGTTTGGAACGGCCGATGGGAATGGAAATGGACAAGGAAGGTTAACATTTCAGTTTCGAACAACACAAAAGCAAAGGATCAATCAGCATTTATTGTAGGGAATCGGACATATTGATAACCATATGACTTCTGAAATTCGGAAACCTATTTAACAAAATGGAAGAAAGGAGTAAAAGCGAATTGAGCAAGGGTATGGTGATGATTGTTGTTTTGTCGGCTGTAATATGTCTGTGTGTATGTTGTATGGAAGGTTGGGCTGCATATACGGTACAAGATGTGAGACTGCCTCATATATTCGGCGACAATATGGTTTTACAAGCAGGTGATGCAACTCCGGTATGGGGTTGGGCTAAGCCGGGGCAGAAGGTATTTGTTACGTTAGGCAACCAAACCCAGAGTGCAACAGCAGACAAGGATGGCAGATGGAAGGTCATCCTTAGAAATCTCGAGCCAACCGATAATCCAGTTACATTAACTGTAAAGGGTAAAAACACCATCCAGTTCAAGAATGTTTTGGTTGGTGATGTGTGGCTGGGATCAGGACAGTCGAATATGGATTGGGGCGTCGGAGGCGTTATTAATGCTGATAAGGAGATTGCTGCGGCAGATTATCCCAAGATCAGACTTTTCATAGTGCCTATTGTTGGGAAAGGACAGCCTAGGAGTGATTGTGGGGGAGAATGGGTTGTATGCAGTCCATCTACGGTGCCTGGTTTTTCAGCAGTTCTCTATTTCTTCGGCCGTGAAATTCACCAGAGAACAGGAAAACCTGTTGGTTTGATTCGCAGTAGTGTTGGAGGTACTGCAATTGAACCTTGGACGCCGGCGAGCGCGTTCCCTGAGTTTCCAGATCCTGCTGGGATTGCTGAGCAAGTAAAAAAAGCAGAATCAGAATACAGAGCACAACTCCCATCTAAACTTGCCGATGTAGAGGCCTGGGTTGTTGAGACGCGAAAGGCTCTCAAGGCAGGGAAACCTGTGCCAGAGACTCCGGATTGGCCTGAGCCTTCTAGTCAGGGACCTACGACGTTGTTTAATGGTATGATTTCTCCTTTAATCCCTTATGGTATAAAAGGGATAATTTGGTATCAAGGTGAAAGCAACGGTAGCGAGGGCGATACTTACTTCCAGAAGATGCAGGCTCTTATTGGTAGTTGGCGAAAGCTTTGGGGGCGCGGAAACTTCCCATTTTATTTTGTTCAGCTTGCTAATTGGCTCGAGCCTAATCAGAATCCAGAAGGCGGCGACGGCTGGGCAAGGTGCAGAGAAGCGCAGCTTAAAAGTCTCAGCATACCGAACACCGGCATGGCGGTAACTATTGATATTGGCGAGGCGAATGATATCCATCCTAAGAATAAGCAGGATGTTGGCAGGCGGTTGGCTCTATGGGCATTGAATAGAGATTATGGTATGAAGGATATCGTCCCAAGTGGGCCGCTGTACAAGAGCATGAAAATTGAGGGTGACCGTATTCGAATAAGTTTCGAATACGTAGGAAGCGGCTTGATTGTTGGTTCCAAGAAAGGACTGGAGCCTGTTCAAGAGGTTAAGAATGGCAAGCTCAATCGATTTGCTATAGCTGGAGCTGACAGGAAATGGCACTGGGCTGAAGCCGAAATTGACGGAGATACAGTTGTAGTGCATAGTCCTGAAGTTCCCAATCCGGTTGCCGTCAGATATGCGTTTGCGATGAATCCTGAAGGTTGCAATCTTTATAACAGAGAAGGTCTTCCGGCATCGCCGTTCCGAACGGATGATTGGTAATTTTCAGATGTGAGCCCCCTGCAGGCTGTGTTATTAAAGTCCGGCCATTGCAAGACCTCCTCAGTGCAGGGGGCTCACTTAAAATATTTCTTTATGCAGGAGATATGTTGTGACAACCGATGCATTTAAAGAGCAGTTTGAGCGAGACGTAGCCGATTTTGTCGAGTGGATTATGGAAGAGAAGCCGACTTGGGCGTCGGACTTGGGGAAGCATGATTACGACTGCCGGTTAGATGATGTTGGCATAGCGACTCTGGAATTACAAAATAGACGAATCAGTGAATATAAAGAACGCTTCAAGCAGGCACTTGGGAGTAGCGATCTTGACACTCAGATAGATGCTGCTCTGATGATATCTTTAACGAAAGCCTTCATGCGTAATTTTGAAGAATTACGCATGTTTGCTCGTGCGCCGCAGTATTATGTTGGCATGGTGCTTGGCAGCTGCCATTCGCTCATTACTCGTGACTATGCCCCTCTTCCAGATCGCCTGAAAGCTCTTTTAGGTCGGATGTCTGAAGTGCCAAGAGTGCTCGAACAGGGTATGCATAACCTAGAAAATCCACCGAAGGTTTGGCTTGATCTCAGCATCGCTATGGCTAAAGGGGGGATCAGTCTTTTCGAAAATGACATCCCTCAGGTGGCACAGGAAGTGCCAGATTTGCTGATGGATGTTAGAGATTCAAGCAAGAAAGCTGCCGATGCAATGAGATCGTTTCTGGCTTTTCTGGAAGACGATGTTCGTCTCAGAGCAGACGGTGAATTTGCAGTTGGCGAAGAGATATTTAATGAACTTTTACATAGCGTCCATATGCTTGATGCAGATGCTCGCAGTATACAGAAAAAAGGGTATGAGATTCTCAAAGAGACTGAGCAGCAGTTTGATGAATTGGTGGCTAGGCTTGGTTTTCAAGGTAAGAATCGAAATGATATAGTTTTCGAAATTGCCAAAAAGCATCCCAAAGCAGAGGAATTGATAGATACATACAAAAAAGCAATGATGGGTTCACGCCAGTTTATATTGGATAGAAACCTTGTTACTCTGCCGCCTTGGGAAAGTCTTGAAATGAGAGAAACACCTAAATTTGAGCGTCATCTGCTGCCATTTGCAGCCTATGGCCCTCCAGGTCCATTTGAAGAGAAACAGATTGGTATTTTCTGGGTGAACCCAGTTGATCCAGAGTTACCGCCAGATGTGCAGGAGATGCGGCTGAGAAGTCATCCATATGCGAAAATACCAATCCATGCCGTCCACGAAGGATATCCTGGCCATCATGTTCAGTTAGTGTGGGCTAACAAGGTCGGATCACTGGCTAGAAAGATAGGGTGCATATCCTCGCTTCATGTTGAAGGATGGGCATTTTATACTGAAGAGATGATGGAGCGGCAGGGATTCTTGTCCGACCCAGAAGTTAGAATATTTCGTCTTAAAGAGCAGCTTTGGAGAGCTTGTAGGATAGTTATAGACGTTGGCATACAAACGGGTGAGATGTCGCTTGAAGAAGCTGCTCAGATGTTGGTAGATCGTGCTGGTTTTGAGCAGAATGATGCTATAGCTGAAGTTACTCGTTATACATTGGCGCCAACACAGCCTATGTCGTATCTTATTGGCAAGCTCGAATTGATGAAAACGGCTGAGGAATATAAGATGCGAAGAGGTTCTAGTTTTGATCTCAAAACGTTTCATGATGCTGTGTTGGCATGTGGCTCGCTTACACCGAGTCTCATAAGGCGCAGGCTGTTTGAAGGTGAAGAGCCGCGATTGCCAGTCTAATGATGCTGATTGCGCGGCAGTTTTGATTTAGCTGCCAAGAGTATAATACAACAGCCATTCCCCAAAATTAGCCCAATTGTGGGGTAGGGAATGGCTTTTATTCGAGACAAACCACTAAGGATCTGCCCATCCTGTGAGATCAGCTCTATCTCTGCAGTCGCGCCAAGCTTCAAGCATTGCGCGAAGATGGCTCTCTGGTACGTCGCCAGGAAGGTTGTGAACTCCTGCGAACAGATATCCGCCGCCTTTGCTAAACGTTTCTATGTTGCTTTTTACTCTCTCATATACTTCGGCTTCGTCCATCTGTGGAGGAAAAATGGGAGTGTCATATACCCCGCCATAAAACACTATTTTGTCTCCAAATCGTTTTTTGAGACTAGCAGGATCCATACGATCAGCTGATGTCTGAACTGGATTATACACATCTACACCGCATTCTATGAGATCATCTAGTATGTCCGATACTGAGCCGCAGCAGTGCAGACATACCTTCATTTTCGTTAGACGATGCCATTCAGTGAAAAGACGTTTGTAGTGAGGCTTGAATATCTCTCGCCATAGATCTGGGCCTATTGTCACTCCTCGCTTGTCTCCAATATCATCAGCGATCATCATACAGTCACAGTATTGACCGACAGCTTGATCAATCTGTTTTATATGAGATATGGCAGCGTCGCAGGCTTTTGATAGAAACTCATGACATAACTCCGGTGCCTCAATCATCATCATCCACCATCCGGTAGTTCCACCTGGACGAAGCTGTAGATCACGAATAAATTCGCCGCAGACTATGCTATAGTCGGTTGTTTCATACAGAAGTTTGGCGTCTTCATGCAGCCGATTTAGAATTTCCTCTGGAATTTCGTGGCTTGGGTTGAAATCGTCTGGGGAAGGATATTCTCCTGTTCGAAACACCTGAAGATCATCTTCCGAAGGAGGAATTTCAAAGTAAATGGCGTCAGCAGGGCATTTTAAAGTCTCATCCCACCACCATGACCCATCAGTGTCTTGTCTGAACCGCCAATCTTTTGCCACCTGTACTGTTGTATTCCAAATGTTCAGGTCTTTCCATTCTTTTTCTGCGTCTGCTCCCCAGAATCTTGAAGGACACATTTTGGTGCCAAGAAGAATCATGTCTCCTTCCATTGCCTGGAGAACTGAGGGTTCAAAGATAGCGTTGGTCATGAATGTGCAAACGCGATTTTTGGGGTCGGAAACACCCAATACCCGTTTGAATTTCTCGTAAGCCAAGTTATGTAGCCCAGCTGTCTCGCAACCGCCTAGTCCGTTTGGGATACGGTCGGTGGGTTTTCTATCGAAAAGCCGCTGAACACGTTCACGTGGGGTCAGTTTAGTCTGAGGGGCATGCATCATCAATCATCCTCCTGCTGCAGTATATATTTAATTCTCGCAATTGCAACTGGATCAATTTACTTATTATTTCGGGATGTGAGAGTAAATGGGACAGGCGAGTACCCGCCTGCCCCAGTCCCACAAAATAATCTATTTCAACTCAGCCCACGTAATTCTCTTTTCACCACTCACTGTCCACCAGCAGCCATTCACTGTGACCTCTTTACCATTAAGTGATGGATCAGTCTCGTCTCCTTTTGTAGCCGGCACAACTTTTAACGTTACACCGTCACCGGACACTAAATAATGGTTCTTCTCAACGCCGGTTACCTTGCCTTTTACACTTACCAAAGCGCCTTCCGGCAGATTGGCAAGTTGACTCATGGCATAGTTGTGATAACCAGAGGTGATAGATACTGTCGCCGACTCTACGCTTGAGTAGGGTGTTTCATTCAATTGAGGCGACTTATCTCTAATTTTGAACTCAAAGCTGTATGTTCCATCAGGTAGCGGTGGAGTCTCATAGAACGGGCTGGACTGCCATCCACTGTCAGGTGCGTTTCCTGTTGTGCAGTGGAAGTAGTATTCAACCTCTTTGTCCTCCTTGTTGATATCGCTCACCGATAATGCTCTCATAGCAATAGAGTTATTTACGGTAGCATAAGGTAGGGTCTGCCACTCGCCTTTCACGTACCTGGCTGGGGGTGTGTCATCTCTTGCTACAGCAGATTTTGCTGCAGAAACATTGCCAATGTTGCCTTTGCTGTCTCTCACTTGTACAGTGTATGAATATCTAGAACCTTCGGTAAGTCCAGTATCAGTCCACGTCGGACTAGACTGCCAGCCACTTGTCTTGCCATCACTTCTGACAAATTTATACTCTACCAACGCACTGGCATCAATTGCTTTTTTGGCGGTCATTCTGATTGCACTGTTGCTAATTCCAATCGGTCCTAGTGCAAACTCCGCAGGTGAAGGTGGATTTGTGTCTTTAGGAATAGTTACGCTCATTGATGCCGACTCTGCGGTAGTCTTGCCGGTTTTATCTCTCATCTTAACTGTGTAAGAATACGTCCCTGGTGCAAGATCGCAGTCAGTCCATCTGTTGCTTGATATCCACCCGGAATCATGCCCTTTTCCTGAGACACATCTGAAATAGTACTCAAGCCATACATTCTTCTCTGTAGGTCTGGTAGCCGACATCGTTACTGCCGAGTCTCCTGCTACAGTTGGTGGCTGAAGAAACTTAGGTGTCGTCAATTTAGGTGTCGCATTGTAAGTATAGTTCGATATTCCATCGACAGTTTTCAGTTGTTTTATTTGCCCGCTTGCAAGTTTGTCTATCACTGATGCATCTTGCGGCATAACATAAACTCGAAAATCATCAATTAGCCCTGCGAAGTAGTTGCCTTTGACACCTCGCCCGATAAATGTATAGTCAATTCCAGCTAGGCTGTTTTCGGCTAGCACCATATCCGGATCTAGTGTCATCTTTGTGTTCGTTGCAACTGGTTTGCCATCAATGTAAAGTGTGCCTGTGTCGCCATTCAGCGTCACTGCGATGTGAGTCCATTTATCTATTGGCAGTGAAGAGGTCCCGGTCAGAGACTGCTCAGCAGATTTGCCGTTGTTGCTGATGACAAACTTGACTTTACCAGTTGCAGCATCTTTTGGTGTCAAGTAGGCATATTTCAGCTTGCCGTCTCCCCAGTTTATGATTCTCTGATCAGCAGGTCCACCTGCCCACTTTACCCATACTGCAATAGTTGTATCTTTGAAGTCAAAGACGTCACGTTTTAGCTCGACATACTGGTTTTTCCCATTGAGCTGCAAAGCCGTACCATGGATGTTTTCTTTTGTGTCAAAAGTTTTGGGATTGCCCATCAGATATCCATGAACTAATCCGAAAGTATCTAGCGCATAGATTGTACTTTCTCGCTCAAATGTATAATTGCAGTAGAGTCCGCCTGTATCTGGGCGACTGTCAGCATAATTTTGATCAATTCCCCAGACCCAGCACATAAGCACTTGGTGATCTATGTTAGCACTGTTTGCGCAGTCGCCTTCTTTTATAGCATATCCGCTGACTTTGGCGCCGCCATAGTCCGGTACGTTGCCTTTTATTGTTGCGTTGCCGTGTAGCTCGCCGCGGTCGAGCAAGAAGCATCGCTCAATAGCCCTTCCATTTTCGTACACTTTCCAGTTTCCGCCTACTGTAGCCCAGTCTCGAACTTTGCCATTGCCATAAACCTGGGCATTATCTTTGACCAACGCATGTCCTGAAACTCGCGCATTGTCTTTTACTATGGCGTTCCCCATTACAACTGCGTAGTCTCCAATTCTTGCATTGCCCAGCACTTTTGCATTATCCAGAACCATTGCGTTCGGCCCAACATATGCAGTAGGATCAACTTTTGCAGTATCAGCTACGAATCCGCCGCCATTAGTATGTCGCTTACCTGTTACACCCTTGGGAATAGGATACCTTGTTTCATATGCAGTTGCTTTAGTGTTTACGAATGATATCTCATAAGCTTGCGGCTGGAGCGGAAGGTCGGATGGAAGCGGATGAGAAAATCCTTCGAACGGCATAAAATCAGGAGTAGCTGAAACTACCAAGAACAATTGATTTTCGTCTGCCGAGAGGGTTATGGAGTTAATACCTCCATTCCACATTGTGCTGTAACGCGGCTCTCCATTGTCGTTAACCGCAACAAGAGTAGCTCGCCAATCAGAGCGCCGAATTGGATCCCATAGTGGTTTGAAGTTTACGCTGACCTTATAGCCGCCGCCTTTTTTGTCGGGAAGTGCTATAGGTACGATATTGTATCCACCCTGCATAGGCGCATGCGCAAAAGGTACTCTAAACCAGGTAGTAGAACCGTTTCTACGAACCAATTCGGTATAAGCGCGTCTATACATATCCGTAAATGGATCCATTGTGCGTGGTGACTGTTTGCGGAAAAATTGTCCACGCTCAAAATCCCAGGTAACAGACTTTGCTGCTGTATTCCCAAGTGCGTCCTTTATCGCGTTGTATGAATCAAGTGAACCAGAAGGATCCAAGCGCGCCATGGCGTCGAAAATATACTCTGCGCCTTTCGATTTACTACCATTGGCTTGAGTCCAAAGTTTGTTTATAAAAGAATATCCATATTTGGGGTTTTCCCTGAAATACTCAAAGAGCTGCCAACAGTCGTAATAGTTTCTTCCATGTGGAGCTGAAAGATAAGGCTGTACTCCGACACCGCCTGGTCCTGGATAGTTGTTGTTGAACTGAAGCATAATCCAGTTGGCTGATGCTTCATGCCACATTCCATCGTATGGTGTATCGTTAAATCCACCTGCATTTATGAAAACGGTATGCCCATACTCATGAGGTGTAGCGCCTGATGGCGGATCAAAACTCAGATAAGTTGGAGGCAGTGCAAATAGAGGAAGTCCTATAGGATCGCTTGATCCCCATGCGCCGCCTTCCCATATACCAGTGTTGTTCATAATAAGATTTGCTCTGTATAACTTACCATCGCGCTTACTAGGGTCTAAAGATTCTCCTGGTATATGGAAACCCATTCCTTTTGGTATTGGATCGTGATAACGATGCCAACACTGCTCAAGCATCTGTAGGTTACCTTGAACAAGTTGTTCGGTAACGCGTGGAAAATCGGCATTTACTCCCGCACCATCCTCACCGACTCCTTTGCCCCAGATAATGCGGAAATGTTCCGATCTTCGGACATTGATTTTTGGGTCGTCGCTTTTGAACTGGTTTTCATTGTCATACCATTGCCGTGTATCATCGCTGATCGCAGGCATGGTAAACCAGCACACGCTCAGAACCAAAAAAAGTAGCCCAATGATGTAATAGCACTCACGTTTCATTAGTAAATATGCTCCTTTCTAGACTGGTTATTGATTTTTAACGTTCGAGAGAACTGGCTTTATCCTTCTTTGTTCATGGCATCAGGCGATGTTGGTGCCGTAGGATGCCGTCGCGCAAGAATATAGTAGATTGCTATCAGCACAAATAAAATTGCAAATCCATAAGCATAGTAAATGCCAGGTGTATTTGGTACGGCATTTTTTGCCCAATCCCTGACTAAAAATTGAACTCTTTCAAGAAATATGGCCATACGTGTCATTATTGTATTGCCAAAGAACGCTCCAAATGTAATCATCAACATCCAACGTCCTATCTTAGCCATGCCGCCGAATGGCTTTCGATCGTGCGAAAATGAGAAGAAGAAATACACCATCACGCATACGACCGTGCCTACGAAGATGATATTGTTGATTGACTGCAGCCAATTAATAGGAGCTCCTACTGATATTGGTGCGCCGTTGCTCCAAAGGCTGTCAGGAGTGGTTGCTAGAAGTGGTCTGAATGAGTCTTCTATCTGAGGAGCATTCAATAGAAATGCGCCTTTGAAAGTTGCAGCGGCGCCCATTCCAATGGTCATTCCTATCACGATGCGTGATAGCCACATGTACTTTCGGCTGAGCTGGAAGTACCACAGTGTGCCGAGTAAACCCAGAAAAAGCCAATAAGTGAATGCCCAAGGATGGTCTCCGATGTAGGAGAAAAGGTTGCCTATCCACATAATGGGTTTCGTGACCCATACTGCATTATGTGGGATCTTTGGTTTGAATCCGCCCCAAGCCAGATCCCACCACTTTGGTCCTAAAACCTGCTTCCATCCGACGACAAACCAATAACCGACACTCAACCCTATAGACGTATTCAGAAGTGCGCGATATAGTTTGTTGTCTGAATACAAAAATGTGTATATAGCGAGCGTAATAAGCGCTGCAAGCCATATTTCCCAAAGTGTGGTTGGTTCTCCGCCTATTCCCATCTTCGAAGCCTCTTTCTTCTGCGTTCGGCTAAGTATCCGATGTTTCCAATCACAACCCCGAATATGATTACCAAATGACCATAAGTAAGCGGTACTATAAGCTCTGTGCCTTTGCTTGTTCTGTCCTCAGATTTATTGGGGTGTAGGAGCACGTCGTATTCTGCACTCCCTCTTGCCGACACCAACAGCCCAACAAGTTGTTTAGATGGAATATAACGATATTCTGATGTTGACTGTATGCCAGCGCACGCGAATGCTATTGGTGTCCCATAAACCCCATGGATGAAACCTATCCATTCCTCAGATGGGGAGTAGTTGATACAGCATATAAGCGATATATCGTCTATATTGCGAGTTTTTCGCATCAGTGGCAGTTCATTCACTTTGGTGCCTTTGTAATCGCGCGGGAATGCTTTGTGAAGATCCTTGGCGGCAAGTGTCATCGTAACCCATCCGCCGACTTGGTTGTAGCCAAGATTCACCCAATCAATCCCATACTTCCGATCGGGGTATCTTTTGTGTATTTTATCTATCACGGCGTTCATAAATTGGGGTCCCTGAGGTGATCCGCCAATATTGATCACAACAAACGGTACCCGCCTTCGGAAAAGGTGTTCTACTATGACCTCGGCTTGCCCCATATTCTCTCCCAAGCTGCCGGCGTCCCATCCAGAGTCAATAAGAACGGCTTTATCCCTCGGCAGATTTTCGATAGTTTTGTAAACACCGATAGTTTCCTGCGACGGTCTTACCGTAAGTCTCATAGGCACGATGAATGGAACTACGCATGCCAAACCAACGGCAAGGTATATCCAACGGCGGTCAATAGTCTGAAGCTTGATCAGGAAGTCCAGCATATTCTATACCTCCCTGTCGAAGAATGCGCCGCGTTCTAGTGATAACCACAATCGAAGTCCTATTGCTATTGCACCAAGCATAAGTCCGAACTCAAGTGCACGTACAGATGCGCTATTGATGATATATAAAATCCATGTGCTAGTAGTTGTAAGTGTTGGATGAATGGACAACTGACCAAGTATAACAATGATAGATGATGCCATCATAAGCACTGCCTCTCTGGATTTTGCTTTGAAAGATCTATAAGCTGCAGATGCAAGATAGAATGTGAGCAGAGAGAATATTGTAGAGCCAAGAGGGCGCAGTAGGTCGAACAGCACTATATCACTGAGTCTCTTAGTCCATTCTTTCGATGTCTCTGGTGCACCGAAACCCGCTCCTGCTACTGATCCCACAATAACTGCGGCAAAGAATAGCACGCTCAGATACCATTCTGGTCTTCGTTTGCGAATATTGCCTGAGTGAACCAACCACAGGCTTAGAAGTCCCATTCCCCAAGCTAAAGAGCCTAGAACAACGAAGAAATCGTTTACACTCTCGTACCATGCTGATAAATAAGTAGTAGGACCAATCTGCACCCAGTCTGCTGAGCCAATTCGACTTGCTTTTAGAGTAGTTGCTGCTACTACTTCACCCGAGCCTCTGCTGCGCATTCGTCTGACTAGACTGTTATCACGCACCTCGACCATCTTATGTTTGGTCACATCACCTAGTATCAGCCGCCGCTGAGACGATTGAGGCATTACTATGCCGATTGATTCCTTACCAGAAAGGTTTTTAATGATTACCATATCGCCAGGATGGATACTTACAGGCGAGGCGATTTCTATCTCTCCAGTGTGTGTTTTACGCTTTATTACTGTTTTCTCAGTGATTGGTACGCTTGCATTTTTACTAACCAGTCCAACCTCTACCTTTTTATCGCTCGGGACTGATAGCACTATGCCGCTGGTTGTCTGCCATGGGATGGTAGCTGGTATCACAAATTCGAGGAAGAAATAGATGCCACCTAGAAAAGTAACCGCTGTGATAAGACGTTTCTTCCACATCTTACTTGTATGGTCCTCCTATGAACTGCTCGAAATAATCTATGAAGTTTGGACCAAGCGATACGGCTATTGTTCCCAAAATAATAATCACAAGCACTGCTATCTTGGCATAGTCTTGACCTATCAAGCTCCCAAGCATAGTAGGTTCTCTTGTAAGATATGCGCTTGCGGCATAAAGTTCTTCGCAAATGATTGTGTAGTCACAGCTTGCTATGAAAAATGGTACCTGAAAGTAATCGCGACACCCAGCAATTTGCATTGCTCCGGTATGTTGCCCAGGTTCTGTCAAAAGCAGTGAAGTGTAGTCATAAGTGCCGAAGAAAAAGTGCGACGCAGTTTTTTCTTCTCTCATAAGATCATTTGCACCGAGTGCAAGCTGATCACCTTGTGCGGCTAAATAGCGTACATCTTCAGCTTTGAAAAGTTCCGACTGCCCCTCTGCTTGATAAGCTTGTTTGATAATATCCTCAGCGATTGGAACAAGCACTGGCACGCAAGTGACGAAGATTAACCTGCTCCCCATTTTCGCCCCACACCTGGCAACATAACTCAACACACCAAGTGCAGCCAGCGTCGCAATGTCTGTTATTCCTCCGATACCGGGATGGAAGAGCATCGGGCGTCCCATTTCCGTTGCTCTTCCGATTGCTTCCTCTAAAGCGTTCAGCCCAGCGATACGGCGTATATATATTTCCCTGCCAGCGCGTGCTGAGAATATTTTGTACAGAATGACAAAGATTACCGCAGCAGTAGCAATTACAATCTGTGTGTTCGCATGGTCCATAGTCCTAGCCTTGTAGCTACCTCCTATCTGAACACTGCACTCCAAATATACAAGACGTGCCTTATAGTAACATTTTTCAGCTCGAGGTTCGCTCTGTCTGCGATGTGATTTCGAATACTAGCTTCCTGCTTTGTTTTCATTTGACGATTGCACAGCCGAAAATTCGAGGCGTGATTCTCAACGCTTGATCTTCTTTGCGTGCTTCTGTTGTGTCGGGTGGCGAGGTTTCACCACGAGGCACCTGTAGCGCCACTACTACTCGCTTTTTCCCTCTGGTTATCTCGATTGGTATTTGGTATGTTTCGTCAACAAACTGTCCTTTTGGAGCAGAGTTAAGAACTGAAACGTCTAATTTATGTCCATTCACTTTTATTTCTAGGTCACAGTCGCTGTCGTCGCCAAAATATGTGACAAGAAGCGATACCGGAGTATCAGGAATTACATCCAAATCGTATCTCAACCATTCAGTACTCCTGACCCAGTTTCGGCCTTCCAATTCGCCTCTTTCATACCGATATGCTTGGAAATTGTGGTCATATTCAGAATTGCTGTCGCCAATTACTACAGCATCTACTGTGTTCTCTGGCAGGACAGGGCGATTATTCTTAATAGACTTCCAATCGTCTCGCCCATATATTCGCCAGTAGATAGCATAGTGCTCTTTGAATATCCTATAAAACGGTTTAAGTATCACATCGTGAGGAATTCCTGCATTTACCGTTTGGAATGTTAAAGGTTCTTCAGAAACTGGCTTGATCCAGTCGCTGAGAACGCTTTCATCTGTTACCAAAACCGGTGGCAGTATGGCTGCATTTTCCCTGAGTTCAGGATCGTCACCATTAATAGTGCTTTGATCTAGCTCAGAATTTGTATCATCCTCTGACAGCACACCAGCCAGTACTATTGGACCGTACATGATCGCTGCTAGGCTGGGATCGTGGGGTAGGGGACTGAGATGTAGTCCCATCGGGAGACTCACCTCTATATTATCTCCATCTTGCCACGTCCGCTCTATGCAGAAATACGTACCAGACAGTGGAATCTCCGGAATAGCTACTCCATTGATTCGGACCTCTGCCGCGCCGTGCCGAACCCATTTTGGTATTCGGATGCGAATAGTAGTGTTAACCGGTTCGTTTGTCTTGACGGTCAGCCTTGTCCCTTCTTCCTCCGGAAATCTGGTTTCTTGTATGATTTTGCATCCTTTATCCTGCCAATCCAGCTCGGATGAAATGAAAAGGTTTACATAAAGGCCGTTTTTGTCATGGAAGTATATGCTGTCGCCAATCTTAGCAAACGACTCAATTCCAGTGCCGCTGCAGCAGACATAAGAAGTGTCTGAATCGCAGAACGTTCTATGTAGTCCTGGTCTCATAGGCACATAATACATATAAGCGCCGCCATCTTCTTGGTGTTGTGTCCCAAGTATGCCATTTATAAAAGCGCGCTCGTAGTAATCTCCATAGCGCACATCTGGGTTCCAGCAGAACAACAGCCTTGTTAGTTTGAGCATGTTGTGCGTGCAGCAGCACTCATGGTCATCTGGCCCAAGCTCTCTACCCGACAACCTACCAGGAAGCTCTCTCCAATACTCATAATTGCTGGTGCCTCCAGGTGCATAGCAGCGATTATTGACCACCTGATCCCAGAAGAATGTCGCAGCCTTGTGATAATACCGCTCTCCAGTCAGTTCATAAAGACGAGCCGCCCCAATGGCTTTGGGTATTTGTGTGTTTGCATGAAGTCCGCACAGTCGATCTTGTCCTTCCGATAGGGGATCCATAACACGCTTATGGTTAAAACGTTTTGCAAGCTCTAAGCATACTGGGTCGCCGGTTATATCATAAAGATCGCAAAATACGGCGCTCATACCGCCAAACTCCATCTGCAGCATCTTCTGCATGGCCTCTTCGTCCAGTTTGTCCGTGCGTGCTTTTGCCCAGGCAATCATTCCTTTGACTACTTCCAATGCCTGAGTATTTCCGCGCAGAGTGTACATATCTGCGAGTCCCGCATATATTTTATGAAGAGTATACCAAGGCGCCCATACTTTGATGCCTGCTTCTACCCTATCGAAAAATTCCTCAGGAAACGCGCTTAGATATCCTGTCCCTATTGCTTTTTGGCATTCTGCAAGTCCGGCTACCACCGCATCAGCATTCGCCGCAATAACCTCATCCCATTCTCTTGCACATATCATAGCGCATGCAGAGAGATAGTGCCCCACAAAATGCCCGCGCAGTTCGCAGTCTGGAGATTCCCATCCTTTCAAAGGCTCTGCAGATGACGGCAGTCCCGCGTTTATCCGAAAATTGTGAAGCAGACGGTCAGGGTCTAAACTCCGCAAATATTGTTGATTTCGCGCAATAGCGCCGTTTAGGTAAAGATCATTCACTCTAACGCGATTTAGATCGAACGGCAGCGCCTTGACCTGAGCATAATCAGCCGCTCTCTCATCTTCTACATAGCAGCATGTTTCTGCCATTGCTGTGCTTGTTACGTTGTAGTGAACTCCACCTAATATGCGATCATCAACCATTATTCTAGTTTAGCTCCTTAATTGTAACTGTTTTACTTGACTTGGTTTTCGAAGCATGCAGGACGCCTGCACCCTATCTATATGATCACTCAAATTCCATCCATTGCGCAAGATGAAGAATACTGCAAAAAAGGGGACCATTCCGACCTAGCCATCCTAATTGTTTGTAAATGGCTAGTAAAAGGACTTGGCCCAGCCCACTTTTGATATTATCCGGCCACTACACCACATATATCGCCGTAAGCCGGGCCAAGAGTTTTAGGAGAGCGAAAGCCCGTCAGCTTTCGATATTAATTCAAGTTATAATCCAGCCTCAATGCATTTTCGTAGGCTGTTTCCCTGGACCGGTTCTCGTATCCGAGAATCCGGCCCAGGGTTGACTAGCTGCTTGGACTACGGCGAGTAAGCCCAAGAGTAGGACAGGTTATCAACGTAGAACGGCTGGCTTATACCCGCAGTGAAAACATACGGATAGCCAGTTCCATACCAGATCATAAAGTAATCCGGATGCCGATCAATTGCGGGATCCAGATCAAAGATCTCGCTTACTCCGTTGACTGTTATCGTTCTCTTGTGGTTTACGTAGTCCTCATGTACCTTGATGGTATTCCAGGCACCGCTGATTAGCGGCACTCCGGGATCATCAGCATAGTCCGGAGCATTCGGATGCTGGACTGACGCATGCCAGTTCGGATCCGGTCCTGTGTTGATGTTATTGCGCGCCCAGTCGGAAACTATGCCGAAGTTAGGATCATTTGCGGCAAAGTAGAACTGGTTAAATGCGCATCCCGGAAGTGTTCTGTTGGGATCCAGCGGATCCGGCTGCTCGGGCGCTACATAGAGCTTGAACTCCAACGTGCACCAATCCATCTTCTGGTAAGCAACCGGCAGCGGATGCCATACACCCAGAATGTCTATCCACCATACTGGGTTGTCTTTCACGTCCGGATGGTAGAACTTCAGAGACTGGCTTCCACCCGCTGCTTGCTCATTGGATATGGAAACATCATCATCCATAGTCCTTCCGCTTCCGCCGAGGAGCGGAGACCAGCCAGCGTCATACCATTTTTGACCAGCCTGCAGCAGGCCTCTTAGGGCCATATAGCCCTCGTCAAGCTCAAAACCGCAGAACCAGTTGTTGGTTTTGATATCGCGATAGATTATCTGGCTCTCATCAGCTGTCTTCTTGCTGACGACACCTTCTAGTCTGATGAAGTTGCCAGGCGCGAACTGACTTATCTTAGAGGCTCCTTCTACTCGCACAGTGGTCTTGAACTCGCTGCCATCTTTGGCATACCCATCCTTGATGGTGAACGACTTCCCATCACTGGCTATGGAGTCTATGGTGCCTCCAACACTGACAAGCATCCCAACCAGCTTCGGATCTTCCTGTACGCTCTTCGTGTTAACGAGGAGCGGCTTAACCCAATACTCGCCTCCGAAGATTGGTGGTGCAGCTACATTGATGTAGCGCTCATTAGTAACTGGATCAGTTGCCATAGTACCGGATACAACTACCGTCAATCCGTCTCCAGCGTTCGTCAGCATATTCGGATCTGCTTTGACTTTGATTCCAGCCGTCCTATCGCGCTCCTCAATGTAGAAGTAGTCTGTATGTCCAGTAGAAGTAGATGGCGCTATTGTCACAGGCTTGTTATACAATGTGACAGATTCACCATCATTTAGCTTCTTGGCATCCTGGATTCTCATAGCGTAGTCAGGCGGGGTAAGCGCCTTGACCTGAGCCTCGCTCAGCGCCTCAGCATAGACCTGAAGTTTGGCAAGCGAGCCGCTGAACATAGTGTTCATATCCTGCCATGGACCATCCGGCTTGGACGCGTCTGGCCAAGCTGTTAGTATCTGGGCGCCTAGGTAGATCGGATCACCTTGCCAGATGTTCAGATTCCTTGTCGTATCCTGGTCAAGTTCTCCATCTACATAGATCCTGAAGTTGCTGCCGTTATATGTCTGCACTATGTAATGCCAGACACCGGCAGGCGGAGTAGCTCCGAACCCAACGTCACCAGCACCCCAGCCGCCGAATGCGCCATAGCCGCCGTTTGTGCCATAGCCAACAGCAGCGCACTTGTTCTCAGTGTCGCGATGACCCCAAGCAAGTACCCACTCATCATTGTTGACTACAGGGTTGTAAACCCAGTAAACAACCGACCAGTCATCGTTTCCACTCATAGTCGGCGGTGCAGGTATGATGTTTCCTGCGCTGTCAGCCAACTTCATTGGGTTGGTGCCGAGTGTTACAGACTTCTTGCCGCTGACAACCTCTACAGGCAGTGCAGGCGACGGATTCCATATCTGGAAGCTTCCGCCGATAATCCCTGTGTTCGCCCAGCTTGTAATCGGTGTGCCTTCGGTGAGTCCGCTGGCATCCAGATCAATCAGCTTGAGTGTGTAGGAAGAATCAGGAATCATTGTAACCGTGATGTCCTGATCCGATGTCCTAGCATCCACATGTATTGGGTCTGCACCTTGCGGTTTGTAGCCCGTTATATCTACATACAGATTGTATTCGCCCGGAGGCACGCTGAAGAACGTTACTCCGAGTGAGGTCTGTTCGACAAGGGCTTTGTCCGGAGACGCAAGGAATACATAACCATCCATCGGGTTATGTGCGCTGTCTTCAAGGTAAACGTTAACCACCCTGAACTCGAGTGCGAAGTCTATTCCGCTCTGTGGTCCAGTCGTCGTGTCAACCTGGTAACTGTCGGGCGAAAGCGGCTTGCCATCATAGGTCGCCGACACGGTATAAACTCCGCCGCCCGGCTCTGTGAAGACAGTGTAGGTCCCATCAGGTCCAGTGGTTGCTGTCTTGGTGAATGTGCTGCCGTTGGTAACGGTTACAACTGCACCAGGAAGCGGCTCATTCCCATAGATAGTTTGTTTGTAACAGGTACCTGATATCGTTGGTCCGATGAACTTCTCTGCAACAAGCGATTCCAACTGTGTTCGCTCTTCGTTGGTCAATGCAACCTTGTATACATACACGTCGCCGATATACCCATTGAACGTCGTCCAGCCATCTGGGTTGTTGCGTCCAACGTTGATGTAGGTGCCGAATCCATTGATGCCTCCGCCAGTAACGCCAGGAACCATTGATGTGAATCCTTCTGGCGTGCTGTCTCTGGTCATCATCTGAGCTCCGTTTGCCCACACTACGTAGGATCCATCTGGCTGTACTACGATGCTCAGGATTGTTTCCTGTCCATCAGGAACGGCGGTTGTGCTGTAGTCAAGGCTGCCGTTGCGCCGAACGTTTACGAGTCCATCATTGTTTCTGATGCCCAAAACCAGGCGATCATAGAAGATGTCCACACATGATGTCCACGGAACGCTCGTCGTGTTGCGCGTTGGCTTTAATGCCATGACGATGGTCGCACCGTTGCATGGTATAGGATGCTGTCCTTGGTCATCCCAGTAGGATGTGCCGAATCTGTAGCCGTCGTAGTCCGTATAGACGTTGGACTCCCACTTCACATTGCCGAGTATAGTCGCTTCGGGTGTTGCAATTGGTGTGAGAGACCCGTCCGGCGGCACAACAGTCGGCCATGGTCCAGTAGGACCGCTATCTGGAAGCACGTCGGTATCTGCACTAAACAGCAGATCACTGGGTCTTGGCACCACAGGACCTGAGTATGTGAAGTTTACGTTAGACTGCGACCCGCTTGTTGTATCAACCACACGGCTTGGAGGGTCGAGCGGCTTGTTATGATAGGTCGCCGATACTGTATAAACTCCACCACCAACTTCTGTGAATACAGAGTAGCTGCCATCAGTCCCGGTGGTCGCTGTTACTGTGAATGTGCTGCCGTTGGTAACGGTTACCTTTGCTCCTGCAACTGGTTCAGAGTTGGTTGTATAGCAGAAGCCCGATATCTTCGGCGGCGCATCCATCAGAACATTAGGGATCGCCGGGTTTGTGCCAGTAACCGTGAACGACTGAGGTCCTCTGGATATATAGTCATTCGCTGTCGCATCCACCTTTAGTGGCATACCAGCCGGAAGCGGATACGGCCAGTCGAAAGCAACTGAATAGTAGCCGCTGCTGTTGGTAGTCGTGGTTTTCAAAACCACCCCAGTGCTGGTGCTTATGGTAACAGTAGCATTGGGGATACCATTATTCGTGGCAGCGTCTTTGACATAACCGCTGAAGGTTGGCATGTAGTACTCAGCGCTGAAGCTGCAGTTGTCAATATAGCCGCCCGGGTTGCTGACTGGAATAGTGTTTCCATCAGTGCCATACCACCGGAATGACATATAACTGCACTGCAGCGGCGGATCTCCTGGATTGCCAGGACATACCCAGTCAAAGTCGAACGTATACCACTGATCAGTAACAGGGATATTGGCGTTCGGTATTGGCGGGACGTTATTATCCGGCACTCTTGGGTCCAGTATTCGGACGAATGTGCCGTTTGTAAACGTCATATATATGCCAGCTCTTGGGGTGATGCCCGGTTGAACCTCGCTTGACGGTATGTAGTACTGTGCATGCACATGATAGGTCATGCCCGGCATCAACCACAGCTTGTCATATATGTTTTGTGCTGCAACGTTAACGTAGGTAGGGTTGCCAAAGTTAGACCATACTCTAGGACTTGGGTTATTTGCGTCCTGAGATGGATTCGCGACAGCCCCTCCCGTGCCGCCCCAGTAACTCCAGGGCGGGGCTTGATTGCCCGTTCCGTCCTCAAACCCGCCATTTATGAGAATCTCAGTAGCGAATGCTGAACTCGCTGCTGCAAGCAGGCAGAGAACAGTCAGGAAGATTAAAAGTTTCCTCATTTGTGATCCTCCCTTTCTGTAGAATTGATCGTTCCTTGCTTAGTGATTTTCACGCCATCTATCCTTGCGCTGAGGAAACGCTGGGCGTGTCCGATATTTTGTCTTGTTATTTTCTCTCCTCACACCACCTCACTTATTAGCCACTACGAATATTAGGTCTGCGATCATCCTGCTGAGGCAAGCGGTGATCGTCAGCCTTCTTTTTTTATGCTTGGCAGGGGAGAGCAGTCCCTGCCAAACTTGTTATGGTTTTCCAGGATTAAATGTCATCTGATTCGAATCCCAATCTCTGAAAACTTTCACATGACCATCTACAAATCCGACCGGCTGTCTGCCGCCTTTATGTGGTCCCGGGAATCGCATCAGATAAACGTCGTTCCACAGTTCGCCGTCGTGCACTTTACCGTCTTCCTGTAAATCGTTAGTTGGATCGGCGTCGGCTGTGGTGATATCATAAATACCCTTATAAGGAACTCTCGGGTTGTATTCATAAACCAAAATACACTTGCTTGGATTAGCCACTATATTTATGTTGCCGCCCAAATTGTAGCCACCTATTGGGCTGCCTGGTATCGGCGTAACCATGCTGTAATCCAAACCATAGGAAAATGCATAGCCGGTTTTTGGACATCTGTATGTGTTGAGTTCGCCGCTTAAGTAGGGTAAAATTCGCTCTGTCCAGTTCAATCCACTACCCCAAGCGTAGCTCCAGCCGGCTGGCACATTGTAACCATCCCAGTCTGCGCAGTAAGCCTTTATTGCTCGTACTATCTGATGCGCATTGTTCGCACAGCCTGTCAGCCAAGCACTTTCTCGTGCAGACTGAAACACTGGGAAGAGTATCGCAGCCAAGATCGCAATGATAGCGATGACCACTAGCAGCTCGATGAGCGTGAACCCCATCTTGCCGTTTTTCGATACTATCCTTTCTCTTTTTCTGCAGCGCCTCAAAGAATTATGCATTGCTTACTTTTCCAACTCCCTCACTTCGAATCAATAACGCAGCAATGACAAAACACTTGTGAACACTCTCTTTTGTCTGCATCTGCAGCCAAGTATCACAAAGTTACAATCCACCCATTTTTACAATCTACTTGTATAATCGCCCAATTTTATGGCGATTGCAAGATGACAATTCCAACAAAAATAGGGACATTTCCGACTCTAGCTTAAGTTTGTAGTCAAGACTATGCTTGTGTATTCTATGGGTTGCGATATGGCATAAACGTCATAGCTGTTGAAACCCAATGATTGAACACTTTCACATGTCCATCCGCAAAGCCAACCGGTTCGTTTCCGCCTCTATGTCTGCCTGGAAAGTACATCAGGTAGTCCGGTGCCCAGCCGCTCTGGTTTTTGTCGCATCGTCCGTCTTCCTGATAGTCATTAGTCCAGTCTGTGCTGGCAAGCTGAAAATCAAGATCAACCTGTCGAATGACTCTTGGATTCTTTTCATAGATTAATATGGTTTTGCCTGGAGAGACGATATGATTCATATTGCCATCTATGCCTGGCGCGGCGCCTATAGGATTGGATGGGTTAGGGGCACAAGTGGCGTAGTTTAGCCCATATCCGAACCACATCCCAGTTTCCGGTTCCCTAAAAGTTTCGTAGTCGCCTACATAAGGAAAAATACGCTCGCACCAACCCCATACTGCTGGATTAGCTATATTGTCATCCCACTGACCAGGAACATTGCATCCATCCCAGTCGTTGGCATAACATTTTATGCCTCTCACGATTTGATGCATGTTGTTTGAACAGTGAGTCAATCTAGCAGCCGAGCGTGCAGACTGGAACACTGGGAAGAGTATCGCAGCCAGGATCGCAATTATAGCGATGACCACCAATAGCTCAATTAGCGTAAACCCAGCTCTTTTTTGCATAAAATCCCACCTCGTCTGAACAATTTGAAACCAGCAGCTTCCAGTTCTATTATTCATCGGTTTCACAAGTCACACAAGATAGTAATTCCGTATAATATGGCGACAATTCCGACTTACTAGCTTACCGCCTTGTGATCTCTTGTGAACTGAGGATTAAACCGAGAGATGTGTGAGATCCTAAGCTCTAGCTTTACTCGCAGTGCGAATTTTGTGTGCTGCGTCTGCTATTACTCCGCCAATGATTACCACTCCTACTACTGCCCACTGCCAGTCGGATGGGATTCCAAGCAGGTTGATGCCATTGTCCATAACTCGTATTATAGCCGTCCCAACGATGATCCCTAGGACACTGCCTTCACCGCCGCGCAGACTGCAGCCGCCTAGCACAGCTGCGGCTATAGCCCACATCTCATACATCAGTCCTGAGTTAGCCGGCTGCACATCACCTGTGTAGGATATTTCCAGTATGCCAGCAATTCCAGCTAGAACTGCACATATCACATAGGAGAGTGTTTGAATACGATTTACTTTAATACCGGAGTATCGAACGGCTTCGCGGTTCCGCCCGATAGCATACAAATAGCGACCATATACTGTGAAGTTCATGATGAACGAAAGTATCAAAGCGATGCCGCCAAGTATTAGTAATGGTATAGGAATTCCCAGCAGTGCACCATTGCCAAGTTTGCTAAACCCTGGATTTTGTAGAGTTATACTTTGGCTTCCTGATATCCCGCGCGCCAGCCCCCTAATCAACAAAAGCGAACTGAGAGTTACAATAAATGGCTGGAGGTTGAACCTTCCTACCAAAAAGCCATGCCATAAACCCAGCAGCACGCATAGTGGGATTACGCAGGCACTTACCAGCCAAGGGCTTACATTATATCGTATAGTAAACAGTGCTACTAAAACAGCGCTCATTCCGACTACAGAGCCAATTGATAAGTCTATCCCCCCAGATAAAATGACTATTCCGGCTCCGAGTGCATAGATGCCCAGCATGCCGATTCGCTGCCCTAAGTTGGACATATTTATATGCGTGAAGAATGCCACATTTCCTGATGTCGATAGCTGGTAGATACAGATCCCTACCACCAAAGCGACTAAAAGTAAAATCATTCCAAATACTTTTTTCAACTGCTCACGCCTCCGCCAGTAGCCAGGTTCATTATGTTCTCTTCATTCAATTGATCACGCTCAAGTATGCCTGCGCACTTTCCCTCATGCATTACTAATACTCTGTCGGAAAGCCCTATAATTTCCTCCATCTCTGAAGACGCCATAATCACGCTAATTCCGTTGTCGGCAAGACTGCGCACCAGCTTGTATATCTCACTTTTGCTGCCTACATCAATCCCACGAGTTGGTTCGTCTAGTATAAGTATTTTAGGCTCGAGACTCAGCCATTTAGCCAATCCAACTTTCTGCTGAGTTCCTCCCGAAAGAAATTGAACCTCCTGCTGCAGGCTGGGTGTCTTAATATCCAGCGCATGAACCTGCTCGGATGCAACCTGCAATTCACGTTTGCTGTCTAAAAATGGCGGTTTATATCTACCGATTCCTGGTAGTGATATATTCTCAACCACATTCATTTCCAGTATGACTCCAAGCTCTTTGCGATCCTCTGGTACAAGCCCCATGCCAGCATTCACTGCATCGCTGGGAGACCGAATGATTACCTTGTGTCCTGCTACCCAAATCTCTCCAGAAAACGGCTGTTCTATGCCGAAAAGCGCCTTAAGCAGCTCAGTGCGTCCAGATCCCACAAGCCCGGCGATTCCAAGGATTTCACCGCGCCGAAGATCAAAGTTTACAGCAGACTTGCCACCAGGATAACGAAGATTTTTTACAGAAAGAACCACTTCCGATTCCTTCCCAGCACCATGTTCTGGGAAAAAGCGAGAGATATCTCTCCCAACCATCAGCTTTACCATCTCTGCACGACGGATGTTTTCCTTCTCTAGTTGTCCAACTCTCTGTCCATCTTTGAGCACGATCACCCGATCACAAATCTCCTCTATCTCTGAAAGTCTATGTGAGATGTAGATCATAGCCACCCCATTTTTTTTGAGGTTCTTCATCACATCAAACAATTTTTCAGCCTCTGCTGGGCTGAGCGAGCTGGTAGGTTCATCTAAAATCAAAATCCGTACCTTGTGCGAAAGTGCCTTCGCAATCTCTACCAACTGTTGCTCACCGGGCGAAAGATCATCAACGATTGTGCGTAGGTTAGCCTGAATACCCACCTGTTTAGCTAATTCACCCGCTGAGTGATAAAGCGTTCTCTTGTCAACCATCCATAATGTGCCTAATCTAGGCTCGTGTCCCAAAAAGATATTAGAGGCGATGTCCAGGTTTCCGGCTAGGCATAATTCTTGATGAATAAGTGAAATTCCCAGTGCAATTGAATCCTGGACATCACCGATTTCTACCTCTCGACCTTCAATGAAGATTTGTCCATGGTCAGCCTTGTAATCACCGCCTAGAATCCGCATAAGGGTGGATTTGCCTGCGCCATTTTCTCCTACTATCCCTAGTATCTCATCTTCGTACAGCTCCAGATCTACGTTATCCAGAGCAAGCACGCCAGGGAAGCGCTTTGTTATACCTTTCATGCTTAGCAGTGGGCTTCGCATTGACTTATCCTCAGTCATAGCCTATTTCTTTCCCAGGAGTTTGTTGAACTCTGCTGTAAACCTGTCAACATTGTTTTTGTTGATAACTTCAAATCCAGTGTTGACTATCTTGTTTGGAGGTATTACCGACTTATCTCCTCGTTCGAGCGCAGCGAGCACTCTAACGGAATCGTAGCCTATTCGATAAGGCTTTTGCACTATGGTCGAAAATATAGATCCATCCTTGACACCAGTAAGCGTAGCTTTATCCTCATCGAAGCATACAATTTTCACTTTTCCTACCTTGTTCGCTGCTTTTACAGCACTTACTATAGCAGGTCCATTGTAGCTCCATAACCCTACGAGTGCAGCTATGTCCGGGTATCTGACAAGTGTGTCTTCAACATTTGCTCTGGCTTTCATATGATCCATGCCGTCTGTCATTACATCAATTATCTGTATTTTGGTGTTATTGGCTTCTTTCAACGCGTCTTTGATGCCTCTGAAACGGTCCGCAGCATTTTGTGCATCCATAGTTCCGACGAACACCATAACCTTTCCGCCGTTAGGTATTGCCTTCATCAGCTCTTTTCCGGCAGCTTTTCCTGCATCGTAGTTGCTGGTTCCAACATAGCAAAGCCGCTTGCTATCTTTGGCATCAGAGTCCATACAGATTAAGTTTACTTTTGATGCTGCACGATCCAACATATCTACTTTCTTTGGATTTACAGGCGATATAGCTATCCCAGATACTCCTCTAACTACCAGATCTTCCAGAATCCTTTTTTGCTCGGATGCAGTGCCGCTGGTAGGTTTTAGAACATCACATTTGCAATTGAACTTTCGCTCAGCATCTCTGATCCCGGCTTCTGCAATAGTCCAGAAATCTGAAACCCCATTTGTCACGAATGCAACGTGTGCCTGTTTTTCACCGGCCACCTGACCACCTGTCGTAGACTTCTCTTCTCGTTTCGAACACGAGACGAGAAGAGCAGCGATACAAACCAGACAAATAACAATCCAAAGTTTTTTCATTTTTTCGCTCCTTTCCGCTTTGTTACAAAAATTCTCTTTTTGCACGACTGATTTTTACTCAAAGCATGTTTTCACTTTTGGCAGCACGTTGGCATCTATGCTGGCGTCAGTGTTTTGGAATTTTACACCGGTAAATACATACCAATCTTCTCTGTGTTCTACTGTATTGCCAGGTTCAATTAGATCATAAGGCCCCAGGCTTTCAAGTTCAACTATCCCAGTATAGGTGAAAGATTCAAAATTGCAGCCACCATCAGGGTAAGTTGCCCCGGGTTGGAACATCACCTTCTTTACAAACAATTGATCCTTGCGAGAATAAGCAACCCACGATTGGGTATTGCTCATCCCGAACTTCTGTGGAGTCTTGGCTTTATCATCTCCTTTTAGGATTACATACTTCGATGTGAACTGCCACCTAGGGTCATCGAGTTTGCTAAATGACCAAAGTGCCAATATCTGATTTGGTGCAAAGTATTTCTGATCAGTCTTTTGCCCAGGAAAATCCGGAATGCCAGGGTGGGGAGCATAAGGTTCCCGAGGGAATATAGCCTGACCGTCTCCTCTGAGCACTGTAAGTCCCCATGGTGAAGCCCTTACCGCCCATATATTATGGTTGGTCAGCTTGTGGATTACGATGACATGGTTGCTATTTGGAACCAGCGTGATATCAAGTTCCTTTTCCATGCCATTGGTTGACTCTGTACCTGGCATAAGCTTAACCGTGTTGCCTTCGATGGAGTATTTTACCGGCGTGTTGTCAGGGTGGTAGGATCTAGGATTCTGTTCAGGTGCAATCCAGAATCTGTGGCCTCCATAACCATGCCACTCATTGCCACCAGTCTTCCCTAGTTCTGCAGGATTTTCGTACATTAAGTTCTCTCCGCCTGTAGGCGCAAGTTTAATGACCCTAGGTCCGACGTCTGTGGTAACAACCAGCTCCAGAACTCCATTCGTCATCCTGATACAGTTCTGCCAGCCTCCGTAGGATACTTTTTGGATGTTCACTTGTTCTGCTGCAACTGTGCTCAATGTAGCTACAATGAGTAGTATCATTGTCAATACAGTTGCACGCGATGCCTTTAGCATTTTTTGTAGTCCTCCTTTCAGTTTCTATTACTAGTTGTTTGTTGGGTTAGGATGATTGTTGATTACAGAGAACATCAATCATCGCAGCGATATTTTCTGCTGGTATATCACCAGGCAGGTCATGTGAAGGTCCCGCAATGTAACCACCGCCTCGTCCTATTTCTTTTAGCATCCGATTGACTTCTGTACGCACTTCGTCTGGTGTTCCATATGGCAGTAGCTTTTGAATGCTAATGCCGCCGTAGAATGCCAGCTTGTCACCATACAATTGTTTCATCTCGTATGGATCCATAACTTCTGGCTGGAACGGATTAAAAATATTGACCCCACATTCAATTAAGTCTGGGAATAATGACTGTACTTTGCCACATGAATGTATCACAACAAATCTGCCAGCCTCTCGCACCCTAGCATACATCCGCGCCACGCGTGGTTTGATGAACTCTCGCCACCGAGCTTCTCCCATTATGAGTCCACGCTGGCTTCCCCAATCATCACCAAAATAGCAGGCGTCTATATCGTAGTGCAGCGCACGATCTATAAGCGCTATGTTGTAGTCACAGATTGCATCCAGCAATTCATGGACGAATGTAGGATTTTCGATCATGTCAACCAGCAAGTTTTCCATGCCTCGCAGTGTCCATGCTCTTTCAAAAAGAGAAAAGCCAATTTGGCTGATACAGAATTTATCAGGATTTGCAGCTATGGCTGCATTATAGTGGTCAAACAAACCTTCTTCGTTTGGATCTGGAAAATCAAATCCTTTGAGTGTGGGTTCTGTCAGCAATATTTTGTCAACAACGCCAATGTCCTTATCAACCGTTCGGTTCCAAACTACCCCAAATTCATCTTGGAAGTAATTAGGTTTGACCTCTACCCAACCATTTCTTCGATTATGGGTCAGCAATAGGAAATGGTTGCCTAGCTTAGATTCAAAATCTTCATCTTTGAAATAGGCAGCCATTTTTTGGTGAGCCGGTTTGGTGAAACCTATATGATAGGGGACAATGTCAGTTTCCCTGAAGTTTATAGCATTGATGACCCGTTCTTTTGGATTCACGGCGACCTCCGTGTTTTATCTTTCTGTGATTGCATTACGTTAGCAGTTTGATACGCTCTAGCGTCGTGCATAATTTCGCTGTCAAGTTTGGCATAATCATAAACCTTTAATTCGGCTATTGAACCGGAGAATCCATCTATCGGGCCGATGCTGGTATTGAATGCAGTGCCTAGGTACATTGGAAGCCCAGAGTTTGTGCACAATGTATAGTATTCGCGCATCGAATTGAGCTTTCCATCTACATAGACTTTGCATGCACCTTGGTGCCGGCCATCATAAACAAAGGCTATGTGATGCCATTCACCGGCGGCAGGATATTTTCCATCCTTCCATCCAATACTTCGAACGCCCCATCCTGTGTGTAATGCACCAGGTTCTCTCTCGTGACCTAGAGCATAGCGTATTTCAAGCGCTCTTTCTATTTCACCTTCTGGATAGGTTGTGTCGAATGCCTGACGCGGCGCGAGTGAGAACACGGTTTCATTTCCACTGACTTCTGGATTGTAAACCAACGTCTCTATAGTAAAAGGATTTATTCGGGTAACGGACGATGGTGTTGTGATGTTGGACTTCATAAACGAATTGCCATTAAATGTAACGGCTTTGCGCCCTGAAACAGTTTCAACTATAGGCTCAGTCCGTCTGAATGTTGGAATGTGAAATTCCCCGCCAGCACTACCTTCATTTTTCCAAGTTAACAACTTTCCTTCTGACAGGTTGTCGCTAGTCAGCTTAACTATTGGTTTTATATTTTCCAGTGCTTTATCGCCGTTTTCATACAATGCTTTGACCTCTGCGTAGGTGAGTGCTGTGCTATATATTGCAACATCTGATATGAATCCAGAATATGGCCATTCTACTCCACCATCATCATTTACGATAGCACCAATTGATATATGCCCTCCTTCAGAGATTTTGAGGGTTCCCCGTCTTTCTGTATTGAGAATGCCATCCGTATAAATCCTCAACACTCCGTCTTGTCCACCGCTGTAAACGTACGCCAATTGATGCCAGAAAGTAGGCATAGGCGCGTTGAATCGCCAAAGATCAGGTTTAGAAACTTGTCCACCATAGCCCATCTTAAACCGATCAGTATTTCGGAATGCTCCATCATCGCTGTTTCGCCCATATATAAACTCTGCTGGAGCATTTTTGCCTCCCCATGAGAGCATCGTCTCACGCTCTTGGATATCATAGTTGTAAACCCACAGTAAAACAGAGAATGGTTTATTGTCTGTTAATGATCCAGGTGTTTGGAATGATGATACAAGATACTTCCCACCAACAAAATTCACAGCTTTTCTATTACTTGTTATTTCTGTTTCAACTACAGGAGCATGAAGATTGCCAATATTGCCCACAGTAAACTCTCCGCCAGATCTTCCGTTGTTCTTCCACTTCTCAATCTTACCTGGCTGAAGGTTTTCAGCATCGAGTTCAACAAGCAGCCCTTCATATGTTCTAAATGTCCACATGGGACCACGAGAGACTGGCTTGCCGTTAGCATCCAATCCATCAACTCTCCAGTAGTACACCGTTCCCTGTTTTAAACTCGGTGAATATTTTCCGGAGCTATATCTGCCTTGATAAACTTTGCTTCGTTTATCGGCAGAAGCCACCTCCGCCATATTAGTACCTAGATATAGATCAAACTCAGGCTTCTTGCTTCGCAGTCCCGGATCCCATCTTAGCGTTAGCTTGCGACTTGCCACTACCTTTTCACCAATTGCTGGGGTTGGGTGCGATGGAATCATTAGGCGACTTGCATTATAGTTGGCTGCAATCTGCTTCTCATTTAGTATGCCCCTGTGCAACCTAAATTGTGCAATGGCGCCATTAAAGTATCGTGACCACTGGTTTCCATCCCAGAATGCACCGAAATGAAGTCTATCTTCATAGCTTGGGCTTATCAGATGTGAAATGGTTTTCAGCCGCTTTCCATCAACAAATATGGTGCAGTCTGGCCATCGCATCACGAGTGCAACGTGATGCCATGTACCCGGGTTTAGTTCTGCGGCATTAAATGAATAGCGTCCCCATTGGAATACTGTTCCTCCCTTGTCAGTTTTGTCGCGGTAGATCCAGAGCTCAAAGGTAATCGGTTGGCTTTGGCTAATCTCTTTACCAGCTGAAAATGACGAAACCATTCTATCGTTATCCATAAAAGCGATTCCGGTAATACCATTTATCACCTTAATTTGGGGATCGCTGTTTTCAGGCATATGTTTATCATTTTGCATTTTTCCTGCAATACTGCCTCGGTTATACCAACTTCTAACCCAATCGCGGCCGGTCGAAGCTGGATATGTAGTTCTGGTTTCATAGGTTGGACATGGTGAAATTTGCTCAGCGTCAAAATCCAAAAGCAGATGTCCAGCAACCTCTAGTGCCTCGCGTTTATAAAAACTGTTTTCCTCCTTATAGTGCTTTATGATTTGAAGTTCACTTAGATCATAGTCATATACTCTTATGTGAGCGAGGGCGCCTTTGAATCCAGACGTTACTAATTTACCGTCAAATGCGCCTCCAACGAAGATGGTTTGACCAGAAGGAATGTTTAGTTTGAACTTACTTGTGTTATCTAATACGCCATCTATATAAACACTACAAAGCCCCGCCGTGTTTTCAATACCGCCGCCCTTGAAAACATATACTATATGATGCCATGTTCCAGCCTGCGGCTTTTTGTTCCATTTCAGCAGCACTCTATCTGATTGTTTTATGGCAGCGTCGTTGCTTCCCAATAGCAGCCGGATCCCACTATCGTTTTGTCCCCATCCAAGAATGATCTCGTCTTCCGTAGAAACCCCGGCATCTTTTAATGCCCATAATTCTACTGACCAAGCATGGTTTTCAATCAGACATTCTTGAGTACGCCGATTCCAAACCAGTGCATCAGTGCCGCCGAAACGCACAGCGGTAACACCTTTCACTGTTGCAAGCTTGGGATTACCTTTGGCTTCGAACGCACCTACTGTTCGATCGTGCTTTTTCAGTCCAAATTTGCCCCAATACTCGATGCCTCCATTGTTTTCCCATTGAATTACATTGTAAGCTGAGTCTGTATGAAGACCAGTGCTTGGTATTAGCTCAATCAGCATATCTCCGGGCCAATAATCTTGCAGCAAGTAGAACATCCGCGGGTCATTCTGACGCAGTTGTTCTCTTCTGCAAATCAAATCGTCTTCTGATCCATCGCTGCAAAATGCTGATGCGCATACAGCCATCATTTCCCACATGTTTAGTCCGCCGTAGTCGCCAATCCATTTGCCTTCTTTTTTATCTGACCAGAAAACATTGAAAAGCCGCTGCCTGAAATCAGCCTCTTCTTGCTCGGCACCGTACATGTGGAATTGGTGGCCCATTTCATGAACCATTATGTTGAGTCCCCAATAGAAAGTTGGATCGTAGTTGAAGGTGCGCACATTGCCATAGGCCTGGCACGTGAATTCTGAAAATCCCCAGCCGCGATCGCCATAATCAAGGGATGCAGCGCAATTCAACGCTTCCATAACCTCGACTATATCAGGCCGTTTTCTGAGAACTTTAGACATAGTGTAGCTGCAGAGTCTCATAGGCTGATCAGGACAGTCTGCTGCAGCAATGACCGGCTGACCATTTCCTTCCATAAGTTTGCCATAGTAACCGTCTTGTCTGACAGACCTTGGAAACGGTTCAGAAACCAACCCATCAAATTCTGGCTCAAAATAGTTCTCTACAGTGAATTGCCAGATTTCGCCTTTGCTATTCGGTAAGTTCCCGTCGTTTAGCTCCTCAACCCTCCAATAATATGTTCGACCGTATTCAAGGCTAATGGGAACGTTGCCCTCATTTGGACTCCATGTAGTTTCATTTTTGTCGAGCACCCCAGATCGCCATACACCATCACCATCGCCTTTTTCGACTGCCTCACGGTTTGTCCCAAGGTATACTCTATGTGCTCGCGCATATCTGCCAGGTTTCCAAGTAAACTTTCCTGTATATATTGATGCATTTGTAGTTTTATCTGCTGGGGTAGGATTTGACGCATTTCCAGAGCATGCGGTAAACGACCAAACCTCACCCTCTACAATATTGCCGTTTCCCATCACCTGATCAACTCGCCAAAAATATTTTTTGCCGAGTTCAAGCCGACCTGTTTGAAAAGTAGTGTCTGCCTGTTCCGATTTAAGCCCTTCACCTTTTTGAATTCTTTCACCGTCTGATGATAAATAGACCCTATACGACTTTACGCCGTTATCTCCTGGTTTCCACGAGAGCTTAACGTCTAAGTCGTCGGTTTCAGAGCCGTTCCTAGGATTTTCTGAGTATGCTGAATGATAGCCAAAGAGGTTTCTTACTTCCTGCTCGCTTAAAGCTCTTCCATAAACCTTTAGATCTGCGATGCCTCCTGTGTACATCATCTGTGGCTTTACTGCCCAATCCCAAGTGCTTCCCCAGCTGCATCCCAGGAACATCAGTTTTTCGTCAGTCGGCGGTAGGTTTTTGCCTGGTGTGCCATCTTCTCCGGCTGTAACAAACGAACCCGCACCATCAGCCCATCGGGTTTCATTTTCAGCTTCTAATACGAACCTGTAGTAATACCTAGTCCCTGGTTTTAAACCAGTGATTTTTGTTGAAATTGTTCCAGGGTCCTTCAGCCCAAGATTTATCACTTGCTGCCATCGCTCAGTGCTTCTCCAATAGTGGTTATCGCTTTCGCCGACACATACAGTTACTCGCGCGGGTTTTCCGTCTCTAAGAATAAGTCCTGCTTGAAGTGTTGCTTCGTTTGATCCTATTTCGATGGCTGGAAGATTTCTAATAATACGGTTGAAGCTTTTTTCGAATGCAAACTTGCCATCGATATAGATACGAAACACTCCATCTTGGCTGCCAGTAAATACGTATGCTATTTGGTGCCACTGGTTGAGTGCCGGAAAAACTTCGTCCGGGAATCCAAATCCACCCATCGGACCAAGGTATGCTCCGCCTCTTGTGCCTTTTTCATGGGAGTATCGCCCCTCTTGTCCGTATCCGATGTCTGTTCCATCATCACCATTAATAGAATGCCATGAGAGTACTGTTTCACGATTGCCATCTACCCCGAGTGGACTGGGGTTATATAGCCAAGCAACCACTGTATAAGCTTGGTTTGTTGTTAGTAACTGTGGCGCATAGAAATCAGCGACCATAGCGTGAAATTCAAGCGGTAGTGCCCACGGTCCATAATAAAATCTGACTGCCTTCTTTCCATCTATTTCTTCTACCGGCAGAGGTGTTCTGAGTGCATGGAAAGCTCCGCCAAGCGACCCGCGGTTTTCCCATTTTGTAATTTGACCATAGCTGAGATTATCAACAGAAAGATCAATAAGAGGCTCTGTTTCCGTGCCTGATGCCTGGGGTTTTGTTATGTTTTTGGGCATTTCGCACAACACCCGCTGCAGATAAGCAAGGCTTTTACCTTCTAGTTGAGCTGCCATAATCTTTTGAACATGCCCATCAGGCATCGTTACGTACACGTAGCCATTTTCATATTTAAGGAATGTTGCAGTGAAGTTGGTTTGGTTGCTTGCCTGCGCGTTGATTATCCATTCCCGAGGTTTTATAGACGGATCCTCGCTAGCGATAGCAGCAGTAACTACGAGCAGTGCAGCACATACTATCAATATGCCGGTTCTCATCGGTTATCACCATCTTTGAGCTTGTTTTTTAGCATGAATTTGCCGCTGTGGCTAGCCTAATTGTGAATCAATGTCTCTAGTAGCGCAAGATGATGATAATGGGAAAAAACAGGATGATTCCGACTTTTATGATCAGGCAGCTGTACAATGTCCGCAGATTAGCTACGATAACTAGCTATGTATTGCCAGATATTTTAGCGAAAATGCTACTACCTGATAATCACATAAACGTTCCAATCTCTCCTGATTTCTGCCGTTTACCACCTGCTTAGTATGTTTTGTGCGTGCACATCAGAATTATGTATCTATAGACCATGACCAAACTCAGTTTTCTATTCGAACCGAAGCACGAAGGTTGCTTCGGTTGAGTAATGCTCCATCGGGATGATAATGACTGTTTCTGTGTCTTTTGTTGATTTTGATGATGCAATAACACTCCCATTTGAGTCCAACAAAATGTAATTGTTGGGTTTTTGTCCAAACACAGTAATCTTAGCTGATTGAAGGTTAGGGGAGCATTTTTCCAAAGTGAATCTAATTTCATCCAAGGTCTCTTTGAAAACAATCGGTTTAGATGAAGAAAATTGTGCACCTTCGACTGTAATGCCGAGCTTTTGGTCTTTTAGGATTATATAAAAACGTCTGCGCACACCATCCTTAGGTATGATTTCAAATCCTTCAGATGTTTTTTTCAGATCGCCGCCATAGCAAAACGCCCCAAAAATTGGGTCATCTGCGAATATGGTAGCAGCGGTGCGCAGCGCACCACAAAATCCAAGATCAATCTCACAAGCATAATACCAAGATCCGCGGTGGTGTGGTTGCTCAAGCCATGTCTCACCGTATGGTTCTGGTTCGAATCCACCTCCGGCAGCTCCATCATTTTCTGCGCCAGGGTACCAATAGCCATAATTAGATTCTGGCGTTCCGCTGTTTACTAGTGCCCATGAAGATAAGTAAGAAGCATAACCCAAACGCAAATACTTGAATGGCTCACTCGAATAGTTGAGTGCATAATCAGTAACTGCCCAACCTCCCATCTGAGACATATAGCTCAGCGTGTATGATGTATTACCGCCGCCTCGATAATCACTGCCGAGTAGATAATAAGCTGCCTCCAGCCAGCCACGGCAGAAAATGTTAGCTGACATCTGTGTCTCGAGAAACTGAGAAGCCTCTTCATTAGAGATACCTAGTCTTGTAGAATTGTTTATTGCGTAACGTGCTAATGCGTGTGTTGATTCAAATCCTGTTGAGTCAAAAGGATACTCGGATTGAAACAGATCAGGTTTTTCTACTACGAATGTTTTTACTTTTTTCTCCCAATGATCACGGAGCGAGTTCCCCTGTTCTATGTATCCAGCTTCAAAAAGCTCTTTGATGAGATCTTCTGTAACCAGCTCGTTATAGAGTCCTGTTTCGTATGCCGACCAGCCAATAATTTTCTTTGGGACGGTGAATAATGCCATGGCTGTGCCATAGGCTCGTTTCAGATACTCGTCGGCGCTTAGATAAGTCTGAATGTGTGGGTACAGCTTTGCTATTTTGTACATGCTGAGGTAGATTAGAACTACATGTGGGTAGTCATAGATTCGCCAAATATGCAGCTTACCCTTCGCCCCACTGTCTGCACTTTCACGGTTCGTCTTCCAATCCGGAATCCCATAGATTGCATACGGATAAGGTTCTTTGTCAGTGCATTGAAGCCCACCCCACACGAAATGTTCAATATAATAGTCGAGTGATTCGACTTCACTTTGCGCAGGATACTCAACATTCTTTGTTGCGAGATATGCAGGTTTGCTAAGTCCAGGATCATCGCATGTTACCGCATATATTCTCCATCCTTTGATTCTATCGTAATTATCTGGGCTAAGCATCACATGCGATTCCATATTCCATTCCGATAAAAGCCCGTTGTACCACTTGCTTTCATCCCTGTGTTGGCAGCGCGCAATGAACGCAGCTCTCTTTTTAATCAATGTTTCCAAGGGTTCTGTGACGAAGAATTCCAGATAAGCATGCATGTTGTTTCCGTAGTTTATTGTTATGAGATTCTCTCCCAGCTTGCAGAAATTAACCTCATAAAGATACATATTTCCATCACTTGAAGGTAATGGCTTGATTTCCGTGCTCTCCGGGAACTCAGCAGTCACTGACTTGATAATTTGTTTGGTTCGAATTGCAAACTTAGCTGAAAGGTCTGTTGGTACGGTCATTCCTGGTACTACATAGATATCGAGCTTGCCTTCTTCAAATAATACGTTCCGCACATCATCGAGGTCTTTCGCCCAGAGAAATTTGAAAACATATGTTCGACTATCTCCCTTAGTGCCTTTGGGTGCCAGTTTTAGGCTTGTGTTTGGCTGGCGCCATATGCATCCTTTCTGTCTTGCAACTTCGCTTTGCGCTGCGGAATGTATATAAGGTCGAAAGTAGTGATGTCCACTGTCGAGGTTTACCGTGTCGAAAAACTCAAGATGCGTATCTTTTGTAGGTATCATAACCAGATAATGTCCTTTACTATCTGATCGCATCCAATACATAAATGATCCATGCCCAGAGACTAAGCTGTGTCTGAGTATAAAGTATTTGGGCTTTTCTGATTCAGCAGATTTTACTCCACTATAAACCCCTGCCATTAGACAAGGAATCGCAACATCGCCTACTTCTACGGGATAATTGGTTAGATTGCTTATTTCTACCGACCAGAACATAGCGTCATCTTTTAGTTCGAAACTTGTGTTTACAGCTATATCAGGAGACTGCTCGCTTTCAACTCTATACTCTGATCTATTAGATTCCAAGTTGCAAACTACGTTATCGGATATCTTATCTGTGTCCAGCTCTTGCCAGTTATCCGATTTGTCTAGTTTGTAGCGAATAAACACATCTCCAATTTTAGTCCCGGGATGGATATATTCCGTTTCAAAATTGTCTTCTGGGTTTTTGAGACTAACAATCCTCCCATTGAGAACTTTTACGTCAAAATTAGATCCTTGCATGGTAAATGTGTTCTTGTTAGTAGAAGACGACATCTCAGCTTTTGAAACCTCCTGGGTGTATTCTGTTTCTATGTTATCGAAAAAAATCCCCTGAAACTGTCCAGACTTTAGATTGGGTAGATTGACTTCCACATCGTATATAGTATCCGGTTTGAGTGACGATATATCAGCATAAAAACCAAGAAACGTCTGGTCGCCGCTGTTTGGATATATCCCGTTGTAAGCTTTCTTGACCTCAACTGGCGAACCGTTGATTTTCATTGACACGGACATTTTGGGATTTGGATCTGCTATATTGATAAAGAGTAGCAGCCTATCAGACCCAAGCCATGTAGCTAACAGATCGTCCTCTGTGTAGGGGATGGGCCAAGCCTTCCTCCGATTGTATAGTTGAGTGAAAATTCTTTTAGGGATTGAAAACTTACCTTTCGCGATACCCCCGCTGAAACCTGGGTCATAATTACCTACCTGTTGGCACCGTCCAAATTGTGTGCCGCTGAATCTAACACGGGTTGATATGATGTCTCCATGTTTGGTAAAACCGAAAATTTTCCCATTTACTGTTAGATGGCGAACAGATCGCTTAGGTGGGATTACTATCTGTAGTTCAACAGTTGTACCCACTTCGCCCTGCACCTCAGTTAGTGATAAACGATCGTTTCTTAGTGATGCTTTTCCTATTGCATTAAGCAAAATCGGTGCTGAAACTTGGGGTGCTGGGTTGATTTCTAGGACGACCGCACTGGTTCCATCCATTGGCATACTTATTTTATCACCGAGCTTCCACCATGCGTTCCCGGGCTTACCAATCAATTTACCATTTTCCGGATATAGCTCTTTTATAGCGAACTGACTTCCACTTGTCAGCCCAATTGATGCATCTAAGATAAATTCAGCATTTAATTGGCGGTAATTCGGATTGAAAAGAAATACAAACCCATGGTTTCCGACAATTGCGGCTGTTCCGTCTACTCTTCCAACCATCGGTGGTCCTATAATTGGTCTTAGATGGCGAAGTATCTCAATGTTTTTATCTGTCCAGTCGAGCCAGTTGCGAAACCAACGCTTATCTGCATCGGAGAATGCATTGAATTCGAAAATATCCCGCGCCGGTATCATGTTCACTACATGGTTGAACGGAGCAGTAGCAATTGATGAGATTAACGAATAGCGCCATCCTAGGTAATCCCAGTCTCTAGCGCGAAATGTGTCATAGCGCCTTACACCTCTCAAGTCATTGCGCTGGGTTTGATGAGTGATATAGCCTGGGGTTACCTCTGGCGGACAGAAATATTCCATCCTATATATCCAGGCTGCATATCTTTGACGATCAGCCGATACTCGATCGGTATGAAGGTCCGGAAATGCCCTGAAGCTCCCAGGTTGTTCATCAGTAGTTGTTGGATGAGGATAATTACCTGCCACCCACGTCCAGGGCCCAAACCACTGATACTGTTGTCGTCCGTCAATTACTATGTCAGGTACACGCTTGCGCAGCTCGTTTAGGATCCTGCGACAGCCATACCACTGAGCATATTTGCTGCTTGCATTGTCATAACCGATCCACCAGTGGTCGAACGAGTAGCCTCCAATTCCTGTCTTGTTGTGAAATTCTACTAGTTTATCAATGAACCAATCCTGAAAGCTTCGCAGTCCCGTATCTACGCCAATATAGCCACCTACATGATCTCCAGCCCATTTAGTCCACTCCGGGTTTTGTTTGTAGTCTAGGGTTGGATATACATAAGCGACCAGCTTGACGTTTTTTGTCTTTGCGTAGTCAAGCATTTGTTGAACGGATGACGGCACTTGATCAGTTGCAGGATCCCATTCGCCTTTTCTGATTTTTTGTCCAAGACTGAGCCAAAGCAGTTCCTCCCATCCCCAAGCATCATGATTCTCACTATGGTTTGACACCTGGCTGTTTCTGGGCGCATAAAGAACGTATTGGCAGCCTAGATCTGCTGCGCGATCAATTATTCGTTTATATTCTGATATCCCCTCAGGCGTGCCGACGTCTATTTGATAGTCATTATTACACCAACCTACGTCAATTCGTATACTTTTAGTGGTTTGAAAGGTTAGAAATTTTCTAACACAGTCCTGCATCGCTTCGATTTCGGCTATATCTATAGTGTTGTTGGTTGTGGGGGGATTGGTGGTGTATTGCCATTCTGGCACAGGTCTAATTGGGAATTTGGTTCCAGTCAATTTATAAGGACCAATACATGCCATATCAGACTCGAATGTTCCATAGCTAGCCTTCCATTCCATATCGGCTTGATAGCTCATAGATATCTTCTGGTCATTAAATACCCAGTTCATGAATGGATTCTGAATCAGCAGGAATATTCCATAGCCAGAGTTGTTGGATTCATCCAGTCTCAGCAGCGCGCCTTGTGAGCCCCGGTGTATAAGCAGCTCGTTGGCAACTTGATTAATCAGCTTGGCGCGGAATACCTCTACCGAACCAATGCGAAACTCATCTTTACCTTCGCAGGAGATAGTCAACTTTTTACCAATAAATCGCCAGCCCTGCTTCAGCTCATAAATGACAGTAATGTGCCTACTGCCAATGATGTAGCTATAAGAAACTGCGCCTGTCTCTTGTTTTATGGCCGATGGTTGAAGTTGAGCAGTGTCTATTTGTTCTCCATCTATATTGATAGCGCTTTCATCATCTTGGAACTCAACTGATTTATCCATTTCGACGTCATGGATTCTTATGAGTCCGTGATGATTAAGCTCAGCGATAATTTTGCTGTTTCTAAGCGTGATTTTGTCGGCTGGTTCGATAGAGTCTGCGCCTGCTTGTGAGACGCAGGTTAGCACCATGACGAAAATTGTGAAAATAAGCCTGAACAGTTTCAGGCTTATTTTCATTGAGAGATCTGTTTTAGCAGTTGCTATGCACAATCGCGCAAGCATTTACTGCACATCCAGAGAGTAAAGTGTAACGCTGAGTGGTACGGCATGCAGTTTGTCGGAAATCTTGACTGCATTTTCGGCGATGTCCACGTTTCTCGGCTTGCCAGGTTCATTGTATGCCATTTCATCCTTGCCAGTGATTACGAAACACCGTCCACTTCCTTTGAGTTTTGCACCTGTTATTTTCAATGGAAGATCGAAAGCTTCTTTTGTTGGGTTTACTATCGCTATAGTTAATTTCTTGCGATCTGCCGACCAAGCAGCCGTCGCGTCAAGAGGACGACAATCACTAGTAACCTGCACTGGTATAGTCCCGTAATTTTGCCTATACAGTTTGAGAACCAGACCAGTTGTTTCGAACTCGGCTGCTGTTTTTGTTGTCTTTATAGCCCCTATGACATTAACTGTTTGGGCATAGTTAGCCATAAATATAAGATCACTGTTGCGGTAGTACTCATGCAGTCCAGCAGCTATTCCAAGCGCATCTTTTAGGAAGTATCGCGTTCCCAGCTCACCATAAAGATGAGGGCCATACCAGTAGTTCCACTCATCCATTGCTATTCGGATATCTTTATTTTTGAGTGTTGGAATATTTTTTCGGTAATCACGATACGCATTACATATCCCTTTGATCGCGTTAGGAACAAGCTTCACATGCTCAATCACTCCGGGACGTTCTCCGCAGTAGAAGTGTTCACTCATAAGGTTCATATAGTCGGCGCAATGCTTGAACATCATTTCATCCCATTCGCCTACGGTACCACTAGCGATGAGTTTGATAGACGGATCTTTCTCCCACATAGCTTTTGCGACAGCATTATGCTTCTTCACATATTCGGTAATAGGCATATGTCCGAGCTGCCATCCGCCGTACATTTCATTGCCGACTCCCCACCATTTCACGTTGTACGGTTCACGGTGGCCATTTTGTGCCCTGAGTCTACCCATTGGAGTGTCCGGTGCACCGTTTACATATTCTACCTCTTCAGCCGCCTCCTCTGGTGTGCCCAAACCGGTATTCACAGCGATGTATGGATCGGTTTTAAGAATACGGCAAAACTCCAGAAATTCGTGCAAACCTACATCGTTATGCTCTATACCACTCCAAGCAGGGTTTTTCCTTGGTGGGCGACGGTCAGGATCACCTATGCCATCTTTCCAGTTGTAGCCGCTCACAAAGTTGCCTCCAGGCCACCTATATACTGGCGAATTGAGTTCCTTCAGAATCTTAATCGTATCAGCTCTGAAACCGCTTATATTATCAGCAGGCATAAGTGACACTGCACCAATCTTGAATGTCCCTTCGCCTCGCCCTACGATTTCCAGCCGTCCGTCATCAGTAGTAGCGTCTGATTTGAACTTTAGTGGATACTTTGTGAATTCGCCGGTCAACTTCTCGATGGTAACCGTCTGTCGCGATTTTGGATCAGTTCCCCAAACCAGGCTTACCTCAATAGGACCAGCGTTTTTCTCGCCGGCTAGCACAATTCGCCCTGTGTATTCTTTGCCTTTAATTAGCCCAAGCCCGCTGTGTGATATCCCGCTTGGGGTGCCATTTTTTACCTCTATCTCAGGAGTATGTTCTCCTACATATGGGTTTTGTTTTACCATCCGCACTACGTCGTTTCCGCCTATAGGTTTCCATGGTGATTCACCCCGCCCAACATCGTAGAAGAACTTTCTATCTTGCAGCATCTCTGCCCAAATGCCGCCGTATATGCATCTGCCAAGATGTTCAATAAATTGTCCATACACATATTTGGATATAGGTTCTCCTTCTTTATTAGCATCAATGGCTAGTGTAGGTTTCAGCTCAGTCTTTGAGATCAATTCGAGCGATACATCATCGTACCACACTTTGCCCTTTGCAAGCCCAAATAGTCCCAGCATCAGGTTTATCTGGATGGCATCCATATCCCCAGTCTGAAACTCTCGCTCCACCTTAGTCCAATCGTTTGTGCCAAGTAGGCGGGGAGTGTGAATATCAGCGTGATCATGCAGTACTATTGTAGCTCCGGTTAACTCTCCTCCATCTATTACTTTTACATCCTCAGTTTTGACCCAAGCAGAGAGCTTGTATGTAGAGTATGGTTCTACAGGTAGAATGATGAACCAAGCAGCATCAGCTCCTTCATCAGATGAGATCATAACGCTTCGATTACCCGTGCGTCCAATTTCTGCATAGTGGAATTCAGGTTTGCCGTTCCAAGATTGAGTATCCCATCCCTCAGGTTTGTTCCCTTTAGCTATCTCGAATGAAGGGTTTGGGATTAGATTTTTAGATGATTTTTGATCATAATACTGCCCAGCATTTGCTTCGTGCGTTGCCATCATGGTAATCAAGATTGCCAAGGCAATTATAAAAACGTTAATAGTGTCCACAATAGCCTCCTACGATTGATTCTGGTTTTGTTGTTCGAAATGTGCACTGATTTTGTTCTGTTTGCTATCTTGACATGACAAGATTTTTGGTGCAAGATGACTATATAATAAAAAAAGGGGATTATTCCGACGGTGCGGTTGCCTTTGGGCAGCTGTTGTGCACCTGATGATATTGAGGGTAAGCAATGGTAGATGATAACAATTTACAATTTTCTTTTTCTGCACCAGTGCGAGCATATAATGCTGGTCTGTTTTTGTCGAAGGGCAAATGGATACATTCCGAGCGTGTTATTGATTCCTACGAGCTTATATTTGTGCGGCAGGGTACGCTTAGCATGCACGAGAATGGGAACAAATTTTTAATCAAACCAGGACAAACGCTTTTACTCTGGCCTGGACGAACACATGGCGGCACTGAATTTAATCCAGAAGATTTGCAGTTCTATTGGATACATTTTGATGTAAAGGCAGAAAAGAGGAAAGGAACGGATACATTAATCCAAATACCTCAGACAGTAACGCTTAAGCGTCCAGACCGATTGACAGAGCTGTTCCGTAGATTTCTGGACGATCAGGAGTCTAAGTGTCTCGATCAGACTTCAGCGGATTTGCTGGTTATGCTTATGTTGTGTCAAGTGGCTCAGGCGCAACGGCTAAGCGATTCTTCAGGAGGGACGGCTGTTGTTTTGGCTCAGCGTGCAGAATCCTATATTCGAACTAATTTCGACCGCCCAATAAGCACTTCTACCGTAGCGCGTGCGCTGGATTGTAACCCTGATTATCTTGGAAGAGTATTTCGCGAGATATATGGTACTTCTCCAACGAATTTTATACACAAGGTTAGACTCCAGCATGCTAGAGCATTGTTGATGGACACGGGTATGTCTGTGTCACAGATAGCTCGCGAATGTGGATTTGATGATTCAGGTTACTTTCGGCGAGTATTCCGTCATAACGAAGGTATGTCTCCTCTTGCCTACAGAAAGTTGTATGCTAGAGTGCACGTAAATATTCGTTAAAAGATACACATTCGCCTGTACGTACTTTTATTGATTGTTGACTACGGCGACGCCAATAAAATCGCCTGGGGTGTGAATGCGTCGGATGATGGGGGCTAAGGTTTATATTTTTTCCACAGGTAAAAGTTGTTGGCTTCAGCTTCTTTCCATGTCATAGCTCGCACGTGCCCGTCGCAAAATGCAAAAGTACCTCGTCCGTTGTGGTATGGCCAAAATGTGCCTGGACCATACGAACACCCAGCCATATGCTGCGGGTTTCCTTCATACGGTTCTCCAGACCAGTCGCCGTCAAAATTCTCGCTTATCATTATAGTAGATCCGGGATCGCTTATTTCATCGGTGTATGAGAATGTAAATCCATATGGCCCTGGTGTTCCAAGTTGAGAAAATGCAGGATGCGTTAGATCAAAGTTCATGCCGTAGTGACTAATCTGCATATCCTTTGGCACCCATGGTTCTGGTTTGTATGTAGGGATTGGACAGAGCATAACAGATGAATCTCCGCCAACATAGCTCAGTACCCGTTCTCTCCATGTATTTGTCCACCAGTTATTAACATCTTGTTCGTTGCATGGAAATGGAAGCGCACGGTTCCAGTCGTAAGAGTATGAAATTACTGCTTTTGCTACTTGACTCATATGCGAAGAGCAGGTTACAGCCCTTGCTTTGGCTCTTGTGCTGGCGAATACGGGGAACAAAATAGCCGCCAATATTGCGATTATTGCAATCACGACGAGCAGTTCGATAAGTGTGAAACCAGAACGATTTCTCATGATTTATCAACCGTTGAGTACCGTTATTCTTCTACAATTCAGTATGTGTCATATTTATTTGTTTATGCAAGATGATATTTCCGTCAAAAAATGGGATTATTCCGATTCAACTTTTTGCACATTTGATTTACATATTCAGGATTATCTCAAGGAATAAATATACGTTTTTGTCTCATTTATTCCTAATGTGCGCTTGTTATATTGATTAGCGTTTCTTTCCCCGATAGCAGCTCTATTTCAAAGCAGTTGTCGCTCTGTTTTAATACCGATACTGCCTTGCCGTTTCGTAATGCTTCAACAGACTTGATTTTGTATGGCGTCCAAATTGTTACTTTCTGACGCTTTGGGGATTTGAAAACTGCGCTTATGTTGCCAAATGTCCATTTCATATCTATAACAGTTATCTGTCCTCTACAGAGAAGTCCTGAAATATGTCCCGATTCCCATTCTTTTGGAAGTGCCGGCAGAAGATCAATTTTTCCAGGTTCTGACTGCACCAGCATCTTTGTTATAATTGCAGGAAATCCTCCGCACAGATCAACATTAAAGATTTCTCCTGGGTTATGAGTGGTAACCATGTTTGAAAACCAGTAATTGTTTGCCAGCCAATCAATGCTTTCATAAGCAAGTTTAGCATCACGCAGGCTTGCTGCAGATAATCCGATTTGTACCAGCCCAAAAGCCATTTCACCGCCATTTTCTTTTCTTCGAAAATCCATGCGAAGTTCTGCGGCTTTTTGAAAAGCCATTCTAAGCTCAGCACTTTTAGCGATTTCTTCGGGGAGTCCATCAAAAAGCGCGTATAGATGTGAGCAGTGGCGATGTGCATAATTGTCTTCCAGTTTAGATGTCGTCCATTCTTTTATGGCACCGTCGCTGTTGATTTCATAATTTGGCATTCTTGCAAGCATTTGCTTCCAGGTTAATGTTTTTTCTTTTTCGATCCCCATCTCTTCGCATACTGTGACGAGGTTAGTTAATAGTTCCTTAGCTACTGCAATATCCATTGTAGCGTTGACACACGCCTGCGATGGGCTATTGCCAGGATTGTTTTCCGGTGAATAAGAAGGGTTAAAAACGTACTTGCCATCGCTTCCAAGAAATAGGAAGTCTTCATAAAAAGCCGCAGCTTCTTTCATAAAAGGCAGTGCGTGTTCAATCAAGAACTTTTTGTCGCCTGTATATAGATAATAATCATAGAAGAAGTGTGCAGCCCAGCCTGCACCGGCTGTCCAAAATGTCATTGGCCATGTTCTATCAAAATGGTTGTTGAGACCATGGCTGCTTGTTCTCGATGGCACGTGAATCCCTCTGCAGCCGAAAAGCCTCTTAGCATTAATACGGTATTCTGGCATTTGTTGTTCTAGGTAGTTAAAGTAGCCCAGCATACACTCTGACATATTGGTGCACAGCATACTCGCGATTGCCGACTGTACATTTCCATTTTGAGTGTAATCACCAGACCAAGCAGGCGTCCATGTTCCAGTCCATATCCCTTGTAGATTAGGAGGCATATCTCCGCTGCTTGATAGAATAGCATAGCGTCCGGCATCAAATTCTTTCTCTAGCAACGCTTTTGATAGGTTCCCAACCTTAGATTTCGCCAGCAGTTCCTCAGACGTAAGCAGATGTTCATCTCCTCCACCCAAATCAATCTGCACTCTGTTAAATATTTTGCTATGTACTTTGACATGTTTATCCAACAGGGTGCCAAAATCTGGATTGATGCGCGCCAAGCTTCTTTTTATTGAGTTTATTCCTGATTGTGCAAAATTCTTAGTCAACGCAGCTCGAGTTATCACTATTACCGAATCTGCATTTCGAACGATAATGCTGTCGCCATTTGTGTGATACTCTCCATTATTTACAACGACCCTGGCAACTCCCTCGCATCCTTGTAGGCTTCCTTTCCATGAGTTTTTAAAATTCATGCGATAGGTAAGCCAGTTATTATCAGCCGCAGTATAGACGCTTTTTATTCCCCAAGCGCCGGGGTGTTGGGCTAGGCTTACACTGCAGCTTATTTTTGCTCCGTTTGGCGAACTGATGGATAGAACAATAACGTTGTCAGCCCTTGAAACAAATAGTTTTCTTACGAATATTCCTTGTTCATCTATCCAGCGTACAGCTGTTAATCCAGTTTGAAAGTCCACACCGCGAACATAGTCTCTAATGTTTCCAACGTTTGTCATAGAGACCAGAATATCAAATGCTGGAACGAAAGGGTCAGTCCATCTTTTTTCGCCATAGCCTTCTTTTTGAGACAATTCAACAACTAAATCCGCGGCGCGCTGGTATTGTCCTTCTGCTATTAATCCGCGTATCTCTGCTAGATGACTTGCCTGATTTACCGGCAAAAGAGGCTCGTTTAAAGGCATAAACAGTCCGGCATGGTTTACGATAATTGTTTCGTTTTTAGGGTGTCCCATAACTAGAACTCCCATCTTGCCGTTTCCGCTGATTAATGCTTTCTCCCAGCTGTCCGCTTGCTGGGAACTGATGAAACCATGCCGCGGTGAAGATATTCCCGTCTCAATGTATTTATCTAAAGAAGGTTTGTCTGGACGTTCTGGTGCAGGTGTTTCAGATCGATCGGATATGTTCAAATTTCTACCTCCGTTAGCATCCAGTGTATCAATGTTCACGTATGCCGTGCATACGGACATAGTGCAGAATACAAGTAACGCCGCGATTGTCGTAAAAGATAAATTATTCACTTTCATTATTTATGTTTACATGCTGGGATTTTTGGTGCAAGATGATGACATGTTAGAAAATGAGGATTATTCCGACGCTGTTATCTTTGAAACCATCAAACTGCCGAGCCATGTATTTAAGGCTGGCGTTTTTATCATGAGCAATTACAAAAACAAGCCGCCATCCTATTTACGGACAGCGGCTTTTGATTCTACAGGTAATATCTGCTTTTCATCGGAGCCTTCTTCGCACCGATATACCCAAAAACCCAGCAAATCCTCCTGCAAGTACGAGCAGAGTGCTTGGTTCAGGTATTGGAGTCTGGAATGCTTCATACATTATCTGGAAGATATTGGTATTATCAATGACTCCGCTGACAATGTATTTGTTTACCAGATTGTTGTTTGCGCCAGTAGCATAGAACGGCACGTTAGCTCCGGTATGTCCGCCGCCGCTCCAGCTGCCGGTCGGATAGTTGCCTGCACCTCTGTTGATTACGTTGTAAAGCCCGCCGGTCTCGTGATCTGCTGTCACAATAACCAGCGTATCCGGGTGAGTCTGCACCCAATTCATAACTACCTGAAACGTATTATTTAGCTCCACTACTTCTCGTGTTACCCGATTGAGATCGTTGCTGTGTGAAGCGTGATCTATTGAGCCACCCTCAAGCATAAGAAAGAACCCATCCGGGTCGTTTGATAGTATTGATAGAGCTGTTGATGCCATTTGACTTAGATGCGGCTCTGGGTTGCTTGGCAGTCTATCATATTCGTATGTCATATCTCCGCTTGCGAAAAGCCCAAGTGCATATTGAGTGGTTGGACTTAACGCTGCCATCTGCGCATAGTTGGTTACATACTGGTAACCAAGCGACTGAGCAATGGAGATTTGAGATGAACTCCAACTGCCAGAACCACCACCAAAGATAATGTTTGGCTTCGAACCGTACAGGTAGTCGTTGATAATGTTTGTAATGTTGCTCCTACTTGGTTCGTGCGCGCCAAAGGCTGCCGGCGTAGCATCGGCAATTGAGACCGTGCTAACTATCCCTGTTGACTTACCCATGCTTTTGGCATATTCGAGAATCGTTGTATAAGGCGAACCATTAGATGCCTGCGAGATGACGCCGTTCGGCACTTTGTGACCAGTAGCCATAGCTGTTCCAGCGGCAGCTGAATCGGTCACGCCGCCACCCAGCGGGTAAGTTGTAACAGAGCATTTGTAATACTGCTCGAATGCGAGCTGTCCAGCTTGTCCTGTCGCATAGTAGCTGCCAGCCTTAACATGCTCGAATCCCATCCCATCGCCGATTATTAATATCACGTTCTGGGCTGCGAACAACTGTCCGGCTGCCAGTATCAACAGCGCTGCGACCGCCATCATCAGCAGGCACATTTGCCCATATCGAAACAGTTTCATAACTGAACCACCTTTCTAGAGTCTGTTACTATGTCCAGGTAAACCTCTTTGACCGGCTAAATCTCTTCACGGCCAGCTGTGAAGTCATAGTCGGTCGCCGATAGTTTCAGTTCTTAATCTATCTGCTTCGACGTCGGCGTATGGCGAAACCTACTACTCCCAGTAGTCCGCTGCCCATTGCTAATAGGCTGCTCGGCTCCGGAATGTTAGTCTCTGCCAGCATAAATCCGGCGAAGAAATAAGCTTTTTTACTGACTGGTGCGTAGTCTGCTCGAACCCCGGTTACGCTGAACGACCCGTCTGCGCCAGGTGCTATGTTTATCCATCGTGCTACATAACCATTAACCGTGTTATAGCCGGTGCAGAACGACGTTGAAAGGCCATCTGGACTAATAATAGTGCCTGGCGTGCTGGCATTTGTCCAAGAATCAGCGCCGGACAGCGTGAATTTGCTCGACCTGTCTGTGTAGCTGGAACTTGCTCTATCAGCTGTAGTCACAAACTCATAAAGTTTGGTAGGATCCAGCCCTGTAAATGTTATTTTCACATACTGATCTGTAGTGTTTTCAGTGCACCAGTACATTCCCACCAGGTTGATTTTGCCGTTAAATACATTATAGGCGTCTGTTCCAGCATTAGGCATCCCACCGAGATTGGGATCGTTAGACCCAATATTGGCGGTTATCGCAGCAGTAACATTGGTATACGTTCCTGTTGTGTAGTCAATCAGAAGCCCGGAACTACCGGCGTTATAGCTGGTCACGTTTCCACTTGACGAGCCAGAGCAGTCATTGTACGCAATGAATTGTGCATTTGCTGCGCCTACAAATATAAGCGCTATGGCGAGAACCACCAATGTAGTGGCAAAGTTTCTCCTCATTTATTCTCCCTCCTGTTGTATGTACTAATTGTGCAGTCGTAGCTTCTGCTGGCCAAATAGAGCTATTTCTGCAACTTTACCGCATTATATTTGCTGATGAGTGCGGTGTCCACTAGTAAAAATACCAGTTTTTATGGTTTACAATTAATAATCATCCAGCAGTATTTAATCATTATTGATGATTTGTCTGATGCTTTATCAGCAGTATTTCTAGCAACGAGCAAAAATTCCGCTTGACAAGCATGCATAACTTGGCTATAGATGAAGGTAGGAATAGGGAAGGAGAAAAGAAGCATGTTAAGTAAATACCGTTTCCTTGCTCTAGCAATAGGGCTTACTCTTGCTTTCGCCACTGCTGTAGCCGGTGTTGGAGTTTCAGATGTGGTTGGACAGGTCAGCCAGACTTATTACACCCATGTTCTAAACGATTTGCTTTACACACACACCGGTGACAACAGAGGCGGCGGCACTGCCACCAACGTGCAAGCTGCCGCGAACATATACGCGCAGTTCCAGAGTTTTGGACTTCAGACCTTTTATGATCCGTTCATAAACGGCGGCACAACCTACAATAATGTAGTAGGTGTACTGCCTGGGCTTACTCGTCCAAACGATATCTACATAGTTGGCGCACATTTCGATTCGGTGAACAATCCAGGTGCCGATGATAACGCCAGTGGTACTGCCGGAGTCATCGAAGCAGCAAGGGTATTATCCCAATACCAGTTCGAAGCAACGATCATCTTTATAGGTTTTAACCTTGAAGAATGGGGGCTGATAGGTAGCAGTGCCTATGCAGCCAAACACGCATCCGATAACATACTCGGAATGATATCTCTAGATATGATCGCCTACAATCCCACAGGTTCAGGCTATAATTCCGCGAATATCTATGGCCGATCAACCTCTGACCCACTTAAAAACGCCCTTGCTGATGCGCTTTGGATGTATGGTGGTTTGACGTCTTATATCGGTGGTGCCATTGATGCAAGCGATCATGCGCCGTTTGAATGGCAGGGCAAACAGGCTTGCTTGCTTATAGAAGCCAATGTTTGGAGCAACCCTTATTACCATCAGCAGACCGACTCTGTTGACACGCCAAATTATATAGACTACGCATACGCAACTAACATGGTGCGCGGTACAGTTGGCTATCTCGCCAATGCCGCTGTGCTTATCCCAGAGCCTGGGAGTATAACGGTGCTGTTTGGCGGCACACTTTGGCTTGCAGTATGCATAAGGCGCAGAAAAATCCAGAAGTAGCACGCGCGATAACTTGCGATAATGCTGTATAATATAGGATGGTGGCAAAGCCGCCATCCTTTTGTTTTTTATATAAGGTCTGTTGGTTCTAAGTGCAGCCATTATTGTGAGTGAACGAACGGAGGAACCCGATAATGCGATTCAAACCCGGGGATAGGGTAAAGGTTGTTGAGCGCCCGATGACCACAGCAGACGCTAAGTCGGCGCTGTTTTATGATTATTTTTGCAATCTTACAGGCACAGTGTCGAAAGTTTACGAAGACGGCACGCTTACCGTGGATATAGATTTGGACAGCTTGCCTGAAGATATTCGTCGTCGCCATCATGAGATTGAAGAAGCCGTGCGGCGCAGATGGTTGGATGGGCTTAGCGAAGAGAATCGCGATAAACTTTCAGAAAAAGAAAGCACTGTAAAGCTTGAATATAAGATACTCGTTGCCGAGGCTGACTTGATCGAACTAGGCAAAGGTGCTACACCAGCTCGACCAAAGTCGAAGCCAACTGTTACTGTTTCCAAAACCAGTGTTTCAGACACTTCAGCAGCCAAACCAGTCGAGAAAAAGTCCAAAACGTCTGCCGAAAAGAAAGAAGCTCGGCCTACCGAGGCTGATTTGGCAAGAGCCGAAGCTGAGCACCTAAAAGAGATCGCTAAACGTATTCAAAGCGGCGCGTGAAACTGCATTCGGTCATGTTTCAGACTTTTCATTTGTAAAAATAGTTATGCCTGTAGAGGTTTGACTTTTTGTGACAGGTCGTTTTCCCTATAAACTCGTTGTAACCGATTTAGATGGCACGCTTCTTGATGGCGAGTGCAGGATTTCAGCACGCAATGCTGAGGCGTTCAGGCGTCTTGCAGATATGGGTGTGCACTTGGCTATAGCCTCAGGCAGGCGGCTCGGACAGGTTACTCTTGAAGTAGCTAAATGCATAGGTCGTCCTGTGTATTTTGTGCTTTGCAATGGCGCTAAGGTTGTAAGCCCAGACGGTGAAAACATTCTTTTATACAGACCCATTGCACCAGATGACGCTCACTGGTTCATAACTACTGTATGCAGGCGACCTGGCACTCATTGGCTGGCAAGAGATAAAGAAGTAGATTTGATTTGGAAACGCGAGGATGGAGGTCCTGTTATACCGGGTATGTCTGATGATATGCTGTCTCTTGCTGGCTCAACCGAAGGAATAATTACTGCGGCAGGCTTAGATATTCTTCGCATTCGCGTTTGGGCATCTGATGAAGAGATATTGAAAGCGATTTATTTCGCCAAAAGCCGTAATCTTAGTGCAGACTGGTTCGAGTATCCAGGCGGCGGGGATTCTTACATAGAAGTAGTTGGCAGTGGTGTATCGAAGGCTTCCGCGCTCGAGTTTCTGACTCGTAGCTTAGGAATAAGCATGGCTGATGTGATAGCGTTTGGCGATGGCTCAAACGATATTGCGATGCTAGATGCAGTAGGACATGGAGTAGCTATGGCAAACGCTCCAGCCTCTGTAAAAAGCGCCGCATGTGCGGTTACAGCATCAAACCATGAAGAAGGTGTGGCTGAATACATCGAGAAAATGCTCGGCATAAGCCGCTAGCCTCTCATTTCTTAATCAGCCTTTTTCCTGTAGCTTCCTCGTATATAGCAAGCACGTTCTCTATTGGTGTATCTGGCTGAATGCAGTGTGCTGGTGCGAAGATATATCCTCCGTCTTTTCCAATAACCTCTATTCTGTGTTTTGCTTCTGCTCTGCACTGCTCCACGCTTCCGTGCGGCAGGGTTTCTTGTGTGCTTATCATCCCACAGTAAGTGAGTTTGTCCCCAAATTCACGCTTGAGTTCTTCAGGATTCATTCCTGCCGGCTCAGGTTGAACAGAATCCAGAATATCTAGTCCCATTTCAATAAACTTTGGCTGAAGCAGTCTGGTCGAGCCGCATGAATGAAGCATCGCGAGCGCGCCGTAGTTATGTGCTAGTTTAATAAACCGCTCAAGTCTTGGCTTAAAAAATCTCTCGAAGCACGCAGGGCTTACAGTAGGTCCATTTTGAGTGCCTAAATCCTCGCCCAGCCAGAGTATATCTATCTTTCCTCTGCCCGCTTCTAATCCTCGTCTGCACCATTCGTAGAAAAAGTCCACTCTTTTATCAATAATTGCTACGCCTACCTCGTCTTCTGTCGCAATATCTACAAGAACCTGCTCCATGCCTCGCCCTCGTGATACGCCATTTATAATATCTGGTATTCCGGGATTGCCAAGACATATCGCAAAATCGCGCCATCTCTCAACCTGATCAGTTATAACTGAATAGTCATAATCATCTGGCGAAGGCCAATGGTAGACAGCTACATCATCCATTGTTTTTATTCGTGCAAGTGCAAGGTCAACCGCTTCGTCATAAGCCCCGCCGACTGGGTTTTTCACGCTTGCGTAACCCACGCCGAATATATCATAGAAATCAACACCGCTGCCCGGGCTTGGTTTGCGAACTGCAGGTTTTCCGGCTGGAGCCACTGTGCGAAAATCAACCTCGAGCACTTCTTCTATAGGCTCTCCGTTAAAGTAGTCCAGCAATCTTGCTTCCATCTCCGGCGTTAAATAAACCTGTATTGGCGGCCTATCTGGCTCCACGTGCGCCGTCGCTATTTTAACTCGTTCTTTGGGGGAAATTGATGACAATATCCTGTCCTCCGAAAAGAGAACTATCTGCTGGCTAAAGGTTACCGGAGTTAACACCATCTGTCAATCAAATTCCCTTGACGCTTTGTGTGTGCGAAGTTAGAATCAATTAACTCAAAGCACTGTTCGTAAGGAGACCTCTATGACCGATTTTAAACTGCGGCTTCCTCCACTCGATCTTTGTTACAAACCGGATGCCGCTCAAGCACAAGAACGTTACCGCGCGTTTTGGGAAGGACAGATAATAGATCGTCCTCCTATTAACATAAAAGCACCAAAAGATGGCATGAAGCAGCCTGCTCTTCCTCAGATTTTGGCTTACGATTTCGACTTTGATGCAGCTGTTGTGCGGTTTGAAGAATGGGCTTCCGCAACATTTTTCGGCGGCGAAGCGCTCCCTTATCTCAATATAACTTGGGGACCGGACACTATGGCTGCTTTCTGCGGTGCAGAGCTTAAAATATCTCTTGAGACGGATACCTCTTGGGTAGAGCCTTGTGTGGATGATCTAAGTGAATTTGAGTTCAAGATATCCGAGGATAACCCTTGGTGGCAGAGGACTCTCGAGTTCTGTCGTATAGCGTGCGAGAAAGGGCAGGGGAAGTTTCTGGTTGGGCATCTTGACTTGCACTCAAACGTTGATCTGCTGGCTGCTCTGCGCGGCACTGCGAATCTGTGCATAGATATTATTGAGCGTCCAGACGTCGTCGAACAAGCAGCAAGAGCCGCAGACTCTCTTTATAAGTTTGTTTACGATGCCATATATGATGCAGCTGGTATGAATGAGAGAGGCAGTATATGTTGGCTTGAGCTTTGGAGTGACGGCAGAACCCATGTGCCTTCGTGTGATTTTGCATATATGATTTCTTCGGAGCACTTCCGACGCTTTGTGCTGCCATCGATCGAATATGAGGTTTCCTGCCTTGATCATGCTGTGTACCATCTCGATGGCGTTGGGCAACTGCCTCATCTTGATGACTTATTGGCTATACCTCGACTTCATGGTATACAATGGGTTCCAGGTGCAGGACAGCCCGCTATGCCGGAATGGATAGATCTGCTTAAGCGTATACAGCGTGCCGGCAAATCGGTGCATATAGGTCTTTATCCTGACGAGCTTAAGATCATACATCCGGAGCTTGATCCAACGAAGGTGTATTATCAGGTTTGGGGGTGCAGGAGCGAAAAAGAGGCTGAGCAGTTAATATCTTGGCTTGAATCAAATACATAATGTATATTTTTCAGGTTCAAAACTTTGTCTTGCGGGTAAAAAAGAACGAGAGGTGAAAACAATGTCAGAGAAAAAAGTAATAATTTACAGCACGCCTACATGTCCATATTGTCATCAGGTTAAGAGCTATCTTACCGAGAAAGGCGTTCCCTTCGAAGACAAAAACGTAGCAGATGATATTGAAGCCCGAAATGAGATGATGCAGAAGTCCAGCGGGATTTCGGTGCCTGTTATAGATATAGATGGCACGATTGTCGTAGGATTCAACAGACCCAAGATAGACGAACTGCTCTCGCTTTAGTCTGACTAAGATCGCTCGAGTCTGCATAGCGGAGATTGAGAATGGGGGTTTCTATATGTACGACCTTATGATTATTGGCGCGGGTCCGGCTGGAATGACCGGTGCGATATATGCTGCCCGCAAGAGAATGAATCTGGTTGTTGTATCAGAAAACGTAGGGGGCCAGACTCTGTGGACTGACTGTGTCGAAAACTACCCAGGGTTCACCTGCATAAAGGGGATTGATTTGGTAAGCAAGTTCGAAGAACACATAAAGAGCTTCAATATAAAACTGGAGTATGGACGTGTCGAGCGGCTTTCCAAGATACCCGAAGGCTTTGTTGCTAACCTCGAAGACGGTAGAACAATTGATGCCAGAACCTGTGTTATCGCCAGCGGTAAGTCTCCGCGCACTCTTGGTGTGCCTGGTGAGAAAGAATTATTGGCAAAAGGAGTAGCTTACTGCGCTACATGTGATGCTCCTTTGTTTGCTGGACTTAATGTTGCTGTTGTTGGTGGTGGGAATTCTGGTGTTGGCGCTGCTATACAGCTTATGCAAATCTGCCCAAAGGTTTATCTGGTTGAGTCCGAATCCAGCTTGAAAGCTGACGAAATTCTGCGGGATAAAATGCTTGCAGGTGGCAATGTTGAGATTCTTACAGATACCGTCCCTGTCGAGATTATTGGTGATAATTTTGTAACAGGCTTCAAGGTGAGAAACAAAAAAACGCAGGAAGAGCGTATAATTGAAGTGCAGGGCGTTTTTGTTGAAATCGGATTAGAACCTAACTCAAGCTTTGTGGCTGATTTGGTAAGCTTGACAAATAAAAAAGAGATTCCTGTGAATTGTAGAGCCGAGACTGGTGTGCCCGGCCTCTTCGCGGCAGGCGATGTTACCGATGTTCCTGCCAAGCAGATAATCATAGCAGCAGGCGATGGTGCAAAAGCAGCGCTTGGTGCCTACGACTATCTGCTCCATTTACGTCAGCCTGCTGGCTAAAATATCAATCTGATTGGAGCTGTGATGAAGTTTAGAAACGTCTTTATAATTGCTATCGCTTTGACCATATCGTTTGTAGTACTTGGCTGTGCCAAAAAGAACGCCCAGCAAGCCAAACCAGCTGTAACCCAGACCAAAAACACTTCACCTGTTCCATCCAGCACGTCAACAACACCGAATCCTCTCGCTGCCAATACTGCGTCGAAACCTCAGCCGTTGCCTTCGGCAAAAGACGTTCTCAAAAAGACGCAGGAAGTTTACAAGTCACTTCGAACGCTGTCCATAGACGGCACCGCCAAGGTTACAAAAACCATAGACAAAAACTCAAAATCAACGTCCGGCAAGCTCCTAATCCGTTTCGCTAGACCTAACAAGATTAGATTAGAAAGCGGTGCCGGTAAAGAATCTACTATATCTGTGTGTGACGGCAGTAAACTCTGGCTTTATCGTGCCGATATAAACCGCTATGCAAAAACTGCTGCTCCGGCTAAGATCTCCGAGATGCTCGGCGGCAGTCTTACCATAAAACTTCTCGAAGGCGCTGATGTAGCCTCACGTTCAGCCAATGCAAAACTGCTTGGCGTCGAAAACTTAGCTGGTAAACAGTGCTTTGTGATTGAAGGTCGCATAGAAGAGCCGCTTCTAAAAGGCGGCAGTGCGGTTACAAAGTTATGGATAGGTAGGGACGACTATCTAATCCGCCGTATGCGCGTTGTGAATAGTATTCCACCTGAAGCTTTTCCTGAAGGTCAACCTCGGCCTAAATCCACACTTGTGGTTGCACAGGAAGCCGTGTTTAAGAAAATTGTCGCAAACGCAGCTATTAAACCCAGCACGTTCCGATTTGTTCCTCCTGTTGGGGCAAAGGAAGCCGGCGAGGCTGGCGGCGCAGGACAAGATTCTTCGCTTGGCAATCCAGCTAAGTTTTTCTCGATGCCTTCTCTCAGCGGCGAAGAAGTGTCACTCTATTCAATGAAGGGACGCCCTATATTGATTGTATTTTGGAGCACACTCTCTCCAATTTCCAAGAAGCATATGCCAGTTATTGAAAAGGTCTATGAAGATCTGAAGCACTCTGGATTAGAAGTCGTGGCTGTTACCCTGGACAATAATAAGCAGGCGGCAGAGCAATTTGTTAAAGAGAACGGTATCACTTTCCCGGTTCTATTCGATTATGACAAAGCTGTGCGCATTGCAAATACCTATTCGAGCGGTCAGATGGGACTTCCTACGATATATGTAATAGACAAAAAAGGCGTTATCGCCGGCAAGATAGTTGGGACTGGCACGGCAGAGCAGATTAAGGCTGATCTTGCAAAACTTGGAATCAAATGACCGATTGGTGAGCAGATTTTTACGTTTAATACTTGAAATTCAAGCCGCTCCGTAGTACGCTAGGCAGAGAGCGTTTTATCTTTTATCAATATAGAGACAGGGAGGTTATCATCCGTGAGAAGCACACCTATTGGGCTTGTTATGCTCAACGATGAGCGAGAACACGTTTTTAGACAGAACAACGAACAGAATATGAAAGTCGTCCAGCAGTGGGCGCAGGTTATTCGTGAGGGACTTAAAGGACCTTACGGCTCACCGGAGGTTGTAACCGCATCCAAGATTGTTACATCCGTGCGAATAGCGCAGGAGATGGGTGAAGAACTCCGAAGAGCAGGCGTCCGCCAACTTGTGATGTGCTACAACGTCTGGAACTTTCCTTATTTGTGCTGGCCGCTTGTAAACAGTCTGGCTGCCGATACGCCTATACTTTCTCTTTCTAATAACAATGGCAAGTATCCGGGCAACGTAGGATTGCTTGCAACCGATGGAGCGCTTCGACAGGCTGGACGCCGCACACACCGAATTGTCGGCGAGATAGACGATCCCAAAACTCGTGCCGAGGTTATCGCTTGGCTTCGCGCCGCTCAGGCTGTAACTACGATGAAAAATGAGGTTTACGGCCTTTATGGCGGACATTCGATGGGTATGGAGACTGGTTTCTTCCATCTTACGCCTACCATAAAATCCTTTGGGCTTAACTGCGCTCAGATAGACCAGCTTTGGCTGGTTGAAGCAATGAAGACTATATCTGATAAAGAAGTCGAAGAAGGTAGGAAATGGTTTGAAAGTTTGCTTGGCGATCGGCTCAAATACGATGGCCGTGTGCTTACTCCTGAAACCTTGAGCACTCAGATTAGGCTCTATTTGGCTATGGAAAAAGTGAACAGAGAGCAAGGGTTCGATTTCTGTGGGCTTAAGGGGCAGCGTGAGCTTACTGAATACGTGTGCTTAGGCGACGTGCCAGAGATGATTATGAACGATCCTTACGATTGGCGTGGGCCAAAAGAGCCTACCGTCTGCGCTACCGAAGCAGACGCGTTTGCCGCCATAACTATGCAGGCGCTTAAATACATAAGCGGCGGTTTGCCTACCTTGTTTATGGACGTTCGACTCTACCATCCTGATCTTGATATTTGGGATTGGTGCAACTCCGGCAACCATTCATCTTGGTATGCGGCTAGAAGCTCAGACCCAAAGGAAAATTTCAAGACCATAACGTTCCATCCTGCGCTTGAGTTCTACTTCAAAGCCGGCGGTGCGTCAGTGGAGTTCGATGCGGCGCCAGGCAGAATGACCTTCGCGCGGCTGGGGCTTTGGGATCAGAAGCCGTATATGGTGATTGTGCCGGGAGAAGTGGTGGATCTGCCTGCAGAGAAACGCAGAGAGCTGAATGCTCAGACCGACCCAACTTGGCCTCACGTTCATGCCAAACTCAACTGCACGTTCGATGAATTCATTGCCACTTTCCCTGCAAACCATGCGCAGGGTGTGTCGGGTGATGTTGTTAGAGCACTTAATTACTACTGTGAGATTGTTGGGATAACCCCTGTTATACTAGGTCCTGAAGGCGAAAAAAGAACGAAGCCGATTTGGGAACGGGTGGTATAATAAAACTCTCGATGCGTTGAGAAAGTATGGGGTGTGTATATATACACCCCATTATTATGCGTATTATTTGTCAATTATGTTGTGAGCAGAGGTAAAAATAGATGCCAAAGATCGCTATGATTGGTGCTGGGAGCACCGTTTTTGCTATGAATATATCCGGAGACATCCTTTCGTTTCCAGAGCTTGCTGAGTCCGAGATTGCGTTGATGGATATTGATGCCGAGCGGCTCAGAGTCTCCGAGATAATGGTTAGACGAATTGCTGAATATCTTGGCGTGAATCCTACTATTAAAGCCTATTCAGATCGCAGAGCAGCGCTTGATGGCGCCGACTATGTGATTAATATGATACAGGTAGGCGGATATGAACCCTGCACCGTTACCGATTTCGAAATCCCCAAAAAATACGGTTTGAAGCAGACCATAGCTGATACTCTTGGCATTGGAGGCATATTCCGCGCCCTTCGCACTATACCAGTTATGCTATCGATGTGCAGGGATATGGAAGAACTCTGTCCAAACGTGCAGTTCCTTAACTATGTCAACCCAATGGCTATCAATACCGGCGCAGTGCTCAAAGCATCCAAGATTCGCACTGTTGGACTATGCCATGGCATTCAAGGCAGCGCGTGGTGGCTTTCACAGTGTTTGGGTGTCCCAGAAGATGAGCTTGAGTTCATTGCGGCGGGCACTAACCATATGGCGTTTATGCTCAAACTTGCGCACAAAGGCAGAGATCTCTACCCTAAGCTAAAGCAGATGGCTGAAGAGGGTGGGGAATATGTCGAGAAAGACAAAGTCCGATTCGAGATTCTCAGAAGATTTGGTTATTATGGCGGCGAGTCAAGCGAGCACTTGGCTGAATACGTCCCTTATTTTATCCGACGAGACCGCGAAGACCTCATAGAGCGCTTCGGCGTGCCTATTGATGAATATATACGCAGATGCATCGCCCAGATTGAGTGGTGGGAGAAAACGCGCGACAAGCTTGTATCTGGCGATGAGCCGCTGGAAGTGAAAAGAAGCAAAGAGTATGGTGCGAGGATCATAAACTCGATGGAAACCGGCGAGCCTTGCGTCATATATGGCAACGTGCTGAACAAAGGTCTTATTACGAACCTTCCGCCTAATTGCTGTGTTGAAGTGCCTTGTGTTGTGGATAGAAACGGTGTGCAGCCCACAGTAGTTGGCGATTTGCCGCCGCAGGTTGCCGCGTTAGTGAGAACAAATGTGAATGTCCATGAGCTTACCATAGAAGCCGCGCTCACAGGCAAAAAAGAATATGTCTATCACGCAGCTATGCTCGATCCGCATACCAGCGCCGAGCTTACTATAGACGAGATATACAGCTTAGTTGACGAGCTTTTTGAAGCGCATGGCAGTTGGATTCCGCCGATGTCATAGAAAAATGATGATATAGAAAAAATTCATCAAAATTTTTCTGCAAAAC
>Ga0078972_1000394_pt1 | contig 180522 bp, 180 predicted proteins | sample YelNatPaOPGAMG01_FD_67568 | JGI IMG/M metagenome (GOLD analysis project Ga0078972, IMG submission 67568) | Hot spring thermophilic microbial communities from Obsidian Pool, Yellowstone National Park, USA - OP-RAMG-01 (SPADES assembly) (version 2) | ecosystem: Environmental > Aquatic > Thermal... | reverse complement strand
TAAAACCAACGTAATAGCACTCGTCAAAGTCGTCTTCCCATGATCCACATGCCCAATCGTCCCTATGTTCACATGAGGCTTCTTCCGCTCAAACTTCGGCTTAGCCATAATAAGACCTCCTCTGCTTTTATCTTATATTAACACAAAACCCTGGAGCCCACGATCGGGATTGAACCGATGACCTCTTCCTTACCAAGGAAGCGCTCTACCCCTGAGCTACGTGGGCCCATCTACTCATGGAGCGGGAAACGGGATTCGAACCCGCGACCCTCAGCTTGGAAGGCTGATGCTCTACCAGGCTGAGCTATTCCCGCTTCCTTTCCCTCTCACCTGGTGGAGGGGGGAGGATTTGAACCTCCGAAGGCTGAGCCAGCGGATTTACAGTCCGCCCCCTTTGGCCGCTTGGGTACCCCTCCTTTCCTCAATGGAGCTGGTGGCGGGACTTGAACCCGCAACCTGCTGATTACAAATCAGCCGCTCTACCCATTGAGCTACACCAACTCCTCTTTACCTTCATGATAATACAAGTTTTAAAATCAATCAAGAGGGACCTTGAAAAGGGGAAGCTTTACGGTGAAAGTGGTTCCTTGTCCCAGAGCGCTTTTTAACGAAATCTCTCCTCCATGAGCTTGGACGATCCACTTGCAGATGGAGAGTCCTAAGCCTGCTCCCCCTTTCTCTCTGGAACGGGCTTTATCCACCCGGAAAAACCGATCGAAAATCCTCTCTTGGTCCTCCTCGGGTATTCCCTCTCCCGTGTCCTCTATCTCGATTAAGGCCACTCCATTTTGAGCGGAAGTGGAAAGCCTAATGTATCCCCCGGAAGGGGTATACTTAAGGGCATTATCCACCAGGTTAACGATCAATTGTTTTAAATAATCCCTATCCCCTCGAACTTTGACGCTTTCTCCCTGGAAGTAAAACTCGAGTCCGTTCTCCTTAGCCACCTTGAAGAAGTTCTTCCATACCCCTTGGGCCACTTCTCCCACATCGACGACTTCATCCTTTAACCTTATGGCTCCCGCATCGGCCCTGGCCAGGGTAAGAAGCCCATTTAAGATCTTTGACATCCTCCGGATCTCCTCAAGGCAACTTCTTAAGATTTCCTGATATTCTTCGGGGCTCCTCGGGCGTTTGAGCCCAAATTCGATCTCGCTTTGCAAAATGGAAAGGGGCGTTTTAAGCTCATGAGAAGCATCAGCGGTAAAACGTTTCGTTTCATCGAATAGCTTCTGAAGCTTAGAGATCATGTGATTAAAGGTGTTAACCAAGTTCCCCATCTCATCCTGAGGAAGGCCCTCGGAAGGTATCCGTTGGGATAGATCGCCAGAGGCGATCATTTGGGCCGTCTTGGTGATCCTGGCGATGGGCCTTAAGGCCTTTTCCGCCAAGAATAACCCTCCTAAGCTCGCCCCCATAAGGGCTAAGGGAACCAGGATCAGGAGGATCAAAAGCAGTTCTCTCAAAGTTTCCCTTATCTGATCAAAGGGGCTTCCCACTTGGACTACCCCTAACATCTTTCCGTTCACTATGATGGGGACGCTTAACACCCTCAGGACCGTTCCGTCCTTTAGGGTGACGTTTTCGAAGACCTCCTCCCCTTTCGAGAGGCTCTCTAAGGTCTTTAGACTTAAGGGGATCTCCATTTCCTTTATGTTAGAAGCCTTTTTTCCCGTCTCATCGAAAAGCTGAATGAACCGCCCTATCGGCTTAAAGCCGAAATGTTCCCTCATTATCCTCTCCACGTCAGCCAATGAGGGACCAGTGGGGAAGGGTTCCATCACGGAGGAACGAATCACGTAAGCGGTGGAGCGAAGTTTATGATCGAAATTCTCCTTGAGCTTTTTCTCCAGGGTTAGGTAAAGAAAAAGGCTAAAAAAACAAAGAAGACCCCCCAATATCACCAGGTACCACAAGGTAAGCTTTGCCCTGATACTTAAGGAAAACATCAGCCCTTAAGCATATAACCCATGCCCCGAACGGTATGGATCAATTTCTTGGGGAAGTCCTGATCGATCTTCCTCCTCAAGTGGTTAATGTAGACATCCACTATGTTAGTGGTGGAATCGTAATCTTCTCCCCAAACGTAACTGCCTATCTCCTCCCGAGTGAGGATCTCTCCCGCTCTTTTCATCAAACACTCAAGGACCGCAAACTCCTTGGAAGTGAGTTCTATCTCCTTACCCGCCCGAAAAACCTTCCTTCCCAAAAGATCAAGAACCAGATCATCAACTCGAAGCTCCAACTCCTCCTTTTTCCTCCTAAGAAGGGCCCTAACTCTTGCCAAAAGTTCCTCAAACGCAAAGGGCTTGGTTAGATAATCGTCAGCCCCCGTGTCAAGCCCCTTGACCACATCTTCCACCGTATCCTTAGCGGTAAGGATCAAAACGGGCGTAAGGCCTCCCCGTTCCTCTCGAAACCTCTTTAAGACCTCAAGGCCCTCCATTTTGGGAAGCATCAGATCCAGAATGACCAAATCGTATTGCTTCTCCCGCAACAAAAAAAGGGCATCTTCCCCATTAAAGGCTTCCTCCACCTCATACCCCTCTTCCTCTAAGTAACGTTTTATGATCCGGGAAAGCTTCCTTTCGTCTTCTACAAGAAGGACCCTCATCATCAAGAAGTATACCCATAAGGCCTCAATTTTCAACCTCCCTTAATACTTTGACCCAAAAGGACACTCCCTTTAGTACCTTTTTCTCCTTGAGGGTTTCCTCACGAGGGCTTATTATGGGTTTATCACCATGTTCCGAATAGATATAAGGGTAAATGGCCTTTGGGAGGCGGAAGTTAAAACAGGGAAGGGAGCCTACCAAGCGGTCTTGTCCAATATAAGTTTAGGTGGGGCCTTCCTCAAGGGAGAGTTTCCTAAAACGGAAGAGTTTTTTATTTTGAAATGGAGAAAGGAGGAAAGAAAATTCGAGTTTAAAGTCAAAACCGTCCGAAAGGACGAAGAGGGGATAGGGGTTTTGTTTTTGTTTCAAAACGGTTCGGACATAAGTAGAGTCTGGGCCTTTATAAGGGAGGAATTAAGGGAAAAGGTCTTCTCAACTTGTCCATACTGCGGAAAGGAAATGGAGAGCTCACTTTTGAGAAGATGCCCCCACTGCAAATTCCTCCTCTCCTTCCAGGATAAGTCTTATCTGAACCTCCATTTGCGGGAGACCCTATCCGAGAGGTTGAGGATTTATTCGGAGGGGGTAAAAGAAGAGGAGTTTTTCGTGGACTTTTTGCCCTATGTGCAAAGCGTATTCTTTGAACCCTTAAAAGACCAAGAGCCCTTTGAAGAGTTGATAGGGAGTTCGGAAAAAATGCTCGAGGTCTTTTCCCTAATAAGAAAGGTGGCCCCGGTGGATGTACCTGTTCTCATTCAAGGCGAAACGGGAACGGGGAAGGAACTGGTAGCAAGGGCCATACACCGAAGAAGCCCCCGGTCTAAGAAGAACTTCGTGGTGATAAACTGTGCGGCCATTCCGGAATCATTACTGGAAGCCGAACTTTTCGGTTATGAGCGAGGGGCTTTCACCGGTGCTTATTCTTCCAGAAAGGGAAAGCTCGAGGAGGCCCATGGCGGAACCCTCTTCCTTGACGAAATAGGAGAAATGCCCTTAGCCCTCCAGGCGAAGCTTTTGCGGTTTATCGAGGATAAAGCGGTCGAAAGGATCGGTTCGAGAAACTCGAAAACGGTGGATTGTAGGATCATAGCGGCCACCAACCGCGACCTGGAAAAGGAGATGAGGGAGGGGCGTTTTAGGGAAGACCTTTATTACCGGCTGAGCGTGGTGACCATAAACCTGCCTCCCTTAAGGGAGAGGGATAAGGACAAGGTGCTTCTGGCCCAGTATTTCCTTGAGAAATTACAAAAGGAGAAAAGGGACCATAAAAAACGCCTAAGCCCTGAGGCCCTTCAAGCCATAATGGAATACCACTGGCCAGGAAACGTGAGGGAGATGATAAATAAGATCCGAAAGGCCCTTTTGGTAGGAGAATCGGAGTTGATAACCCCAGAGGATCTCTCCCTCAATTCTCACCCCCCAAAAACCCTTAAAAATAGCTTAAAAGAAGAAAACCTCAAACTCCAAAAAGAAGCCCTCCTTTCCGCTTTAAAGATCTCAGAATACAACATAAGCCGAACGGCAAAACTTCTTGGCGTAAGCCGGCCAACGGTTTATAGCCTCATGAAAAGATTTGGCCTCTCTTTTTCAGCTTCTTCGGAATCGTAAAGTAATTTTACAACCCAAAGGCCTTAAAAATCGAGAAAACCTCATCTTGCTGTAAAAATCCTTTACAACCCCTTTGGTTTAAAGCCAAAGACCACCCTCAATTTTATTAACATTTAAATATGGCATAGAAGTTGCGTTAATCTTCAAGAATGATAATTCTGTGGCGAGATAAATGGCAATAACCGGTCAGGGTGATGACATTAAATAAAAACAAAGGAGGTGTGAGATGTTAAAGAAGTTAGTTGTATTAGGCATTGCTGGGTTAATGGGGATGTTTTTGATGGTAGGTTCGAGTTATGGTGCAGGTCCGAGTCATAGTGGACAGGGTGGTGGTTGTGGTGGTTCACAAGATCAATGTGAAGCAAATCCTACGCTTCAAGCCACAATCGGAATGGATGTGAAGCTTGATTTTGACGTATGTGTGGAATGGCCCGAAGATTTGTGCAATTATCAAGGTTGTGAACAGGCGATAATAGCTCAAACGGGACAGGGCAACTACGGAGTGATCTCTCAGACTGGAGAAAACTTTGCGCTCATTTATCAAAATGGCAACTATAATTGGGCATACGCGTCCCAAGATGTAGACGGGGGAGCACTGGCTCTTGTATTCCAAAATGGAAGCTCTAACGGTGCCAGTGTAACTCAAACTGCTGCTGCCTCAGCTCTTGTTTATCAGCAGGGTTGTGGCAATATAGGGATCATTTCTCAACAGTAAAAACTAAATATTTCGCCCTGGCCGGTTAAGTAAAAAAGGGGGGCCTTAGGGTCCCCTTTTAAAAATCCAGGGGGGAAGGGATGGGAAAATTAAAGAAAATAGGGTTAATGTTGAGCGCTTTTTCGTCCTTGGCCTTTTCATTTCTTATCCATATTGACGTAAGGGTCGACGATATCCTCGAGCTTAACGATTTAGGAATTCCGATTCAGAATTTAGGTGAGGATATCCCCTTGATCTCCGAAAGGATTCGAATTGAGGATCTAATGGAGAATGTGGCCTTAGTTTATCAAACCGGGAGCTTCAATCAGGCCGAAATAGGGCAAAGTGGTACAAGGAACCTTGCCATTATCTATCAGGAGGGCTTAAGCAACTTTGCGTCTCAAACTCAAGGAGGCAATGATAATTTGGCCTTAATAGCTCAAAGGGGAGATGGAAATCAAGCCTTTCAGGAACAGCTATCAAATGGAAACAGAGCCGTAATCATACAGGTGGGATATTCAAATTACGCTTATCAATATCAGGGAGGAGCCGGAAACTGGAGAAGTTTGGTGATTCAAGAAGGAATTGGACATAGGGCCATAGTTTATCAGCCTTAGAGGGGAAGTGATGAAGTTTTTGGAATTAATAAAAGGTCTTTCTTGTGTCTTGTCTTTTTGTCTTTTTTTATCCTTCAAAGCCCAAGGAAAGGGGCCTTTAGAGATAGAACTGAAGCTTGAGCCTTTGGGAAATGACCTGGAAATATATGCCCTTTGTAAAAACGAAAGCCAAACGGAGCTTTTTGCTCTTTTGGAACTTGAGGTGACGAAGCAGGGCAAAAGTGGGAAAAGCAAGGTGGTCCAAAGGAAGATAATAAAACTTGCCCCAAACGAAACGGCCTCTCCTTTTCTAATGCGGCTCAAGGTCTATGCCGAGGATCGGTTTTGGATAAATCTTAAGGCCTATGATGAGGAAGGGAAGGTCATTTTGGAAAAGAAGTTCTCTTCGGAGGGAGTGATTTGAGGTTTTTAGGGGTATTTTTGACGATCTTCATCTCCTTTAATTGCTTTTCCCAGGAACTCTCCGGACTACTATTCGATCAGACCAAAACGAGGCTTGGAAGGGAGTTTTACGAGACCTTCTCTTCCTTTTGGGAATTCCCCCCGGGTTCAGAATTTAACATAACGGTTTCGGAGTTAACGGATCCGAGAACAGGGACCCAAATTTACGTTTATGCGGATGACGTTTTGGTTTACGGAACCTTATTGAGGGGAAGGGGTGAAGAAATGGAGGAGAAGGCCCAAGAGGCCGTTGATGCCGTTCTAAGGTATTTACTCCTTAAGCAAGAAGAGGAAAGGGCTTTAAGCCAAACATTTTTATGAAAGGAGGAATTGGGGATGAAATATGTAAAGTGGAGCCTTTTTTTATTTTTGGTCTCTTTGATTCTGAATTTTCGGGGGTTTTCGTCGGAACTCACTTTTCGGTTCCTGAACCCCTCTTTTGGCGGCGATCCCCTCTATGGGAGTTTCCTCTTACAAGAAGCCCAGACGCAAAATACCTTCAAGGAAAAATCCGCTTCCTTCTACCAACCCAAATCGCTTCTTGAAAGGTTTTCCGAAAGTTTTACCAACCAACTCATATATCGAATGGCCGACCTCATGCTCGATAAAATCTTCGGAGAGAATAATCAACTGCCGACCGAACTTGTCACTTACACCATCGGTAACTTCCGGATAACCTTTGACCCAACGGGAGAAAATTATGTCTTTGAGATATACGATCTTTCAACAGGCGAAAGCACTCGCCTGGAGATGCCTAAAAACATTTGAGAGGGAAGGCTATGAAGAGAATTAACTTTAAATACGTCTTTTTAGGAGGGATACTTCTTATTTTTGGATGTGCTGCTCCTTTACATTACCCATTTTACGAAAGGGCCATAAGCGGTCCCGAATATATTACCAGCATCCATAAGGATCTTGTATCCTTGCCAAAGCCCGAAAAGAAGATACCGATAGCGGTTTATAAGTTCCGAGATCAGACCGGCCAGTACAAACCACCCACCACCTCCACCAACTTCTCAACCGCAGTGACCCAAGGGGCTACCTCCATTCTCATCAAGGCCCTTGAGGACAGCGGCTGGTTTATCCCGGTGGAGAGGGAGAGTTTGGGCAATCTCCTTCAAGAAAGGAAGATAATTCAACAGATGGCAACTCAGTATGCGGATGAAAATCTGAAAAACGCCATAAGCCAAATCCTTCAACCTTTGATTTACGCGGGGGTTCTCTTAGAGGGAGGTATTATAGGATATGATACCAACATAGTCTCCGGGGGCATAGGGGCCAGGTACTTCGGAGCTGGCGGTTCCGCCCAATATCGGGTCGACAGAATCACCGTTTACCTGAGGGCCGTCTCGGTTAAAAACGGGGCCGTTTTAAAAACTGTTCAGGCCACCAAGGTCGTTTTGTCTCAACAGCTTTCCGCCGGGCTTTTCCGGTTCGTAAGGCTTAACCATCTACTTGAAGCAGAAGGGGGATTTGCAACCAATGAACCAGTGGAGATGGCCCTTCAGGAGGCAATAGAAAAGGCCCTATATGACTTGATAATCGAAGGGGTTAAGATCGGCATGTGGAGACCCGCTGATCCCGAAGCCTTCCAGAAGGTAATAGAGAAGTACGAAAGGGAAAAGGAAGAGGCCTTAAAGAAACTTAGGGAGCGAAAGGACGAGTTTAAGGAGGAGTCTTGAACTTCCCTTCTATAAAAAGGGCTTGCAAGCTTGAGCGGGACGAAACGTTGAGTTTGCGATAAAGACTCCGGAGGGTGTTTTTGACGGTGGAAAGGCTTATGGAAAGCTCCTTGGCTATCTCTTTATTGGAACGCCCTTTACATATCAAACTCAAAACCTCCTTCTCCTTCGGAGTTAAAGGGGCAAAAAGCTCATGCCCTTCTGTAAAGTACACCATCTCTCTCAGGGTGTTCTGATCAAGCCAAAGTCCCCCACCTTGGAGCTTCTCTATGGCTTGTAACAACAAATGGGGAGAAGCATCGATCGGAAGAATCCCATCTACATTATAAAGCAAAAAGGCCGTCCTCTTTTCCGAACTGCTTAAACCGGTGTCCAAAAGCAACACCTTGGCCTCAGGAGGACGAGGAAAGGATAAAAGGGTTTTATAATCCAAAAGGAGAAGATCCACCTCTTCCAAAGGGGTTTCCGAAGAAAACTCAATAATCGAAACCTGTGAAGGAAGAAAAGACCTCACGAACTCTTTTAACGCGATTGACAAAAGAAGGTTATTCAATTTTATCCCGAGTCGCATTATACTTAGAATTTATCAAAAAAATCGCGTTTGTCAAATTTAGGGTAATGATAGCGGAAGAAGCCTTATTGATCCTTTTAGCCGTGGGAGTGGATCTCCTTTTAGGGGATCCCCGATGGTTTCCTCATCCAGTAAAGGGAATGGGGTGGTTGGTCAGGGTTTTAGAAGGGGTATTGAGGAAGGTATTTTCTCCTTTTTGGGGAGGGGTGGTTTTGTGGTTTATAGTGGTGGGGTTGAGTTTTGGGATAAGCTTTTCGGTTTTGGCTTTGGCTTATGGGCTTTCGGTTTGGGTTGGAAGAGGGGTTGAGGTTTTTCTTTTGTGGACCACCATTTCGCTTAAGGACCTTAAAGATCATGCCCAATGGGTATTTTGGGCTTTAAAGGAGGGAGATCTCGAAGAAGCAAGAAGAAGGCTCTCCTTTATGGTATCCAGGGATACGGAGGGCCTTTCGGAGGAAGAGATAGCCAGGGGGGTTATAGAATCAGTGGCGGAGAACACCACCGATGGGGTTATCTCCCCTTTATTTTATGCCTTTTTGGGAGGACCTCCCTTAGCCATGGCCTTTAAAGCCGTAAACACCCTCGATTCCATGGTGGGTTATAAATCGAGCCGTTATCTTCTTTTCGGGCGTTTTTCGGCCTTGATGGATGACTTCTTTAACTACATCCCGGCTAGGATCACCGGGCTTTTGGTCCCTTTAGCATCCCTTTGTTTAAAGATGGACTCGAAAAAAGCCCTCCTTACCATGATAAGGGATCGCCGAAAGACCAAAAGCCCTAACTCCGGTTATCCGGAATCGGCCTTTGCGGGAGCCTTGGACTTAAGGCTCGGTGGGCCTACGCAGTATATGGGGGAGCTTCAGAATCTCCCCTTCATCGGAGAGGGCAAACGCCCCACCTTACAAGATATCCCCAAGGCCATAAGGTTATGTTACGGGACAAGCCTTTTATTTTTAGCGATAGGGGTCCTTTTACTTCTTTTCTTTTGCCCTGCTTACCCCTGCCTCCTCAAAACTTGGCATCTTTGAAAGGATCTTAACTGCCGCTTCAACGATCTCAAAAGCCAAACAAGCGCCTGTACCTTCTCCAAGCCTCATTTGAAGGTCCAAAATCGGCTTTAAGCCAAGGTATTGAAGGGCCTTTTTATGGCCCCTTTCGGCCGAAAGGTGTCCGGCTATAAGGTAATCCTTTACCTTCGGTTCGAGTTTCACCGCCAAAAGCGCCGAAGCCGTGGATATGAAGCCATCGATCACCACCGGAATCCTCGATCTGGCCCCACCGAGGATCCAACCCGTGATACCCCCTATCTCAAGCCCTCCGACTTTGTGAAGCACGTCGATCGGATCGTTGGGATCGGGCTTGTTTACCTCAAGGGCCTTTTGGACGACCTGGATTTTCCTCCTTAAGGCCTCATCGTCTAACCCCGTTCCCCTTCCCACAATCTCCTCGGGGGCAAAACCGGTTATGGCACATATGACACAAGCACTCGAAGTGGTATTACCTATCCCCATGTCACCTGTACCGATCATATCAAGCCCCTTCTCGAACTCCTTCTCAAAGACCTCAAACCCTTTTAGGATCACCTTTTCGGCCTCTTCAGGAGACATGGCCGGGCCTTTGGTTATGTTGTTGGTTCCCTCCCGGATTTTCATAGAGTAAAAGCGGTCCTTTGCCTCAAGCCATAAAGGATCAGTGGGACCCTTTACGCCGAAGTCAACCACTATAACCCTTGCTCCCACGTGATCGGCCAATACGTTAATGGCTCCCCATCCCTTCAAAAAGGAAAAGATCATCTGCCTTGTGACCTCCTGAGGAAAGAAACTCACCCCTTCTTCCACCACCCCATGGTCACCCGCACCGACCATAATGGCCTTGCGGGGGAGGCCTTCGGGAAATTTTCCGGTTATCCCCACCACTTGCCAGGAGATCTCGTGAAGCCTTCCCAAGGCCAGATAAGGCATCAAAAGGTCCTGGGTTCTTCTTTTTGCCCTTTCGTAAGTCTCTCGGTCAAAAGGTGAGATTCCCGAAAGTATCTCCTTGAGGTTCATCCAAAAACCTCCTTTAAGGTTTGAATGAGCTTTTGGTTGTCTTGTGATCGCCTCACACAAACTCGGTAAAAACCAGGGCCAAGCCCCTTAAGTTCCCGAAGGTCCCTTATTAGGAAGCCTTTTTGAAGAAGCCTTTCAAAGAGGTCTTCTTGGGAGGTTTTGAAAAGGAAGAAATTAGCCTCCGAAGGGAATACCTTGAAAAACTGGGAGAGCTCTTTTCGGAAGTTTTCCTTTTCTTTTAAAAACTCCCCAAAGCCCTCGAGGAAAAGGGAATATAAAACCCCAATATGCTCAAACACTATCTGAGCCATCACATTTATACCCCAAGGAGGAGCCAGCTCTTTGAGCCTTTCTACAAAAAAGCTTGGCCCGATCAAATACCCCACCCTTATTCCCGGTATGGAAAAGACCTTGGTGAGGGAACGAAGGAGGATGACCCTCTGGGTGAAGATCTCTTCCGTGAGGTTGGGCCTTCTTTCGGAGGGAACGAATTCTAAAAAGGCCTCATCGATCAAAAGCCAACCTTTTGAAATATGGATACATTCCCTAAGGATCTCCTCATTCAGAAGGTTCCCCGTTGGATTATTGGGATTACAGAGGATTAAAAGGTCCACTTTATTTAAACGGTCAAAAAGTTTTTCTTTGGGAATCTCAAACCCATTCCCCTCTTCAAGGGTCAAAAACTCCACCTGGGCGCGTATGGCCTTTATAGCCCTTTCGTATTCCGAAAAGGTAGGAAGGAGAACAAGGACCCTTTCCGGCCCCAAGGCCCTTAAAACCATGAAGATTAATTCCGCCGACCCATTTCCCAAAAAGAGGTTTTCTTTTGGAAGATTCAAAAATCCCGAAAGACTCCGTTTAGCCCGGTTAAGGTCCGGATAAAGGGCGATAAGGTCCATATTTTCCCGAAGGATTTCTTTTACCTTATTGAGGTCAAAAAAGCAATTTACATTGGAGGAAAAATCAACGATCGACCAAGGAGATCGCCCCATTAACTCCGAAGCCAAGAAGACCTTACCCCCATGACCCTTCAAAGGAGGTTCAGACATAAAAGACCTACCACCTCCGTGGTCTCGATTAAAGCCCCCAAAAGATCCCCCGTATAACCACCGAGCCTTTTGCGGTAATAAAAGGAAACCATAAGGCCATAAAGAAGGCAAATCCCCAGACAAAAAAGCCCCCGAAACCCCAAAAGGAGAAAACTCAAGAAGGCGCTGAAAACCAGCCCTAAAAACATCATCCCCCTTTTTGGGGGGTAAAAGGGACTTGCCTTTCCTCGTTCTCTCAAATAAGGAAGAAAAAACATGGGTAAAAGCACCGTTGTCCTTCCCCAAGTGGGAAACAAAAAAAGTATTTCCTTCTGAGGAAGAAGGGGTATTAAAAAAAGGATCTTTCCCGCTATCACGGTCTGAATGGCCAATACCCCAAAGGTACCGATATGGGGATCTCGCATGATCCTCAAAACCTCCTCCCGGGTAAAGGCCCCCATTAAGGCATCACAGGCATCAGAAAGCCCATCCAGATGAAGCCCCCTGGTTAGGATGATGAGAGAAAGAATCACAAGGAAGGCCACAAGGTAGGAGGGCAACTTATCCAATAAAAGCGAAAGCCCCCACAATATGGTCCCTAAAAAGAGGCCCACCAAGGGAAAGAAGCCGGGGGCCTTCTTAAAATCCCCCAAGGGCGGGAAGGGAAAGATGGTGAGAAAGCTTAAGGCCGCAAAGAGGGCTTTCATGGTTTGATCTTTAACGGGAGACCAGAGACCATAAGGTAGACCTCATCCGCACCTTCGGCCATTATCTGGTTAACCATCCCCTGAAGATCGCGAAAGCGTCTACCAAGCTTCGAAGCGGGAACTATCCCCCACCCTACCTCATTGGTGATGAGGATCACCCGGTGATCCGAAGCGGAAAGGAAATCTCTGAGCCTTTGGGCCCTTTCGAGTATCTCTTCATCCTTTAAGCCTTGAAAGAGCAAATTGGAGATCCATAGGGTCAGGCAGTCTATAATAACCGTGGATACCTCCCTAAGGGAAGTGAGAACGCCGATAAGGTCGTTTTTCTCCTCTATGGTTCTCCAATCACTGGGCCTCGATTGTTGATGTTTTTTTATCCTTATCTTCATCTCCTCATCCTCAGCTGAAGCGGTAGCCAGGTAAATAACCGGAAACGACCATTCGAGGGCCAACCGCTGAGCGAAACGGCTCTTTCCGCTTCTTGAACCTCCAGTTATAAGAACAACCCTGCCTTCTTTCATCTTTCAGTTTTAAAACTTATGGGGTTTTTATATCATTTTTTCATGATCCGTAATACTAAAACCTTCATAGTAAAAGTGCCCAAAAGGGAGATGGCTTACTTCAACTTTCTACTTGAATCTCACGAGGGCTTGGGCATATCAAGGACCATTGACCCCAAGGAGGGGATTTTGGAGGTTTATGTCCCAGAAGAGCTTGAGGAAACCTTCGTAGAGTTCCTCGAAGGGCTTAAGGATGAGATGGAACTCCATTGGTCAAAGCCTTAACTTTCTCAAGCGATCTAAGGCTTCCTTCAAGCGCTCTTCGGAAACGGTCAAGGCTATCCTCACGTATCCTTCGCCATTTTGGCCGAAACCGCTTCCTGGAGTAACTACAATGCCAACCTCCAAAAGTTTATCGGCAAAAGAGACCGAAGTATACCCTTCGGGGACCTTAAGCCATAGGTAAAAGGTGGCTTGGGGTATAAAGGGGCTAAATCCCAATTCCTTAAGGCCATTCACCATTAAATCCCTCCTTCTCTTTAAGATCATCCGCCAATTCTGAACCTCCTCATCCACATTGCCCTGAAGGGCCCAAATGGCGGTCCTTTGAATCGCACAAAAGACCCCTGAGTCCACATTGGTCTTAACCCTTCCAAGCCCATATATGAGGTCACTTGAGCCCACCGCAAACCCTATCCTCCATCCAGTCATGCGAAAGGTCTTGGAAAGCGAATGGAATTCGATCCCGATCTCTTTGGCCCCTTCTAGTGCCAAAAAGCTCGGAGGGGGTTCATCGAAGTAAAGTTCGCTGTAAGCCAGGTCATGGGCCACGATAAGGTCATAATCCTTAGCAAAAGCCACCACCTCACGAAAGAACTTCCTTGAAGCCGTTGCCCCCGTGGGGTTATTCGGGTAATTGAGGAACATGAGTTTGGCCTTTTTGGCTATCTCACTCGGAATGTCGCTCAAAGCGGGTAAAAATGAGTTTTCCTCTTTCAAAGGCATGAAGTAAGGAATGCCCCCCGCCAGGATGGTGGATGCTCGATAAACGGGGTATCCCGGATCGGGAACAAGCACGTAATCACCGGGATTGACAAAAGCAAGGGGAAAGTGGGCTATCCCCTCCTTGGAGCCAATAAGGGCCATAACTTCGCGAGAAGGATCGAGGCTAACTCCAAAGCGTCTTTCATACCACAAGGCCACACTCTCGCGGAATTCAAAGAGCCCTTCATAATCGGGGTAATGATGATTTTTAGGGTTTTGCAATTCTTCATACATCTTCTGGACAATAGGCCAAGGGGTCTCCAAATCGGGATCGCCCACACTTAAGTCGATGAGGTCTACGCCCTTTTGTTTTAATTGTTGCTTTCTTTTGTCCAACTCCGCAAATAGGTAAAGAGGAAGAGCCTTAATGCGCTCGGCATACTCCATATTTCGAATCCCCCTTTGGGTATTTTTTTATAAGATCAATTTTTATAGAATTAAAGGCGAAATTACAAGGATGAAAATTTGTCTTTCAACAGGTAGCCTATTTAAACTCCCATTGGCCGAAATTTTTCACATAGCAAAAGAATCTGGCTTTGACGGTCTGGAGTTACTCATCTGTCCCAGTATATCCAAGCCTTATGATCTGGAAGAAGCAATGAGGCTTTCCTGGGAAGTCTTACCGGTTAAAGGGGTTCATGTGCCCTTTTTTAGGTTCCGCGGATGGCAGGGAAAGATCTCCTCTTTGAAGAAAGCCATCACTTGGGCAAGGGTCCTTGGGGGGGAGGTGGTGACCTTTCACCCTCCAAATTGGCTGAATTTGGAGTTTATTTTTTGGTTGTGGATGTTCCGGGTAAAAAATTTCAAACAAGAGACCGGGGGACTTGTGCATCTTTCTATTGAGATAATGCCGGTGGAAAACCCCGAAAATAAATTTTCCGGCTATTTCTTAAACGATCCCCTAAGCCTTAAGGCATTTGCTAAGAAAAAAGGCCTCGCTTTGACCCTTGATACAACCCATATGGCCACGCGGAACCAAGACCTCATCCCTTTCTTTCTCTCCATTTATGAAGAGGGACTCGTAAAAAACATCCACCTAAGCGACTTTAAGCCCTTCAAGCAGCATCTATTCCCAGGAAAAGGGAATCTACCCATGATGAGGTTTCTCAACCTTTTAAAGCATCTAAATTACCGGGAACTTCTCACCATCGAAGTCACCCCAAATGAGTTGCCCGAAACCGAAAAGGGAATGGTCGAAAAGCTTAAGATTCTTGTCGACTTCATAAGGGAGGTAGCGGGATGAATTACCTAGTGGTCCTTTCTACCTTCGATAAGAGGGAAGAAGCCGAAAGGATCTCCAGACTCCTCCTTCAAAAAAGGCTTTGTGCCTGTATCCAAATCATAGGCCCTATCAAAAGCCTTTACCTTTGGAAAGGAAAAGCGGAAGAGGCTGAGGAGTGGCTATGTCTAATGAAGACCTCTTCCCAGTTATACAAAGAAGTTGAGGCCTTATTGCTTAAGGAACATCCCTATGAGGTACCGGAGATCATCGCCCTCCCTATCTCAATAGGAAGCCCCTCCTATATGAAATGGCTTGAAGAAGAACTCGCTAAAGAAGGTTGATAACCTCACCAAAATGGGTTAGTTTTAGGGTCTATGATGGAGGAGAGTCAACTTTTAAAACAAAGAAAGGAAAAAGCGCAAAAGTTAAAGGAAGAGGGGGTAGAGCTTTATCCAAGGGGTTTCAAGGTCGACTGTACTTCCCAAGACCTGAAGGATCGGTATGGCCATTTATCGCCTTCGGAACTTCAAGATCTGAAGGAAGAGCACCTTATTGCTGGAAGGATCATGAGCATGAGGGATTTTGGGGGGGCGGTCTTCTCTCACATTCAGGATCAGGAAGGACGCATCCAGATCTATCTTGGGAAAAACATCGTTGGAGAAGAGGCTCTAAGGTTCTTTAAAAAACTCGATATAGGGGACATAATAGCCGTACGAGGCCGACCCTTTAAGACTCGAACCGGCGAATTAACGCTGGAGGTTCATTGGTTTAAACTCCTTTGTAAGTCACTAAGGCCCTTACCCGAAAAATGGCATGCTTTAAAGGATGTGGAGATCCGTTATCGTCAAAGATACCTGGACCTCATCGTAAACCCTCACGTTCGGGAGATCTTTCGAAAACGTAGTCTTATCATCCAGATAATAAGGGAGTTCTTCCTCAAAAGAGGGTTCCTGGAGGTGGAAACCCCTATTCTGCAGGCCATACCCGGAGGAGCCCGGGCCAAACCCTTTAAGACCTATCACAACGTGCTTGAGATGGAGCTTTATCTGAGAATCGCTCCGGAACTTTATCTCAAGAAACTGGTAGTAGGAGGGTTTGAAAGGGTCTTCGAGATAGGGAAAAACTTCCGAAACGAAGGGGTTTCAAGCCTCCATAACCCCGAATTCACGATGATCGAGTTTTACCAGGCTTACAGTAATTATGAGGACCTAATGGAACTTACCGAAGAATTGTTCTGTGAGATAGCTCAAAAGATACACGGTTCCCTCCGAATAAGCTATCAAGGTAAGGAAATCGACTTCACTCCACCTTGGCCCAGGATTCCCATGGTCCAAGCCTTAATCCAAAGGGGGTTAGAAGAGGAGGTAAAAGATCCCTCCAGGGCTTTGGAGACTTGTAAAGCCTTAGGGCTCAAATTAGAAGGCGATAAATCCCACGGGGAGTTGATCAATCTGCTTTTCGAAGAATTGGTTCAGCCCCATTTAATCCAACCTACCTTCATAATTGATTATCCGGTTGAGGTTTCTCCCCTTGCCCGAAGAAAGAGCGACGATCCAAGGTTTGTGGAAAGGTTTGAACTTTTCATCCTCGGAAGGGAAATAGCGAATGGTTTCACCGAATTAAACGACCCAGAAGATCAAAGGCAAAGGTTTATGGAACAGTTGAAAAAGAGGGACCTCCTTGAAGAAGGAGAGGGGTTGATAGATGAGGATTTCCTCTTGGCCTTGGAGTATGGGCTACCCCCCACAGCTGGCGAAGGAATAGGGATCGATAGGTTGGTCATGCTTTTCACGGATTCTCCCTCTATAAGGGACGTAATCCTCTTTCCCCATATGAGGAAAAAACCTTGAGACCTTCATTTGAGCTTTTTTTGTCATTGAGACATCTGAAGTCCAAGAAAAAGGAGCGTTTTATCTCCGTTGCCACCTTCATATGCCTTTTAGGGGTGAGCCTTGGCGTAATGGCTCTAATAGTGGTCCTATCAGTGATGAACGGCTTCCAAGAGGCGATAAAGGAGAAGATCTTGGCCCTTTCGGCCCATGTGTTGGTTTTAAATTACCAAGGGGCCTTTTTACCGGAAGAACCGATCGAAAGGCTAAAGGGATTAAAGGAGGTAAGTTCTTTAAGCCCTATGGTTTTGACCCAACTTATGGTGAGTTCCGATTACGCGAGTTCGGGTGCGGTTTTGAGGGGAATAAGGCGGGAAGGACCGGATTTCCTATATCTTCGGGGAAAGCTTTTAGAGGGCCAACCCGAGTTGAAAACGGGTGAAGTGTGGATAGGCGTGGAGCTCGCCAAAATCCTAGGCGTAAGAGTTGGGGATCGATTAAGGTTAATATCGCCCTTGGGAAGATTTCATCCCTTTGGCACGATTCCCAGGGTAAAGGACGTGGTAATAAGCGGTATTTTCCAAGCGGGTATGTATGATTACGATGTGGCTTTGGTATTGGCCCCCCTGGAGGATGTTCAAAGCTTTCTCTCCTTGGACAATAGGGTCACCCATCTTGCCATAAGGTTAAAGGACATTTACGAAGCCCATAGGGTTTCAAGAGAAATTCAAAAACTTTTGGGAGCTTCCTTTTTCACCAGAGACTGGATGGAGATGAACAAGAACCTTTTTTATGCCTTGAGGATGGAGAGGAGGGTGATGTTTATCTTGCTCTCGCTCATTGTGGCAGTTGGGGCTTTCAACATCATCGGCGTACTCATGATGACAGTTATGGAGAAAAGACGGGAAATAGCCATTCTGAGGTCCATGGGGGCTCAGAAAAAGACCATCCTTAAGATATTCCTTTATCAAGGCCTCTTGATAGGCATAATAGGAACATCCATCGGAACTCTGGGGGGCATCGTCCTCTCCTTAAACATCTCCAGAATCGCCAATTTACTGGAAGCTTTTTTCGGCCTCAAGTTCTTACCCCCAGATGTCTATTACATAAGTGAAGTCCCCTCAAAGCTTGATCTTACCGATACAATAGCTATTGTGATCTTGGCCCTTTCTCTCAGCCTCCTCTCCTCGCTTTACCCAGCTTGGAAAGCCTCAAATCTCGATCCAGTAGAGGTCTTAAGGTATGAATGAAGAATTATTGGTAGCCTCTCGGGTTACGAAGGTTTTCCGGCTTGGATCTGAGGAGATATGGGCCCTTAAGGGAATTGACCTGCTCATAAGAGAAGGGGAGATGGTGGCCATATTGGGAGCCTCAGGGGCGGGGAAGAGCACGCTTTTACATATTCTGGGAACTCTGGAGAGGCCCACCTCTGGCTCCGTTAAGTATCGGGGACGGTCTGTGGGAGATTTGGGAGATGAAGAACTCTCCTTATTGAGAAACCGGGAAATGGGCTTTTTGTTTCAATTTCATTACCTTCTTCCTGACTTGAATGCTTTAGAAAACGTGATGGTCCCTTGCCTTTTGGCGGGTCTTTCTCATCAAGAATCCGTTAAGCGCGCGAAAGAAATACTGGAAAGACTGGACTTAGGCCCAAGGCTCAAACACCGTCCTGGGGAGCTTTCAGGTGGAGAACAACAAAGGGTCGCTTTGGCCAGGGCCTTAGTGATGAACCCGAGGATAGTCCTTGCCGATGAACCCACGGGGAATTTGGACTCCAAAACGGGCAAAAGACTAATAGAGATCTTGCGGGATTTCAATCGCTCTTACGGGACAACGGTGGTAGTGGTGACTCACAATTTGGAATTGGCCTCTTTATTTCCGAGAAGGATTTATATGGCCGATGGTCTATTAATCAAGGAGGAAAGGGACTAAAGGAGGTTAAAAATGAGAAAAAAATTGGTCTGGTGGATCCTTCTGGTGGCGCTTTTTCCGACTTTGGGCCTTTGTCAAAAGCCGATAAAGGAAATAAGGATCGTGGGGAATGTGAAGGTAGAAAAGGAGGTGATCCTTAAGACGATAAAGAGCAAAGAAAACGAACCTTTTGATAAAGAACTGGTCTCCCAAGATATTAAGGCCCTTTATGCACTCGGATATTTCCGGGATATAAGGGTAAATTTGGAAGAAAAAGAAGACGGAGTAATTTTAACTTATATCCTTCAAGAAAAGCCAAAGGTCAAAGAGGTTATCATCTCCGGTTACCAAAGGTTGAAGCGGGAAGAGATCGAAGGGGTCTCAAGGATAAAAAAGGGTGACTTTTTCGAGGAAGAATTGCTTCGAGAGACCGAAGAGGCTTTGAAAAACCTTTACGCTTCCAAAGGGTTTTATACGGCTTCAATTGAGAGTGAAGTGGAGGAGCTTCCCGATAACGAAGTAAGGGTCTTCATAGACATATATGAGGGACCCAAGGGAGCCATAAGGGAGATAAGGTTTGTGGGAAACAGGGCTTTTAGTTCCCGAACTCTTAAAAAATTAATGCGAACCAAAGAAAAGGATTGGCTCAGTTGGTTAACCAAATCGGGAACTTTTAATAAGGACATCCTGGAGGTTGATCTTCAAAGGATAAGGTATTTCTATCAAGACCATGGATATCTGGATGTAAAAATCGATGAACCCAAAATATCTACCTCCCGAGATGGCAAGTACCTTTTTGTGGAGATAAAGATCGAGGAAGGAATCCCTTACAAGGTGGGAAGCGTAGACCTTCAAGGCGAGCTCATTGACCCTAAAGAAAAGATACTCAAGAAGGTCAAGCTCGAAACCCAACCAAAGAAGATTTATCGCATCTCCCAAGTGGAAAGAGATGTGTCAAAACTAGTTGATTATTACGCAGATAAGGGGTACGCCTTCGTGGAGATAAGACCTTTAAGTTTTCGCGAAAGGGAAAAAGGCCTGGTGAACTTGGTCTTCCAAGTGGAGCCCGGAGAGAAGGTATATTTGGGGCGCGTATATATCCATGGAAACACCAAAACCCACGATAAGGTTATAAGGCGGGAGATAAAGATTGCGGAAGGCGAGACCTATAGCGCCTTAAAAATTCGAGAGAGCCAAAAAAGGATCAAAAGACTGGGCATATTTAAGGAGGTGAATATCAATCCCGTACCCGGAGCAAAACCCAATGTCCTTGATTTGGACGTGAAAGTGGAAGAAATGCCAACCGGTGCCCTTCAATTCGGAGGCGGTTATAGCTCGGTCCATGGCCTGGTGGGGGTAATTTCGGTATCCGAAAAAAACCTTTTTGGAAGGGCCTATCGGGGCTACTTAAGGGCCGCCCTTGGAGGAAAGATGAACGAATTCTCACTTGGCTTTAGCGACCCGAGGTTTTTGGACTCGTCTTATTCAATAGGTTTCGATCTTTTCAATGAAACTTATAAGTACACCACTTACGATTATCGAATAAGAGGAGGTGATGTGGCAATTGGCAAAGAGTTAACGGATCATCTTAACGTTAACCTATCTTATCGTTATGAGAAACAGAAGGTCTTTAACGTGAGCGAGGAAGCTTCCGAGTACATTAAATCCTACCAGGGGATAACCACTACTAGCAAAGCCTCTCTGAGTTTTAGTTATTGGACCTTAGACGATCCCTTCAACCCCACCCGAGGATGGGATAACGATTTCACCCTGACCAACGCGGGGAGGTTCCTCGGAGGGGATGTGGATTTTGTTAAGGCTATCCTTTCACTGAGTTATTTTAAACCTATAAAAGGGGACTTAGTCTTTAACTTCCGAAGCAAACTTGGGATCATAGAGGAGTATGGAGGCAAAAAGATACCTCTTGGTGAAAAATTTTACGTAGGAGGGTTGAGGACCATAAGGGGGTTTGAATACGGTAAGGCAGGACCAGTGGACGAGAATAGGGAACCTATAGGGGCTTTAAAGATGGTGGTGTTTAACTTCGAATTCCTTTACCCCTTGAGCAAGGAACTTGGCCTTAAGCTCGCCTTGTTTTACGATGTGGGTAAGGGATTTGACCAATGGAGGGACCTCTCTCCTTTAAGACACGCCGTAGGAGCAGGAATAAGATGGTATTCACCTTTAGGACCAATAAGGATAGACTGGGGATATAATCTCTCTCCTAAAAAGGGAGAGAAAAGGGGAGTATGGGACTTCGCAGTGGGCATAATGTACTAAAATTGGAAAATGAAAATAAACCTTAAAAGGAGGATGAAGATGAAAATGGTGAAATGGTTAGTGGCTTTTGTGGTTTTATCTCTATGTTCTTTAAGTTTTGCTCAACCAATTAAAATCGGCTATGTGGATGTACAAAGAGTATTAAGTGAATCCAAAAAGGGTCAAGAAGCAAAAGCGAAAATAGAAGCAAGAAGTAAAGAACTGGATCGACAATTTCAGCAAATGCAGCAAGAATTAAATAGCTTAAGAGAAGAGATAGAAAAGAAAGGCTCTTTAATGAGTGAGACTGCTTTAAAGGAAAAACAAAAACAATTCGATCAAAAGAGAAGACAGCTCGAACAGTTTGTTAGCGATTCACAGCAAGAACTTCAAGAAATGGAACGCAAAGCCGTAGCTGAAATACTTAAGGACGTAGAAAGTATAATAGCCAATATTGGCAAAAGCAAAGGCTATACCCTTATATTGGAAAAACAGAGGAGCTTCATCCTTTATGCCCCTCCGGAGATCGATTTGACGAATGAAGTCATAAAGGCCCTTGACGCTAAAAAGCCATGAAGGAACTGACCTTAGGGGAGATCGCGGAGATTTTGGGAGGAAAGTTGATTGGGGATCCTTCTGTTAAGGTGAAGGGGATCAAGGGGATCCAGGAGGCTGAGGAGGGTGATCTGACGTTTGTGGTCTCCGAAAGGTACTTGAAGTTTCTTTTTTCCACTCGGGCCTCGGCGGCTATTGTGTTTAAAGAAGTGGAATCACCTATACCCTTGATAATCCTTCCCAATCCTTACTTGGGGATCGTGAAACTTATGGAGAGGTTTTATCCTCGAAAACTTCCGTCCCCTTCCATCTCCCCTTATTGTTGGATCAGCCCTTCGGCCAAGATCGGACAAGACGTTTATATAGGTCCATTTGTTTACGTAGGGGATAATGCGGAGATTGGTGATCGAGTTATCCTTTATCCAGGCGTTTATGTGGGTCCGAGGGTAAAAATAGGGGAGGAGAGCATCCTTTATCCCAATGTGGTCCTTTACGAAGGAACGATCATCGGCAAAAGGGTTGTGATACATGCCGGAACTGTCATAGGTTCGGATGGGTTTGGGTATATTAAGGAGGGAGAGACGATTGTCAAAATCCCCCAAATAGGAGGGGTTAAGATCGAGGATGAAGTGGAAATAGGGGCTAATTGCGCCATAGACAGGGCCACCTTTGGCTGGACCAGGATAGGGAGAGGAACGAAAATGGATAATCTCGTCCAAGTGGGGCATAATGTCTCCATAGGGGAGAATTGTCTCATTGTGGCTCAAGTAGGAATAGGAGGAAGTACCGCTATTGGGAAGGGTGTCATATTAGGGGGGCAAGTGGGAATTTCCGATCACGTTAAAATCGGGGACGAAGTCCAGGTCTCGGGCAAAGCGGGAATATTCCGAGATGTGGAACCTGGTGAAAAAGTAGGGGGTATTCCCCAGATGCCGCATGGAAGATGGATGAAGGTGGCGGCCGAATTGATGAGGCTTCCGGAGTTAAGGAAATCCTTAAAGGAAATCAAGGAAAGATTAAACCTTATTGAGAAAAAGCTGAAAGGGGAAAACCAATGATGGATACCAAGGAGATCATGCAAATTTTGCCCCATGCCTTTCCCTTTCTGCTGGTAGATCGAGTGATCGAGATAGAGGTCCCCCGTAGAATTGTGGGATTGAAAAGCATCACTTATAACGAGGCCTTTTTCCAAGGCCATTTTCCGGGTGACCCATTGATGCCGGGTGTGTTGATAATTGAGGCTATGGCTCAAACGGCGGGGATTTTAGCTTATAAAGCCATGGGAGAGGAGGCCGAGGGCAAAGGGGTTTACCTCATGGCCTTAAGGGAAGCCAAGTTCAGAAGGCCGGTCCTGCCTGGTGATCAGTTACTTTTGGAGATGGAGACATTAAAAAGAAGAAAAAACATTTGGGTCTTCAGAGGAAAGGCCAAGGTAAATGGACAAATCGTGGCCGAGGCCGAGATAATGGCCATGATCCGAGAGGATAAGCCCAAATCCCCAAAAATACACCCTACCGCCATAGTCCATCCCTCCTGTGAATTAGCCCCCGGGGTTGAGATAGGGCCTTATTCCATCATAGGGGAGAACGTCAAAATTGGTGAGAACACTTGGATCGGATCCCATGTGGTAATAGATCAAGGGACCGTTATAGGCAAAAATTGTCAAATTTTCCATCATGCCTCCATAGGTACCCCTCCTCAACACCTCCGTTATCGAGGTGAAAAGACCCAGGTTGTAATCGGTGATGATTCGGTGATCCGAGAGTTTGTAACCATTCATCGGGGTACCAGTTTCGGAGGCGGTGTGACCAAGGTGGGGAATAATAATTTCATAATGGCCTATGCCCATGTGGCTCATGACTGCCAGCTTGGCGATTTCGTCATAATGGCCAACGCAGCGCAACTTGCAGGTCATGTGACGGTGGGGGATCATGCTATAATAGGAGGAGTGGCGGCCGTACATCAATTCGTGAGAATAGGGAAATTCGCCTTCATAGGGGGTGCTACTGCCGTACCCAAGGACATACCTCCTTATGTCACGGCCTCGGGCATAAGGGCCAAATTATACGGCATCAACGTGACCAACCTTAAAAGAAATGGCTTCTCCGAGGAGGTCATAAAGGCCCTTCGAAAAGCCTATAGGATACTTTTCCGTTCCTCTAAGCCTTTAAAGGCCTGTATAGAGGAGATCAAAAACAGTGAACTTTTCGCTTATCCCGAAGTGAGGGATCTGGTGGAGTTTCTCGAGGGTAGTAAAAGGGGAATCACTCGATGAAGGGAAGGATAAAGATAGCGGTAATCGGAGTGGGCAGATGGGGAGAGCTTCATGCCCAAAAGTTGGCTTCTATACCCCAAGCGGAACTGGTAGGAGTGGTGGATATTTCGCCTGAAAGGGCTCAAGAGGTGGCTTGGAAGGTAGGAAGTAAGCCCTTTTCCGATTATCGGGAACTTTTGGGAAAGGTAGAAGCGGTAAGTATCGCTACGCCCACGTCGGTTCACTATGAGATCGCCAAGGATTTTCTCCTAAATGGAACACATGTGCTTTTGGAAAAACCCATGACTTCAAATCTGGAGGAGGCCATTCATCTTGAAGAAATCTCAAAGAGCCGTAATCTGATCTTACAAATCGGACATTTGGAAAGGTTTAATGGAGCAATAGAAGGTATTCGTGATTTTTTAAAGGACATAAAGAAGATAGAGGTCATAAGGCACTCACCTTGGACGGAGAGGAATTTTGACATAGATGTGGTATTGGACCTCATGATTCATGACCTTGACCTTTTGGAATTTCTTTTGGGGATTAAGGTCAAAAAGCTAAAAGCTTGGGGCAAAAGGGTAAAAACTCCTTTCCTTGATGAAGCCCAGGCGATCATCGAAACCGAAGAAGGCATGGAGATAAAGCTTTCTTCAAGTAGAGTAGCTCACCAAAAAGTGAGGAACATCCGCTTTCTTAAGGAACAAGGCGAATTAATCTTGGATCTTTTAAACCATAGCTTCGTTTTTAAAGAGAACGGACTTATTAAAAAGGGCGGCAAAAAGAAGGATGCGTTGAAAGAGGAAATAGAGGCATTTTTAAGAAGCATCCGAGAAGGATCATCGCCCCCCGTGAGCGCTAAAGAAGGCCTTAAGGCCCTTCAGTTGGCCTTAGAGATCTCCAAGCTTGCTTCATCTGGATGAAGGAAAAGCACATATTGATCGTAGCCGGTGAAGCCTCAGGTGATCTTTACGGTGCCCAATTGGTGTCTTTCTTAAAGGAAAAGCATCCCGAGATGGACTTTTTTGGTATAGGAGGCCCTGAGTTAAGGAAGGCTGGCTTAAGGAGCCTATTTAAAATGGAAGAGCTTTCGGTAGTCGGATTATTTGAGGCCTTTTCGAAAATCCCCAAATTGTGGAAGGCCTTAAGATCAATCGAGAGAGAAATAAACCGCCTTCCCGTTCACCTCTCCATCCTCATCGATTTCCCTGGTTTTAACCTTTATTTGGCTAAGAAATTAAAAAAATGGGGGATACCAGTACTTTATTACGTAAGTCCCCAAATTTGGGCTTGGTGGTCAAGTAGGGCTAAAAGGCTAAAGGAGTGCGTGGATCGTCTTGCGGTGATTTTGCCTTTTGAAGTGGAATTTTTTAAGAAGTACGGTATAGAAGCCCTTTTTGTGGGACATCCTCAAAGGGAAATCATCGAAAAGGCCCCTTCAAGGGAAGAAGCGAGAATTTCCTTAGGGATTGATTCAGACCAGAAGGTCATTGGGCTTTTTCCGGGCTCAAGAAGGGGAGAGGTAAAGAGGCATCTAAAAGTGATGGTTAAAACGGTCGAACTGTTAAGGAGGGATTTCCCCGACCTCAAAGCCCTTTTGGCCCTTGCTCCGGGTTTAAGCGATGAGCTCTTCCAGGTAGAAAGAGAAATAAAGGTCATAAAAAACGATCCCCTTCGGGTTATGGCTGCTTCTGATCTTTTGATAGTCGCTTCGGGAACCGTCACTTTACAAGGAGCCCTTATGGGCAAAAGGATGATGGTAATTTACAAAGTAAACCCCCTCTCTTATTTTTTAGCCAAAGCCCTGGTGAAGGTATCGTTTATAGCCTTACCGAACCTCCTTTTGGGGAGGATGGTCTTCCCTGAATTGATCCAAAGGGGAGCTAACCCTTTTAAGTTGGCTGAGGTAGCCAAAAACATGCTTTTGGACGAAAATAAAGAGGAGGAGCTGATCTTTGTTTCAAGACGTTTGAAGGAGCTTTTGCCAAGTGGTGCTCCCGAAAGGGTGGCAAAAATAGCTTTGGAATTGATGAGATGAAAGGATCTTTCGGTTTATATAAAAGGCTTTTAGAGTTCATTAAACCCTATTGGAAACGCCTCGTGTTAGCCGGATTGGCCATGGTGGGCGTCTCCGCTAGTACGGCCCTTTTGGCATTCCTCACCAAGAATGTGCTCGATGACATATTCATTAAAAGAGACCTCTTCATGTTAAAGATACTCCCTCCCACGGTTTTGGGTTTGGGAATCCTCAAAGGCTTTTTGGATTATTGCCAGAGTTATCTCATGAACTACGTGGGTCAGAGAGTTGTAGCCGATATAAGGGCAAAACTCTATGAGCACCTTCAGACGCTTTCCATTTCTTATTTTCACCGAAATCCCACCGGAGCCCTAATGTCCCGCCTCACCAATGATGTTAACACCATGCAAGGAGCCGTGTCTTATGCGGTCACAAGTTTTATAAAGGACACTTTCACTGCGGTGGGCCTTATAGGGGTGGTCCTTTATAGGGATTTTTGGATGGGCATTTTAGGTCTTTCGCTTTTCCCCTTTATAGGCTGGATTTTTCTGGATTTGAGCAGAAAGATGAGAAGAGCCAGCCGTAAATCCCTGGAGAGCATGGGTTTTCTAAGCGCTTTCCTCCAAGAGACCATTGTAGGACAGAGAATAGTTAAGGCTTTCTGCATGGAGAATTACGAAACAGAGCGTTTTAAAAAGGCCAATGATCAATATTTCCGATACATTATGAAGAGGCTAAGGGTAAGGGCTTTATCTACCCCCCTTATAGAAGCCCTCGGTTATGTGGGAATAGCGGCTTTCATCTTCTTAGGCGGGTTAAGTGTCATAAAGGGACGGATGACACCGGGGGAGTTTTTCTCTTTTATGACCGCCCTGGCCATGCTCTATGATCCCTTGAGGGGCTTAAGCAAGGTTAACGCTCAGATACAAGAAGGGCTTGCGGCAGCTAAAAGGGTCTTTGAGCTTTTGGAGGAAAAACCCGAGGTGAAAGAGGCTCCCGAAGCCATAGATCTTCCGCCTTTCCAAAAGGAAATCGTCTTTGACAAAGTCTCCTTTCGGTACGATGGCGATTGGGTGTTGAGAAATGTGAGCTTTAGGATAAAAAAGGGGGAAAAAGTGGCGATAGTAGGGGCTTCGGGAGCGGGAAAGACCACGTTGGTCAATTTACTTTTGAGGTTTTACGATGTAAGTGAGGGGGCGATTTATATAGATGGAATTGACATAAGGAAGGTCACCCTTAAGTCGTTACGAAACCAGATCGCCATAGTTACCCAGGAGATAATACTTTTTAACGATACGGTCAAAAATAACATTGCTTATGGAAGGCCTGACGTGAGCGATGAAGAGATCATAGAAGCTGCAAAGGCAGCTAATGCTCACCCATTCATCGTGGAGCTACCAAATGGCTATGATACCGTAATTGGAGAACAAGGGGTAATTCTCTCGGGAGGACAACGGCAGAGGATCACCATTGCCAGGGCCTTGGTCAAAAATGCGCCTATACTCATTCTCGATGAGGCCACCTCTTCGGTTGATGCCGAATCGGAAAAGGAGATTCAAGAGGCGCTCGAAAGGTTAATGGAATCAAGAACTGTCATTATCATCTCCCATCGGCTTTCCACCATAAGAAATGCCTCAAGGATTCTTCTTCTTTCCGAGGGAAGGATTATCGATGAAGGCACTCATGAAGAGCTTTTGGCAAGAAACGAGGAATACCGGCGTCTGTGCGAACTTCAAAGTCATCCTCTTTTGGAAGGAATGTGAACTTAAGACCCTTTAAGGTATTAAGTCACCGCTTTAAGGAAAGGCTCACCTTATGGGATCTTCCGTTAAAAGAGGAGATCCTCAGGAAGGGACCTTTTTTGTGGGCCCATGGGGCTTCCGTAGGGGAGATAAGACTTACCTTGTTACTTTTAGAAGAGCTTAAGAACCTTATAAGTTGGCCTTTCCTTCTCACCTCCATGACCCCTCAGGGCTTACAAATAGCTCAAGAAAAACTCCAGTTTGTCCTTCCCTTCCCCATACCCTTCGGTCCCCCGGTTCGAAGGTTTTTCGATTTGGTAAAACCGCAGGGACTACTTTTGAGTGAAACCGAGATTTGGCCCTCTGTTTTGAAGGAGGCGAGAAAAAGGAAGGTCCCGGTAATACTTTTTAACGGAAGGCTCTCCGAGAGGTCTTTTCGAAGGCTTTATCATTTTAGGTTTCTCTTTCAAAAGGCCTTGGAGGCATTTGCGCTTTTACTGGTTAGATCCGAGGAAGATGGAGAGCGTTTTTTAAGGCTTGGATTCTCCAAAGAGAAGATAAGGGTAACGGGTGACCTTAAATTCCTTAAGCCCTTTGAGCCTCAGGAAGAAGTTATAAAAGAACTTCGGTCGGAAATTGGGTTAAAAGGAGAAAAAGTCATCGTTGGGGGAAGCACCCATAAAGGGGAGGAAGAACTTCTCTTTCGCCTCTTTAAGGATCTTAAAAGGGAATTTGGAGCTTTAAAATTGATCGTGGCCCCTCGACACACAGAAAGAGCCAAGGCCTTAAAAGAACTCGCCCAAAATTTCGGCTTTAAAGTGAGTCTTCGGACGAAAAAAGAAACCCAGTGGGAAGTGATGATACTTGATACGGTAGGAGAACTTTGGAAATTCTATGGCCTTGGAGAGGTGGCCTTTGTGGGGGGTACATTTGTGAAAAAAATCGGGGGTCACAATCTGCTTGAGCCCTTAGTCTGGGGAGTCCCTACCGTTTACGGACCTTTTATCCAGAATTTCAAACACATTTCCGAAAGACTTAAGGCGGTTGGAGCAGCTCAAGGGGTAAAGAATTACGAAGAACTTAAGGAAAGTTTCATCTCCCTTTTGAAGGATCCCCTTTCTTCAAGGGAAAAGGCCAAAAGGGCGGAACTTCTTTTTAAAGAAGGCGAAAAGGCCCTAAGGGTGACAGTAAACGCGATAGCGAGGGTTTTCAGTCCATGAAACCACCTTGGGAATATCCTATTTTAAGTGAGCTTTGTCTCCCCCTTTCTTATATTTATTTTCTCGCCTTAAAAGGAAGAAACTCCCTTTATCGGCTTGCTCTTTTAAGACCAAAAGAACTTCCAGCAAAACTCATATCAGTAGGTAACCTTAATGTAGGAGGGAGCGGAAAGACGCCCGTGGTGATGAGAATAGCCCAATGGCTGAAAGAACAGGGCATAAAGGTGGGGATTTTGAGTCGGGGCTATAAGGGCAAATTGGCCAAAAGGGGGGTAATCCTCTCAGATGGCAAGAACCTTGGTTTTGGACCTGAATTTTTAGGAGATGAACCTTATCTTGTGGCAAAAAGCCTCCCTCATATCCCCCAGGCAATAGGGATAAATAGGTTTAAATTGGGGAAGGTGTTGTGTGAACTTTATGATCTTCAAGCCCTTGTGCTTGACGATGGGTTTCAGTATTTTAAGCTCAAAAAAGATTTAGAGATCCTATGTATCCCTTCTGATCTCGACCTAACCAAAGTGAGGCTCCTTCCCGCTGGTCCTTTTAGAGAGGGCCTTTCCTCAATAAAAAGGGCTCACCTTATCCTTTTAACTTACTGGGAGGGATCCAAGAAGCAGTTTGAGGTTTTGGAAAAACTTAAGGCCTTTGGGAAGCCCATTTTTGTAGCCAACCCCTTTTATGAAGGGCTTCTTGAGGGGAAAAGTCTAATCCCCTTTTCTCAATTGAAAGGGAAACGGCTTATGTTATGTGTAGGAATAGGGAACCCTTATCGATTATTAAATTTCCTCCAAAACCAAGGACTCTCCCCCTATAAGACCTTGATCCGAGAAGACCATCACCGGTGGCGCAAAGAGGAGATAGAGAGGGAATTAAAAGGCATAGAGGCTATACTTACCACTGAAAAGGATTTCGTGAAGTTTCCTCCTTTAGAGGTTCCCGTTTACCGGGTAAAATTGAGGATGGAGATGGAAAAAGGCTTTTGGGAGTTTTTAAAAGGGATCCTTTATGGGTAAATAGGCGAAAATGGAGAAGGAGATAAAAGCCATAAGAGGTTTTTGGGACATCCTTCCCGAAGAAATACCTACATGGCGTTTCGTAGAGGAGGAGGCAAGAAGAACCCTTGAAAGTTTTGGTTTTCAAGAAATAAGGATCCCAACGCTTGAAAGGGCCGAACTTTTCGTAAGGAGCATGGGAGAAAGTAGCGATGTGGTTCAAAAGGAGATGTACACCTTTCAAGATAAAAGCGGCCAATGGGTGACCTTAAGGCCGGAAGCTACCGCTTCCATCGTAAGGGCTTACGTGGAGCATCGGTTGTGGACAAAAGATCCGGAAGCAAGGCTTTATTTCATCGGCCCCATGTTCCGTTACGAGAGACCGCAAAAGGGAAGGCTAAGGCAGTTCCATCAGATCGATGCTGAAGTCTTAGGCCCGGATCATCCGATGGTAGACGCCGAAATAATTATGCTGTTGATGGAATTACTAAAGAGATTAGGGCTTAAGGATTTGGGGTTGGAATTAAATAGCTTAGGTTGTCCAGGGTGTAGAATTCCCTTTAAAGAAGAAGTACAAAGATTCCTTCGCCAAAACGAAGATAAACTTTGCCCTGATTGCCAAAGACGGATGGAGTTAAACCCTTTAAGGGTTTTCGATTGTAAGGTTCCAAGTTGTAAGGAGCTTCTCAAGGAGGCCCCTCTTCTTGAAGGTTTCCTCTGCGAAACTTGTAAGTCTCACTTCGAGAAGGTAAAGGAATTTCTGGAAGAGATGAAAATCCCTTATCAAGCAAATCGGTTTTTGGTGAGGGGGCTTGATTATTACACCCGAACTGTGTTTGAGGTAATCGCTCCCGGACTGGGAGCACAAAACGCGGTGGCCGCAGGTGGAAGATACGACGGCTTGGTTAAGGAACTGGGTGGTCCCGATATACCGGGAATAGGTTTTGCCATAGGGGTGGAGAGGTTGATGCTACTTATACCCCGCAAAGAACTGGATTCGCCGGTAAAACTTTTCATAGCTTCACTGGGAGAAGACCCCAAGAAGGTGGCCTTTCGCTTGGGATGGGAGCTTAAAAAAGAAGGCCTATCGGCTTGGATGGAGTATGAAGACAAAAGTTTAAAGGCCCAATTGAGAAGAGCCGATAAACTCTCCATCCCCTTCGTGTTGATAATAGGCGAGGATGAGCTTAAGCAAAAAAAGCTCATCCTGCGAGATATGAGAAAAGGAACTCAACAGGAGATACCCCTCTCCGAAGCCATAGAAAAGCTCAAAGAAATCATTCCAAAAAGCTCTTGAGCTTTTTAGCACGTGAAGGATGACGCAGTTTTTTTAAGGCCTTGGTCTCTATCTGCCTTATCCTCTCTCGGGTCACCTTGAAGACCTTCCCCACCTCTTCAAGGGTATGATCATACTTTTCCTCTATGCCGAACCTCATCCTCAAAACCTTCTCTTCCCTTTCGGTTAAGGTGGAAAGGACTTGTCTTATCTGTTCGCTCATACTCTTATAAATAACCGCATCAAGTGGGCCAAGGGTCTTCTTATCCTCGATAAAATCCCTTAAACGGGTATCCTCATCGTCTCCCAAGGGAGTCTCCAGTGAGATGGGCTCTTTTGCAATCTTCAGTATCCTAATGACCTTCTCCACGGGAATCTCCATCTTGGAGGCTATCTCCTCCGGCGTAGGCTCTCTTCCCAACTCCTGAACAAGCTGTCTTGTGGTTCTCACCACTTTATTTATCGTTTCTATCATATGAACCGGAATCCTTATCGTACGAGCCTGATCCGCGATGGCTCTGGTTATAGCCTGTCGGATCCACCAGGTGGCGTAGGTGGAGAACTTGTAACCTCGGCTGTATTCGAATTTGTCAACGGCTTTCATGAGTCCGATATTTCCCTCTTGAATTAGATCCAAAAAACCAAGCCCTCTGTTGACGTATTTCTTAGCGATACTCACCACTAATCTCAGGTTGGCCTTAATCAGCTGATCCTTCGCTTCTTTCGCTTTCTTCTCCCCTTTTTCTATGTCCTCTATGGCCTTTCTCAATTCCTCAGCCTTAATCGAATGTTGAGACAACAACTTCTCGATGCGGGCGCAAAGAAGCTTATATGTCTTTTCTAACTCTAAAAACTCCTCCTCGTTTAAATTCCGTTCCAAGAAAAGGGCCTTCTTTTTCGCCGGATGCTTTTTTATGAACTTAAAAAAGGCTTCAAGTTCTTGTGGTTCTGTGCCTAACCTTTCGCTTATCTTCTTTATCTCGGCCTCCATCTGTTCGATCTTATTCAAAAGCTCCCTCAGTTTGCCAACCATCGCTTGAATCTGTGATTCTTTAAGGTTCACCTGGGACAAAAGTGAGACCATCTCTTCTTCTTTTTTCTTCAACTCCTCCGGTGGAATTTCTGATTGAGCCCGAAGGTGGTTTATCTCTTCCTTAAGTTCCTTTATCTTATCGATGATCTTCAGAATCCTTTCCTTATAAACCTCCTCTTCCTCACTAAAGTCATCCTCATCAACCGCGTTTGAGATATCCTTCACGCTTATTTGATTATTTTTTAAAGCCTCTCCCAGTTTGAGAACTTCATCGACGGTCAAAGGACAATTCAAAATGACCCGCAGGATCTCCCTTTTACCTTCCTCAATCTGTTTGGCGAGCATCACCTCCCCTTCCCGGGTTAAAAGGGAGACCTTGCCCATCTCTTTTAAATAGAGCCTCAGAGGGTCACTCGAATGAACAAATTCGGTATCTTCCAAATGGCCGGTGAAAGGTTCCTCTAAGGACTGCTTAGTCTCGATAAACCTCTCCTCCAGGACATCCACCTCTTCCAATGCGGAAAGCACGTCTTCGAGGCTTTCTATTTTCTTCTCCACCGTATATTCTTCGTCTACCATATTATCCCCGCCTCCTCTTAGGGATTTATCTCAAACTTTCAAGAAGGGCCCGCTCTTGTTTGAGAAAGGCTTGCTGTTGTAAAAGAAGCATCCTCAGCTTTTCCTCATCGCCCCTTCTTTCCGCCTCCATAATCTCCTCCAAAAGACGCTCTCTCCTTTTCCTCAAGGCCCTAAGCCTTATGCGCTTTACACAATCCCGGAAAACCTTTTGTGGATCATCAAGTCCCTCGCTGAGGAGAAAGGAAAAAATGCCACCCCCTACCCCTCTCTCCTGAAGCATAACGGGTATTTCAACCGAAGGATCCCCCCCTCTTTTCTTCACCTGGATGGCTTCTTTTAAAATATCCCTTAAAATCTCCGATGAAAACTCCTCCAAGATGCCTTCTTCTTCAAGCCACGTGAGGATTTCTTCGTACTGCATCGATAAAGCCACAAGGACTTCCTCCGCGGAAAGGAAACCCCTTCTTTCCAAATTTCGGTTTACGGTGGTCTTCAATCTTGCCAAAAGCAAATCCGGTTCGATTCCCAACAGGGAAGAAATATATTCTCCGTAGATTTTTCTTTTCAAGGGATCTTCTACCTTGCTCAAGAATTCCAAAAAGGCTTGAGCTGCTTTGAATTTGCCTTCTGGCTTTTTAATTTCGTAATTATTTATCACCCCTTCGCAATAAAATTCAAGACCGCCTTTTCTCAACCTCAACAAATCCTCCACCGAATGACTTTTTAGGAAAGTATCGGGGTCCTCATTTTCAGGAAGAATAATTATATCTCCCTCTATCCCCTCTTGCACCAAAAGTTCCACCGCCCTCATGGCCGCCTTCCTTCCAGCTTGATCGCCATCGAAAAGCAAAAGGACTTTATTCACCAAGGGTTTTAAAATCCGAAGTTGGACTTCCGTCAGGGCGGTTCCTAAGGGAGCTACCACGTTTCTCAAACCACTCTGAGCTAGGGAGATCACGTCAAAATACCCTTCTACTATCACTGCCTCCCTTTTTTGGATGATGTGATCCCTCGCTTGTTTTAAGCCGTATAGGCATTCCCCCTTTTTGAAGATAGGGGAATCAGGGGAATTGAGGTACTTGGGCTCCCCTTCTCCCAGGATCCTTCCTCCAAAACCGAGGATCCGGCCTCTTATATCCTCTATGGGGAATATTATTCTGCCTCGAAAACGATCGTAATAACCTCTTGTCCCCCTTATTATCAATCCGACCTCTTCCACCAAAAGAAGGTCCTTTCCCTTTTGCTCAAAGAATCCACTCAAAAGGTCCCATTGATCAGGAGCATATCCAAGCCCATAAAGCTCCCAGGTCTTAGGGGCAACACCTCTTTTCAAAAGGTAATCCCTGGCCACTTTTCCCTCACGGGGATGAAGTAATTTCATCCTGAATATCTCATTGGCCATTCGGTTAATCTCGAAATAGGGCTCCAATTTTTCTTGAACCCCTTCCACCTCTTCTATGGGGACCCCATACCGCTCGGCTAAACTTTTGACGGCCTCATAAAAACTTATCCCCTCGTAGCGCATCAAAAAGGTGAAGACATTACCTCCCACCCCACAACCGAAACAATGGAAAAGCCCTTTCTCCGGACTCACGGTAAAAGAAGGCGTCTTTTCTTTGTGGAAGGGACAAAGGGCCCGGTAATTTTTGCCGGCCGGTTTGAGGGGGATATAACTTGAGATGACCTCCACTATGTCCGCCCTTTCCCGGACCTTTTCGATTATCTCCCGCTTTATCATCTCAACTCCACAATGGTGACGCCTTCTCCACCCTTTTCCCGAGGAGCGGACTTTATGGCCTTAACATAAGGCATACCTTTAAAATAATCCCTTATGGCCCGCCTTAAAGCCCCAGTTCCTATCCCATGGATGATCTCGATGTGATCCCATCCTCTTATAAGGGCCTCATCCAAAAGTTTCTCCACCCTCTTCAAGGCCTCCTCAACCCTTAAACCCCTCACGTTAATCTCAGGAACCCCATAACTCTGAGCCTCAACCGAGACTCTCTCAAGCTTAACCTCCTCTTCCACCTTCATCGGCAAAAGATCCTCTAAGGAGGCCTTAACCCTCATCCCTCCCACTATGAGTTCCGCATTCCTTTCGTTTAATCTTAAAACCTGCCCTTTCGCTCCAAGGCTCTTTATCAAGGCCCAATCGCCCTCTTTTAACTCCCCAGAGAACCCAACCTTTATTAAGGGCTCTTTCGGACCGAACTTGGAGGCCTTCTCCTTGAGTTTTCTCAAATCCTGAGAAAGCTCTAAAACCTTTTTCCTATCGGCTTTCTCTAATTCCTTTTTCATCTCCTTTATCTTTTCCTCAAGCTCCAGAAGAAGCCTCCTGGCCCTTTCTTCCGCTCTTCTCAAAATCTCCCTCCTTTGAGCCTTCAAAAACTCCCATAGCCCCTTTAAACTCGCTCTTTCTTTCTCCAGTTCTTCTCGAAGCTCTTTTGCCTTTTGAAGCTCGGAAAGAAATTGCTCTTTTAAACGACTTAACTCCTCCAAAATCCCCTTACCCCACCCTTCCAGGTTCTTTTTATAAGATTCCGCATCCTCCAATAGAGTCTCGGGCAGATCCCACTTTCGGGCTATGAAGAAGGTAAAACTCCGTCCTACAGTATCATAAAAGATCTGGTAGGTAGGACTAAGGTTATCTTCGTCAAAACCAACCGACGCATTCCTCACCCCGGGTGTCACAAAACCGTAAGCCTTAAGGGGGTCAAGATGGGTTGTGACAAGGGCATATCCTCCCTTTCGCCTTATTTCGTCCAAAATGGCCATGGAAAAGGACGGCCCCTCCACTTGATCCGTCCCAGAACCCATCTCATCAATGAGTAAAAGGCTCTCCTCATCTATCTCGGGAAGAACTCCTTTTAACCAATTAAGAAAAGAGGAGAAGGTACTTAAATCCTGGGATAGATCCTGTTCATCCCCTATATAAGCGAAAACCTTCTTGAAAATCGGCAGATGACTCCCCTCCTTCACCGGTATAAGAAGCCCCGATTGGGCCATCAAGGTCAACAATCCCAACGTCTTCAAGGCCACCGTTTTACCACCCGCGTTGGCTCCACTCAAAATGAGGATCTTTCTTGTGGGCTCAAGCAAAAGATCAACCGGAACCACCTTCTTACCCCTTAGCTCCAAAAGGGGATGCCTCGCCTCAAGAAGCCTCACCCCTTCGTTGGGTTTTATCTCTGGTTTAATCCCTTTGAGCAAAATGGAGAGCCGCGCCTTTCCATAAAGAAGATCCACCTTTTTCTGAACCTCAAGATCCTCCTTCAAAGCCTTAGCGTGTTCTCCCACTAAAAGGCTCAACCTTCGTAAAATCCTCTCTATCTCCTCCTCTTCTTGTTGTCTTAAAATCTCCAGTTCGTTATTAAATTCAACAATCTCAATGGGCTCAAAGTAAAGGCTTGCCCCCGAACTGGATATCCCATGAACTATGCCTTTGGCTCTTCCCCTATTGGATGAACGCAAAAGCACCACATAGCGTCCGTTTCTCTCCGTTATGATATCGGACCCCAAAATCCCCTCCCTTACTCCCTTTTCGACCCAGATCTTAAGCCCATCCAATAGCTTCTTCCGAGCCTTAGCGATCTTGGAACGAATCTCCACTAAAGCCTCTGAGGCTTCATCCTTTATCTCCCCCTTGGAATCTATGGCCTTATCTATCTCCTTCTCCACCTCAAGAGGAACTCTCAAACGTTCGGAAAGGGCTTTGAGTCTATAAAACCTTTGATCAAGCTTGGAAAAAGCCTCTTTGAGGAACCGAGAAGCCTTTATGGATTCTGAAACAAGCCTAAGTTCGTTTCCCTCAAGAATTGACCCCCTTTGAGCCTTAAGAAGGATCGGATCAATTTGAGGAAATCCGACATTTATCCCCCCTTTTTCTTCAAGGAAGGCCTTCATCTGGGAGGTTTCTTCCAAAAGCTCTTCTATTAGGCGAGGATCATCCGAAGGCTTAAGCTCTTGGACCGCCTCCTGCCCCAGAGGACTTGTCACCAGGGATTGCAAAATTCTTAACACCTCATCATATTGGAGGGCTTGAATGGTCTTTTCATCCATTGGAGTAGGCTTTATGACGAAAGGCTTTCCAAGATCTTCCGAACCTTATGGTTTAAGATCTCACTTTCCACCCTACCTGCCACCCGACTTACCATAAGCTTCATGATCTTGCCATGATCCTTAGGCCCTTTCGCCCCGACCTCCTTTATGGCCTCCAGGATCATCCTCTCCAGTTCCTCCTCGCTTAAGGGCTTAGGCAAAAAGGACTCCAGGATCCTAATCTCCTCCTCTTCCTTTTGGGCCAAATCCTCCCTTTTACCCTGCCGAAACTGTTCCACTGCCTCTTTACCCTTTTTAATCAAGCCCCGAATTACACTATAAGCCTCTTCGTCCTTTAACGGCCTTCCGAGTTCCTTCTCCTTGTTATAAAGGGCTGAAAGGGCGAACCTCAAAATGGAAACCTTTCCCCTTTGGCCTTCTTTTAAGGCCTTTACCATCTGTTGCTTAATTTCATCAAGAAGAGCCATTTTCTTTACTATAACCCCACATTCCCAAAAGTCAACCTCAGGCCTTATAAACCCTACAAGGAATCCCCCTCAAGGTGAGTGAACCCAAAGTCATCTCATAAGGAGGACTGGAAGAGGTGAGGCAATTGAGGTTTGATTCATCCCAACCGTAAAGCTCAGCTTCGCCTTTTTCGGGGAACCACCATCCATAAGCCACGTAAACAACCCTGGGATCGAGGGAATTATTAAAACGCAATTTCTGCTTTATCCGTCCTTGTGAGGTCTCCACAAAAACCCATTCACCCTCTTTGAGATCGAGCTTATTTGCAGTCTCAGGATGCATCTCCAATTCGGGCCAAGGGGAAAGATCCCTCAAGGGCTTTATTTGTCTTCCTTCAGAGTGAAGATAGGGGAATTCCTTTTTACTGGTCATAAGAAGGGGGAAATCTTCTGATGGGGAAAAGGGATCCCAAAAGGACCAATTTTTGGGGCTTATCTCGGCTTTACCCGAAGGAGTCAAAAAACCTTTATTTTCGTAACCCCTCTCCTCGACCTCTATTTGAAATCCCCTTATCTTCAAGAATTCCTCAAAACTCAATCCACTTTCTTCGAGCAAGTAATCCAAGATGGCCCTTTCGTTTTCAAAAAACATCCCGGGATTCAACCTTTTTCCGAGCTCATTCAATATTTTGTAATCGGGCCAAGCTTCCCCCGGGGGTTCCACCAGTTTGGGATAAGCCAAACTATAACCATCAAAAGGAGGATAAGGAGCTATCTCTTCGAACTCAAAATTCGCCGTAACGGGCAAGACCACATCCGCCAAAGCGGCTGAGGGGGTCATGAATAGATCAGCTACTACCAGAAACTCGAGCTTCTCTAAGGCCAATTTGGCCCTCTTAGCATCAGGGTAAGTGAGAAGAGGATTTGAGCCGAATATCAAAGCCCCCTTGATGGGATAGGGGATCTCCTCCAGAACCGCTTTGAGGAAGGATTGCCTGGCGATGTTTCTACGCAACAAGAAAAATTCGCTATCCACCTTTGGGGGTAGTTTGAGATTTAAAAGCACAAATTCACTAAAAGGCCTTAAAGGAGGTTTTTTCCAACTCACAAACTCCCCACCCCTTCGATCTATATTGCCTAAAATGGCCTTAAGGACTACCAGAGCTTGAAAAAGGGATAAACTCGAAGGCGTATGATCTAAAGCGTTCCCCCATTGAATAAGAGTAGGACCTTGGGCACAAAGCCTCGCCAGACCTCTCATCTCCTCCTCTTGGACCCAACTCAGTTGGGAAAGCTCCTTATAGGTTTTCGTTGCCAAAAACTCTTGAAGTTCGTCAAAACCATTTGTCCATGAACGAACAAAATCCTCATCGTAAAGCTTCTCCTCCAGGATCGTCTTAAGAACCCCTAAAGCTAAAGCCCAATCGCCACCCGGTCTCACCCTTACCCAAAGGTCCGCCCTCTTGGAAAGGCCGTTTTCCCGAGGGTCAATGACCACGAGTTTGGCTCCCTTTTTAAGGGCTTGAATGAGTTGGGGATAACTTAAGGAACCATACCTGGTCTCCAAGAAGTTGTTGCCCCAAAATACTATCGTCTTAGGAAACCCTTGAGGATCCGCCAATAGGGTTCCTCCCACCACTGTTCGGCAAGCCGTATCCCCGGGGAAATGACATATGTGGCTTGAACTCACCACATTCGGCGTCCCAAAGGCTCGGGCAAACCTCTGGCTCATAGCTCCCTCAAGCCCCTTAGGGTGCCCTACTGCAAGGCTTAGGCTTTCGGGACCAAAACTATTTTTAAGCTCAAGAAGCCTTTCACTTATTAAATCGAGGACCTCACCCCACGAAGCCTCTCTCCATTTTCCTTCCCCTCTTTCGCCCTTTCGAACCAGAGGCTTTTTAAGCCTATTAGGATGATTATTAATCCAAGGCCAAGCCTTTGCCTTCTTACAGGCCCCTCCCCTCCCAAAGGGAGCTTGGGGATCGGGCTTAACCCCTTTGATCTTTCCGCCTTCGACCTCCACCCTCAAACCACATCGCCCATCGCAGAGCCTACAGAAGCTCAAATGGACCATTTTTCCCCTCCCCCATTATCTTAATCCTTTTTGTCCGATAGAAAAATCACCCTTCCTTATGGTAGTTTTAAAAAACGTGAGCCTTGGGTTTATCCTGCAGGAGATATTTCAAAGGCTTTTTGAACACTTTGGCCCTCAAGGGTGGTGGCCTGCGGAAACCCCCTTTGAGGTATTCGTAGGGGCCATTTTGACTCAAAACACCGCTTGGAAAAACGTCCAAAAGGCCATCGAAAACTTAAAAGCCCAAGAAGCGCTTGATCCCTTTGTGATAGCCTCACTTTCGGAAGAAAAGCTCCAGGAACTGGTAAGGCCTGCCGGATTTTTCAAACAAAAAGCCAAAAGATTAAAAGAGGCAAGCCTCTTTCTAATCCGAGAATTCTCGGGAAGTATCGATCGGATGAAGGAACTGCCCCTTGAGGAACTTCGGCCCAAGCTTTTGTCCATTAATGGTATCGGACCTGAGACCTGCGATAGCATCTTGCTTTATGCCTGCGATAAGGCCATCTTTGTAGTGGATGCTTATACCAAGAGGGTACTCTCAAGACATGGACTTGCGGAAGAAAAATCCGATTATCACCGCCTTCAACGTCTTTTTATGGAGGCTTTGCCTCACGATGTGGAGCTTTTTAAGGAATATCATGCCCTTTTGGTGGCATTGGGGAAGAATTACTGTAGACCAATTCCCAAATGTGAGATGTGTCCTTTAAAAGGGATAGCGAAGGATGAGGACTCTTATAGACAAAAGGGTGAGAAGGCTTGTGGGTAAGGCCATTTGCGAATACGATCTCCTTCGGGATGGAGACAGGGTCCTGGTAGGAATCTCCGGAGGGAAGGACAGTCTGACCATGTTAAAAGTCTTGGCCGAAAGGGGAAAAATGGTCCCCATAAATTACGAACTCTTTCCCCTATTGGTTGATTTGGGTTTCGGTCCGATTCCTGAAAAAGAGCTCAAGGCCTTTGTGGAATCCTTAGGTTTAGAGTTATTGATCAAAAAGACCCAAATCGGCCCCAAAAGCCTCAATTCCGATGAAACCCCTTGTTTTTTATGCTCTCGCCTGAGACGGAAGGTCCTTTTTGAAAGCGCTTCGGAGTTAGGATGCAATAAAATTGCCTTAGGTCATAATAAGGATGACCTGTTGGTGACCTTTTTTTTGAACGTCCTTTATTCGGGTGAGATAAGCACCATGGTGCCGAAACAGGAACTCTTCCAAGGGAAGCTCACCATCATAAGGCCTTTATGCTTAATCGACGAGGAAAAGATCGAGGCCTTCTCCCAATTACACCGCCTTCCCGTCCTCTCTGATCCTTGCCCCCTGAGAGGTCATACCCGTAGGGCTCAGATTAAAGAATGGCTCAACCTGATCTTCAAAAAGGACCCCCATACTAAAGGAAACGCCTTCCATGCCCTTTCCAATGTGAATTTAGAGTATCTTTTACCAAAAACAAATGGAAGGAAGGGATGCTCTTAAAGTTTGACCTCAAAAACGACCCCTTTAGGGAAGAAAGAGAGGCCATGGTAAGGTATCAAATCGAGGCCCGGGGTATAAAGAACCCGAGGGTCCTTGAAGCGATGAGGAAAGTACCGAGGCATTTGTTCGTGCCTTTGGAGTATCGCGAATCTTCTTATGAAGACCGACCTCTTCCGATAGGAGAAGGGCAAACCATCTCTCAACCTTATATAATCGCCTTGATGACTCAAGCCTTAGATTTAAAAGGCGAGGAGAAGGTACTTGAGGTGGGGACTGGTTCTGGCTATCAAGCCGCCATTTTAGCGGAGTTGGCCAAGGAGGTTTTTTCCATAGAATTGGAAAAAAGCCTGGCTGAAAGGGCCAAGAAGTTACTGGAAGAATTGGGTTACGCTAATGTCCATATAAGGATAGGGGATGGGTTCTTCGGATGGCCCGAAGAGGCCCCCTTTGATCGGATAATTATCACTTGCGCCGCTCCTCGGATCCCTGAACCATTAATGGACCAATTGAAAGACGGAGGAAGAATGGTCCTTCCCTTAGGGGAGATGCCTTACCATCAAGACCTGATCCTGGTGAAAAAGAAGGGAAAGGAGTACGAAATAGAAGATCTGGGAGGGGTGGTCTTTGTGCCTATGAGGGGTGTTATTCAAAAAAGGAGGTCCTAAGGTGAAGGAGAGGCCGAGGATCTGTGTGATCGATGGCCAAGGAGGAGGGATAGGAAGTCTTATCGTGAAGAGGTTAAGGGAGACCTTCGAGGAAAAGATAGAGATAGTGGCTCTTGGTACCAACGCAGTTGCCACCATGGCCATGATGAAAGCCAGGGCCAATAAGGGGGCTACGGGGGAGAACGCCATCTTTCATACGGTGAAAGAAGCCGACATAATAATAGGCCCTTTAAGCATAGTACTTGCCAATTCCATGTTAGGGGAAGTGACCCCAAAGATGGCCGAAGCCATAGCCTCCTGTGGAGCCATGAAGTTTTTGCTTCCCTTAACTCAGGAAAAGGTATTTCTCGTGGGATTGAAAAAAGAACCTCTTCCACATTATGTGGAGGAGTTAATTCAAACGCTTAAGGAGATCATAAATGTGTGAGGCAAACGTTTACGTTGAAAAAGACGGAAAGGAAGAGCTGATACTCGAGTCCGTTTACTTGATAAAACCCGAAGACGGAAAGATCTTCATGGTCAACATTTTCGGCGAACAAAGAACTGTAAAAGGACGCTTTAAGAGGCTCGATCTGGCGAAGGAAAAGATAGTGATCGAAGAGCATTAAGGTCGTGAGCCTTAAGGTAAAAGGAAGGGGATGAAAGCCTTTTTGCTGAAAGGAGCATCTTCAAAAGTCCTTTAAGGGGAAACCCTTTGATCCAAGCCCTAAACCCCTCTTTTATCAAATCTCCTGCCGAATAAACCTCTTGATAAAGGGAACAGAACTCCTCATAAAACTTCTCCAAGGAAAGGGCAGTGGGCAATACGGAATGGGCAATGTCAAACAGTTCGTAATTATTCGAAATAACCTTACCCTTCAGTTCTTCAAAAAGCCTTGTGCCCGGAAGAGGAGTTAGGACTGAAAAAGAGGCGTTTTTTATCGATCGAGACCTTACGTAGGTTCTAAGGTTTTTAAATTCTTCGAGATTAAAAGAGGGCTCCACTATAAAGGAAGCCCAAAGGTCTACCCCAAGTTCCTCGAGGACCTTTATGGCTTGATCATTTGTAGAAACCCGTAATCGTTTATTAAACCTTAACAGTTCCTCATCGCTTATGCTTCAAATCCCACAAAGACCGCTTTAAGACCTATTTCCTTCCACAATTTTAAGCAGATCCTTATGCTTCACAATGGAATCGCTTCTCGCTTGAAAAGTATAATACTTTTTAAGGCCTTTCCTTCTAATCAAAAAAGCGATCTCCATACTCCTTTCAGGATCGGCCAAAAATTATCGTCCACAAAGAGCACAAAAGGATCGCTAAGGTTTAAAAGCTCTTCTGCGACCCTTTCTGGGCTTTTGACCCTATAAGTGCCCTTTATATCTGACTCTTAAGGGAAAGGGTAAATCGTCAAGGTTCTCTATGAATCCCCTACCCACCACCTCCGGTCTAAAAGAAGAAAGCGCCTCCTCAAGCCCTCTTTTTCCTTCTATCCTTAAGTCAAGTATCTTTACCAAATGCCCCCTTAAATTACCGGCAATCGATTCAAGGCCCAGGGGTTCGGCCCTTATCATATCCCCAAACCCCAATGCCTTTGAGTGAGGATGGATTAAAAGGACCTTCACTGAATAGCACCCACCTGGGCACAGAAAGAGGGACGAACGTCTTCTCCTTCAGGTAGATAATCAACTATGCGTTTACCGTCCTTATATTCGGTAGCCCATATCTTATCCGCATATTCACCCCATCGGGCCGCGTACTCATCCATGAGCTGTGCTTTTTCGGTATAAATCTCCTCCGCCCCTGGGTGAGTGAAATAGGGATTAGTCTCCTTTATGATCTCCCGCAAAACGTGAGGGTTATCTATGATCATACAAGGCCTAAGATGATTGGAATTATGGGGTTGCCTAGCCCTTATGGCGCGGAACAATCGGCTATTTAAGGCCTGCGCTATAGTGGTGTTACGGATGTTGTCTACGGCAATATGGGTATAAACGCAGGGCTCAATATCTCCCTTGGCATTAATGTGAAAATAACGCCTACCCGCCGCTATACACCCTCCCACATAGGGACCATCGTTCCAGAAGTCCATGATGAAAATGGGCCTCGTATTCCTTATAGCGATCACCCTCCTCCGCAAAAGATCCCTCTGCTCAGGGGTGACCATAAGGTCAAAATCGGCTTTTCCGTTAACCGGAATATATAGGAAATAATTCTGCAAGAAAGACCCAAGCCCGATCATTTGATCGACCCATTCAAAGGAAGAGACCTTCTCAACGTTATAACGGGTTACTGTTGAGGAAGTCCCGATAAGAACCCTTTCGTTTCTCAAATGATCAAAGGCCTGAAGGATCCTCCTGTAAACGCCCTTCCCTCGCCAACTGTCCGTCTCTTCTTCATCACCCTCAATGCTTATGACCACAAGCACGTTCCCCAGTTCGGAAAACCTCTTGGCAACCTCTTTGTTAACCAAAGTCCCATTGGTATAAACCTGGAAAAATATATCCGGATGTTCCTCCATCATCTTGAACAAATGCGGGTACAAAAGGGGCTCTCCCCCAAGGATCGTGACAAAGTATATGCCTAAGTCCTCACACTCTCGAAGGATCCTATCTACCACTTCATACTCCAGTTCATATTGCCGACTATAACCCAATGTGTAACAACCCTTACAACGCAGATTACACCTCATGGTAGGGCTCAAGATAAGAACAAAAGGAGGCCTGAAGCCATTCTCCTTCTCAAAGGCGTCCCTTTTCTTACCCCCTACAAACCAACCGTTGTTAAAAAGGGTCCAAAAAAGCCTCACACAATTTTCATAAGAGAGATAGTTCACTATGCGATAAATCAACTGCTTAGCCGGATGATCGCTTTGAATGAACTTTTTTATGCCTTCTATGGCCCTCTTTACCTCGGGATCTCCAGTTAACATCTTGGCTATGGAAAGCATCTGCAAAATCTTCTGGTCATCCACCTTCCTCAAAAGCGAAATGATCTGTTCAATAGCTTTCCGATAGGCATAATCCTTTATCTTCTCTAAAAGTTCCATTCGCCACCTCCATTCGTATTCAAAAACCCCCTATTTTTTATCATAACTCCTTTTCCTTTGCCAAGAGGCAAAACTCCCTATTGCAGAAAATCGAGTTTTGGATTATCAAAAATCTAAGGGTTTGATTTTTAAATTTGGCAAACGGCGTTGGATGCTTTTTGAAAAGATTTTTCTTGAATTGATGGGAAATGGTAAATATTTTACAATGAAGGTATATAACGTTATATTAACAGGAGGGAGAGATGAGGAAACGTGAGAAGGCGAGTTATACCATAAAGTCGGTGGCTCATGCCTTGGCCGTTTTGGAGGAACTTGGGAAAGAAGGGGATGAGCTTGGGGTAAGCGAACTGAGTCGGAGGCTTAACCTTCATAAGAATAACATTTTCCGGCTTCTGGCAACCCTTGAAACTTGGGGTTATGTGGAACAAAACAAAGAAACCGAGAACTATCGTTTGGGGCTTAAGATAGTTGAACTCGCTCAAAATTATTTAAAACAGAGTAACCTCTTAAAACAGATAAGGCCGATCCTGGAGGAGATCGTCCAAAAAACCAACGAAAACGTAGGGCTTGCGGTCTTAAGGGATCAATGGATCGTTTATCTTGATGTGATAGAAGCAGATCAGTTGGTGAAAGTGGCTTGTAGGGCCGGATGGCGGATTCCAGCCTATGCTTCGGCTTCGGGAAAGGTCCAATTGGCCTATAAGTCCCAATCAGAGGTGGAAAAGCTCATCGATTGGAAGAACCTAAAGGCCTTTACTCCTAATACCATAACGGATAAGGAGACTTTCCTTAGACATCTTCAAGAGGTTAGGGAGAAAGGGTATGCCGTAGACAATGAAGAGTACGAAGAGGGAGTGAAGTGTGTAGCAGTACCGGTAAGGGATTACACAAAGAGGGTTGTGGCGGCCATATCCCTTCAAGCCCCGACTTTTAGGCTTTCCGATGAGAGGATAGAGAAGGAGATAGTACCCCTTCTCAAGGAGATGGGGCTTAAGGCCTCGCAGAGATTGGGCTACACCGGCGTTTAGCCAAGAAGCTTCATCACCTTCCTCAGATCGTCCTCCGTATCCACGGAGGGCGATCTGTAATCGGAAGGAATGGTGAAGATCTTAAAACCGTTTTCGAGAAACCTCAACTGTTCGAGTTTTTCTTCAAGCTCAAGAGGCGAAGGCGGAAGGGAGGTTATTTTAAGAAGCGTCTCCTTTCGGTAAGCGTATACGCCTATATGTCGCCAGTAAAGCCCTTCTTTTACCCCCCCTCCGTCGCGGGGATAAGGAATGGGGGCTCGGGAGAAGTAAAGGGCAAATCCCTCTTTATCTCTCACCACCTTGACCACATTCGGATCGACCCATTCCTCTGGAGAAAGGGGGCCTATTAAGGTGGCTATCTCCACTTTTTGGTTTTTAAAGGCCTCAAACAGCTCATCTATTAACTGGGGGTCAAGGAATGGTTCGTCGCACTGAAGGTTCACCACTACGTCCACTTCCATATCCTTTACCGCCTCTGCCACACGATCGCTTCCGGAAGGATGTTCCGGAGAGGTCAATACGGCCTCCCCTCCAAAGGCCCTCACGGCTTCCAGAATCCTTTGGTCATCAGTCGCCACAAGTACTATATGAGCGCTTGTGTTTTTGGCTATCTCATAAGCGTATTGAATTAATGGTTTTCCCTTTAGGATGCATAATGGCTTTCCTGGCAAACGCGAAGAGGCGTACCTTGCGGGGATGATGACCGCTTTTTTCAAGGTCTCATTCCACCTCTATTTTTTCTAGCTTTTCTCCCTCCTCTTTTAGTTTAGAGATTTTCTCCTCCAAAAGGCTCTTAAAGGCCTCCAGAAGCTCTATCTTCGCCTTTCTCAGGTGTTCCCAAAAAGGAGAACGGGGGGATTTAAGCTTTTCGATCCTTTCAAATAGGTGAACCATTGGGCATTTATATTGCATTTTCGCCCTCCTCAAAGAAAATGATCAAATTATCGCCCTCGAATCTAGCCTTACGAGGGCTTAAAGAGGCCATTGTTTTGGGAAGTATCACATGTCTTTTGAAAACGCCTACCTCGATGATGAGTTCATCCCCTCGTTTGCTCAGATGGATCTTGTCCCGGGTGACAAAGGGCATCTTAAGGGAAAGTTTGTAAAGCCCATCCTCCTTGTAGAAATTGAAGGGGGATTCGCTCCGGAAGACCTGAATGGGGTCGTTCTCCCCGTAAAGGTCTTTTCCAAGCCTTCTTAAACGTTCGATCCCACTTATCTCGTCCTCATAAAGGGGGACCTTAAAGACCGGAAGGGGCGCGAAGTAGGTCTCTATCTCCGATAGGTACCTGTCCTGAAGGATTTGCCACCCTCTTATAAAGTCGCCTTGCACTTCCTTGGGAAATACCTTATTGACGACCACCCCATCGACACATAACCCATAAAGCGTGAAGTATAGAAAGGCCCTCTGGGTCTCCTTCACCACGATTTTTTCAGGATTGGTGACAAGCCTGACGGAAGTTATCCGGGCATCGCTTAAGAGCTTCTCGACCCCATCGAGCCTCTTGAAAAGCTCCTCCACCGCATCAAAACAACTCTCCTCAGGCATGGGTACATTGTAAAGCCTCTCCACAAAAGGCCCTATGACTTTGGCGATCTTCCTTTCCAAGTTGAAGAACTTTTTCATATACCACTCGAAAATGGTGGGCAAACTCACAAACCTTATGGCCTCCCCGGTGGGGGCACAATCGAGAATCACCACCTCAAAGCTACCCTTCCTGGCATAAGTGTTCAGATAAAGAAGACCACTCACCTCCTCCATGCCCGGCAAAACCGCAAGCTCCTCGGCCAATATCTCCTTCACTCCTGAAGCCCTAAACAGGGCCGTTATATACCCGTGAACCTCTTTCCAGTGGCGTCTTATCTCTTCCTGGATGTTGATCTCTTGAATCCAGAGATTAGGAAAGACCTCAACCGGCTCACCCTTCACGTCAAATAGGCTCTCTCCCACCTCAAAGACGTCCGAAAGGTTATGGGCCGTGTCCAAGGAAACCACAATGGTCTTATATCCGCGCTCGGCTGCCAGAAGGCCGGTAGAGGCGGCGATACTGGTTTTGCCAACCCCCCCTTTCCCAGCAAAAAGCAAAACCCTCATTAATCCTCCTCCTTGACCAGGGCCACATCCAAAGCCTCCTCTGCCCTTTGGATAAAGTAAAACTTTAAGCCCTGTTTCACGTGATCGGGGAGTTCTTCCACGTCCTTCTCATTGCGTTTGGGAAGGATGATGGTCTTTATGCCCGCCCTTTTACCCGCCAATACCTTCTCCTTTATGCCTCCGACAGGAAGAACCTGTCCCCTCAAGGTTATCTCTCCGGTCATTGCCACATCGCTTTTTACGGGTCTGTTGGTCAAAAGGGAAACCAAAGCTACGAAAATGGCGATCCCGGCCGAGGGCCCATCCTTAGGGATAGCTCCCGCTGGAACGTGAATGTGGATATCGCTTTTGGCGAAAAAGTCCTCGTTTATACCGAAGTCCCTGGCCTTGGAACGAACGTAGCTCAACGCTGCCTGAGCGGATTCCTTCATCACCTCTCCCAAGTGTCCGGTGAGGATCAGGCCTTTTCTGCCTTTCATCCTGGTGGCCTCGATAAAGATGATGTCCCCCCCGGTAGGGGTCCAGGCCAAGCCGGTGGCGATACCCGGGGTGGTGATCCTTTCAGCCACTTCGGGATAGAATTTCTCCGGTCCCAGGAACTTATAGACGTTATCCTTTCTCACGATCACCTTCTCCCTTTTGCCTTCGGCTACTTCCTTAGCCACCTGACGGCATATGGCCGCTATCTCCCTCTCCAAATTCCTCACGCCTGCTTCACGGGTATAGGAGTTAATGATGGTGATGATAGCATCGTCCTCAAACTCCAGATCCTCCTCCGTTAACCCGTGTTCTTGTAGTTGACGAGGGATGAGGTGATTTTTGGCTATCATCAACTTCTCATCATCGGTATAACCGGGTAACTCCAGAACCTCCATTCGATCTCTGAGCGCAGGAGGCACCGTATCAAGCACATTGGCAGTGGCTATGAAAAGTACCTTAGAGAGGTCAAAAGGAACATCGATGTAGTGATCGCTGAAGGCATGGTTTTGTTCGGGGTCCAAGACCTCCAAAAGCGCCGCCGCCGGATCTCCCCGGAAGTCTATGCCGATCTTGTCCACCTCATCGAGCATAAACACGGGGTTATTAACCCCTGCCCTTTTTATGCCTTGGATGATCTTCCCGGGCAAAGCCCCCACATAAGTCCGACGATGCCCTCTTATCTCCGCCTCATCCCGGATCCCGCCCAGGGAAATCCTCACAAATTTCCTTCCCATGGCCCTGGCGATGGATTTACCCAATGAGGTCTTCCCCACCCCAGGAGGTCCCACGAAGCAGAGTATGGGGCCTTTCATATCGTTTTTGAGCTTTCTAACCGCTAAGTACTCCAGGATCCTCCTTTTCACCTTCTCCAGATCATAATGATCCTCATCCAGGACCTGTCTGGCATGAGCTATATCCAGGTTATCCTCGGTGGATTTGGACCAAGGAAGTTCTATGAGCCAATCCAGATAAGTCCTCGATACCGTATATTCGGCTGAGGCCGGAGGCATCCTGGAGAGCCGTTCCAATTCCTTCTCCGCAGCTTTACGGGCCTCCTCGGGCATCTGAGCCGCTTCTATCCTCTCCTTAAGCTGTTTTATCTCTTGAGCATGATCATCAAGCTCTCCGAGCTCCCGTTTTATGGCCTTGAGTTGCTCCCTCAAGTAATATTCCCTCTGGGCCCTGTCTATGTCCTCCTTGACTTGAGATTGGATCTTATTCCCGAGCTCCAAGATCTGAACCTCTCGGGCCAAGAGGAAGTGAACCTTCCTTAACCTCTCCTTAAGGTCGACCGTCTCCAGGACCTCTTGTTTTTCTTGGACCTTCACATTCAAATTGGCCGCTATCAGATCGGCCACCACGCTAGGGTCGCGAATGCTCATAACCGCGTTCTTAAGCTCATTGGTCAAATAGGAGGCAAGTTCCACCGCCTTCTGGAAAAGCGACCTTAAGGTCCTGAGCAGGGCCTCCACCTCCAAGTCAGAACCGCTCACATAAGGAGGAACTTCCAGGACTTCCACTTCCGCCACAAAGTAAGGGTCCGATTGAAGGAACCTTTTAGCCCTAATCCTCTCAAGCCCTTGCACTATGACCCTTTGGGTCCCATCCAATTCCTTCACCACCCTCAAAAGGTGGGCCGCTACCCCTACCTGATAAAGCTCTTGGGGACTGGGATCCTCGTCCTCGGGGTTATGTTGGGTTAAAACCCCGATGATCCTCTCCCCCTCCATGGCGTCATCAATGAGTTTAATTGACTTTTTACGCCCTACCATAATGGGTAGGACCAATTCGGGAAATAGCACCGCTCCCCTTAAAGGAAGTATAGGCAGGAACTTGGGAATATTTTTCTTCTCCCGCTTCTCCCGTGGTATGAACAGCATCTCCTTCTACCTCGTCCTTTAATTTTCTCAGGTCTTAAAATAAGCTTCATCCTAATGGGTGTCAACTTTTGGGAATTTTAAAAGGGAGAAGCAAAATATTCCCTTACCTTACCGAGGACTATCTTGGGTATGTCCTCCTTATCCTTCACCAAGAAAAGTGAAACGTTATTTTTCTTTTTCAATCCTTCGCGGAACCTTGCGGCGTAGATATTCTCTCCTATATGAACGGCCGTAACCCGGTTTTCGATGGAGTTGAAGAAATCTATAAGTTTTTCCAGATTGGTGATCTGCATATCGGTGATGATAAAAATGTCGGGTTTCTCCGCCTGCTTGAGGAGATAGTTAATATCATTAAGATCAATGGCCGTGCCTCCGCCAAAGTATCGGCATATGGCCCAATAAACAGGCTCTTTTTCCTTGCAAAAATCAAGGATTAACTTATTGCCCCGGAAGGCGTCCGAGAAGTTATAAACCGCCACCTTCTTGCCGTTTTTAAGGTAAGCGTTACAGGCACAAGCTGCCCCCAGAACCGCATAAGAAAGCCTCTCGCGGGGATTGGTCATGCTTCCTGAGGAATCTATGATTATGAGACAATCCGGAATCTTCTCCATCTCGCCGAAGACCTCCCCTTCACGCCTCACCCAAGTCTGGGTTAAGCCGGGCATTATCTTACCGAAACTTGTCCACGGGTCTATGTCCTGAACGGGTTTTCCAATCTCCCAGGGAGAATGGGAATAAGGGTGAAGAGCCCCGCTTTTCTCCATGGGGAGTTTCTTAACGGGAAGCGTATAATTCTCGGCGAGTTTCATGTAATAAAGAAGATCCGCATCTATGGGATTACCCGCCCCTCGACCCATACCCCCTACTGTATAACCCATTGCCGCAAGCTCATCCTTTAAATCCTCCACCGTTTCTCGAAACTCCGTTATGTCATCCACGGAACTGGCGAACTCCCTTAGACCCTTGTCGATCTCCTCCAAGGTATAGTTTTCCAGGGAATGTTCACCCAAGGGGTTTTGAACTTTCTTATGGCTCTTCTGCTCACTCTCCATCTCCTTCTGAAGGAACTCCTCTATGGTCTTGGCAAACTTTTTGACGCTTTCTTTCCACAACCGCTTTTCCAGATAAGGGATTCGGGAAAGCCGTTTTATGTTCTCCTCTTCCCCTTGGACCCCTAAGTCTATCCCCCATATCACTTGATAAAGCAGCGCCAAAACCCTCTGGACCCCTTCTTTCGGCAGATGTCGATAAAGCTCGGGGATCTTAGTCTCTCGCTCTTTCACGCAATAGGTGTTAGCCACCACGTCCATGAAGTAGGAAGCCGCCTTTTGAGCGAGCCTCTTGTCCCTCAAGACCTTTTTGGCCTCAGAATAAAGCATCAGATGGGTGTTAAAGTCCCAGGGGCAATACATATAATGGGATATCCCATGGTCAAGAAGGGCCTGCAACGCATCCTCGGGGCTCATCTTCTCACTCAACAGCTGAAGGAAATTCACGTTGATGGTCATCTGCTTGCTTTTGATCTCTAAGGCCACCTCTTCGTCGGATTCCACAAGCTGAGGCGGAGGTATCTGCGGGAAAAGGTGATTGCGTCTTACCTTAGGCCAGACTTTTTTTAAGCATTCCTCGAACATGGCCCTTTAAATTTAAAAGTAAAATGGCCGATAGTCATCGCTTGGAAAGACCAATTGTCCCTTCTCGTAAATCTTCCCTCCCACCACCTTTCCAAGCCCCTTGATTCGGCCACCCACTAAGATCTCTCCACCGGTCATCCCATGGCCAGTATTAAAGCCCACGTTCTGTTTGACTATAATCCTACCCTTCTTCATGCCTGCGCCCGTGTAATTTTTGGCGCTCCCCTCGATTATGAGCTCACCCCCTTCCAGGCTTATTCCCGTAAAGTCACCCACGTTCCCCTCAATGATGAGCCTCTTCCCCTCGGGGAGTCGGTAACCCAGAAGGTTTATCTTTATGCCCACATCTTGAAGCCTTAATACTATCTCCTCTTCCTGAGCGTTGTTACAAAGAGCCGAGATATAAACCCCCGCTGGTCCGGTGATCAGATAGGGAACCTGATCAGTCTTATCCAACACATAACAGAACTCCTCGATATCCTCGGCTGCATAGTTAATGCCCTTTATAGCCTCTTCCGCTATGCTATAGGCCTTAATAACCGTACTATATTGCATAAGCCAAACCAGGTCCTTCGCCTCATTTTTCAAAAGGTTCTCGTATCCCTTGAGGATTTGATTTAGGGTCTCCTCCTTGGCCTTGAGGATCCTATCCAAGGGGAGCTCTTTCCCTTTGGACCTTGTAGTGTGACTCCGGAACTCTTCAAAAGGGTTCTTCATCTTAGACTCGCTATCTCCTTTTTTATCTCCTCATAAATCGGATGATCCCCCTCAAGGGGCTCAACCGCCTCGCCTTCAAAAGCCCTGGAAGCGATAGCCAAAGCATCAAGAAGGTAATCCCTCTGTTCGGTGTATCGATGGAAGATCTCCTCGGTGGCCTCTTTGGCCAGATAGATCTGAAGCGGATCGTTCCGCCCCTCCCCTTCCTTCTTGGAGATATAGGAATCCCGCCATTGAATCCTATGGGCTAAGGCGAAGGGAAGGACCGTCCTTACATGCTCAAGATCCACCTCATCGTCCTCAAGAAACCAGGCCAAGGCTTGTGAATACCCTATGACCGAGATGGGAAGCCTGTTTGAGGCGCAATTTTTGACATGATAACAAAGGTAACCCGTATAATGGCACCCTTCAGTACAGGCTTCAACGCTTCTTTTTTGACCGTAACGATGGCAGAAGGAAAGCTCCGCCAGAACCATCCTCATGAAGGCATTGGCATCGAGGTCAATGGGCATTTGGGCCATCTCTTTCCTTATGAAGAAACGCTCCTCCTTGCTTAAGGTCTCGATCCCCACCTTTTCCTTCAGGTAATCCCTAAAGCCTTCCGAAAGTTCCTCAAGACGTTGGAGCTTTTCCCTATAGGGGATTTGGGACCGCAAAAGCTTGTGAAACTTCTCCTCAAACTCCTGATGCCTTAAGGGATTATCAAATCGGGACTTCCTCCCTATGTAAAAGGCCAAATTGGGCCCGGGATGCCTCGATTCGACCATCACGTCAAACCTATCCACCAAGGGCGCTATGATGGTGTTGGTGCCCCGGTCCTGATAGTTGGCAGTGGCAAAAAGGGCATACTCGTCATTTATGATCATCTCGTTCAGATACTCCCAATTGCCCCGATCCACCCCATCCAGGATCATGGACTGTTTGGTCTCGGGAAGCCGGTTTATCTCGTCAACGATCTTGACCGGAAGCTGGACAAAATTACTCCAAACCACCACCTCCCTTCCCTGATTCAACGCCCCCAGATCGGGCCTTCCCACGATCTTCTCCTCCGTCTGTTCCGGATGCCCCGAGACCTCACTTCCCCATATGACGCCAAGGGGTATCCCATAAATGAGACAACTTATATATTCGGCCGAAGTGGTCTTCCCCAAACCCGGTTCCCCTATTATCAGCTCCTTTCCCCCATAAAGGGCTGTTAGGATACCGAAAAGAAGGGCCGAGTTATACCTTTCCCCCTTGACCTCGAGATCAGGCCTATTAAGGTAAAAGTTCTCGCTTATAAAACGATAGATCCTTCTTACCCTATCCTGATAACCATCCCTTAAAGTCATCACTCACCTCTTTCAAGAGCCTAAAGTAAGGTTAGCACCTAAAAGGGAAGGAAGCAACCCTTAACGTAGGGTCTCCCAAGAACATTCTTGAAAAACCCCACAACATCCGACACCCGTACAGTTTCCCGTAGGAACATGAGGGGCACACTCTTTACTCCCGTTTTGAGAAATCCTAAAACAGTAATCTCCTGTTTGTTTTCCATAGGGAACCGCCGTAGCTGTGTAATTTCCATCGGTTAACTTAAGGTAAATCTTATACTCCTTGGCCATATCCTCAGAACACCCCGGAAGGTTTGACCAATTATCGGTATAAACCCCGTGCTCTGCCTTATACATCTCTTGAGCTGCATGAATCGTCATTAAGGCGTTAAAAGCCTCACTCCTTCTTGCCCTCTTCACATACTTGGTGTAGGAAGGAATGGCAATCGCCGCCAAAATCCCAATGATGGCAACAACGATCATCACTTCAAGTAAAGTCAAACCCTTCTTCATCACCAATTTTAAAAGGCCTGGAACCTTTTGGGTCCCAGGCCCCTTTTAAAAGTTTTAAACACAGATCATTCTCTTAAGAGAGGCTACATGTAGAATTAATTCGTTTATCACGGAGACTTCTGGGTACATATTTATCATCAAAAGTCCAGTCCCAACATTTGTCATATGTTTCATTATTAGCCCGATAAATTACATAAAGCGAAAGCGTCCCCCCATCCACTGCACTTGTAATATTACCAAGCTGTGCATTTATCCAAACGTAAGTATTATTGCCAGCTGTATCAGTGCCTCCCCATGTCATGCTTGTCACATATCTACTTGTCTTTGCCCCTCCAATCTCATCTAAACTAGTTGGCATCTTTCCCTGGGAAGTATGATATTCAGCTATGGCATTTGCCACTCCAGAAAGTAAACTTATTGCCTCACTAACTTTTGCCCTGGCCGTATAGTCCATATAGGTGGGAATAGCTATGGCTGCCAAAATGCCCAAAATGGCAACAACGATCATCAACTCAATTAGCGTAAAACCCTTTTTAGCCCTAAGCCTTTTCTTTAAAACGCTTAAAACTCTCATCCTTCCTCCTCCTTTAAGGTTTTAAAATCCTCGAAATTTTAACTACTTTCAAAATTTTGGTGAATCCCTTGTTCTCATCTGTTTCATTTAATGCCATAAAAAAGGTGTTTGTCAAGCTATCTTTTTCTCCTTCTTCCCTTTTTCCAGGTTAGGCTTAAAAAAAGCACCAAAAGCAAAAGGACTAAAAGGAAGTAGGCATTTCCCAGATCCACTCCCCTTTCCCTTTCCTTTTTGCGGTATTCCCAAGGGGGAATGGGGTTTTCGTCTTCCCAAAGGCCTATTCTGTTTTGTCTTGCCGTCTTTTCGAGGGCAAAGTAGGAGGGGATTTTGCAGTACTTTTTATAAACCCAGGCCATTCCGTTTTTCACAAGTTCTTCATTTATCGAGATCTCCCCATCCAAGAAAACCTCTCCCAAAACCCGCCCGTATTGATCGATTCCCCTTTCCTTCACCTTGACCTTTTTTCCCAAGAGGATTCGGGAGAGAAATTCCTTAGCGGTCCTACCATAGGGCTGTAAAAGCTCGGGAGCATCTATACAATAAAGCCTCACTTTTATCTGTTGTCCCTCACTTAAAACCAATATGGTATCCCCATCAAAGACCTCGATGACCTCTCCCTCAAGGGAGAAACCCCAAGAAGGGAAAAGGAAAAGAAGGAAAAACATCAAGATTAAAAAACCCCTCATCCTCTTTCACTTACTTCGAAAACCCGAAGATAGGGAAAGTTGGAATAGATGAGTTTGAACTTGCCGAGCTCATTTTCTTCGAAAAAAAGCCTCTGAAACATGGTGCTTTCGACCTTAGGATGAGCCGCCCATCCCAAAAGACGATCTCCCTTTTTCACCAAAAGGAGGAAGAACCCCTCCCCCTCTTTAAGGTTTTCCTTTTTCTGAGGAAGGTCCTTCGAATCAAGTTCCACCATTTTAGCCTTACCTATTTTTACAAGGGTCCCATCCCTTAATTGTAAAACCCCTTTTTCTTGATCAAAAATCCCATTTTGACACCTTATCCTTCCCTCATCCATTTGACATAAACCAAGGGCAAAATAAAACAGATGCTCCCCCTTTTCCTTTTCCGGATCCCACGTGCCGAAAAATGAAATCCAGAAAAACTTACTTATGTCATCACCACTTAAAAGAAGATAAACCTTCCTCTTCAACTCCTTATTGTGAAGCCCATTCTCTATCTGGCTTATTATGAAAGAAGGACTCTCCCCCTTCTCAAGTAGCTCCCTTATCCCCTCTTCTCCAACAGAGGTGGTGCCGTTTATGATGTTATAGGCCTTTTCGGGATCAGCCAAGGTCAATGACCTTGCCACAAGAATGCTCTTTGGCCCTCCCCAGCTTCCCCCGTCGTGATAAACGGGCCTTTTAGCGACAAGGGAGATCACATACCCATAATCCCACCAGGACCATATGAAACTATTTTCGGAAGTAAGCCTTTCAAGCTCCTTTATCCCTTCAAGAAGCGGCCTCCCATAAGGACAGAGGGGAAAAAATTTCAAGCTTCGGGGAGGGATAGTGGAGATGCACAAAAGGATTATTAACCCCACTTTTAAAGGCATGGGCTTTAATTTGAGGTTCTTCCTTAAAACCTCGAAGCAATATTGAAGCAGAACCCCGAGACCAAGCCCTACAAAGGGACCAAGCCAGATCATAAAGCGTCTCGCCCCGAAGAGGCTCATTAAGCCCAGCAAAAAGAGAGGGGAGATCAAGAGGGCCCTTTTGTTTTTGAAAAAAAGCCCCAAAAAGCCCAAAAGGCCAATAAAGCCTATCAGATAATGGCTTGAGACCATGGAAAGGACCACCTTCATGGGGAGCCTCTGTAACTCACTCACCGAACTTGCGAAGACCGAACGGGGGATAAAGCCCAACTGCTCGGGTAAAAGACCGGGTATGTAACCTTTTATCATCTGAAAAAGGTTAAAGACCCCGTTGAAAAGGATAAGGGGGTTCGAAAAAAGGGCTAAAATAAGGGTCCTTTTCGCCAATTCCTTAAGGGAGAACCTCTCGACTAAAAGCAACACAACCCCATAAGCGGCAAGAAGTGGCAAGAGTAAACCCGGGTGGCTGTACCACCATTCATAAAGATGAACAGAAAGGCTAAAAAGTATAAGGTTTTTTAAGGTGAAATCCTCAATGAGGATTAACATCAGATAAACGACCGAAAATAAGAAAACCAAAGCTATTGCCTCAGTATCGATCCTCAAAAGGTCGGTCCTTATGACGTACTCCAGACATAACCCTCCCCCTAAAGCCATGCCGAACCCGCATAGTTCTCCCCAAAGCCTTTTCCCTATCCCATAAAGCGGAAAGGCCAAAAGGGAGCCCAAAAAGGGGATTAACGGAAAGACCACAAAGGCCCTCTCCGGAGGGACCCCCGTCAAATGGGACAAAAGGGCCAAAAGGACCGAAATAAGAGGAGGAATTAAAGGAAACCTCACCGCCCTTTCCGAATCGGGTTTGAGTTGATTGTCCGGGGCGTTCCTCAAGGGATCCGGCGCTTCCCCCTTATAGGAACCCTCCTTGATAAGCTCGGCAAGGCGCAAAAAATAATAACCGTCAGAAGAGGAAAGAAGAGGAACGTTTTCCCCCCAAAAATAAAACTCCTTTTCCTTGAAAATGAAACTCATCTGATAAAGCCTCAGGGAGAAAAGGATCAAAAAGGCCAAAAGCGGAAGCGCCAATACTTTCAGCCGGTCCACGAAAACCACTCTATAGAAAAACTCGATATTTGTCAAAAACCTTGTCCTTTTTGGGGGAGAGAGAGGTTCATGGAAAAGGGCCATCGGACCTCTTTTCGGGCTTTGGCTCGACTTTTTAAATAGCCTCCGGAGGCTATCCCCCATCCCACGGGGTGTCCTTTGTAAAGGACTATCTGCTGACCCTTGCGATTGGGCTCGATGGGAAGAGGTTTATGTTTCAAAAAGAGGAGTAAGTCCTTGGAGTCCTTTAGATCGATCACGTTCTGAGTGGCCCACTTGCTTAAAAATTGGGCTCCTACAGTTGTCAAGGTGGGAAAATTTCCCTCCAGTCTGGCCAAGGGGAGTCCCCGGTGGGTGTACTTATAAAAGGACAACCTTTTGGCCTCAAGGGAGTAAAGGCGGAGTTCCTTACTCCTTTCGAACAAAAAACCCTCAAAAAGGTCCTCAGGAAGGCCAAAGTGATCCACCAGGGCATCCAAAAAGCTTTTGACCTTACTATCCCACCTATCAACCAGGGGCAAAGGTTCCAATTGGGGGCGTTCTTTTGGGGGCTTACTTTCTTGGGTTTTTCTGAGTTTGGCGATGAAAAAGCCCTCACCTGGCACCTCGTGTTGATAGATCCTTATGGTACGCTCTATACCCTCTACGAACTTCTCGGTCCGAAATTCTTTAAGCCCAGGCCTCACTTTAAAGGCATCCCATTTTATCCCTTCGATCTGGAGCCCATATTCCTTTACCGCCTTCGATATCAAAGCCTCATTTTCGAGGGGCACGATCGTACAGGTCGAATAAACCAGGATACCTCCCGGTTTTAAGGCTTTAATGGCACTTACCAGGAGGTTCCATTGCAAATGGGATAGCTTTTCGGATCGCTTCATCTTCCACCATTTTAAGGGTTCTAAGGAGGTCTTAAGGGTTCCAAGGGCACTACAGGGGGGGTCAAGGAGCACTTTGTCAAAGGTCTCAAAATAAAGCCTTCCCAAACGGTTTCCGTCAAGAAGAGTCACCACCGTATTTATAACCCCCAGTTTCATCAAGTTATAGGAAAGGGATTTGGATCGCTTAACCGAAGGCTCATTGGCCAAAATAAGCCCCTTATTCCCCATAAGGGAAGCCATCTGGGTCGTCTTTGACCCAGGAGCTGAAGCCACATCAAGGACCAGTTCCCCCTCTTTGGGCTCAAGCACCAAGGGAGGGACCATAGAACTCGGATCTTGAAGGTAGATATTGCCAAGATAATGGGAAAAGCTACACCCCAAAGGAAAGGGTTCCTCCAAAACCCAATAGGCATGGGGAAGGCCCTCCAAGGGAAGGACTTTAAAACCCTCTTCCTCTAAAAGCTTTAGGGCCTTTTCGTCATCCACCCTTAAGGTGTTGATCCGGAAGAAGGAAGGCGATCCGAGGCCGATGGTGGAGAGAAAGGCCTCTTTTTCTTCGGCCAAAAGATCTTCCAAGAAAAATAGAAACTCTTCTGAAAACCGGGGCATCAGAAAAGCTTCATTTGACTTTTTGAGACTTTTTGGTCCGTTGAGGTCTCATCTCGAGAATCCGGAAAGATTTTTATTTTACCATAAACCCCATCGAACCCCGGGATGATATTAAGTTCACCCTTACGGACCCGGAGGATACCCTCATATACTTTGGGAGGCGCAATCCTTCGAAGCTCTTCAGGGGGAAGCTCAAGAAGGACCTTAAACTCCGATTCCCCCTGTTCGATTAACCGGAAATACTCCCGGTCAACGGCCTTAGAACCCTTACCAACGCCTAAGGCTTCGGCGATTATCTCCTCAAGGGGTACTATATGTATGGCTGGGATGGCCCCCGGGGGGATAAAGCCTTCGGGCCGGTCGGCCAATTCCTCCACTCGGTGCATCACCCCCACGGTCAAAGGTCTACCGCATTTCGGGCATAAATAATTGTGAGCCTTCGTCTCCTTAGGGGAGAATAAAACCCCACAAGCCCTATGGCCATCGTAATGGTATTTCCCCTCCTCCGGGAAAAACTCCACGGTGAAGGCCAGCCCTTTCGGGTCCTTTTCCTTTATGACCCGGACTATCTCGTAATAAGAAAGCTCGCAACAAAAGGCAGTAGCTTCTCGCCCTATATGCCTTGGCGAATGAGCATCGGAGTTGGAGATTATGGCGACCCTATCGAGACTGGAAAGGCGCCAGTTCATCTGAGGGTTTGAGGAAAGCCCTGTCTCAATGGCGTAAACGTATTTGGCCTCCTCCTGGAAACACTCCTCCAAGGAATCGAACCCTGAATTGGCCCCAAAAACCGAGAACCAAGGGGTCCAGGCGTGGGCGGGTATAACCAGGCAATCCTCCGAACAGTCAAGGACCATCTTCACCAAATCCTTGACCGGAAAGGTAAAAGTGGGCCTCCCATCCTGAGAGAGGTCCCCGTAACGGGAGAGGAGTTTGTTTATCCTTTCGGCCGTCTCCACATTGGGAACGAAGATTATGGTATGAACCCGACGGTTCTTTTTGGAGCCTTGATCGAAGATATTGGAGACCTCTCCCGTTATCACGAACCCAACCGAGCGTTCCCCCTTTTTGAGCCGGTAAATCCCCGGTTCGCTCTCTTCCAGCTTCTCCTTAATCTCCGCAAAATAAGAGGGATGAGTGAAATCCCCCGTCCCAAGGATGCTCAACCCCTTTATCTTCCCCCACCGAGCAAGGCCCTCCAGGTTCATCTCAGGGCTTGTGGCTCGACTAAAGGAGCTATGGACGTGGAAATCGCAGAGAAAATACCTCATCTCCACCTGTCCTTCCACCACTTTAAAAGCCTTTGGTAAATCTCCCTTTCATAGCCCCTTTGGGAAGGTCGATAATACCCACCCTTTAGGCCTTCGGGCAAATAGGTCTGCTCCACGAAGCCTTCTTCGTAATTGTGGGGATAGAGGTAGTCCTTGCCATAACCCAAATCCTTGAGCAATTTAGTGGGAGCGTTTCTCAAATGAAGGGGCACAGGAAGGCTCCCTTTTTCCCTCACCTCTTCCCGAGCCTTCTCCAAAGCCACCATGGCCGAATTGGACTTGGGAGCAGTGGCCAGGTAAAGGGTCGCTTGAGCCAAGGCCAGTTCTCCTTCGGGTTGGCCCAAAACCTGAAAGGCCTGAAAGGCACTTACGGCCACAACAAGGGCCATCGGATCACTTAGTCCTATATCCTCAGCGGCACATACGATCATCCTCCGGGCTATGTAAAGGGGGTCTTCGCCCGATTCGAGCATTCTGGTGAGCCAGTAAATGGCCGCATCCGGGTCGCTACCCCTTATGGATTTCTGATAGGCGCTTATCAGATTGTAATGTTCTTCACCCTCCCGGTCGTAAGAAAGGGGCTTTTGAGTTGAGCGAAGGATAAGTTCCTTGCTTATAAATCTTTTTCCGTTTTTCTCCTCGGCCAAAATGAAACCCATCTCCAGCGTGTTTAAAGCCCAACGGGCATCCCCTTGAGAGAGGAAAGCGATGAGCTCCAAAACCCCTTCTTCCAGTTCAATCTCAAAAGCCCCAAGCCCCCTTTCACGGTCAGAAAGGGCCCGTTTTAAAATTAAAAGGACCTCCTCATCCCTCAAAGCTCGAAGGGTGAAAACCCTTAAACGGGAAAGAAGAGAAGGGATGATCCCAAAGGAGGGGTTATTAATGGTAGAACCAATGAGGATGATTATGCCCTTCTCAACCCAAGGAAGGAGGGCATCCTGCTGGGCCCGATTGAAGCGATGGATCTCGTCAAGGAAAAGTATAGTCCTCTGCCCCGCTCTTAGTCTCTTTTGGGCTTCCGCTATGGCGGATCTCACTTCTTTTAAACCCCAAAGGACGGCACTTCCATAAACGAAATGAGCCCCTATCGCTTTGGCAAAAAGCTCCCCTAAGGTGGTCTTTCCGCATCCAGGAGGTCCCCAGAGTAAAAACGAAATAACCCTTTTGGATTCGATCATCCTCCTTAAGGGCCCCTTTTCCCCCAGAAGATGCTCCTGCCCCACAAATTCCTCAAAGTTCAAAGGGCGCATCCTCCAGGAAAGGGGCTCACTTAGGACCTGAGATACCAAGAATCAAGCCTCCTTAAGGCCTTTAGCTTCTCCATATCGCCTATTTTGGCCCGGGAAAGGCACTCCTTTAGGACCTCGATGGTCATATCGTAAAGGACCCGATTAACCGGATAGGGCTTCCCATCCTTACCCCCATGGGCGAAGCTGAAACGAGCAGGATCCTTAAAACACGGCGGTTCACCGTAAAGAAGTTCCGAGAGAAGGCTCAAGGCCCTTAAAGCCTTTGGACCAAGTCCTTCGACCAGAAGCACCTCTTCAAAGCCTTGAGGTTGAATCTCATAGGTCTTCAAAAGGATCTTCCTCATTCTTTCTTCAGAAAGGTCCTCCAGGGAAACGTAATGCCTCTCAGGAAGAACGAGGGTTTTAAGGGACCTTACCTCCCTCATAACCGAGGAGGGAGGCGATTTACAGATCTCGTTTATCGCCCTTCTTGTCCCTTCGCTCTCTTTAGCCACCAAGTTAAGGGCGTTGGTCCTTTCGTCACAACATATGGCCTTATGAGGATCGGAACAAAAATCCTCCAACCCATCAGAAGACCAATGGTACCTCCGAGCATAGTGATTATCGGGATTCATCCCCTGCTGAACAACACACCAGTGGCCTTTCACGGTGAAGAAGAAGGTGTGATGATAAAGGTTATACCCGTCCTGAAGGGCCGCATTGTCAATCTTGGCCACAAGACGGCTGATCCGGATAAAATCCTTCACTTCTATGCCAAACTTTTCCCCGTAACGGGTGATCTCCTCAGGGGTAGTAAGGGCCCTTTTACCCTTTCCGCCTGCTACGAAGATCCCCAAATCTTTCTCACGGCCTTTTAAGGCCTCTTTAAGGGCCCCACATACGGTGGTGGTCAATCCGCTTGAATGCCAATCAAACCCTAAAAGACAACCCAAGGCTTGAAACCAAAAAGGATCCGAAAGCCTTCGCAAAACCTCCTCGGGGCCGAACTCCAAAACCAAAACCTCAAGTATCCCTCTGCCCAGATGGACCATCCTCTCGAAAAGCCACCTGGGAGCCTCACCCCAATGAAGAGGTAAAAGGGCCTCGCCCCTTTTCATTTACAACTCCTTTTTGTTTGAAGATAACACTTAAAGGGCAAAGGGTAAAGCATAAAAAGGAAGGTCTTCAAATTGACTTAATGTAACGTAATTTATAAGTTTAAACTTCGGATGGTCCGAAAGCTTAAGGAACTCCAAAAGAGGCTCGGCTACAATTTTAAGAAAAGGGACCTTTTAATCCAAGCCCTCACCCATCCCAGTTTTGGCTTTCCCCATAATGAGAGGCTTGAGTTTTTGGGGGACTCGATTTTGGGAGCCTGTATAAGCCATCTGCTCTTCGAGGCCTTTCCCCAGGCCAAAGAGGGGGAACTCTCCAAAAGAAGGGCCCATTTGGTGAAAGAAAAGACCCTGTGCGAAATCTCCCATAGACTGGGACTTTTTGAGTTCTTGAGATTGGGCAAGGGCGAGGAACTTGACGGAGGAAGGAGAAAACCATCGGTCTTAGCCAGTGCCTTTGAGGCCTTGATCGGGGCCGTCTACTTGGATGGCGGTTTAGAAGAAGCTCTGAGGATCACCAGAAGCCTTTTTGAGGATTATTTAAAAGAACCTTTCCTTGAAGATGGCGATTATAAAACCCAGCTCCAGGAATTAAGCCAAGCTCTCTTCAAGGAGATGCCCGTTTATCGCATACTATCCGAGAAGGGGCCTGATCACCAAAAGATATTTGAGGCGGTAGTTCTTATAAAGGGGCATATTTGGGGGAAAGGAGAGGGAAGGACGAAAAAAGAAGCGGAGCAAAGAGCGGCCAAGGAGGCCTTAATAAAGCTAAATGAGAAGGGTAATCCCCATCTTCATACCTAATCTGGGTTGTAGGGTCCGCTGTATTTATTGTGACCAAGGAAAAATTGTCGGAAAAAGGCCCCAACTCCCCTCCCCCGAAAGGATCAGGGAGGAAATAGAACTGTGGCTCAAAGAGAGGCTCAGAGAAAAGGAGGAGGTGCAAGTAGCCTTTTTCGGCGGAAGCTTTACCGGATTGGGAATAGAATGGCAGGAAAGGCTCCTTTCTTCGGTTCGTCCCTTCGTCGAGAAAGGCCTCGTTCACTCCTTGAGGCTCTCCACAAGGCCCGATCTAATCGATGAAAGGATCCTTGAGCTTTTAAAACGGGAAAAGGTAAAGACCATCGAACTGGGGGTCCAATCGATGGATCCCGAGGTCTTGAGGTTGAGCAAAAGGCCCTATGGGGTTGAAACGGTCCAAAAGGCCTCCAAGCTCATCAAGCATTGGGGGTTCGAACTGGGGATACAGATCATGGTGGGACTTCCGGGGGAGACGCTCGATTCCTTCAAGGAAACCGTAAAAAAGGTCATCCAATTGGGCCCTTCTTTGGTGAGGATTTATCCGACCTTGGTGTTAAAAGGCACTGAACTTGAGAGATGGTACCACCAGGGACTTTATAAGCCCTTGGAGCTTTGGGAGGCCGTGGAGCACTCTAAGGAGGCCCTTTGCGAGTTTGAAAAGGCCCACATCCAAGTGGTTAGGATCGGCTTACAAAGAGAAGAGGAACTGGAGAGGAACCTTGTGGCTGGACCTTATCATCCAGCTTTTGGCGAATTGGTAAGAGCTGCCCTCTTTTTAGACAAATTAAGGCTTCACCTCCAACATAACCCCAAAAGGGCCTTAGTGAGGATAAACCCCAAGGATGAGTCACTACTTTACGGGCATAAAGGCGAGCTTTTGAAAAGATTAAAAGCCTCATTGGAAGGAACCGAGTTGATCTTCCAAAAGGACGAAACCGTAAAAAGGGGAGATTTAAAGGTTGAAAGCCTTTCTTAGGATCTTTTTCCTTTTGGCTTTTCTCTTCTATTTTTCCTGTGCTCCAAAAATCATCTATCCACCTCCTCAGGTCCAAAAGGTCCAGTATGGCTTAGCCTCTTGGTACGGTGAAGCCTTCCACGGGAAAGTCACCTCAAGTGGTGAGATATTCGACATGAACGAATTAACTGCCGCTCACAATTTCCTTCCGCTTGGGACTTTGGTGATGGTCACCCATTTGGGAAACGGCCGGTCGGTTCTGGTGAAGATAAAGGATCGGGGCCCTTTGGTGGAGGGAAGAATTATCGATTTGTCTTATGCAGCGGCTAAGGCACTTGGGATGGTGGAGGAGGGAGTGGCTTGGGTAAAGGTGGAGGTGGTGAGTTTCCCCGAAGGACCTTTGGTGTTTGGTTATACCCTTCAAGTGGGGGCCTTCTCGGAAGAGAGAATGGCCAAGCTCCTTTGCGATAGGTTGAAGGCCCAAGGGTTTGCCGCCTATATGGTGCCTTTTAAGACGGAAAGCGGTACTTATTGGCGGGTTAGGATAGGAAATTTTCTGAAGGAGAAAGAAGCCCGAGCATTTGCCGAAAAATTGAGGCTTTTGGGTTATGACGTGATCATCATGGCTCATTGATTTTTCTATTGAAAAATAAGGGGTATGGATGTTAAGGTATCCTTAAAAGAGGGGGAAGGAGGTATTTGATGAAAAAGTTAGCCTTAATCCTATTTTTGCCCCTTTTATGCTTCTACGGATGCGTTTACCTTGTAGCCGCAGGAGCGGGAGCTGCAGCCGGAGTGGTGACCTATAAGTACATAAGCGGAGAACTCCAGGTTCAATATCCCTATCCCTTGGAGAGAGTCTGGCACGCCACCGAAGAGGCCATAAAAGAGATGGGGATATCCGTGACTGAAAGGGCTCGAGACACCTTTTCGGGCTCACTGAAAGGGAAAACCTCAACGGGAACCTCGGTAAGCATCAAGGCCAAACAGTTGGAAGAAAAGGTTACCCTGGTCAAGATACGGGTGGGGATTTTCGGCGATGAGGCAGCTTCCATGAGGATCAAGGACGCCATAGATAAGAGGTTGGGAATATGAGAAAAGTCGCCATTTTCATGGGGTCAAAATCGGATCTCTCGCATTGTGAAAGGATTAAAAAAATGCTGGAGTATTTCGGCCTTGAAACCATAATGAAGGTGGCCTCGGCTCATAAGACTCCGGAGAGGGTCTTAAAACTGGTAAGGGAACTTGAGAAAGAAGTTGAGCTTTTTATAACTGTAGCAGGAAGGAGCAATGCCTTGAGTGGATTGGTAGATGCCCAGACCTTTAAGCCCGTTATCGCCTCTCCGGTCCTGAGTGAGAGGTTCGGTGGGGCCGATATTTTTTCAAGCCTGCGAATGCCCTCAGGGGTAGCGCCCCTGGTGATCCTTGAACCTGAAGAAGCCGCTTTAGCGGCGGCAAAAATCATAGGCCTTTATGATCCCCAGGTTAGGGAGAAGGTCAAGGCCTATCAAGAGGAAAAAAGAAAGGAGGTGGAAGAGGCTCAAGTTTAAGCTCGGAACAATAAGCTTTAGGAGGCATAAAGTTGGATATAAAAAATTACCTTTTGGTGGTGGGAAAAGGAGGAGTAGGTAAAACCACGCTGAGCATTCTTTTGGCGCTGAGGTGGTTAGAAAAAGGGAAGAAGGTAGGAATTTTAGACGCAAACCTCTCATCCCCCGATATCCCCCTTTATCTTGGGATCCCTCCTTTGGGCGTTGAGACCTTTAAGGAAGACCTGGAACCTTTGGAAATACAAGGCTTAAAGGTCTTGTCGCTCGGCCTTTTCTTGGAACAACGCTGGACTCCGGTAAGTTGGAGAGGTCCCATAAGGCACCGGGTCTTGGAGTATTTTTTGAATAAAGTCCAATGGGGGGAATTGGACGTTTTATTGATCGATATGCCTCCTGGAATAGGTGAGGAGCATCTCACTTTGGGTGAACTTCTCAAAGGAAAGGCTCAAGTCCTATTTGTGAGCGATTCTTCCCGGGGGGCCGTTTTTGAGGTAAAGAGGGTCAACGCCTTTTTCCGACAACTGGGCATTAAGCCCCTCGGAGTGGCCCTTAACAAAGAATCATGGCACAGACCGAAGGGGTTAAAGCTTAAACTGCTCGGGGCGATCCCTTTTGAGTCCGAGTTGCTTTTGAGTTCGAAAGAAGAGGGAGGGCTTTTATATTTTGAAGGAGGCAAAACCTTCCGCACCTCTTTAAAACGCTTGGCCAATAGAACCTTCCGTATGCTCTATCGAGAAGTGGGATACCCCTTAACCCTCAAGGCCAAAATCCTCTTAAAGGGAGGATAGGATGGAGGTTTGGGAGGCCATAAGGGGAAGGAGATCCATAAGGAAGATGAGAGGTGATCCCATCCCGGAAGAGAGGGTATTGGAGTTACTTGAAGCCGTAAAATGGGCACCTTCTTGGGCTAATACTCAGTGTTGGGAAGTGATACTGGTAGGAAAACCCGAGATAAAGGAAAGTTTGGCCCAAACCCTATTGAGTTCCCATCCTCACAATCCGGCTTATGAAACCACCAAAAAGGCCCCGTGGGTCCTGGTGTTTTTGGGGCAAAAGGGGAAAGCGGGGTATTTGCAAGGTAAACCGGCCACCGATAAGGGTGATTGGCTTATGTTCGACGTAGCTCTTGCGGTCCAAAACTTCTGCCTTGCGGCTTGGGACAAGGGGTTAGGTACGGTGATTGTGGGGGCCTTTGATGCCCAAAAGGCAAAAGAGATCCTTCGAGTACCCGAGGACAGGGAAGTGGTGGTGATCGTCCCCTTGGGCGTACCTGAGGAGATTCCCGAGCCCAGAAAGAGAAAGGAGGTCCGGGAATTCTTGTATAGGGAAGTCTTCGGGGGAAAATAGCGGAAAGGTATGAAAAAGGTATGAAATACGTTTATGGTCCAGTCATGTCTCGGAGGCTTGGGATAAGCTTAGGCATCGATCTTGTCCCTAAGAAGACGTGCAGTTTTGATTGCATCTATTGTCAGGTGGGCAGAACCACCAATAAGACCATAAAAAGGGATGAATACGTTCCTTTAGAGGAGATACTCCGAGAAGTAGAGGAGGCTTTGAAGAATCCCCCGAGGGGGCTTGATTTTTTAAGTATCTCCGGTTCGGGCGAACCCACCTTGCATTCCAGAATAGGCGAACTGCTCAAGGAATTAAGGGAAAGAAGCCCTTATCCCTTAGCGGTCATAACCAATAGCTCCCTTTTGTTTATGGACGAGGTAAAGGAGGCCCTTCTTCTGGCGGATGTGATCTTGCCTTCCCTTGATACGGCGAACCCCAGCGTCTTTGAGACCCTTAATAGGCCCCATCCCGAGTTGAAGCTCGAAGAGATCATCCGAGGTCTTAAGGACTTTCGTAAGGTCTTTAAGGGAAAGATATGGCTTGAGGTACTTCTGTGTCGAGGCATAAACGATAATCCGCCTGACATAGCATTGTTGAGAGAAGTGATTTATCAAATAGACCCAGACCTGGTTCACGTTCACACCGTCTCCCGACCTGGGGCTGAGGAATACGCTTATCCAGTTCCCGAACAGAGGCTCAAAGCCATAGCTTCTGAACTCGGACCCAAGGCCTTCCTCGTCTCCGCTTCTTCTCAGAAAAAAGGATCCTCCTCCCGTGAAGACTTGGAGGAGAGGATCCTCAGGATACTCAACACGAGACCCCTTACCTTAGAGGACCTGGTGATGAGCTTGGGTTTTGAGGAAGGGGAGATCCTTCCCTTGATAGAGAAGCTCATCCAAAAGGGGAAAATAAGGTCTCGCCTTTTTCATCATCGCCTCTACTATGAGGCCTTAACGAAGTGATAAAGCAACCTATCGCCTTCGAGCCTGATTACCTCAGGAACCATCTCCATACCGACCTTAAGTTCTTCCTCAGGGATGTCCTTGGAGATCCAACCGAAAACCTTATATTGCCCAAAATCCAAAAGCCCCAAGGTGTAAGGTAAGACCTTCTCAAACCCCACAGGGGCATAAGTCAAGCGCGTAAAGCTTAAAAGCTTGCCTTTACCCTCTACTTCAAACCACTCCATTTCACTTGACAAGCATTCACAGCAATCCGCCCGCGGAGGGAAATAGAGCTTACCGCATTTCTTACACCGAGTCCCGGCGAGTTTCCCCTTCTCCAGATAATCGATGAAATCGTTCACCTTGGTTATAGCCGTAAAACTCACCACCCCGAACTTCTCAAAACGGGTATCCTGTTCCTTTTTCTCCTTCATGACCTTACCTCCCCATTATGATTACGTTTCCATAGAGGCCAACACCCCCTATGTTATGGACCAAACCGATCTCGGGGTCTCTTACCTGCATAGGACCGGCCTCACCCCTCAATTGAAGCACGATCGTCCGCACTTGAGACCCACCGGTTGCCCCTATGGGATGCCCTTTGGAGAGAAGCCCTCCGTCTACGTTAACCGGGATCGAACCCTCCTTATAGGTCTCTTTGGCCCTTATGAGTTCCTTTCCCTCCCCTGGCTTAGCAAAACCCAAATTCTCATAGGCCATTATCTCCGCGATGGTGAAACAATCATGAACCTCCGCCACATCCACATCCTTGGGGGTTATGCCGGCCATCCGATAAGCCTTCTCCGCAGCGATCCGCGCCACCCGCAAGCCTTCGGTAAGATCCGGCCTTCCCGTCATGGTCACGGCCTCCGCAGCCGAACCGACCCCCAATATCCACACGGGTTTTTCACAAACCGCCTTAGCCACCTCTTCCGAGGCCAAGATTATACAGGACGAACCATCCGCATTAGCGCAGCAGTCACCCACCCTCAAGGGAGAGGCCACGGGTTCGGCGAATTTGCTTTCGGGGTTAAGGAAATCCTCCATTGTCACCGCTTTCCGGAAAACGGCCTTATCGTTTATCTGGCCGTAAATGGAAGACTTTATCCTCACTTGGGCTAAGTCCTCAGAGGTCAACCCCCACTTATCCATATAGGCTCGAGCATAAAGGGCATAATAGGCGGGCATCATCGTCCCAAAAGGTGACTCCCATTGGATATCGGCTCCTCTTCCCATCCTTTCTTGAACTTCCATAGAACTCAACTCAGACATCTTCTGAACGCCAAGTACACACACTATTCGATAAAGCCCGGATTTTATCATGGCATAGGCCATTATCACGCCCGTGGTGGAAGAGGAACATACGGTCTCCACGTAACAGGTCGGCTGAGGTATAAGCCCCAAGTATTCAGCTATAACCCCTGCGGGTGAACGTTGACGATCATATTCCGGCGCCGAACAGATGAGGGAAGCCTCTATCTCCTTCGGACTTATCTTGGCATCCTCTATCGCCTCCCGAAAAGCCTCAAAGGCAAGTTCCCTCAAAGAGCCCGGATAAGCCCTCACAAAAGCGCTTTGCCCTACCCCTATAATAGCGACCCTTCCTCCCATATCTTCCTCCTTTGGAAAAAGGCTTTTGGACTTTTTATAATAAAACCCGCTCGGAGGTCAACCCAATTCAAAGAGCCCTCCCATACAGAAAGCTCATCTCCTTAAGCACCTCCATAAGGTCAGACCTCAAGTCCGAAGTCTTAAGGCGCCAACGCCAATTGCCCTTTGAACTGGACGGGATGTTAAGTCTTGCCGACGAAGGAAGCCCTAATACGTCTTGCATGGGCACTATCACCGCTTGAGCCACTGAAGCCATAAGAAGCCTTATCATCTCCCAGACTAAACCCTCCCGATGGGGTCTTTTGCCGAGGTATTTAAATACCCTCTGCTTCCCTTCCGGGCTTAGCTCTTCCTCAAACCATCCCAGAAGCGTATTGTTATCATGGGTACCCGTATAGGCGAAGCAATTCGGGGTAAAGTTATGGGGGAGATATGGACTTTTCGGGAAATCATCACCAAAGGCAAACTGTAAAACCTTCATGCCCGGAAAGCCGAATTCAGCCATAAGTTCCCTCACATCGGGCGTGATGATCCCGAGGTCCTCGGCCACAAAGGGTAAAACGTAAAACCTCTTTCTCAAGGCCTCAAAAAAATCCGGTCCCGGCCCCTTTCGCCATTTCCCCTGTTGGGCATCCTCGGAACCGAAGGGGATGGCCCAGTATCCGGCAAAACCCCGAAAATGGTCAAGCCTCAAGACGTGAAAGTACTTAAGGTTATGTCGGATCCTCTCTATCCACCATCTATAACCTTCCTCTTTTAGCGCCTCCCATCGATAAAGAGGATTCCCCCATCTTTGACCTTTTGAACTGAAATAATCAGGAGGGACCCCTGCCACAAAAAGGGGCATCCCTTCCGAATCGAGTTCGAAAAGATGACGATTAGCCCATACGTCACAGCTATCATGGGTCACATAGAGAGGTAGATCCCCTATTATGAGTATCCCCTTCTCTTCGGCATATCTTTTGACCCTTTCCCATTGAGAGAAGAAGGTAAATTGAATAAAGGCCTCTTTAAAAAAGAGATCCTCAAACTCCTCCTTTACCCGTTCCACAACTTTTGGGTTAAACTCCTTAAACTCCTTCGGCCACATATACCAGGGTTTCCCCTCAAAGCGATCTTTTAAGACCTTAAAAGCGCACCAGCTTTCAAGCCAATTTTGATTCTCCTCAACAAACCTTTCCCAACCAGGGGTTTTACTCCCTTTGAAGGAGACCCAAGCCTTTTCCAAAAGCTTCTTTTTAAAATCCGCACTCCTCTCGTAATCACAAAAACCCTCCCTAAAAGGGGGCACCCCTTGAAGGTCTTTTCTTTCAAGAAGCCCCTTTTGGAGCAGATCTTCTAACGACACAAAGAGGAAATTACCCGCAAAAGCCGAAGGACTTGAGTAAGGGGAGTTATCCAAGAATGGATCAGTCGGACCAAAGGGAAGGATTTGCCAAAAGCACTGACCTGATCCTCTCAAAAAATCGATGAACCTATAAGCCCATATTCCCAAATCCCCCACCCCATAGGGGGAAGGGAGGCTACTTATGGGAAGCAAAATGCCCGAACCTCTCAATTTACACCTCTATGGAAAGCCTTTTGGCCAAACGCAAAAGCGCTTCCGATGTGATCTCCTTCTGTTTTTTCAAAAACATAAATAAATAAGCCTGAGCCTTTCCCAAGGGAAGCCTCAAAAGATCCGAAAGTTCAATCAACTTTTCAAGCCTCTCAAAATCGGTGAACTCCTCCCTTAAAAGGCCCTCCAGGCAATCCTCCAAGATCCTCAAGGCCTTAGCCCTAAAATGGGAAAGGTCCAATTTCAGACCAAGCTCCTCTGCTTCTCGAAGGGCTTCCCTTAAAAGAAAAGGCGAAAGCTTCTCCAAAGCCCTTTTTGCCCTTATCCAAAAAATGCATTCCGCAAGCTTCCGAAGGACATAAGGGGGGTCAAAGTCCGTTTTCTTCATAAAGCTCATAAGTGGAAGGAGCCTCTCATAATACCCTTCGAGCAAATCTCCTATCTCGTGAAAGGTCTCCTCACAGAAAAGCTCAACGGCCTCCTCTTGGAATTCGGAAAGTAAAGATGATAAGGTGAAGACCTCCTCAGAATTTTCCTTGATGAGAAGGGCGCTTCCGGAAAGATCTCCCTGGCGAAAAGCCTCTTTTATCCTCTCTTTTTCCTCGATCTTCCCTATCCCACAGACCAAGTTATGATCTCCAAAACTTAAAAGCGAGAAGGGAAAAACCCCTTCTTCGGAAGTTCGCTCCTCTTCCACCTCTATCTTGCCAAGCTTAAGGGTCGCCTTGCCCCATTTAAATTCCTCTTCTTCCTTATTTTTGACCCTTAAGGCCCCAAAACGTTCCTCATCTCTTCCCAGGAAGGATTGAAAGATCAGATGAAAGGCCCCCCTCTTCAAATCCACCTTATGAGGCAAAACCTCCCTAAGGTAAAGCTTTTCTCCATCTCCCTTCTCGGGGATGTTGCTTTTTACCTCGCGAAGCCTCTCCAAAAACTCCCTTTCCAACTCGATCCCCAAAAACCTCCTCCCCAGATCGATAGCCCTTGAGGCGTGCTTTAAAACCAGAAGCGTCTCAATCCCCGAAGGATCGTCAAAAAACCAAGCACAACTGGTGAACATCAAAAGGCTCTCCCTCTCTATCTCAAGAAGGGCTAAGGCCTTCTGAGGGGAACCGGATCTTAAATGCTCTTTCAAAAATCGATCCTTTTTGTCGGGATCCAGGATCACCTGGATGTAATCCTCTTTGGCCTTCTGGAAATCGAAAAAGACCTGGGCGGCCTCACTTTTGAGGCTCCCTTTCAAGGCTTCCCTCAACCAGTCCAAAGCCTCCCTTAGGGGTCTCCTCCACTTCTGGTTCCATTGGGGGTTCAGATTGCAGGAACAGCCGCAGTCTTCCTTCCACCTTTCAAGGCCGTGGGAACAGCTCCAAGAGCTTTTTTCTTGGATCTGAACCTGGTCAGTGGGCGGGTGTTTCTCCAAAAACTCCCCAAAAACGGTGAGCTTAATGTCCTTTTGTTCTTTCAATTTGGAAAATAAATAAGCCAAAGCCATCTCCCCAAAGGCCTTGTGATGCCCAAAGGTCTCTCCGTCGGTAACAATTGACAAAAGGGGGCTTCCTCCTTGAGGCATGGCGGATTTTATTTCGTTAAGTAACCACTCCCCATTTTTTAAAAGATCCCCAAAAGAGACCCCCATGGAGAGGGCATGATGGAAAAAGAACACATTTATCTCCCTTCCCGAAGGCAACTTCACCTTGTAAGGCCTAAAGGGATCGATCTTTCCCCCTTCCACCTCTTGCCAATACTCCCCGAAACGCTTTGTCCTTTTGGCCTGAAAGGGCGAAAGGATCACAAAGGAGATCCCGTGTCTTGCCAAAACCTCAAGCGTTTCCGTATCCACCGCACACTCGGGCAGCCACATGCCTTCGGGTTCCCTTTTAAAATGGAACTTGAACTCCTCAATCCCCCACTTTACGTTGAGGTCTTTGTCTTCCTCCGAGGCCAAGGGAAGGATTAAATGGGAATAAGGATGGCTTATGGCCGAACCATGCCCTGAGAAACGCTTCCTCGCCTCCATATCCCCTTGGATTATAGCCTGATAGACAGAGGGGGCATTTTTCCGCAACCACCTAAAGAGGGTGGGTCCTATATCGAAGCTCAGGAAGGAATAATTATTAACCACTGCCCTCAAAAGCCCCCCTGATCCATAAAGCCTGGCCCAGAAATTAGGAGCGTAACATTCGTAGGTGATCCTCTGGTTCCAATCGTGAAAGGGGGAAGCTGAGCGCTCTTTTTCCACAAAGTCGATATAAGGATTCTCCCTCGGGGGTTGATAAAAATGGCCATGAATTACCAAAAAACCGCTCTTCATCATCTTTCTTCTCCTTTTATGGGCAATATCTCGTAAAGATCAAAAGGAACTCCGGAGTCCGGATAAAAGAGGATTTTTACCTTCAGTCTTTCCAGTTCCTCGAGTTTATGCTTTTCGAGATACTCGATAATCTCGGGCCTCGCTCTTAATTTTACTTGACCCTCCCCTCGAAGGGCAAATTTCCTTAGCTCCCTTAAGATCTCTTCTCCTAAAAGTGGGGTTTTTCTAATCCAGCCTTTTCCCCCACAGTGAGGACAGGCCTCCGTAGCGACCTCAAGCAAAGAAGGCCTTAGCCTCTGACGGGATAATTCCAGTAGGCCAAACTTGGAAATGGAACCCAGCTCCACTTTGGCCTTATCCGTCTTAAAGCCTTCTCGTAGAGTCCTTTCCACTTCTTTTTTATGAGCGGTATCGGCCATGTCTATAAAGTCTACCACCACAAGCCCACTTAGTCCCCTCAGCCTTAGTTGCCTCGGGATCTCGGAAGCGGCCTCCAAATTGGTCAAAAAAGCCAGACTTTCTGGATCCCAAGGTCCCTTGCCTTTACTGGTATTAACGTCAACTGCCACAAGGGCCTCAGTGAGGTCAAAGTAAAGGCTTCCTCCTGAAGGGAGAATGAACTCCCTTTGATAAAGCCCCTTTACTTGTTCTTCCACGTGAAAGCGCTCAAAAAGGGGTAGGGGATCCTTGTAAAGTCTCACCCTTGAACGGTATCGGGGCATAAATTCCTGGAAGAAGGAGAGGATTTTTTGATAAATCCCTTCGTCATCCACCAATATCTCCTTTACCTCCCAGGTGAAGTAATCCCTTATCACCTTCAAGGCCATAGGGGGTTCCTCGTAAAGGAGAGAGGGGATCCCCTCCTCAGCGGCCTTCTTCTTTATGCTCTCCCACACGCGAAAAAGGTGTTCCAAATCCCTCAGCAGCTCCCTCTTTGACCTTCCTGAAGCAGCTGTTCTCACTATCAAACCCATTCCTTCAGGCAGTTCCAATTGCGAAAGAAACTCCTTAAAAGCGCGTCTCCGTTTGGGTTGTTCGATCTTGAGAGAAACCCCTTTTACCGGTTTATTGGGCATGAGGACCAAGTATCTTCCCGCAAGCGCCAGATAGGTGGTCAAATAGGCCCCCTTTTCGCCTCTTGGGTCCTTGGTGACTTGAACTATAAGGGGTTGACCCTTTTGAAGGAGGGATTCGATCCTCTTACGTCTTGATCTTGGTTTGATGAGGAAGTAGGAGGGATCTATCTCCTCAAGGGGGAGAAAGCCATTTTTCCCCTCCCCGAATTCCACGAAGGCCGCTTGAAGGGTTGGATCTATGTTAACAACCCTTCCCTTGTACACATTCCCCACCAGGCTACGGGAAAAAGGCGTATCCAGGAAAAACTCCTCAAGCTTATCCTCTTTAAGGATCGCAATTCGAACCTCTTGAGGAGAGGTCTCTATGAGGATCTTTTTCGCCATTGGGTAATGCAATTTTACACTTTTGTTGACACCCTAAGAACCCGTTGATAAGGTATTATTAAAACCGAGGCAAGGGCCCATGTACGAATACTTCGTTAAGGGCGGAGTGGTGATGTATCCCATCCTCATATGCTCCATTGTGAGCTTGGCCGTATTTTTGGAACGCCTATGGGCCCTACGAAGAAGCAAGGTCATACCCGAGGAGCTTCTCTTTGAGGTGTTTGACCTTTTGAATAAGGGAAAGGTCCAAGAGGCCCAAAGACTGTGTCGGACTTCGGAGAGCAGTTTGGCTCAGATCCTTTATGCAGGCTTATCCAATTTGGGGAAGGGTCGACTTACGGTAAGGGAAAAGATAGAAGAAGTGGGAAGAAGGGAGGTCTCCTTTCTTGAGAGATACTTAAATGTGATTAGCACCATCGCCAGTATCGCCACCTTGTTAGGCCTTTTGGGAACCGTTACGGGTATGATTAAGACCTTTAAGGTACTTGCCGCAAAGGGCATAGCTGAACCGGGGGATGTGGCAGGTGGTATCTCGGAAGCCCTTATCACTACCGCTGCTGGGCTCATTGTGGCCATTCCTTCCGTTGTCATGTACAACTACTTGAGGTCAAAAGTGAGATCTTTGACCCTTGAGCTCGAAGAAGTGGCTCTTAAATTGCTCGATTTTTTGGGTAAGGATTAGAGATGCGTTTTTGGCAAGACCGAAGTGATGATGGCCCAAGGATTGATCTCACGCCGATGGTAGATGTAATGCTCCAATTGATTATCTTCTTCGTCCTCACCTCTTCCTTCATTAGGCCAGGACTCAAGGTGGATCTGCCCAAGGGGGTTCCAGAATTAACCCCTAAGGAAAAAAAGGAAATGGTCATCACCATCACCAAGGAAAACCGGTTATACTGTGGGAAAAAGGAGATGAACTTAGGGGACCTGGAGAGCCTATTCCTTCAGAAGGCCCAAGAGGCCCCCGATACCCTTATAGTGATAAATGCCGACCGAAGAGCCTTTCACGGCACTGTGGTGGAAGTGATGGAACTTGCCAAAAGATCGGGGCTTAAAAACTTCGCCATCTTAACTAAGAGATGAGATTCCTAAGGTATATACCTCTTTCCCTGGGTCTTTTCGTGTGGTTTTACGCCCTTTTTTCGCCGAAGGGTTTACCCGATTTTTTGAAGCTTTTAATCATCAAAAGGGCACTCAAATCGGAGATCGTGGAATTAAAAGAACAAAACAAGCACCTTCAAGAGGAACTCCGTAAGATAAAGACCGATCCCCTTTACCTGGAACACTTGGCCAGGTCTCAACTGGGTATGATTCGCGATGGCGAGATCTTGATCATCCTACCCTCTAACCTCCCTTGAAGGCCCTTTCCTTGACACCCGAAGGGGAAGAATCTACTATAACTTAAATTTTAAAAAAGATGCCCAGGGAAAGAGCAGGAGGAAGAGGAAAAGACCAAATCAGGCCAGTCAAGATCCTGCGGGGGGTCTTGAAGTTCGCCGAAGGCTCAGCCCTAATCACCCTTGGGGATACTAAGGTCCTGTGTGCCGCAACGGTTGAGGAGAACGTCCCACCCTTTCTTAAGGGAAGCGGAAAGGGTTGGATCAGGGCTGAATACGCCATGCTTCCAAGAGCTACTCAGGAGAGATCCCCTCGGGAAAGGTCCTTTGCGGGAAGGGCTCAAGAGATACAGCGTTTTATCGGAAGGGCCTTGAGGGCGGTTGTTGACCTTGAAGCCCTTGGGGAGAGGACGATCGTGATGGATTGCGATGTAATTCAAGCCGATGGAGGGACTCGTGCGGCGGCCGTAACTGGAGGATTTGTAGCGCTTTATGATGCCCTGAGGAAACTGTTGGAGCAGGGGCTTATTGAAAGGTTTCCGGTAAGGGATTTTGTGGCTGCTATAAGTGTGGGGGTAGTGGAAGATGAATTCCTTCTTGACTTGGATTATAGTGAGGATTCGCGGGCTCGGGTGGATCTTAATTTGGTCATGACCGGGGGAGGGAAGCTTGTGGAACTTCAAGGAGCAGGCGAGGAGGGTCCTTTTACCTTTGAGGAACTTTTCCAACTGATAGAGCTTGGTAAAAAGGGGATAAAGGAACTTATTGAAGTTCAAAAGAGAGTCATCCATGAAGGAATTGCTTCTGGCGACCAATAATTTGGGTAAAGCTCGAGAGATCTCGCAGGCTTTAAGCGATCTAAATTTGAGGATATTAAGCCTTCACGACTTAGGGGAAAGAATTCGGGTGGAAGAGGACGGAAAGACCTATTTGGAAAATGCGAGAAAAAAGGCCCGCGAAGTGGGCTTGATGACGAAAAAGCTGACCCTGGCTGATGATTCGGGGCTTGAAGTGGAAGCCTTAGGAGGGCTTCCGGGTGTCGAATCGGCAAATTTTGCCCGAAAGGGAGCAAGTGACAGGGAGAATAACGAAAAGCTTTTGAAATTATTAGAAGGCGTCCCCTTTGAAAGAAGAAGGGCCCGTTTCAGGTGTGTGATGGTCCTGTTCGACCCATTAGAGAAGGTTGAGGAGTGGGTGGAGGGAAGTGTGGAGGGATTTATCTTGGATCACCCAAGGGGTGAACAGGGGTTTGGGTACGATCCCCTTTTTTTCATCCCTGAACTTGGAAAGACCCTCGCGGAGCTACCCCTGGAAGTCAAAAACTCCATAAGTCATCGTGGAAGGGCCCTGATGGCCATTAAGGAAGTTTTGAAGAAGCGTTATAAGGTATGAAGCTCTCTTGTGAAAGGTCTACCTTCTTGTTAAATTCCTTCAGTGAAGCGGGGCGTGGCGCAGCCTGGCAGCGCACCTGCCTTGGGAGCAGGGGGTCAGCGGTTCAAATCCGCTCGCCCCGACCATAAAGGTTTTTCAGGAGGTTTTAAATGAAATGGAAAACCGTTCTCATCTTAGGACTTTTGGCATTTAGTGGAGGTTGTGTTCCGGTAGTTTCAAAAACGCTCCTTAAGGAAGCCCAAATGATACCTTTCCGAGAGCTTTCTTCAGAACCCGAAAAGTACAAAGGCAAAACAGTGATACTCGGTGGGATAATCCTTGACGTTAAGGTGGAAAAGGAAAAGACGATCCTTGAGGTCTTACAAGTTCCCGCTTCGCCTTATGAGAGACCCAAGGATATGGAAAAATCCGAAGGTAGATTCATAGTGGAGTACCCCTCTTTTCTTGATCCCGCCATTTACACTAAAGGTAAGGCTATAACAGTAGGCGGAGTCGTAAAGGGAAAAGAAGTGGGAAAAATCGGGGAGAGGGAACTGGTCTATCCTCTGATCGAGGGAAAGGAGATTTATTTATGGCCAGTGGAAGAAAAGGAGATGAGATGTGTTTTCGAAGGTTGGCCGAGTGTCCTAATGCCCTTTCCCCGATGCTGGTGTCCTTAAAAAGAGCTACTGTTACTTACTTGCTGAAGAAGGTTAGGCACTTCGTCATCATAGTCGCAGGCATTTCGCCATTGCCTTAAATCATGTAAGTCTGAAGCTAATTGCACATATCCATTTCGTCAAAGATGCTCTCTAAGCAACTTGTGATCACTCGGTGTCTTTGTGGGTTTGAACCCTAATCTTCCAGCCGCACAATTTCTCACCCAACAAAAAGCTGCATAATAGGCTCGGCTTACAGCGGTACGATAAGCTGCTTCGAGGAAGGATAAAAAACCCTTTAAACCAGCGAGATTTTTCGCTAATTCCAGATATTCTCGCCAGTCAAACTGCACTCTTCTCTCCTGGTGTTCGAAAATCCGTAGTCAGTTGAACCCACCCCTCCTTATTTACAAGGTCGCTTATAAATTCTGCTTGTGCCTCTTTCAATCGGTCAACAAAAGAGTCATCATAATTTTTAAGCCTTACATAATAAAACAAGATAATAGTCTTCTATCTCAGGATCTTCATAAAGGTCCATAATAAGTTGCGCTTCTGGAAAGTGTTTTTGGGCAGCATTAATTGCTTTGCGAATTACATTCATCACATCAGGAAATTGAAGGAGATAATCACGAATTTTATCGAGGTTTTTAGTTGTACTTTCTGAGCTAAAACTTTCAATAACTCTTCATCAATTTGTTCTACAAGGGATGCTGTTTTGTTCTTCTCTCGTCGTATTTTTTGAAATAAAAGCTTCCAAAGCTCTTCTGATGCAAATTCACTTATAAATGGCCACCTTCTTTCTCCCAGATTCTTAGTTTCAAATTGTTTTAATTGTGTTAATGAATTTGTGCTTGTAATAGTTTGCATATTAGTTTGCTTTCTCAAACATACTTCGAAGTTTGTCTGTAATACAACCTTCAAAAACCTCTCCAACGCGGCTATGAGCTTCTTCTACCCACGTCAATCCATCAGATACATCGATTGTTTGAGGGCGAACAGTAAAATAATCAATATCGAGAATCACTGCCGTTTTTGTCTCACTGTCTAAGGCTCGCTGTATCTGTATTCGACAAAGGTCTCGATCGTCAGCGTAAGGGAACTCGGCTATTGTAATAAATGAAACTATTTTCTGGGGTAACCGTTCACCCACAAAAGGATAAAAGTCAAAATATTCTTCCAATCTCACGATTGGGGAGGGGAACTCTATTCGGTTAATGTAGCGCAAACCGATCCGCTCCAAACCCTTAATTTCCACCACTTCCTGCAAAATTTTCCAAGCCGATTCAATACGTTTTTTAAAGTGCTCCCAGGTGGGGTAAGGCTTTAAAGCGTTAATGACTAACAAACGAGGTCCAAGTTGTAAAAGCAATTTCCTATCTGAAGCAAACATCAAGACACGGTCTGAGTATTTAATTACTTGCTGAAGGCCTTGAGGAGTTGGGATTATTTCAACTTCTTGAACGAGGCGTTGTTCTCTATAGGGAAAATCATGTTTTACTCTCTCATAAAACAGACCAGGGATGGTCAGATCCCATGGTGTATCCGAACTCAGTCTAAATTCACAAACAGCTTCGATAACGGGAGGATTTTTATATTTTTTCCCATCAAACTTTCCTCTTTTTCTTCCTATTTTAAAAACTCAAACCGCTTTAGGCAACTTTTAACCCCATATACTTTTAAGCCTTTCATCAAAGGCTAAGTATAAGAAGGCTCCCAAGGAGAGGAAGGGGCCGAAAGGGATGGGGGTTTTCAAAGGGTCTTTCTTTTTCAAGGAAAAAGGCAGGCTAAAAAGGAGGCCCAAAAAGGCTCCCGAAAAAAGGGAAAAAAGGGCCCCTCCGGGGCCAAGGAAGCTCCCGATCATACTCAAAAGTTTGATATCCCCTCCTCCCATTCCCTCTCGTTTGGTAAAGCGCTCATAAAAAAAGTCGAGCAGAAACAGAAGGCCTCCGCCCAAAAGACCGCCCAAAAGGGAGGATCTCAAAGGAATGGTCAATCCGAGAAGGGAAAAGAGGATCCCACCGATTATCCCTCCAAGGGAGATCTCATCGGGGATTATCTGATGCTCTAAATCGATGAAAGAACTTATCAAAAGCCCAGAGAGGAACAAAAAGTAAGGCCAGGCCTTTAAAAGGGAGGGAAATTTCAAAAGACAAAATACCCCCAAAAGTCCTCCCATAAGTTCGACCATTGGGTACCTTAAGGGGATCTTTTCTTTACAAGCTCGACATTTCCCTTTGAGGATCAGAAAACTCAAAAGAGGGATATTATCGTAAGGCTTTATGGGAGATTTACAGAAGGGACAAAAGGAAAAAGGACGGATGAGGGAGAGACCACGAGGAAGACGATAAATACACACGTTTAAAAAACTCCCCCAAATAATCCCAAATAAAAAGGCCAAGACCACGCCCAACTTTGACACCTCCGATTTCCGATGGGATAATTTTGAAACCATGGAACGTATTTTTGAAGAAGGGGAAACCATTATCCTTTTTGACCCCGAAAAGGGGAAGGAATTTGCTTATAAACTCAAAGCTCAGGAGGGTGTTAACCTTCATAAGGGAAAGATCTCCTTTGATGAGATCCTGGGAAAGGAAGACGGGACTTCCGTGAAGACCTCTAAGGATGCCCTGTTTTTCGCCTTCAAGCCCACCTTAAGACAATTTATCATGCACATGCCGCGGGATACCCAGATCATTTACCCCAAAGACATCGCCTTTATACTCCTTTATGGCGACATCTTTCCAGGGGCTAAGGTCCTTGAGGCGGGAATAGGCTCAGGAGCCTTAACGATGGCCTTGCTTCGAGCAGTAGGCGAAAAGGGAAAGGTAATCTCCTATGAGATAAGGGAGGAGTTCGTAAAAAGGGCCTTGGAGAATATAAGGCAATTTTTGGGAGAGGTGAAAAATCACGAGGTGAAGCTCAAAAACGTTTACGAAGGAATAGAGGAAGAGGAGCTCGACCGTCTGATCCTGGATGTGCCGGAACCTTGGAGGGCGGTAAAACATGCGGAAAAGGCTTTGAGAAAGGGAGGGATCTTCATAAGTTATCTTCCCACTATCATTCAGGCGAAAAACCTGGTGGAGACTTTGAGAGAGAGCAAAAGCTTCACCTCCATCGAAATCCTGGAGGTACTGGTCCGCAACTGGCAGATAGAAGGATTAAGCGTTAGACCCTATCACAGGATGGTGGGTCATACGGGGTTTATCATCTTGGCAAGAAGATCAGAATTCGAAAAGGTAATAGAAGCCCCATCTTCTGGGTAAAAGGTCTTCCAGGGAGCCCTTTCCCAATCCTTCAAGTAATAGCTTCAAAAGGCTTATTTTCCTCTTGGGATAAACAAGCTCCACTTCCCCTTTTATTCCCCCAAGGTCCTTGGCAACCTTCAGGGCATCTTCAAAACTCCCAAGCTCATCGACAAGCTTCAATCTCAAGGCCTCCTCACCCGTGATGAGCCTACCATCGGCTATTTCCCTCACCTTCTCAACGGGAAGGTTTCTCGATTGGGATATAGCTTGTACGAATTGCTCGTGGACCACTTTTAAAAGCCCCTCAAGAAGGTCCTTCTCTTGGGACGTTAATCCCCTGAAGGGTGACCCAGTGTCCTTATAAGATCCGCTTTTTATCACGTGAGTCTTGATCCCGATCTTTCTCATCAACTCCTCCAAATCGGTAAAATACATCACCACCCCTATGGAACCCGTTAAAGTACCAGGGTTGGCCAAGATCTTGGTAGCACCACAGGCCACATAATAGGCGCCCGAAGCAGCCACATTCCCCAATGAAGCTACCACCGGCTTCTTCTCCCTTATCCTCAAAACCTCTCTCCAGATCTCTTGGCTTGCTCCCACCGAGCCACCGGGTGAATCTATCCTCAAGAGGATGGCCTTTATGGTCGAATCCTCCGCGAAAGCCTTAAGCTCCTTAAGGACCTCCTCCGAACTCTCTATCACCCCTTTTATCTCCACAACGCCTACCTTCTCCCTTTTTAGGGAAACCAAACCCCTTCCCGCCAAAAGGAGAACCAAAACCAAAATAAAGATCCCAAAAACCGCTAAAAGAAAGCCCCTCTTCTTCATCTTTCCCATCTGGCCCTTAGGAGGTTTTCTTCAACCCTATTGAAGGATAAAGGTAAGTCTTTAAACGCTTCCAAAGGATCAAGGCCCTCTCTCATAAAAACCTCCCACCTGAAGGCCTCCTTTGAAGCCTCCTTTAGTGAAAAACTAATCACGTCCTTCGAGTTTTTAAGAAAGTTTAAAACCTCCAGATAATCCTTATACTCCTTGAGCCCCTCAATTATGAGAAGGTATTTGTGGGGTTCATTCAGAAGGGCTCCTTTCTTAAGGAAGCGAAATAGGTCATCCTTAAGGACCCAGGCTTGTATCTTCAAAACCCTCTCCGGGGGTAGGTCCCTTTTCTCCACGATTCTATAACCCCTTATAAAATTGGGAGCCATCTCGGCGAGTTGTGCCTGAGCCTCCTTTTTTGCCCCGAGTCGAGAGGCCAAATCCATCACCACTTGATAGAAGGCCTCCTTAAGCAGGCTTTCCCATGGGGGAGGTCCACTCTCTTGATAAGGACGTCTGAGCTCAATCTCCACCAGGGTCTGACCTAAGGAGAGTTTCGTCCAAATGAGGGCGAAAACAACTATAAGGCCAATTCCCTTTGCTCTTCCCATCTTAAACTCACCCAAACTTCCGAAAAGGGCTCTTCCTGTAAAAGGACGACCAGCCCCCTTTTTGCGAGCTCTAAAGCCGCAAGAAAAAGCGGAATGAGCTCCCTTTTCCCCTCCACCTTTAACCTCCCCAATTTCCCCAAAAGGTCAAGGAGTTCCGCTATTTTCCTCTTGAGATCCAAAACCTTAAGAGGCCTATAGCTCGATCTTTTTTCCCTCTTCTCCTTTAAAAGGACCCTTTTGGCCGATTCGATCAAAGCCCCGATCTCAACCTTAAACTCCTCTTCTGACTCTTGTTCTTCTTGCGGACGGGTAAAAACGTCCCACCCGAGCAATGGCCTTTCCTTAAGCCATTGTCTTGCCTTTTGAAACACGCTATACCTTAAAAGCCTTCTTTTGAGGTCTTCCTCCAATTCCTCCTCTTCTTTTCCCCTCTCCTCTTTCGGTAAAAGGGCCCTCGACTTAAGGTAAAGCAAGGTGGCGGCCATTAAGAGGTATTCCGCTAAAAGTCCCAAATCGCCAAAGCGCATTCTCCGCAAATATTGAAGGTACTGTTCCGAAAGGGCAGAAAGGGAGATTCGAAGTATATCTATCTTCTCCTTTTTGACCAAGTAAAGGAGTAAATCCAAGGGGCCTTCGAATTCAGGAAGCCTTACGTCAAACTGTTCCATCACCAATCAAGGATCATGGCCCTTCGGACTTCGGTCATAGTCTCGGAAGCTATCCTCTGGGCCCTTTTACTTCCTTCGCGAAGGATATCCCTTACATCGTTCATTCTCTTTTTTAACTCTTCCCTCCTTTCCCTTAAGGGTTCGAGGTCCCGGTTTACATTCCCTATCAAGATCCTCTTACAATCCACACAACCTATCCCTGCCCTTTTGCATTCCAGGGCTATCTCCTCCCTTTTCTCGGCCTCCGTATGGAGGGTATGAAGCGCAAAAACCGGACAAAGCTCGGGTCTACCGGGATCGGTCCTCCTCCCCCTTTGGGGATCGGTGAACATGACGGATATCTTTTGGGCTACTATCTCGGGCGGATCGGAAAGGAAAATGGCGTTGTTATAACTTTTGCTCATCTTACGTCCGTCAATGCCCGGCACATAAGGCGACTCGGTTAGAAGCGCTTGAGGTTCAGGGAATAACTCCCCGTAAAGATAATTGAACCTCCTAGCTATTTCCCGGGTTATCTCCAGGTGTGGAAGTTGATCCTTCCCAACGGGCACATACTTGGCCTTATAGATGAGGATATCCGCCGCCTGAAGGACAGGATAACCCAAAAAACCATAGGTCCCAAGGTCTTTGTCTTTGAGTTCTTCCTGTTGATCCTTATAGGTGGGGTTCCTCTCAAGCCATCCAAGGGGAGTGATCATGGAGAACAAAAGGTGCAATTCCGCATGCTCTTTGACCCAGGATTGAATGAATAAGGTGCTCTTCTCTGGATCAAGTCCCACCGTGAGCCAGTCGATCACCATCTCTGGCGTGGATTCCTTTATTATCGAGGGGTCCTTGTACTCGGAAGTTAAGGCATGCCAATCGGCTATGAAATAAAAGCACTCGTATTGATCCTGAAGCTGGAGCCACTGTTTTAGAGCTCCATGAAGATGCCCGAGATGTAAATTTCCTGTAGGTCGCATCCCGCTTAAAACCCTCTCCATCTCCTTAACCCCTCAAAGGGATTCTCCTATGAGAAACTTTACACTAGTCTGAATCAAAGGGTAAAGGACCCCTCCTATTAAACCGCTCAAAACCAAGACCAAAAGGATCAAGAATCCATATCGCTCGAGTTTAAAAAGAAGGTAATCCTTACGCCTGGGCAAAATCCCATAAAGGATCTTACTGCCATCTAAAGGGGGTATGGGGATGAGGTTGAAAAGGGCTATGCCCAAGTTGAGACCCACCGAGAGTTTTAGCATGACTAAGAGGGGATCGAAAAAGCCCAAGGATAAGGGCTTGAGACCCCGATACAAAAAGGCGCACAAAAGGCCAAAAATCACATTGGCCATGGGGCCAGAAAGGGCCACAAGAAGCATGCCCTTCCGAGGATCCCTGAAGTTAAAGGGATTAATCGGAACTGGACGAGCCCACCCTACCGTTTTGGTTAGAAAAAGCACCAGTGTGCCGATTGGATCCAAGTGTTTTATTGGATTCAGGCTCAAACGGCCAAAATATTTGGGGGTGGGATCCCCCAGCTTAAAGGCCGAAAGGGCATGGGCATACTCGTGAACGGTTATGGCTCCAAGGATGGGCAGGATAAGAAACAAGATCTGTTGAAGAAGGGATGACATTTGAGGCAAAATTATCAAAGCTTTCTTGAAGAGTCAAATTTAAACGGGGGCACAAAAGATGGAGGAAAAGATCATCCCTTATATAGAAGGTGACGGGGTGGGACCAGATATATGGAAAGCGGCAAAATTGGTGTTTGATGAGGCCGTAAAGGTAGCTTACTCCGGGAAAAAACGCGTCAAGTGGCTTAAGTTATTAGCGGGAGAAGAGGCCTATAAGGAAACGGGTTCTTATTTGCCTGAGGAAACGATCGAGACTTTGAGAAGACATGGCATCGGCATCAAAGGACCTCTCACCACCCCCATAGGGGGAGGCATAAGGAGTTTGAATGTGACCTTGAGGCAGCTCCTTGACTTGTATGCCTGTATAAGGCCCGTGAAGTACATCCCAGGGGTGCCAAGTCCTTTGAAAACCCCTGAAAAGGTGGATATGGTGGTGTTTAGGGAGAATACGGAAGACGTTTATGCGGGGATAGAATGGCCCTCGGGGAGTTTTGAAGCCAAAAAGCTCCTTCGGTTTTTAGAAGAAGAGATGCATCAAAGGATAAACCCCGAATCAGGGATAGGCCTAAAGATCATAACCCCCTATGGGACAAAAAGGCTTATGAGAATGGCCATCAGATGGGCCCTTGAGCGAAACCGAAAGAGCATCACCATCGTCCATAAGGGCAACATCATGAAGTTCACCGAGGGCGCCTTTTGTCAATGGGCTTATGAAGTGGCCAAGGAGGAATTTGGGGAAAGAGTGATCCTGGAAGAAGAGCTCCAAGGGGAAACGAAAGAGGATAAGCTTATCATTAAAGACCGTTTGGCCGATGCCATGTTCCAACAAGTGCTCTTAAGGCCAGACGAATATGACGTCATCGTCACCCCGAACCTCAACGGCGATTACCTCTCCGAAGCCCTGGCTGCTATGGTAGGAGGGGTCGGGATGGTCGCCGGGGCAAACGTGGGTGACCGGATGGCCCTTTTTGAAGCCATTCATGGGACAGCCCCAAAATACGCTGGAAAAGACATGGTAAACCCGACCTCCTTGATCCTCTCCGGGGCCATGATGTTTGAATACCTTGGCTGGAAGGAGGTCTCACAACTCATCCACAAAGCCATAGAGAGGACCATAAAAGACAAGATCGTGACCTATGATTTGGCTCGTCAAATGGAAGGCGCTAAAAAAGTAGGGACTATGGGTTTTGCTCAAGCGGTAGTAGAGAGGCTCAACTAATATGCTGATTCTCGTGGGAACCCTTCATCGGGTGAAAGAAGCTGCTCAAGCGCTTGGGGAATTTCTCACCTCTAATAAACCTGACCTTATAAGCGTCGAGATAAGCCCTTATAGCCTTTCTTTTCGAAAAAGAAGAAAGGAACTCCTGTCCAAACTATCCTCATCCTTGAGGCTCTTTTTGGAAATCCCTTACGAATATGAAGTGGCAAGAACATACGCCTCAAAACACCAAATTCCCCTCATCCCCATCGACCTTTGCTACTTGTCAAAGAGGTTTTTGCGGGAGGCTTCTGGGCTTTTCAAAAGACCACTAAGGGAAGAACCCCTCCTTTCTTTTGAAGGACACGTGGGTTTCGTCAAAAAAGTTTGGGATGACAAGACCTTGGGAGGGCTCCTCTCAAAGAGGCTCGATCCCAAAAGGGAGAGGGCCTTGGCCTTAAGGATAAGAAAGCTCTTTCAGCATCATCCGAAAAGGATGATTCATATAGGGGGATGGATCCATATGCTCGATGTCCCTGGAACCCTTTACCATTTTCTAAAGGACCTTAACCCCACACGCTTCTTGATCTTGCCCCAAGAAAAAAGATAGATGGCCTTTTTGGTAACCTTCTTCATATCCTATGCCCTTTTACACCTTTATGTGCTTAAGGGATTTGGAGCTTTATTCCGCTTTCCCTTAGGCTTAGTTTTTTTACTCCTTTATCTTTCACCCCTTTTTAGCCATTGGGCTTTGAAAAGGGGATTCTTAAAAATGGGACAAATCCTTTATATAACTGGCTTTACGTGGATGGCTTTTTTGTTCCTCTCGGCTTGTGTCTTTGTAATTTTTGACCTTTTGCGCTTCTTTTATCCCTTGGATAAGAAAACGGGAAGTCTTGTGGCTTTATTTTTCAGCCTTGGTGCCCTCTCTTACGGCTTCTTCGAGGCCCAAAGGCCCCAGGTAAAAACCTTGACCATTAAAACCCCCAAGGTCTCAAGCCCCATCATCATTGGGATCATCTCGGATCTTCATTGCGGTCCGGTGGTTAAGGGGAAAAGGCTCGAGCATCTGCTTAAAGCTCTTGTGAAGGCAAAACCCGATTTAATCCTCTCCTCCGGTGACCTTCTTGATACGGAGTACCAAAATGACCTCTCTCCCCTCCGAGAACTCAAAGCTCCACTTGGAAAATTCACCGTTCTTGGAAACCATGAAGGATATATGGGACCTAAGAAGGCTCAGAGGATCCTTGAGGAGATGGGCTTTAAAGTGCTGAGAAACGAGAGGGTAAAGGTGGGTCAAATAATCCTTGTAGGGGTTGATGACCCCCATGTCCCAGGGAGCCTGGTCGATGAGAAAGCGCTTCTCAAGGAAGAAGAGGGCTTTGTCATTTTATTGAAGCATAGACCTTCTCCCCCCAAGGAAGGGAAATTTGACCTCCAACTCTCGGGTCATACTCATGGAGGGCAGATCTTCCCCTTTAATTTGATTGTGAGGCTTTTTTACCCAAAAAGTGAGGGGCTAAAAACTCTTCCGGGAGGAAAATTGCTCTATATAACCCGAGGTACCGGCACCTGGGGGCCTCCGGTGAGGTTTTTAGCTCCGCCCGAAGTCACCATAATAAGTATCTTCCCCTAAAAATTCACTTGAAATTTCTTCGCACCAATAGTATAAGCTTCGGGAACAAGGGGGTAATATGAGAGTACGGAGGCAGATATTAAGGGCCTTGAAAAGGAAAGAGATGACCTTTTGGGAACTGATAAACTATCAGGATGCTCACATCGCGGAATTCACCAAAACGCTGAAAGAACTGAGGGAAGAAGGATTCATCGAATACCGGGACCATAAATTCTATCTTTTAAAAGACGTCCCCTTACGGGCAAAGGAACCTGTTTTATGCCCCCTTTGTGGGATAGGGGTGAAGTTACAGGGTTTTTTTCTAGAGGTGTTTAAACAATTCCTGGAGGAGACCAAAGAGAGGCCTCTTCCCAAAAGCGATTATGATCAAGGCTTCGTGAGACCCGAGGATACGGTCTCCAGGGTGGCCTTCATGTACGAAAGGGGCGACATAGAGGATCAGGAGATCTTCATTTTGGGGGATGACGACCTTTTGAGTGTGGCCATCGGGCTTACCGGAATGGCGAAAAGGGTAACGGTGGTGGAGATAGATGAAAGGATCGTGGACTTCATAAAGGATTTCTGTGAAAGAAAGGGGATAAACTGGATCGTGGTTCGGAAATACAATGCCTTAAAGGAATTGCCGGCGGAGGAAAAGGGAAAGTACGACGTATTTGTCACCGATCCGGTAGAGACCTTCAAGGGCTTGAAGTTATTCGTGGGAAGGTGTATCGAAGCCTTAAAGGGTAAGGGCTCGGTGGGTTACGTGGGGCTGACTCATAGGGAAGCCTCTTTAAACAAATGGTGGGAATTTGAGAGGTTTTTGATAGAGGCTGGCTTTGTGATCACGGACATCTTAAGGGATTTCTCCGTTTATCCCGAAAGGGAAAACATGTGGGAGGAGTTTTATAAGACCTACGAACTGATGAAGTGGTTGCCGTTAAGCATGCCCGATACGGATTGGTATAAATCATCCTTTATAAGGTTTGAAGCCGTAAGCGAGCCGAAATTGCCTCCATTTGACCCTCCTCGAAACCCAAAAGAGCTTTATCTTGACGAGGAGGCTTGGGCCACGCCCCAAACACCCTTTACGACGGAGGAGAACCCATGAAAAAGTCTTTGGCGCTTTTTTCACTCCTATTTCTCTTAGGAACTTCCTGTACCTTAAGGGTTCATGAGGCCACCATAAGCCCTCCTCCACCCCCTCCTCATGTAGGACCGCCCCCTTGGGCTCCCGCTCCAGGGTATAGGTATATCTATCGTTACCGTTATTACCCTTCGTTGGAAGTTTATGTGGACATCGATCGAAACCTGTATTTTTACTTCTATATGGATAAATGGTACTGTACTCCCACTCCCCCTCCTCATATAAAGATCGAAGGTGAGTACGTGATCCTTGAGATGAGAACGGATACGCCTTACATCTACCACAAAGAGGTGATAAAGTATTATCCCCCTAAGAAAGGAAAACATAAACATTGGTAAGGGCCTTTCTTGGAGATCAAGTTCCTCCTAAGTGCTCTCAAAGCGGAGCAATACCCTAAGAGAGTGCTCCCAGAAGTGGCCTTTGCCGGAAGATCGAATGTGGGGAAATCCTCCCTTCTTAACACCCTTTGGGGCAAAAAGGGGTTGGCTCGAACAAGTTCCACCCCCGGTAAGACTCGAACCATCAACTTTTACGAGGTGGAAAACTCTTACTATTTCACCGACCTTCCTGGTTACGGTTATGCCAAAGTCCCACTTCAAATGCGGAGACACTGGGCCAAGGCTATAGAAGAGTATTTCCGTACTCGGAAAAACCTTCGGGCCGTCGTATTAATCATGGACTCCAAGTTAGGACCAACGGAACTTGACCTTCAACTGGTAAATTGGCTTAAAACCCTTAGGCCCGAGCTTCCTCTTATCCCCGTCTTGACCAAGGTGGATAAGGCCTCGCAAAAGGAGCTCTCTTCTGCCTTAAATCGGTCTAAAGAAGTCCCTTTTGACACAGAAGTCATCCTCTTTTCAGCCAAAACGGGACAGGGAAAGGATAAGCTTTGGAAGGTTTTACTGGAGTTTCTTAAGGGAAAAGCGCCCCTCTGAGAAGATCAGGTAATGACCGTCTCGAAAGCTCCCTACATTAAAATAGAATCGCCCCTTATCCTCCACCAAATCGGGCATATGGGTATGAGCCATGATCACCACATCGAAACCCTCTCTCAGTCTTTTGAGGGCATAAACCCTTAAGCGTTTTTGAAGGTCCTCCTGAGGGCCCCTCCTTTTTGACCGAGAAGCCCAAAAGAAACCTATGGGCAGGACCACTCGAGGACCGAGGAACCTCAGAAGGAAACAGGTGAAGGGGTTTTTCAGAAAAAGGGAGGGCAAAAAGTGAGGAAAACCCGAGCTTCTATCGCCGTGAGCCAAAAGGACCCTTAATCCCTCAAGTTCCAGGACGCCCTCCCAACGGTAATTCTCCACCTTCACCCCGAAAAGCTCCCCTTGGAGCCCAAAATCGTGATTCCCCTCAAGGAAGATGATCCGCGTGCCGTGTTTATGAAGGTTTAAAAAGGGCTCCTTTAAGTCCTCATAAAGGGAATGAAGTTTTTTCGCATCCCAAAAGCCGAACCAGAAGTCGAAAAAATCGCCCAGAAGCACAAGCCCCGAGGGGGGTCTCTCTACCAACCTTCTAAAATTCTCCCACGTCCCATCTTTCCAATAAGGGTTAAGGTGGGCATCCCCCAGAAAAAGCCAAGTCACGACGTCTTAAAACCCCGCCTCTTTAAATAATCGGAAAGGGCCTCCTGCCAAGGTCGCATCTTTATCCCCGCCTCCCTCTCCAGCTTCTCCTTGGAGAGCACGGAAAAGATGGGCCTTCTGGCAGGACGGGTGAGGTCTGCCGAAAGGATGGGAACAAGTTCCACGTCGTTCTTTCCTATCTGTCTGAGTATCTCCTTGGCGAACTCATACCACGAACACTGCCCGCTATTGGAAACGTGATAAATCCCCCAAGCGTCTCTTTTTAGCAACTCCCCTATGGCCCGGGCCAGATCAATGGTATAGGTGGGAGAACCGATAAGGTCCTCTACCACTTCTATTTTCCCCCTTCCCTGGTCGGCCAGGCTCAGGATGGTGTCAACGAAGTTCCGCCCATGGGGCCCGAATAGCCATTGGGTCCTCACGATCAAATAGTCATCCGAATGTTCCTGCACATAACGTTCTCCCAAAAGTTTGCTCTCCCCATACACATTTAGGGGATTGGGTTGATCATCCTCCTTATAAGGGCTCTCCTTTTTGCCATCGAAGATGTAATCGCTGCTTATATAGACCACCTTGGCTTTGACTAAACTGGAAGCCTTGGCCACGTTTTTCGCCCCTTCGGCATTTACCGAGAAGGCAAGCTGTGTCCGTCTCTCACAGGCATCCACATCGCTATAACCCGCCGCGTTAATCACAATCTGAGGCATCAAGTCCTTAAAGACCCGCTTAACCGTCCCATAAACAGTAACGTCCAGCTCTTCCCGATCAAGCGGGATGACCTCATAAGACTCCGAAAGGACCTCCACCAGGGCTCCCCCCACAAGCCCTTTAGCCCCTATGATGGCGATTTTTCCTCTTTTTTCCATCACTAACCGCCCCCCCTTCTTTTAGGAGATTATACTTAAGTTAAAAGTTCGGGATACCGCAACCTTAAAAGTTCAAATGCCGCCAGAACAAGGGCATGATCGATCTTGCCCGAAGCCATATCTTTTAATACCTGACTCAAGGGCATCTTTACAAGCTCTATCTGCTCGGTCTCTTCGGGAAGTGGATCGCCCACTTTCTCCAACTCCCTTGCCAAAAACACGTAAAAGCGATTGTTAAAAAGCGCCGGCTGGGGCTTTAAAACCCCGAGAAGCTCTATTTTCTTCGCCTTAAAACCCGTTTCCTCCTCCAACTCCCTCAGGGCCGCTTGGAGAGGATCGTCCTCATCCACTATTCCACCGGGTATCTCCAAGCTCATCTCCTCACTTCCATGACGGAATTGTCTTACCAAAATCACCTCTTCGTTCAAAAGGGGTATTATCCCCACCCAATCCCTTGTCTCGATCTGGTAAAACTCGTGAGGCTTTCCTGTCCGAGGGGAGAGGAACTCCTTTACTTTAAGCTTAAAAAGCCTACAACTAAAGACCTCTCTTATCCCCAATAATCTCCAATCCTTGAGCATTTCACGCTCCGAACTTCCTCAATTTAAGAGCCGAGGCCAAAACCAAGGGCATCACCTCAACGGCCCGGAAAACGCCCAACGCCCCCCGAGAACAGGCCCTTTCGGTGAACTGCTGGACATCATCCGCCCGTTCGTAAGGGGAACGAAGGACAAAGGGGCAGGGATGCCAACTGTGCCCTTTAAGAAGGGAGGGCGTCGAGTGATCCGAACAAAGGACGATCACCTCGGGCGAAAGCTCAAACAAAACCGAAATGGCCCGATCCAACTCCTCTATCACCCTCACCTTGCCTTCAAAATCGCCATCCTCGCCTCGGCTGTCCGTTTCCTTTATGTGAACGTAAAAGAAGTCATAGCCCCTGTGGAAATTGAGCCTCAAGGCCTCAAAGAGATCCCCTATCCTTTCTCCGGTTTTTAAAACCTCCATCCCTAAAAGACGGGCTATCCCCTTATACATGGGATAAGAGGCTATACAGGCGGGTTTAAGCTTATAAAGGTCAGAAAGGGAGGGTATCTCGGGCATTTGGGAAAACCCCCTCAGGAGGATCCCATTAGCGGGGTATTCGCCTTTTAAGACCTCCCGGGCCCTTTCGGAGAACTCCTTAACTATGAAAACCATCCTCTCAGCCCTTTCCTCCAGTGGAATGGGCTCAAGGGGCTTTAGGCCTTCTTTCTGGGGGTCCGTATCGCTTAAGAGATCCGAAAGACCCTCCCCCGAGAACTTGACCACAAACCGATGCTCCTTCCCCGATTCGATCTCGATCTTCACCCCTTGAACTTCAGGGATGGCTTTCCTCAGCTTCTCACAAAGCCTTCGGTTCTCCTCGGTCGGAATCCTCTGGGCCCTTCTATCGAGAACCCTTCCGTCCTCGGAAAAGGTCGCGAAATTCCCCCTGGCCACCACTTCCCCACCCTTAACCTCCATCCCGAGCCCCAGGGCCTCGAGTATCCCCCTTTTTATTTGATACTTCAGAGGATCATAACCAAACAGGGCCAAATGCCCGGGTCCACTTCCCGGCGTTATACCCGGATAAACGGGGATGGTAAGACCGCATAGGCCTTCCCTTGCTATGCGATCCAGATTGGGCTTTTTAGCCGCCTCAAGCTCCGTCTTCCCCTCAACGGGTAGCCCTCCAACCCCATCTATGACGACGAAAACTATCTTGGAAGGGGTCTCCAGAATTAGGTCCTTCAAAACCTCAGGGGGAAACATGTCTTCCTCCTTTTAGGGTTTTAAAGGTATGAAAGGGCGCGCTCTCGAGCTAAGCTTAAGGCCTTCTCTGGCTCCTCCCCGAGAAGCAAAAACCCGAGGAAAAGCCCCACCAAGACCTCCTGGACTTCCTCCATATCCTCCACTTCTTCCGAAATGGTGAACTCCTCTCCCTCATGATAAAGTGAAACCCCTTTCTTACCCCGGTTTACGAGGACCATCTTGACCCTTTTGAGGATCGAGTCCAAGGGCTCATTAAGGACCATGAGGTCTCTATCCCGGACAAAGAGAAGGTCAATCCCTTCGAGTATCTCCCTCTCCTTAAAATTACCAAAATAAAGGGAATCGCATTCTAAACTAAGAGGGATCATCCCAAAAAGGTCTTCCTTTATCTTCTTTATGAAAAAGGTCCCTTCTTGCTCAGGAAAGGGTAAAAGATGAACCCATCTGGATTGCCTGAGAAAGGGAAGGTCCAACTCCTGAGGGTTGATCTTAAAGGAATCCTCCGGGAACAAAACCCTTATCCTTCCCACCCCTTTCACCAGGATCCGATAAAGGACGCTCGTATTTCTCCTTCGGATGATATGGGTCACATCCCCTCTGCCAAACCTATTTACGAACTCATCCCCCTCCTTATCCCTTCCCAAGGTCCCGGCGATTCCCACATTTAAGCCCAAATCCTTAAGGTAGAAAAGCGGAAGGGCCACCCCCGCAGGCCTCACGGACTTTAACTCCCCAAATACCATAAGCCTTTCTTTAAGCAACCACCGATCCTTGTCCTTCCACCATATCTCATCACCTACCCTCAGTCCAAGATCCTCAAGGTAAAGGGGATCCTTCACCTCATACACATATTCAACCCCTAAAGGACCGACCCCCAAAACATCAAAGGCCTTCTTCAAATCGCCCTCCTATCCTTTACGATAAACCAAGGCCTGACAGGTAGCGATCAAATTGCCATCTTGGTCAAAGGCCTGTATGAAATAGGTCCCAAGCCTCTTGCTTAAGTGGATCTCTTTGGCTTCAGCTCGAAGGTAACCGGGAATGGGAGGGGCTTGGTGAAAGGTTATGTTCATGTTCAGAGCCAAAGCGGTAACGCCATGGGAGTTGGAGGCCAGTTCAAAGGCGGCATCGATCAAGGAAAAGATGGCCCCTCCGTGAACCAAGCCGTGAACGTTCTTAAGATCCTCCGAAAGGGGCATCTCCACCAGGGCATACCCTTCTTTGAGGTCCAGGATTTGGATGCCAAGCTTCTTTAAATAAGGCTCATCCTTCGCCTTTTCCTTAAGCTCCTCTATAAAGTTACCCATAGCTATGTAACCCCGAAAGCAAATAGTTTACCCCAACATAAGTGAACATCACCGAAGCAAAGCCTATCACCGACAATATGGCCATCCTTCTTCCTCTCCACCCCCTCATAAACCGAGCATGAAGCCATCCCGCATATATGAGCCACGTTATCAAAGACCAGGTCTCCTTTGGATCCCAAGCCCAATACCTTCCCCAAGCGTAATGGGCCCAGGCAGCTCCCGTTATTATGCCGAGGCTTAAAAATAGGAAACCCAACAGGATGGCCTTGTAAGTGCCCTCCTCCAGGATCTCGGGGGATGGCCAAAAATGATCGTTTTTGTTTTTCCCAAAAAGGTAAATGAGACTGAGCAAAAACCCTATGGCTACTCCACCATAACCCGCAAAACAAGTCATCACGTGGAAGTAAAGCCAGAAGCTCTGAAGGGCCGGAACAAGGGGTTTCGGCGAACGATCCATACCCACAAGAATCGGCATCAGAAGTAAAAGCGTACAAAAAAGGGAAGAAAGAAAACCGAAGAGCCCCCGTCTCTGCTTTCGGGAAAAGTAAAAGAGATAAAAAAGGCTCAAAACCCAACAGAAAAACACCAGGGACTCATACATATTGGCCAAAGGAGGATAGGGAAAGCCCATAAGATAGGTCTCCCACCACCTCAAAAGCATCCCTAAAAGAAGCGCTATAAAACCCCCAAAAAACAAAGATTGACCTATCCTTCCAAACCCTTCTTTTTTGGAGGAGAGAAGCCAAAAAAGGGCAGAACCCGAATATAATAGAAGACCCAGATCAAACAGCTTGAGGTTCATAGGCAATGTTTATCATGAGATTGAAAAGGCCGTCAACGGTCACTATAATCCTTTGTGAAAACTCAGTTCTCGAAAATTCAAGGGTGAGGCGAGATGTTCATCGATCCAAAGAAGAAGTTCGACGTTCGTAACATCGAGAGAAACCTTAGAGAGGGGGTTCTGAGCCGAGAAGAATACGAAGAGTTTCTGAGAAACCTGCCGGATGTGTCTCATAAGATCTACCGCGAAGGGGAGAAGGATGGGGGAAAGGGTTCTGGTGACTGATATAGGGGGGACCAATATGAGAGTTGCCTCCTTGAAAGACGGAGAGATCGAGGCCTTGCTTTTTTGTCGCTCAATAGGCGATTTGCCCCCCAAGGAAGGGATCGAATTTCTGAAGAATAAGATCTTTCAGTTCGCCTGTGGCGAAAAGGTGGAAGCGGTGGTTATGGGCTTCCCGGGTTTGGTAGACCATAAGGGAACACTTCAGCACTCGCCTAACCTTAAGGCCTATGAGGGCATTAACCTGAAGGAGGCCTTCTTCGGAATGGGCTTTAAGGTCCTTTTCGAAAACGATGCCAACCTATATGCCCTGGGAGAGGGTTTTAAGGGCGGGGCCAAGGGAGCGAAAAATTATTGCTGTTTGACCCTTGGGACCGGTGTAGGAAGCGGGGTCGTGATCGACGGAAAGCTCCTCAAAGGCTCAAGAGGGGTGGCTTCGGAGATAGGCCATATGAGTGTAAAATTGGATGGAGCCCCTTGCAGTTGTGGTTCCCGGGGGTGTCTTGAAGCCTATTGTTCGGGCATGGCCATTTTAAGGATGGCCAGGGAAAAGGGGCTTAACGTGGAATCGGCCCAGGAGGTAGCTCGGCTTGCCGAAAGGGGTTCGGAGGAAGCCCTCTCGGTATTTGAGGAAATGGGAAAGTATTTGGGAGCGGGTCTGGCTAATATAGTAAATATCTTCAACCCGGAGGTGATCCTCATCGGGGGAAAGGTAAGCCAGGCCTTTCCTTTTTTCATCGATAAAGCCCTGGAAGTGATGTCCGAGATGGCCTTTCCTTATCCTGCCAGAAACGTGATAGTAAAGAAGGCCACTTTGGGCGATATGGCCGCCTTATGGGGTGGCTGGGCTTTGGTGATGGGAGGTCATGCAGTTTGAAAAGGACTATTACAAAATACTTGGGGTCCCTCGTAACGCCACTCAGGAGGAGATAAAAAGGGCCTATAGGCAACTGGCCCTTAAGTACCATCCCGATCGTAACCCTGGAGACAAGGAGGCCGAGGAACGATTCAAGGAAATAGCCGAGGCTTATGAGGTGTTGAGGGATCCCGAGAAACGAAGGCTTTACGACCTCTATGGGGCAAGGGCGGTAAGGGAATCCACGGGGTTCAGCGGGTTTGATACGGTTGAGGACATCTTCTCCAGTTTTAGGGATCTTTTTGAGGAATTCTTCGGCTTTTCCACAAGAAGACCCTCTCCGGAAAAGGGGGAGGATCTAAGGTATGACCTCACTCTGAGCTTTTTAGAAGCGGTTAAGGGGACCACCAAGACCATAAAAATCCCGAAGGAGATGAAATGCCCCAGGTGTAACGGTTCGGGCCTTGAACCTGGCACAAGCCCCGAGGTCTGTCCCTTCTGTTATGGGAAGGGTCATGTCACAAGAGCCCACGGCTTTTTCACCCTGACTACCACCTGTTCCCGATGCGGTGGAACGGGAAGGATCGTCACCAATCCCTGTACCGAATGTAGAGGGGAAGGGGTGGTACTGGGTGAGAAGGAGATAAGGCTTGACATTCCCGCGGGGGTTTACGAGGGCTTGAGGCTCAGAGTAGAAGGAGAAGGAAAGGAGGGAAGGTGGGGAGGCCCCCCTGGGGATTTATACGTTTACATCCACGTTAAGCCCGATGAGAGGTTTGAGAGAAGGGGAAACGACATCATCTACCGTGTGGCCATACCTTTTCCCTTGGCGGCTTTAGGAGGAGAGCTGGAGATCCCTACCCTGGAGGGCCCTACCACCATAAGGATCCCTCCGGGCATTCAGCCCAATGAGACCATAAGGCTTAAGGGAAAGGGAGTACCGAGACTGGATGGAAGGGGAAGGGGAGATTTCGTGGTGGAGGTGACCATTAAGGTGCCCAAGAAACTCACCAAGAGGCAGAGGGAGCTTCTGGAGGAGCTTCTGGCCCTGGAAGAGGAGGAGAAGGAGGAAGGTGGAAAGGGATTCTTCAAGAACCTCTTTGGAAGGTCTTAAGCTCAAATGTCCAACCTGCGGAAAGGAGACCGTTTGGGAAGGTAATCCGTGGAGGCCATTCTGTTCGGAAAAATGTAAACTCATAGATTTAGGGAAGTGGCTTCTGGAGGAGTATAAGATCCCGGAAGGAAAAGATGAGGAGGATAAAAGCCCCGGAGATTGAGGAGAAGGTAAAGGAGCTTTTTATCGAGTCCAATCTGAGCCTTGCTCCTGGCGTTCTTGAGGCCTTGGAAAGGGCTTATGAGGAGGAGATTTCTCCCTTGGGAAAGGAGGTCCTAAAGGAGCTTCTTGAGAATGCCCGAGTGGCTCGGGAAGAAAGGATACCCTTATGCCAAGACACGGGGCTTCCGGTGGTGTTTCTGGAAGTGGGAAATGAAGTCCTTATCGAAGGCGATTTAAAGGAAGCCATAAAAAGGGGGATAAAAAGGGGGACGGAAGAGGGGTTTTTGAGGTTCTCAGTCTGTCATCCTTTAAGTCGGAAAAACACCTGGGCCAATGATCCCATCGTTCATTATGAGCTTGTAAAAGGAGATAAGCTCAGGATAATGCTCCTTTCCAAAGGTGGAGGGAGTGAAAACGCGAGTAAAGCCCTTGTTTTACCCCCTTGGGCAGGAAAGGAGGGGATAAAGAAGCTGGTTATTCAACTTATAGAAGAGGCAGGGCCAAACCCTTGCCCTCCTATTATCGTGGGCTTGGGGATAGGTGGGAACCTCGAAGGAGCCTCCCTCTTGGCCAAAAAGGCCCTTTTAAGGCCTCTGGGAACTTATAACCCCGATCCCGAGCTTTCGGAACTTGAAAGGGAACTCCTCTCTGAGATAAACGACCTCGGTATAGGCCCCCAAGGCTATGGGGGGAGGATAACGGCCCTGGCGGTACACGTGGAAATGGCACCTTGCCACATAGCTTCTCTTCCTTTAGCCATTAACCTTCAATGTCATTGTCACCGCGTGAGGGAGGCCATTTTATGAGCCTTAAGATAAGAACCCCTTTGACGGACCAAACGGTTCTTGAGCTTCGAGTAGGTCAAAGAATCCTTTTAAGTGGTACCATTTACACGGCAAGGGATGAGGCTCATCGTAGGCTTTTTGAACTCATCCAAAAGGGCGAGCCCCTTCCCTTTGACCCAAGGGGAAGCGTCATTTATTACGCAGGCCCTTCCTCCACCCCTCCGGGAAGGGTTATAGGTTCTATAGGACCAACCACCTCAAGCAGGATGGACCCCTTTACGGTGAGGCTTCTCCAACTGGGCCTGAAGGGTACTATAGGAAAGGGGAAGCGATCGGAAGAGGTAAAAAGGGCGCTTGTGGAGTTTCGGGCCGTTTACTTCGGGGCCACCGGAGGAGCAGGGGCGCTTTTATCAAAGTGTGTAAAAAGGGCCCAAGTTTTGGCCTTCCCGGAACTCGGGCCTGAGGCCATAATGGCCTTAGAGGTGGAGGATTTCCCCTTAGTGGTCATAAATGACGCCTATGGAGGGGATCTATTCCTCGAAAGGGAGAAATGGAGGAGAGGTAATTGTCAAAACCCACCTTTTTAAAGGACATCCTTAAGGATCTTTCCAAATCCTTGGGTTTTAAACTGGAGAGCATAAGCTCCAAACTCCTTGAGGCCTGGCGGGAAGTAAGCGGAGAGATCATCTCCAAAAACGCCCATCCCTATTCTTTTAAAAGGGGGACCCTAAAGGTCATCTGCTCAAGCCCCCATTGGGCCTTTGAACTCAATATGCTGAAGGAAGACCTCAAGGAGAGGTTAAATCAAAGGTTAGGAGAGGGAAAGATAAGGGAGATAAGGTTTTTGGTGGGAGAAATAAGTTCCCCCTCTTTTAAAAGAGAAGAGAGGATAAAGATCGAGCTCGATCCTAAGGAAGTGGAGGCGATTCTTTCCCCTTTAAAAGATGAGGCCCTAAGGGAAAGCGCTTTGAAGATCCTGGAGGGCATAAAGCGGAACCTCAAAGGGAAGCCTTGATGGCCTCGTAAACCGCTTCGATCAAAACCGAAAGTTCCCACTCGCCAATTGAAAGAGGAGGCATTAAAACGATCACATCTCCAAGGGGCCTTATTATAACCCCCCTTTTCCTCGCCTCAAGCACCACTTTTTGCCCCACCTTCTTCTCCGGAGGGAATGGCCTTTTGGTGGAAGGATCCTCCACAAGCTCGATTCCCACCATAAATCCCTTCTGCCTTATATCCCCCACGTGATCCAACTCCCAGAACCTTTTTAGCTCCTTTTCCAAAAAGCGGATTTTGGGTTGGAGTTTCTCCAAAACCCTCTCCTTCTCGAAGACCTCCAAGCTCCCCAACGCAGCGGCACAAGCCAGGGGATTACCCGTATAGGTATGACCGTGAAAGAAGGCCTTGAAATCCTGGTATTCGCCCAAAAAGGCTTGAAAGATCTCCTCTTTGGCCAGGGTCACCGCCAGAGGCAAATAACCACCTGTCAACCCCTTGGAAAGGCACATCAAATCGGGTTTAACCTCCTCATGCTCACAGGCAAACATCTTACCCGTTCGGCCAAAGCCCGTGGCCACCTCATCGGCGATGAATAATACCCCGTACTTTTTACAAAGCTCCCAGGCTTTTTTAAGATAAGTAGGGGGTTGAACGATTATGCCCGCTGCCCCCTGAACAAGAGGCTCAATGATGAAACCGATGGTCTCATCCGCATGTTCCTTCAAGGCCCTTTCCAAGTCCTCAAGGCATAAAAGACCACATTGGGGATAGCTCTTCTTAAAAGGACACCTATAACAATAAGGGGCCTCAACCCTTATGACCGGGAAAAGAAGCGGGATATAGGGCTCCTGATAAATGGGAATCCCCCCTAAGCTCATGGCCCCTATGGTATCGCCATGATAGGCCCCTTTAAGAGCGATGAACTTGGTCCTCTGCTTCTCCCCCCGATGATACCAGTACCCGCGGGCCATCTTAATGGCCACCTCAACGGAAGTGGCGCCGTTATCCGAATAAAACACCCTGGTTAAACCCTCAGGGGCTATCTCCACCAGTTTCTTCGCCAATAAGATCCCCGGAGGATGGGAAAGCCCAAGGAAGGTGGTATGGGCCACCTTCTCGAGCTGTTCCTTTATGGCTCGGTCAATAAAGGAATGCCTATGGCCATGAACGTTACACCAGATGGAAGAAACCCCATCTATGTATCTTTTCCCGTATATGTCAATGAGGTAAACGCCCTCGGCCCTATCGATGATGAGGGGGTCAGACTCAAGCCAATCCTTCATCTGAGTAAAGGGATGCCATAGATAAGCCTTGTCCCACTCTTTAAGCTTCTCCAGCTTCATTCCTCCCTCCTCTAAATGAGCCCTAAACGCTGGCCCGCTTCCTTAAGGGCAAAAAGGGCCTTTTCGATATGCTCTTTTGTATGAAGGGCCGAAATGGAAAACCTGAGCCTGGAGGTCCCAGGGGGCACCGTGGGCGGCCTTATCCCTTGGACGTAAATGCCCAACTCAAAAAGAGCCGCTGAAAGCCTCATGGTCAAATGGTCGTCCCCTATCACAATGGGCACAATGGGCGTCTCCCCAAGGACTTTAAAACCGAGCCTTTTTGCGCCCTCTCGAAACAAACGGGTATTCTCCCAAAGTTTTTCCCTTCTCCAAGGCTCTTCTTTCATTATCCTTAAGGCCTCCTTGACCATTCCGACTATTAGAGGGGGCAAAGAGGTAGTATACATAAAGGTCCTTGCCCGATTTAAAAGGTACTCCACCAAAACCGCCTCCCCCGCTACAAAGGCCCCCATTATCCCCAAGGCCTTGCCCAAGGTCCCCATCTGAACGTCGATCTGGCCCAAAAGGCCGAAATGTTCGGCGATTCCCCTCCCCTCTTTTCCGAGAACCCCTGTCCCATGGGCATCGTCTATGACCAGGATGGCCCCATAACGATCCGAAAGCTCCTTAAGGTCCTTCAAGGGAGCTATATCCCCTTCCATGCTGAAAACGCCATCGCTCACGATAAGCCTCCTCCGGTGACCAGAGCGTTTAAGAAGCTCTTCCAGGTGATTCATATCCCGGTGCCTATAAACCCATATCTCCGCCCGAGAAAGCCTCGCCCCATCGATTATGGAGGCATGGTTAAATTGATCGCTCAAGATCAGATCCCCCTCTCCGACCAAGCTGGTCAAGATGCCCAAATTGGCCATATAACCTGTCGAGAAAAGCAGAGCCCTTTCGGTGCCTTTGAACTCGGAGAGTTCCTCTTCAAGCTCCTTGTGAATGAGAAAACTTCCCGCAATGGACCGGGAAGAAGGCGCTCCTGCTCCCCATCTCTCTAACACCTCTAAAACCACCTGCTTAAACCGCTCCGAACGGGATATGCCGAGATAATCGTTGGAACAGAATAAAACCACCTCCCTCCCCTCAATTATCGCTTCGACCCCCTTTAGGTCCTCAATCCACCTCAAAAAACGCCTTCGTCCGATCCGGGAAAGCTCGGAAAGCTCTTCCTTCAGATAATCCAATTTACCCATCATCTATCTGGAGCTCCAAATCCGAAAGCATCCTTAAGTCCATCTCATAAGGACGCCCTCGGGTCGTGAGATAATTCCCGATCATTAGCCCATTGGCCCCACAGAGGATCCCTAAGGGTTGAAGATCCCTGAGGCCATAGGCCCTGCCTCCAGTAAGCCTTATCTCCTTGGAGGGAAGGATAAGCCGGAAAAGCGTGACGGTTCTCAAGAACTCCATAGGGGTTAAGGAGTTTTGATTCTCAAGCTTGGTACCCGGAATGGGATGAAAGTAGTTTAAAGCTACCGAATCAACTTCGAGCTCCCTAAGCTTTAAGGCCAACTCCAGCCTCTCCTCCCTCCCCTCCCCAAGCCCGATTATACCTCCCGAACAAACACTTAACCCCGCCTCTTTCGCACAAAGGATGGTCTCTATCTTCTCTTGAATGGAATGAGTCGTACAAATCTTCGGAAAATAAGAGGGAGAGGTCTCCAGATTATGATGATACCGCGAAAGCCCCGCCTCCTTTAAAGCCTTGGCCTTTTTAAGATCCAAAAAACCAAGGGAGGAACAGACTAAAAGATTTGTCTCCTTCCTTATCAACTCAACGGCTTTTAACACCTTATCAAAATCCCTCTGAGACAAAGCCCTTCCACTTGTCACAATCGAAAACCGCCTCGCCCCCATAAGAGAGGCCTTCTTGGCCTCCTCCAAAATCCTCTCCGGCTCAAGAAGCGGATAAACCTCAATCTGAGCCCGATGATGAACCGATTGGGCACAAAAGGCACAATCCTCCGAACACCGACCCGACTTGGCATTCACGATCGAACACAACATCACCCTCTTCCCAAAATACCTCTCCCTTAAAGTAGTCCCCTCCCTTATCAAACGCACCAAATCCCACTCAAAAACCTCTAAATAGGAACTCCCCATCAAAAAACCCCCTACCACACAAAACCCCTTTTTGTCAACCTAATTGACGATAATTGGTTTACATTTGACTTTTTTGTTTGAGGTTTTTTAAAGTTTTTGAGGGAGGTTGGGATGGTGGATTTGGAGAAGGCCAAGCGTTTTTTGCCCGGTGGGGTTAACAGTCCGGTGAGGGCCTTTCGGGCGGTAGGTGGGGAGCCCTTTTTTGTGGTTAAGGGCTTGGGGGCTTGGGTTTTTGATTCAGAGGGTAGGCGGTATGTGGATTATATCTGTTCTTGGGGGGCTTTGATTCTTGGGCATTCGGATCCCAGGGTCCTTTCGGTCTTAAAGGATCAGCTTGAAAGGGGCACAAGTTATGGGCTTTTGAGCCCCTGGGAGGTTGAGCTTGCTGAAAAGCTTGTGGATCATGTTCCCTCCTTGGAGATGGTGAGGCTTTTAAGCTCGGGGACCGAGGCCACCATGACGGCCATAAGGCTTTCCCGGGCCTTTACGGGGAGAAAGAGGGTTATCAAGTTCGAGGGTTGTTATCATGGGCATTCGGATGGGCTTTTGGTTCAGGCCGGTTCTGGGGCTTTGACCTTTGGCGTTCCTTCAAGTCAAGGGGTTCCGGAGGAGTATGCCTCGTTAACGTTAGTGGCCCCTTATAATGATCTTGATTCGGTTGAAAGGCTTTTTAAGGCCTATTCTGGGGAGATCGCTTCGGTGATAGTGGAGCCAGTATGTGGGAATATGGGGGTTGTTCTTCCTCGGGAGGGTTTCCTTCAAGGGCTTAGGGATCTCTGTGATAAAAACGGAGCCCTTCTGATATTCGATGAGGTCATAACCGGGTTTAGGCTTTCACTTTCTGGGGCTCAGGGGCTTTACGGGGTCAGGCCGGATTTGACCTGTTTGGGCAAGATCATCGGGGGAGGGCTTCCCGTTGGGGCGGTAGGGGGGAGAAGGGAGATCATGAGCCTTTTAGCCCCGGAGGGTCCTGTTTATCAAGCGGGCACGCTTGCGGGGAATCCCTTAGCGGTAAGGGCGGGGCTTGAGACCATAAGGATCTTGGAGATGGAGAACCCCTATGAGGAGCTCGAAAAAAAGACCAAAGCCCTGGCCCAAGGGATCCTTGAGGTCTTTCGGGAAAAGGGGATCCCGGTGAGGCTCAATCAGATTGGCTCCATGTTTAGCGTCTTTTTCACCGAAGGGGAGGTCTTTGACTTGGATTCGGCCAAAAGAAGCGACATCGCTCTTTTTAGTGCCTTCTTCCACGGCCTTTTAAAAAGGGGGATCCTCATCCCACCGAGTCAGTTTGAGGCTTGGTTCGTTTCGACTGCTCACACGGAAGAGCATTTTTCCTTAACCCTTGAGGCGATAAGAGAAACTTTAAAAGAACTTTAAACCTACTCCTTCATCAATTTACGGTAATACTCGGGGCCAAGAAAGGCGATAAAGGCCCGAAAGAGGTCGCGGTCAAGTTTGTTGAGCATGGTGCTTTTCATGAATTCCAATGCCCTATAGGGCGTTAAGGGCTCCCGATAGGGCCTTATGCCGCACAAGGCCTCGAAAATATCGCATATTTTCACCAACATGGAATAAGGATGAATCAGCTCCCGATCCAAACCCCAGGGGTAACCCGTGGCATCATTTGACTCGTGATGCTCAAGGGCTATCCTCCTTATCTCCTCCCAAGGGAGATCAAGCCTCTTCAAGGCCTCAAAGCTCCAGATAGGATGTTTCCTCACCTCAGACCATTCATAAGGATCGAGCCTCCCTGGCTTCTGTAAAATCCTCGGATCAAGCCTCTCTTTCCCTAAATCATGCAAAAGAGCCCCAAGACCTATCTTCTCCGATTCCTCCTTACTAAACCCCTGAAAAAGGGAAAAGACAGTGGCAAGAAGGAAAACGTTGTTCGAATGAACGTAAGTGGAGCAGTCGCGGGACATCAACTTTATTAGGTGCGAGGAGAGCTCTTTGTCTTCCAATAGGTATTGGGTCGTCTCCTTGACCAAACCTTTGGCCAAGGAGAGGTCTTGGGGGGTGAAGTTTCTTAGTAATCTCTCGGTAAGCATTTCCGAAAGGCAGTAGAGGTAATTGGCCTTTTCTTCCGGGGGTTTGGAGGAGGAGAGGACCTCCTTTAGTTTACCTTGTAAGTATTCCAAGTAAACCTCCCGGGCTTCGGCCTTAAGATATACCACCTTTACGCCCATCTCCTTCCAACGGCGGATTCGTTCTGGGGAAAGGGGGATGTCTTTCTTCCTTAAAAGCACGAATTTACGTCCTATCTTCAGGTAAAGGTCCTCTTTCGACAATATGGGGTGTTCGGGTTCGAGAAGATCGATCCTCAAAGGGAGAAAAGTGGGTTCAAATGACTTCATGTTGTAAGATATTATCAAACGATGAAATCCCTTTGTCATCCCGATTTGGAAAAGTCCTGTGGAGCCTGTTGTGGGCTTTATAATTATGTGGACCACCGCAGGGAAACCTTGAGGACGCTTTTGGAAAAAAGGACCTCCTTTTTCCTTTCCCAAAGGCCTTCTCCCGAATGGATCTCCTTTTATAAAGAAGAGGCCAAGCAATTCGAGACCTCTTTGGTCCTTTGTCACCAGATATATTGCTGTGAGTTCTTGGGCTTTGTGGATCAACCGAGGAAAAGGGTCGGCTGTCTTTTACATCCCGCCTTATGGGGCGAGGATTTAAGGGATTTTTGTTTTTATGGGAAAGAGCTCTGTTCGCAGCATCTCTGTCCGAGTCATACCTATCTCAGCGAGGACGAAAAGGGGATCGTCATAAAGGTGATCCAGGATTGGTATCTTTATGGTCTGGTGATAACGGACCTTGACTTGGTGAGGGAGAGTCTGGCTTTAATAGCCAATGGAATCGGAAGGAGTTTGAGAGTAAGGGATGTGGAGGAGCCCTTGTTGAAGCGAGCACTGGGGGATTTTTTCGCCTTAAAAGAAAACTGGCCTTTTAAGGATCATAGGTTAAGGCTTGGCAGGTATTGGTTCTCCCAAGGCGAGTACCGACTTGATCATCCTTGGGATGATCCCTGGGATAAGATCCTCGGGTGTCTTGAGACCGCAAGGGAAAAGTGGGAAGAGGCGAAGCTTTATCTCAAAGATCGGATAAAGGAGCTCATTCACCTTTTTAAGGAGGTCTTAGGTGGGTAAGGTGAGGTATGAGGTGAGTCTTTTAAGCGATTTTGACCTTTTTCTTTTTAACGAGGGCAATCACTTTAGGATTTACGAAAAACTCGGCGCCCACCCCATGAAGGTGGACGGAGAGGAGGGCGTTTTTTTTGCGGTTTGGGCTCCTTCGGCCAAGGGCGTGTGGGTCATGGGCGATTTTAACGATTGGAACAAGGAAAGCCATCCCTTAAGGCCGAGGGGCAATTCGGGCATATGGGAGGGGTTTATACCGGGGGTATGGAAGGGTTGTCGGTATAAGTATCATATCCTTTCCCATTATGGGGATTGGAGGGGGGATAAGAGCGATCCGGTGGGCTTCTTCTTCGAGACCCCTCCGGGTACGGCTTCCATTGTCTGGGATCTGGAGTATGAGTGGCATGACTCCGAGTGGCTTAAGGAAAGGCATAAAAGGAACGCCTTTTCGGCACCCATAAGCATATATGAGGTCCATCTTGGTTCCTTCAAGAGGAAAAACGGGCAATTTATGAACTACAGGGAGCTTGCCCATCTTTTATGCGATTATGTGAAGTGGCTTGGCTTCACCCACGTTGAACTTTTACCCATCATGGAGCATCCCTTTTATGGGTCCTGGGGTTACCAGGTAACCGGTTATTTTGCCCCCACAAGCCGCTATGGGACGCCTCAGGATTTCATGTATTTTGTGGATTACTTGCATCAAAACGGCATAGGGGTCATCCTCGATTGGGTCCCTTCCCATTTCCCCATGGATGGTCATGGCCTTGGCTTTTTCGATGGCACCCACCTTTACGAACACGCTGACCCCCGAAAGGGGGTTCATCCCGATTGGAATAGCTTTATCTTCAATTACGGTCGGCACGAGGTGAGGAGCTTCCTCATCTCAAGTGCTATTTTCTGGCTCGATAAATACCACGTGGATGGTTTAAGGGTAGATGCGGTCGCTTCGATGTTATATCTGGATTTCTCCCGCAAGCCTGGAGAATGGATCCCCAACATTTACGGAGGAAACGAGAACTTGGAGGCCATTTATTTCTTGCGGAGGCTTAACGAGGAAGTTTACCGGAGCTTTCCCGATGTGCAAACCATCGCCGAGGAATCCACCGCCTGGCCCATGGTGACAAGGCCTACTTATATCGGAGGGCTCGGCTTCGGCTTCAAATGGGATATGGGTTGGATGCACGACACCTTGAAATACTTCTCCTATGACCCTATCTATCGCAAGTATCATCACGACCTTCTGACCTTTAGGCTCCTTTATGCCTTCAATGAGAACTTCATCCTACCCCTTTCTCATGACGAGGTGGTTCACGGAAAGGGCTCCCTTTACCAGAAGATGCCAGGGGATAAATGGCAGAAACTGGCTAACTTGAGGCTTCTTTACGGTTACATGTACGGACAGCCCGGTAAAAAGCTCCTTTTCATGGGTCAGGAATTCGGACAGCCATACGAATGGAACCATGAAGAGGAGTTGCCCCTTTATTATCTTGATGAAGAAGGACATCGAGGAGTCGCCCTCTGGATTAGGGATTTAAACAAGCTATTAAGGGAAGAAGAGGCCCTTCATGAGTTGGACTTTTCCTGGGAGGGGTTTCAATGGGTCGATTTTTCCGATTGGGAAAAAAGCATAGTTAGCTTCTTGAGAAAGGGACGAAACTCCATGATCCTTTGCGTTTATAACTTCACACCCGTTCCCCGGTTCAATTACCGAATAGGGGTCCCCACCGAAGGTTTTTGGAAGGAGCTTTTAAATAGCGATTCCCCTTACTACGGGGGCTCAGGCTTGGGAAATTTAGGGGGCGTATGGACAGAAAGAGTTCCCATGCATAACTTCCCCTATTCCATCAATCTAACCCTTCCTCCTTTAAGCGCCCTTTTTTTTAAAGCCCCTTGAAGTTACGCGTGGTCTTTTAAAACCAAAAGACAAGCTTCCACTACTTCAGGGTCGTATTTTTTGCCCTTATTCTCCTTCAGTTCCTCTTTAGCCTTCTCAATTCCGTATCCGGGTCTATAAGGACGGTCATGGGTCATAGCATCTACTATATCTGCAACTGCCACAATTTTCGCCTCCCGAATTATCTCATAGCCCTTTAACCCCTGAGGGTATCCCGAACCGTCAAGGCGCTCATGATGTTGTAAAGCCACTAAGGCCACAGGCCAAGGAAAGGCTATATCTTTAAGGATCTCATATCCCGCTTGAGCGTGAAGTCTTATTAATTTCATTTCTAACTCGTTCAAGCGCCCGGGTTTAACCAGAATTTCCAAAGGGATGGTGCTTTTACCGATGTCGTGTAAAAGTCCACTTATATAAAGCCCCATCAATTCCTTTTCCGAAAGCCCCATTTTTTCCCCTATTTTCCGCGAAAGCTCTGCTACACCCAAAGAGTGACCAGTGGTATAAGGATCTCGACGCTCAACAAGTTTTGTCAAAGCAAGGGCCATACCCCAGAAGGCCTCTTCTAAAGTCTTTTGGGTTTCTTTTAACTTCTCAAGGTTCACCATTAAACCCATCGCATCTTCCACAGAATGGGCAAAAAGCCTAAAAAGGCGCATCTCAGAATTTTGTAAGGGCCTTTCTTTGGCCATTAACAAAAAACCACCGATGCCATTGCGCTTAAACGGATAGTAAAAGGCCCTTAAACCCGCTTTTTCCAAATACTCCTGTGCTTCTTCCTCGGTTTTTATTCTCCAACCACAAAATACCCTCCTTTCATTTCTGGATGTTTCTAAAAACACGGCGTAATGAGAAAGACCAAAAAGCCTGATCGCTTTTTCCTTAGCCGTCTCTAAAAGCTCTTCAAGGTCCTGGGCCTCCCCTAAGGAGGCGATTTCGTAAAGACAAGAGAGCTCACTTAAAAGGCTGTCTCCGTTTATCTTCACCCCAAAGTAACCAATAGCAAAGTTTTATTATGAAGAAAGGGCACACCTTCAAGGCACCCTATTTCGCCAAAGGTCAAAATGCCAATCATTCCCACACCTTCTCCAAGTTCCTCCTTTAAGGCTAAAAGTTCCCTTTGAAACTCCTTACCGAGCAATATGCATCGCGAAATGCAGTCAAATATCAAAGCTAAAGAAGGAGTTTCTGATCTCCCTTTTACCTCCTTTGCGACCTTTCTTGCAGTGCCAATCATCTCTTCTTTGGTGGTCTCCATTATGTAGCCCAAAGCATGAACTGGAACTTCGGTCACAAACTCTATACTTCCCCCAGGATTCACCTTAAGAGGATCCCTTATGAGAAAATATCCCGAGGAACTGGAAAACCCAAAAGGATATCTCAGCCCAATCTCCGCAAATCGTTCGGGCGGAATAGGGCCAACGGCTTCACAATAAGCGGAAAAAGCCTCACGCTCGTCCAACTTATAAACGGTCTTTCCTTTCGCTTCTGTTATGACAAAATAATGACCTGTAGGCCTCCAACCGTGTCCAAAAGCACTTGTTATCCTTATTCCTTTAATTAAAACAGCGGCAATAGCATCGCTTCTCAACTCTTTTTCGGTAAACTGATAAGTCTTAAAGAACCTAAGGTTATCCCCTGCACACCCACCCACATAATCGAAATAAGGTCCCATGACTTCATAAAGGGCTTTTAAGGCCTCACTAACCTTGGAGGAAAAGCCATCAGGAAACACAAAAACCGTCCCTTCTCGAATCCCACTCTCCAAAAGCTCCTCCCCTAAGGAAGTACCCACCTTTTTAGGATCTCGAGAAAGATCCCCTTGAATCGAGGTACATACCTCAATCTCACCTCCAATAAGACAAACTCCTATTGCCTTTCTATAAACTTCATCTTTAAAGATCACCCCGCCAGAACAAAGACCAACAAACCTTACTCCCCTTAAAAGGACCCGTGCAGTCTCCCAAATTACTCGATGATCATAAGAATCGGTAGTGAAAAGGAAGGCAAATCGTACATCCTTTAGGCCTTCATAAGCCTCACTTATACAATTTTCTACCGCTTCCCGAGGATCTGATGAGAACGAGATGCTCGTTTTAAAAACAAAATTTCTATTCATTACGTTGATTTTTTAGGATTTTAATTTTACACGTCGTTTTCCTTAAATGTCAAGAAAATTCTTCAACGTTTCACAGGGTTTTCAGAGATGGGCCTTGTGGTTTAAAATCCTTGTGTGAAGATCCACGTCTCGATGCCCATTTTCAGCGATAGGGACTCAAGGCCCTTTTTGAAGAAGTGTTTAGAGCTTGGGGTCTCGGTGGAGGTATGGCTCTGGCAGGAGGTCCTTGATAATTTTCAACCGCAGGACCTTTCTTGGATAAAGGAAGAGCTTGAGAAACAGGGGCTTTCCCTTTCGGTTCATGCTCCTTGGGCTGATCTTTCGCCAGGTGGGCTTGATGAGGAGGTGAGGAAGGTCACCCGAAGAAGGTTTGAAGAGACCTTGAGGTTCTGTGAGGTTTTGGAACCGGAGAATGTGGTCTTTCATACGGGTTGGTATCCCGGCGTGAAAGCGGAGGGAGGGCTTTTGGAGCTTTGGCTTAAAAGGAGCCTTGAGATATGGGTGCCCATTTTCGAGAGAGCCAAAAGCTTGGGTTTTAAAATCTCCCTCGAAAACACCTATGAGGAAAGCCCCATCTTGATCAGGGAGCTTATAAAAGATCAGGAAGGGGTCGGGTTTTGTCTTGATGTGGGCCACCTTAACGTATTCGGAGGGAAGGATCCCGAAAAATGGCTCTCCCAATTGGGGAAATCTTTATTTGAAGTTCATCTTCACGACAACCGAGGATTTTACGACGAGCATCTCCCCTTAGGGGAAGGGATCATTGATTTTCAAAGCCTCTTCTCCCTCTTCCCCAAAAAGGACGACCTCATTCTGACCCTTGAGGTCTTTGAAGTGAAGGGCTTAAAGAAAAGCCTCGAGTTTCTAAAGAAGTTCTTCCCTTAAAGGGCCTTCCCCATCTCCTCAAATAGCCTATCCAGTTCGGCCTTTAAGGCGGGTGGCAATCCCTTTATCTCCAGCGTCAAAAACCCCTTGATGATCAAGGAAGTGGCCTCCTCCTCGGTCAACCCCCTGGCCATTAAGTATTCCAACTCTTCGCGGGCTATTTTGCCTACGGCTGCCTCGTGTGACATCTCAACTTCTTCGGCTCGGGCTTCAAGCTCGGGGATGGCATGAATCACACCCTCCGAGGAAAGCAAAAGGCCTCGGCATTCAAGATGCCCTTTGACCCCTTTTGCCTCACCCACAAGATGTCCTCGGGCTATTATGGTTCCCCCAGTTGAAACGCTTCGGGAGACGATCTCGGCCCTTGCTCCTTCTGCCCTTAGGATCGCCCTTGAACCGAGGTCCATAAGGGAACCCTTCCGACCAAGAAGGACCGATTGGAAGGTGGCAACGGAGTTTTTACCCTCAAGGATGGCCGTCGGATAAGCCTGAAGGTCCTTGGCGGGAAGAAGGCAGATGTAATTGGAGACATAGACCCCTTCCTCCTCGACCAAAACGGCGGTTCTTGGTCTCACCATCATCTCTTCGGGCCAATTGTGAACCATCGTAAAGGTCAACTTTGCCCCCCTTTTCACATAAAACTCCGAAACCCCCACATGGAGCCCGGATCTCACGTGAGGCGAGGTGGAGCAACCCGTTATGACGTGAAGTTCGGATCCCTCTTCGGCGATTATGACGTTATGGACGTCCTGGGTGAATTGATCCATCCGGATGAAAAGGCAGGCTTGAACCGGAAAGACCACCTTGGCCCCGGGCAAAGCCCTTATGAAATACCCTCCCTCAAGGTCCTCCTGAGCCCTTTTGGTGAAGGGGTCCTTTTCGGGTTGAAGGAGCTTCCAGTAATAGTCTTTAAGGTCGTATTTTTCAAGGGCACTTTGAATCGGCAAAAGTTCAAGCCCCTGTTGGTTGATGACGCATTCGGAGACCTTGTGATCGCAAAGGAAAAAGCTTCCTGCCCTATCTTTTGCCTCAACGTCGATTCCTGTCATCAAAAGTCGTCTCTTCTCCTCTTCGGTGAGTTCAAGCTCTTTCATTTTTCCCTCCAAAGCATCGATAACATTCCTCGTAGCCGTGTTCCTTAATGGTGTGAAGGATCTCCCTGGGGTTCCCCGAACAGACGATCCTCCCCCCTAAAAGGACATGCCCCAAATCGGCCTCAACGTAATCCAGGATGTGCCCCGTATGGGTTATGATCAAGGCCGACTTTCTCTTCTCCTTCAACACCTTCTTTATGGGCTTTTCCGGATCGGGCTCAACCTTCCTTCCCAAAAGCCTATTTATGGCCTGACCGATCAGGGCGATATTCTCCAGATCGACCCCTGATTCGGGCTCATCCAAAAAGACCATGAGGGGGTCCTGAAGGAGCAAAAGGAAAAGCTCGACCCTCTTCATCTCGCCTCCGGAAAACCCAACGTGAACCTCCCGCTCAAGATGCGAAAGAAGGTTTAGCCTTTTGGCATATTCCTCGATCAAAAGCCCATCCCTTTTGGCACAGAGTTTGGCCAAGTTCAAAAGCTTAACCCCCTTTATGGCGGGAGGCCTCTGGAAGGAAAGCCCAAGCCCCCTTTTGGCCTTCTCATAAGGAGGAAGATGGGTTATGTCCTCCCCTTGAAAAAGAACCCTCCCTTTGCTGATCCGATAGTTCTCAAACCCGAAAATAGCGTTAATCAAACTGGTCTTCCCCGAGCCATTCGGCCCAAAAAGGACATGAACCTCCCCCCCTCCTATACTCAAGTTTATCCCCCTGAGGATCTCCCTCCCCTTGACCTCCACATAAACTCCCTCTAACCTAAAAAGCTCACCCATTTAAAACCTCCTCTAAAAACCATAAGCCAAAAGGGGAAAATTTGCAAATAAAAAGGGGGAAGGACCTTTAAGCCCTTCCCCCTCAAAATCGCTCAAAGCCTTAGAAGGTGTAAATCAGGGTGCTCACGAAGGCATAAGGATCATCGTATTTCTTATCCCCAGCCTTGGTCTTTCCATCTGCCGCACTACCAGCAAAGAGGTAACCGAATACAAGCCTCCAGGCGAGGTTCTTGTAAATGTCAATCTTAGCCCCTAAATTGACCTCAAGCCCTATGTCCTTATCATCATACTTCTTGTCCATAACCACACCTTCCAAGGCGTTTCCATATTTCTCCGTATCACCCCAGTAAGCCACCTGACCGGAGAGGGTCAACCACTGAAGGGCCTTGTAATCGGCAAAAAGCCTCACCCCCCATACTCCAGGCCAACCTCGGCGAGCAAGATCCATACCACTAATTGGAGCCAGCGACTTAGGAACCGTCCACCATCCTATATCGCCCACAATCCCAGGACCAGTCCCCCAACCGCTTAAAACGATCAAGCTATCGCTGTTAGGACCGAAAGTCTCAGTTCCAGGAGGAAGGACAAAACCAGTGTATTTGCCCTTCTCACCGAGCTTTTTCCAGTTCACCCCGCTCACATACAACCCACCAAGCCCGAAGTTGAAGTTCTGATAGGGATAAGTCAGAACGACTCGGGCAAGCCAACCGTTGTATTTTTGTTTATAAGATTCCTCCCCAGAAGCCTTATGCTTCTCCCTTCCAGTATTATAGATCACATCCAAATTGTAATTCACCGGCCCAACTTTCCCATCCGAGTAAAGCCCTATCCACCATATATTGCCTTTAGCATTGTAGTTGTAGTAAACCTCTTCTTCTTCTTCTACTACAGTTACATTATCAGCCCTCATCTTTCCCGTTGCCCACGCCACATAGAGACCACCACTTATACCCGCTTTTGACTTGTAATCACCCGCAAGGTAGAAGAGATTGGCGCTTTGGTTTTCACCCGTCACATTCCACGTCGCCGTATAAGGTTTGTCATCTACAAACAAAGTCATTGTAACCGATCTGTTCACCTTTTCATCATACTCCCTTATCTTTCCCCAACCACCGCTTAAGCCCAAAGTACCATCGGCAAGGGGTATATTCGAACGGAAGCTTATACCAGGCCCAGCGGGCAACAGGAATACTTCAGGCCTCAAGGAGAAGAACTGTACTCCAGCTCTCACCCAAGTGGGGCACTGGATTCCAGGGATCTTGAAGTCAAGGTAAGCCTCCTTGACCTCAACGCTTGTCTGCTCACTTCCCCAATAACCGATCGAATTCTGTCCCGTTTTCACTGTTCCCCAAGGATTTGGAACCGAATCCATCCTGAACCTGACAACGCCCTTGAGATCTTCGGAGGCCTTGGCGTGGAAGAAGAGCTCAAACCTCTGAACCCATTCGGTCGTGACATGATCATTCCAGGCACCAACATTCTGATAGGCCCTATAACCGATTCCCATATAACCTGTAGCCGAAAGATCAGCACTCATAGCTGAGGCAGCCAAAGCCAACCCCACTAAAACTACTAAACCGATCAACCAACCTCTCTTCATGCCCACCTCCTTGTTAAAATTTTTTGAAACACACAATCAAACCTAAAACCCTAAACCCTAAAAACCTTTTACCCTCTTGGTCCTCTCACCTCCTTTCCTTCAAAAGTTAAAGACGCTTAATTTATAGCAAGGCTTATTCTGGTTGTCAAGGGGGTTTTGGGGATCGGATAAAGTGTTTTTCTTGACCTTTTTTCATTTTATTGCTAAAAAGCAGTTTAGCAAAAAAGGAGGCCAAAAGATGAAGCTTTCATCCTTAAAAAGTCTTTTGATAGTAATGGGGCTTTTTGGGGTTTTGATGGGGTGTAGTTATAATGTTAAGCCGAGTCTTTCGCCTCTCGGAAGGTCCCCTCTTGAGGGGAAGTGGAGGAAGGTTATCGTTCTTCCCTCTTCACCCCTTTTGGATGAGGTGGTTTCTCAATCCTTTTATTCGGTAGGGTTCATCCCTGTAGCGAGGGAGGATGTACTGTTTTTATTGCGGGAGAAGGGGGTTTTAAAGAAGGAAAGGGAGGAGTTAAGTCCTGCTTCAAGGGCCATCCTTTATCATCTTGAGGTCTCTTATACGGATAAGACCAAGAGGCATCTTCAGGAGGCTTTGAGGCATAATCTTGCCCTTATCGAAAAGAAGGAGCTTGAGATAGGGCCTAAGGTTTTGAAGGAACTTTGTGAGGAGTTTGGGACGGTCTTTGTGGTGAGGGCGAGTTTGATCGAGCTTAAGGAGGAGTTGACCGAGTCTTATAATCCCTTTGAGATTGGCTTTGTGCCTTTTGCCTTTAATGTCCCCCAGAGGCTTCTTTTTGGGAGGCACAGTGAGAGGGCCTATCCCTTTGTAGAGGATGAAAAGATAAGGGAGGCCTTGGTTTACGGAGGGGAGCTCTTGCAGAAGCTTGCCATTGGGGCAGCTGGCGGATGGGCGGTGACCGACCTTTCGAGTCCCCTTGAGTGGGAGAGGGATGTGGGAACGCTTGTGGGAGGTGGGCTTGGGTTTTTGGGTCATTTAAGCGGGAAGGTCCCCGAGGTGAAGGCCCAGGTTAGGTTGACGGTTCAAGATGGAAGGTCGGGGGATCTGCTTTGGACAAATAGGGCGGAAGTGAGGGTTAGGCCTGAAAGTGTCTTTTCTAAAGCCGACACTGAAAGGATGAGGGATTTGGCCTTGAAGGAGGCGGTGGCCTTATTGGTTAATGACTTTGCCCGATTCTTCCAAGAGGAGCTTCCGAAGATAACGCCCATTTATAAGGAGATCGTCTGGAAGCCCGAGGGGATAAGGCTTACGGAGGTCTCGGAGAAGGTCCAAGAGATGAAGGCCCTTTTAGAGAAGGCCCAAGAGGCATCGGAGAAGGCCTTAAAAGAAGCAGAGAGGGCCTCTCAAGAGGCCGAAAGGGCTGAGAAGGCGGCCATAAAGGCGGAAAGGATCTTCGAAAAGACCGTTAGAAAGTAAAGCTTGAAATAAAGACCCCATTGTGTTATCTCCCAAAAATCCAAAAAGGGGGTGAACTATGGCTGAGGAGAAGCCCATTGAGAAGATGACCGTTAAGGAGCTCAGGGCCTTGGCTAAAGAGCTCGGGGCCGAGGGTGTGAGCGGTATGCAAAAGGAGGAGCTCATAAGGTTCATCCTTCAAGTCCGAGGTAAACCTGGGGGGCCGGGAGGGGAGAAGGTGGTTAAGATCGGCAAAAGGACCGTGAACGTGACGGCGGTAAAAAGACAGATAAGGCAACTTAAGGCCGAAAGGAAAAAGCTTCTTTCCGAAGGCAAGAAGGAGGAGGCCCGAAAATTAAGGGAGAGGATCTCCCGGCTTAAAAAGCTCACCCGCAAGGCTCACAAGATCCTCTCTCAGCAGAAAAAGGCTCAAAGATGAAAAAAATCGCCCCTTCCATTCTTTCGGCTGATTTTTCGCGTCTTGGAGATGAGGTCCGGGAGGTGGAGGAGGCGGGGGCCGATCTGATCCATGTGGACGTGATGGATGGGCATTTTGTCCCGAATATAAGTGTGGGCTTACCGGTCGTAAGGGCCCTTAAGGGAGTGACAAGGCTTCCCTTGGACGTTCATTTGATGATAGAGGAACCCGAGCGTTATATTGAGGAGTTCGTCAAGGCCGGGGCCTCGATCTTAAGCTTTCACCTTGAGGCATCCAAACACCTCCATAGGACCATTGAGAGGATAAGGGAACTGGGGGTCATGGTGGGGGTGGCCCTAAACCCCGGAACGCCTCTTGGGATGCTTGAGGAGGTGGTGGGGGAAGTGGACCTTGTGGTTTTGATGAGCGTTGATCCGGGGTTTGGGGGGCAGGCCTTTATCCGAAGTTCCTTGGATAAGATAAGGCGCTTGAAGGATTGGCTTTTGAGGCTTGGACTTGAGAGGGTCCTGATCGAGGTGGATGGGGGTATTAAGCTCGATAACATAAGGGAGGTGGCCCAGGCGGGGGCTGATATTTTGGTCTCGGGCTCGGGGATATTTGGGGAGAAGGACAGGAAAAGGGTGATAAAGATGATGAGGGAAAAATTGGAGGACCTTTAGGATGGGAAATAACCTTTTCCGAAAGATCATTCTCTCTCACCTTGTAGAGGGGGAGCCGATCCTTGGAAAGGAGATAAGCATAAGGATTGACCAGGTTTTGACGCAGGATGCGACAGGCACTCTGGTTTACTTGGAACTTGAGGCAATGGGCATCGATAGGATAGTCCCTTTGGCGGTGAGTTACGTGGATCATAACACCTTGGGGGTGGGGCCGGAGAATGCGGATGATCATCTCTTCTTAAAGAGTTCAGCAGCCAAGTTCGGGGCCTATTTCTCGCCCCCGGGAACAGGGATTTGCCATCAGCTTCACCTTGAGTGTTTCGGCGCTCCGGGGAAAACGCTTCTTGGCTCCGATAGCCATACCCCAACAGGGGGAGGCCTCGGGATGGTGGCCATAGGGGCAGGAGGGCTTGATGTGGCCTTGGCCATGGCGGGTGAGCCCTTCACCTTTAAGATGCCCGAGGTCATAGAGGTGAGGCTTTTGGGAAAGCTCCCCCCTTGGGTTTCGGGAAAGGACGTGATCCTTGAGCTTTTGAGGCGTTTAAGCGTTAAGGGTGGGGTGGGAAAGGTCTTCGAATACACGGGGCCAGGGGTTCGGGAGCTCTCGGTCTTTGAGAGGGCTACCATTTGCAACATGGGGACTGAGCTCGGGGCTACCACCAGTTTATTCCCCAGCGACACGAGGACCCAAGCCTTTTTGTGGGCTCAAGGAAGACCAAAGGATTTCGTGCCCCTCGGTCCAGATGAGGATGCTTCCTATGAAGGGTGTATCACCATAAACTTGAGCGAACTCGAACCCCTTGTGGCCCTTCCCTCAAGCCCGGATAAGGTCAGACCGGTAAGGGAAGTGGAAGGGATAAAGGTGGATCAGGTGATCCTTGGGTCCTGCACCAATAGTTCCTTTTACGATCTGGCCATTCTGGCCGAACTCATAGATCGAGAGGGGAAGCATCCGGACGTGGAGCTGGTAGTAGCTCCTGGGTCAAGGCAGGTGTTGGAGCTTTTGCGAGAAGGGGGGTATTTGGAGAAGCTCATCCGAAATGGGGTGAGGATCCTTGAACCAGCCTGTGGTCCCTGTATAGGGATGGGCTTGGCGCCTCCTTCAGGGGGGGTAAGCCTGAGGACCTTTAATCGGAACTTCGAGGGCCGAAGTGGGACAAAGGATGCTCAAGTTTATCTATCGGGACCTGAGGTGGCGGTAGCTACCGCCATAAGGGGAAGGATCACCGACCCGAGAAGCCTCGGACCAAAGCCCGAACTCAAGATGCCACCTCCCAAGTTCAAGAGCTCAAACCTCATAATTCCTCCGCCCAAGGATCGGGAAAAAATCACTATAAGAAGGGGGCCGAACATCAAGCCCCTTAACACCTTTGAACCTTTAAGTCCCTCCTTAGAGGTGGAGGTCTTGATAGTTCTTGGCGATAACATCTCCACCGATCACATCCTTCCCGCAGGTCCCTATATTCTTCCTTTAAGGTCGAATATCCCCGCTTTGAGCCAATATGTCTTTCATCATCTGGATCCCCAGTTTCCCGAGAGGGCAAAGAGAAGCGGGAACGGGATAATCGTAGGGGGGGAGAATTACGGACAGGGCTCATCCCGAGAACACGCCGCCTTATGTCCCAGGTGGTTGGGGGTTAGGGCTGTTTTGGCGAAAAGCTTTGCGCGGATTCATAGGTCGAACCTCATAAACTTCGGGATCGTCCCCTTGATCTTTGCCGAGCCCAAGGATTATGAAAAGCTCAGGGTGGGACAAAAGGGGAGGCTTCTTTTAGGAGACCTGGAAAGGGAGGTTTATCTTGAGATCCCGGAAGAGGGCCTTAAAATAAGGCTCTTGGCGGAGTTAAGCCCGCGGGAGAGGGAGATCCTCAAAGCGGGAGGGATCTTGAACTTCGTTAAAGGAAGATGAGGGAACCGGAGAGGCTCTTACAGCAATACCTTAGGATAAACACCTCTAATCCTCCGGGAGAGGAGGAGAAGGCGGCAAACTTTTTAAAGGATCTCCTTTCCCAGGAGGGGATCCCCGTTAAGGTCTATCAGGTGGCTCCGGGCAGGGCCAACCTTTTGGCCAAGCTCGGTGAGGGGGAAGAGGCCTTTTTGATGATGCATCATATGGATGTGGTTCCCGCCGAAGGGAATAAATGGGAAGTGGATCCTTTTTCGGGAGAGATCATCGGAAATTACATATACGGCCGAGGGGCCATTGACACCAAGGGATTTGGGATAGCTCAGGTATGTGCCCTTTTGAGACTCAAAAAGGAGGGCAAACCCCTAAAAAGGCCCGTTTGGCTTCTGGCCACCTGTGATGAGGAGACCGGCGGAAGGCTTGGGGCGAAATGGTGCCTTGAGAACCTGGAGGAGTTAAGAAAGGTGGCTTTCGTCTTAAATGAGGGAGGAGGCATAATCCTTGATGAGAAGGGGAAGGTCCATCATTGTGAGATCTCGGTGGCTCAAAAGGTGGTGGCTCAATTTGGCTTGAAGGCCCGTGGGGAAGGGGGGCATGGTTCAATGCCCCATAGGGATAATGCCTGTGAGAAGTTGGTAAGGGCCATAAGTAAGCTCCTTAATTATAAGGAGCCTCCTCGGTTGATCGAGCTTGTGGAAAATTACTTCAAGAGCCTTGCCCCTTTAAGCGAAGGAGAAGAGAGGTGGGTCTTCAGCGACCCTCAAAGGGCCATAAGGGAACGGGAGGAGTTTTTCCTCGCCAGGCCTCATTTTAACGCCTTAATCCGCAATACCTATACGCTCACGGTTTTAAAAGCGGGAGAGAAGGTAAACGTGATACCTTCAGAGGCCTTGGCTTACTTTGACGCAAGGCTCTTGCCCGATGAGAATCCGAAGGTCTTCTTAGAGAAGATGAGGTGGCTTATAGATGAGGAGCAAGTGGAAGTATTTCCCTTGGGGGAAGGAGAAATTTCGCCCCCTTCACCGCTTGATACCCCCTTGTACGAAGCCCTTCGCCAGGTCATAAGGAAAAAGGAGGGGGACGTCTTAATAGTTCCATCCCTCATCCCCGGAGCGACTGATAGCCGTTTCTTCCGTTCAAAAGGGATCCCTTGTTACGATTTTTCGCCCTTAAGGCTCTCTCACCAGGAGATGAGGCTCATCCACAATCAAAACGAGAGGCTTTCCTTGGAGAATCTCCATTTTGCCATTGACTTTTTGTACGAACTCATCCTCCAAATAGCTACTTGAGAAGCTCGATCATCTCCCTCACCGCCCTTTCAAAGCCCACAAGAACCGCCCTCGCCACTATGGCATGGCCTATGCTCAACTCCTCGATCTCGCTTATTTGGGCGATCGGACGCACATTCCAATAATTCAACCCATGCCCCGCTCTTACGCTTAAATCGAGTACCTTCCCCACTTTGGCAGCTTCTACGATCTTTTGAAGCTCCCTTTTCTGCTCCTCCCAGTCTTTGGCCTCGGCATAAAGCCCCGTGTGGATCTCTATGGCGTCAGCACCAAATTGCTTGGCTTTTTCCACCATCTTGGGATCGGGATCGATGAAAAGGCTCACCTTTATCCCCGCTTCCTTTAACCGGCTTATCACTTCCTTCAAACGCTCAGGGTTTTGCTCCAGGTTAAGCCCTCCCTCGGTGGTTAACTCCTCCCTCCTTTCGGGTACAAGCGTCGCCATGTCGGGCTTAATGGTTCTCGCTATTTCGACCATCTCCTCGGTGGGGGCCATCTCAAGGTTTAGAGAGGTCTTCACCACCTTTCTTAAAATCTCCAGGTCCCTCTCCTTTATGTGCCTTCGGTCCTCCCGAAGGTGAACCACAATCCCTTCCGCCCCCGCAAGCTCGGCCAAAATGGCCGCCTCAACCGGATCGGGATAAAAGGTCCTTCGAGCCTCCCTTAAAGTGGCCACGTGATCCACGTTAACCGCAAGCTTCTTCATCTTTCACCTCCTTTAAGTAGTCTCTCGGCGCATTCTTTAAGCCTTAGACCGATCTGGTGGATCAACTGCTTGTCCTCCCCTTCCACCATTATCCTCAAAACGGGTTCAGTGCCCGAATAACGTACAAGGATCCTCCCTCGATCGGAAAGGGCTTTTTCGGCTTCGCTTATGAGGTCTTGAAGCTCAGGAAGCTCACTTAAGGGGACCTTCTCTCTCACCTTCACATCATACCTCACCTGGGGAAAGGGCTTCATGAGATCACAATAGTCGGAGAGATCCTTGCCGTTTTCCCTTAAGATCGAGAGGACCTTCAAAGCGGTAATGAGCCCATCACCCGTGGTGGTATGGTCCAAAAAGACGATGTGACCCGCCTGTTCCCCACCCAGGTTATACCCTCCGCGAAGCATCTCCTCCACCACGTGCCTATCCCCCACCTTGGTCCTTATGACCTTAATGCCCTGCTGTTTCAAGCAAAGGTCAAGCCCCAAGTTGCTCATAACCGTAGCCACAACCGCATTCCCCTTAAGGCCCCCCCTTTTGGCCATCTCAAGCCCGCACAAGGCCATTATGTGATCGCCATCGTAGATCCTTCCCTTTCTATCCGAAAAAATGACCCTGTCACCATCCCCATCGAAGGCCAAACCCAAATCGGCCCCAAGCTCCACCACCTTTTGAGCCATCTTCTCGGGATAAAGGGCTCCACATCCCTGATTGATGTTAAGCCCATCCGGCTCGACCTCCATGGGTATGACTTCGGCCCCAAGTTCCCAAAAGAGGACGGGACCCACCTTATAGGTGGCGCCATTGGCGCAATCCAAAACTATCCTCATCCCCTTAAGATCGAGCTCCTGCGGAAAGGTCCTCTTCAAAAAGACCAGATACCTTCCAAGCCCATCCACCATCCGGCGGGCCCTTCCTATATCTGGACCTGTGGGCCCTTCCTTATCGAAATCCTCATCCAAGACCAGTTCCTCTATCTCTTCTTCCAAGTGGTCGGGAAGCTTAAAGCCATCGGGGCCGAAGATCTTTATACCGTTGTCGTAAAAGGGGTTATGGGAAGCCGAGATCACAATCCCCGCCTGGGCCCTCATGTCTCGGACCAAAAAGGCTATCCCAGGAGTGGGGATGGGGCCCAAAAGGATCGCCTCACCCCCCATGGAGCAGATGCCCGCCACCAGGGCGTTCTCAAACATGTAACCCGAAAGCCGGGTGTCTTTTCCTATGAGGATTCGGGGATGTTTTTCCTGTTTGGAAAGAAGGTAGGTCAAGGCTTTCCCCACCTTAAGGGCTACCTCCACGGACATGGGAAATCTATTGGCTACTCCTCTTATCCCATCGGTCCCGAAAAGCCTCATCTACCTCCTCCTTAAATCGACTTGAACCAATACTCGAGAAGGCTCCACTTCCAAACCCGTAAAGGCCAAAGGTACCTCCATTTTAAAACTCCCCTTAAGGTCCTCAAGGTCAATGGGCTCAGTGGTCACGTGGTCAATCCTCTCCAAAACCTCCTTGGGTCCCGAAAGGTAAACCTTTGAGGGCTCAACCTTAATCGAGATGACCTCATAAGAGGGGGGAGGAAGCCCCTTAAATTGAACCTTAACCGGTACAACCTTCCTCATAAACTCCGATAGCTTAACCCTTAACTCCGAGGGACTTAAGCCAACCACCTCAATGCCCGAAGGCACCTTCACCTCTTCGGGCCGAAGAAGAAAGGTGTTAAGGCCGGGGTGAGCCCCCTTGAGATCCAGAAAAATCCCTATATCCTCAACCCTTAAACGATCTAACTTATGGGCGGGTCCTTTAACCTTCACTATGAGCCTCTGAGGCTCCACATCGGTGAGCACCAGATTGGGCGGAAGGGAAGTCACCTTGACGGGCACAAAGAAGGTGAGCTCCGTATAGCTTGTGCCTTTAACAAAGGCCCAAAGGAAAAGGGCCACCAGGATGCTCAGAAGCTTAAGAGATATGTTCTGAGTCAGAAGGCCTTTCAGGAAGTTTTTTAGCCTTTCTCTCAACTCTCTTTCTCCTTCTCTGAATTATCAATAAATTGGTCAATACGGTCCTCAAACGCCCCATCTCCAAGTTACGGGTGAGTCTCCCTCGCAAGGCCACGGAGACGCTCCCCCTCTCCTCCGAGATGACGATCACCACCGCATCGGTCTTCTCCGAAAGGCCAAGGGCTGCCCTATGCCTTGCCCCGAGCAATCTGCTCAATCTCGGGTTATCGCTCAAAGGTAAAAAACACCTGGCGGCAAAAACCCTTCCCCTTTTCACGATCACGGCCCCGTCGTGAAGGATTGAATCCCGGGAAAAAATCGATAGGAGCAATTCCCTCGTTAACTTGGCATCAAGCTCAACGCCAAGCTCAACGTGAGAGATCACATCGGCCTCCCTCTCCAATACTATTATGGCCCCGAGCTTCTGCCGGGCTAAACTGGAGGAGGCCTCCACCAACTCCTCTATAAGCGAGGCTTGATAAGGAGGAAAGCTTTTCCCGCCAAGAAAGGGCGTCCTACCCATGGTAGAAAGGGCCCTTCTTATATCCTCCTGAAAGATGACGATGATGAACACAATTATGGAATCAATGAAATTACTGAGGATCCAATGGATGGTGAAAAGCCCCCATTTCCGAGCGGCAAGGAAGGCCAAGATCAAAAAGGAAAGGCCAAGGAGGATCTCCAGTGACCTTGTCCCCTTCAAAAGGAGCAAAATCCAATAGACCACCACCGAAACGACCGCTATATCTATCAGGTCCTTCAAACCTATATTTCGGATCACTTCCCATAGCGGCATCTAAAACCCACTTTCAATGGCATCGATTATATCCAATACCTGCCTTACGGCCTTCACATCGTGGACCCTCACTATATGAACCCCCTTTAAGGCACAATAAGCAACCGCCCCCAGGGTCCCGTAAAGTCTCTCGGAAACGGGAACGCCCAATATCTCCCCTATGAAACTTTTCCGTGAAGGCCCTACTAAAATGGGCTTTCCCAGTTCTTCCAACTCCCTTAAGCGTCTGAAGATCTCCAGGTTGTGATTCAATTTTTTCCCAAAGCCTATCCCTGGATCGATCACGATCGAATCCGGATGAACGCCTTCGGATTCGGCCTTCTTTATACTCTCTTTCAAATACTGCTTTATCTCCAGGATCACATCCTCATAATGGGGATCAAGTTGCATGGTCTTGGGAGTCCCCTTTATGTGCATGAGGATCAAACCCGCCCCATTCTCCGAGACCACTTTCGCCAAGTCCGGATCAAACCTCAAACCGCTTATGTCATTTACGATACTGGCCCCCGCCTGAAGGGCTTCAGAAGCCACCTTGGCCTTATAGGTGTCAATGGAAATGGGAACTGCAACTTTGGGGGCAATCGCCTCAATGACCGGGATGACCCTCCTTAACTCCTCTTCCAAAGGCACGGGATCCGAAAAGGGCCTGGTGGATTCGCCTCCTATATCGATTATGTCGGCCCCTTCTTCAACCATCTGTAAGGCCCTATCTATGGCCAATTGCTTATCGAAATATAGGCCTCCATCGGAAAAGGAATCGGGGGTCACATTTAAGACCCCCATAACGAGCGTCCTTTTCCCAAGCTCTATTTCCCCTCCCTTTATCCGAAACTTGAAATGCCTTCTCATCCTTCCAAGATCTGGTTCAGTTCTTCTCCGCTCAGGGATTCCTTCTCCAAGAGGATCTGAACGAGCTTTTCGACCTTTGGGGCATTCTCCTGGAGGATCTTTTTGGCCCTTTCATAACACTCTTCTACGATCCTTTTCACCTCCTCATCTATCTCTTGAGCCGTCTTCTCGCTGTAGTCCTTATGCATCACCAGTTCCTTCCCCAAAAACACCTGTTCCTCCCTACGGCCAAAGGATAAGGGACCGAGCCTTTCGGACATACCCCACTGGGAGACCATCTTTCGAGCGATCTCGGTGGCCCTTTCTATATCGTTACCGGAACCCGTGGTCACATGCCCGAGAAATAGCTCCTCGGCCGCTCTTCCCCCTAAAAGGACCGTTATGGTGGCCAGAAGATACTGTTTGGTGTAAATGTGCCGATCATCCTGGGGTAGTTGTTGCGTCAAACCAAGGGCCTGCCCCCTGGGAATGATGGTCACCTTGTGGACCGGATCGGCCCCAGGAGTAAACTTCGCCACAAAGGCATGCCCTGCCTCATGATAGGCTATGCTTCTTCTTTCCTCTTCACTGAGGATCATGCTCTTCCTCTCCGGACCCATCAAGACCTTGTCCTTGGCCTCCTCGAAGTCCTCCATGCTCACTTTATCCTTGCCCTTTCTGGCCGCGATTAAAGCCGCCTCATTAACCAGGTTCTCCAGATCCGCTCCCGTAAACCCTGGGGTCCCTTTAGCTATAAGGGAAAGGTCCACATCATCGGCAAGAGGGGTCTTCCGGGTATGAACCCTCAAGATCGCCTCCCTCCCCTTTAGGTCGGGTATGGGGACCACAATCTGCCGATCGAACCTTCCGGGCCTCAAAAGCGCCGGATCGAGGATATCAGGCCTGTTGGTGGCCGCGATCACCACAATCCCTTCGTTGGCTTCGAAACCGTCCATCTCCACTAACAGTTGGTTCAAGGTCTGCTCCCTCTCGTCATGCCCTCCACCAAGCCCAGCCCCTCGGTAGCGCCCAACCGCATCTATCTCATCGATGAAGACAATACAAGGGGCATTCCGCTTGGCCTGAGCAAACAGATCCCTCACCCTGGCTGCCCCAACCCCTACGAACATCTCCACAAAATCGGAACCACTTATGCTCAAAAACGGGACATCCGCCTCCCCCGCTATGGCCCTGGCCAAAAGCGTCTTCCCCGTCCCCGGAGGCCCAACCAGAAGGATCCCCTTGGGGATCCTGGCCCCCAACTTGGTGAAGCGATGGGGGTTCTTCAAGAACTCCACAATCTCCTTGACCTCCTCCTTACACTCGTCAATTCCCGCTACATCCTCGAAGGTGACCCTCTTCCCTTCCTCTTTATTGAAAAACCGCGCCCGACTCTTGCCAAAGGAGAAGGCCTTGCCACTTCCCGCTTGCATCTGTCTCATGAAATAAAGCCAAATCCCCATGAGAATCAAAAAGGGGACCCAACTGGTGATAAAGGACTGAAGGAAAGAAACCTCATTCGGCTTCGCGGTGATCCTAACGCCCTTGGACTTGAGAAGGGGAATGGCCTCAGGATCAGGGGGTAAGACCGTTTTAAAAGAAGCCCCATCCTTCATGACCCCATTCACCCTCTCCCCCTTTATGGTGACCGAACTCACCTTTCCCTCTTCCACCGCAGAAAGGAACTCCGAATAGGAGAGCTCCTTCTGAGCGGTGGGAGAAAGGGCATTGAGGACGAGAAGTATAAGGCCCACTATTAAAAACCAACCCAAAAGCCCTTTGTACATACTATGACCTTCTTTCTCGAGCTAAGAAAATGATAACACTCGAGAAGGGCCCCTTCAATAAAGGATTAGGCCTGATCCTTCCAGTACCTCTCCTTCAGCTTCCGGTGCAATATCTTCCCGGTGGCGGTTCTTGGCATCTCCTCATCGGGGATAAAGTCAACGGATTTGGGAATCTTGTAGCTAGCTATCTTGCCTCGGCAGTGTTGTATGATCTCTTGAGCCAGTTCGGGACTCGGGACATACCCTTCTTTCAAGACCACCACCGCCTTAACCGCCTCACCCCACTTTGGATCTGGCACTCCGATTACCGCCACGTCCTTCACCGCAGGGTGAGTGGCCACAACGGCCTCGACTTCCGAAGGATAAACGTTCTCACCACCGGTTATGATCATATTGGCCTTACGGTCCACCAGGTAGTAGTAGCCATCCTCATCCTTTTTGGCCATATCACCTACTGTGGCCCATTCGCCCCTGAAGGCCGCTTGCGTCTTCTCAGGATCCTTCCAATAACCGCTAAACATATGAGGCGTTCGAGCATAAAGCTCACCCACCTCCCCAACCGGTACCTCATTCCCCTCCTCGTCCAAGAGCTTCACCTCGTCAACCCCAAAGACCTCCCGACCTACCGAACCCAGCTTCTCCAATTGTTCCTCAGGCCTAAGAAGGGTCACGATACCTGTCTCCGTAGAACCATAGGCCTCCCAAAGTTGAGCATTCTTAAAGTAGTCCATTATCTGGAGCTTAAGCTCCTTTCGAGCCGGAGCACTTGAGATGAGAAGCTGTTTGAAAGAACTCACGTCATATCGCCCTTTGATGCTATCTGGTTGAGAGAGGATGATGACGTAATGGGTGGGAACAAGTGAGGTAAAGGTGGGTCGGAATATGCTTGCGGTGCGCAAGAAATCCTCGGGATCAAAGCTCACCATGTTGTAAACCATAACCGGGGCGCTGACCAACGTGAAGGGGAAGGAATAATAAACCGAGTTTATGTGACACATGGGCATTACCAGCATCACCTTATCGTTGGGGGTCCAAGCGTGGTTAATCACTGTCACACAGAAGTGAGCCATATTGGCCTCGTGACTTCTCACCACACCCTTGGGCCTTCCGGTAGTTCCCGAGGTGTAAACGATCATCCAAGGATCGGCCGAATCTACCAATACGTCCGGCTCATTAGGCGAGCCCTTCTCTATCACCTCCTCGTAATGGACGTAGCCATCGGGGGCTTTCCCTTCGCCCAGATAGATGAAGTTAGTTGGCGGGATGGTCTCCAGTTTGTCCCTTATGGAATTTATGGTGTCCACAAAGGGGGCCTCCACGATTATGGCCTTACTTTCGGAATGGTTTAAAACGTATTCGATCTCCGGAGGGGCCAGCCTGAAGAGGATCGGTACCGCTATTTGGCCACCTTTGGCACAGGCCGCGTAAAATTCCATCCATTCCACTCGGTTATAAGCGATCATGGCCACCCTTTCACCATAAGTGACCCCCATATCCCTTAAGGCGTTGGAAAGCCGGCAAGACCTCTCATTCCACTGCTTGAAGGTCCATGTTTTATATTTATCCTGGCACCCTATTTTATCCGGGTAGTTTCTCGCATGAAGCTTAAGAACTGCTCCGATGTTTGGCCATCTGCTCTTTAACATTTTGGCACCTCCTTAACTGGGTTCTCTCATGGGTCCAAATCTTTGAACATATCTTTCCTTAACGGCTTTATTCACCAAATTCTTCGGCCATTCCCCTCTTAACACCCTCAAGACCTCCTCCATGGAAATCTCGGGCATGGAGGCCATGGCCTCGGGGGAGAAAAAGGCCGAATGGCCGGTTACGATCACATTGGGCAGGCTGTAAATGGGATGGCTTGGAGGGGTGGGTTCGGTTTCAGGACCGATGACATCCAGACCTGCTCCCGCGATGAGCCCTTCCTTTAGGGCTTGATAGAGGGCTTCAGTATCCACTATCTCACCCAGGGCCACGTTTATCAAATAAGCGGTTCGCTTCATCTTCTTAAACTCCTCGAGCTTGAAAAGGTTCCTAGTCTCGGGGGTAAGAGCGCAATGAATGGAGATGAAATCCGACTCCTTAAGCAGAGTGTCAAAATCCACAAGTTTAACCCCAAGCCCTTCCGCCACCTCTTTAGGAACATAGGGGTCATAAGCAATGACGTTCATGCCTAATCCCTTTCCTATCTCAGCGGTCCTCCTTCCTATAGCCCCAAGGCCGACGATACCAAGGGTCTTGCCCCTTACCCTATGAATGCCCACCCAAGCCTTCTTCATCTCCTCATGCATAAAGGGAGCTCCCCAGTATCCCTGAAGGACCTTTTGATAAGTCTGATAGACCCTCCGAGCGAGCCCCAATAAAAGGGCTATGGCATGCTCCGCCACCTCATCCCTACAGTAAGGACCGAGATTAGCCACACATATCCCCCTCTCAGTAGCCGCTTCTAAATCCACACTGGCGGTCGATAAGCGGGCTATCATTATGAACCTACATCGCTCAAGCCCCTCGATCACCCTCCTGGTAAAGGGTGCGGTCTGCATCACTATGATGTCCGCATCCCGACATATCTCCAAAAGCTGATCCTCATTTAAAGGCTCAACGAGCTTATCCGAAACAAGCTCCGCCCCCATTTCCCTTAACACATCGGCCTTCAAAGGAAGGTTCCGGCTCGGAACAATAGAGACCACCTTCCACTTAAAACCGCTCTCCCCTTGATACATGCCATTCCTCCTTTTTTATTTTTTTGTTGATGAAGATAGGCGGCTTTTTGGCCCTTTAGAAGGAAGAATCGCTTTACTTCACTTACCCAATAAAAGAAGGCCTTTCCTCCTCCTGGGATTCATCCCTATTTTATCAAAATTTTTTATCACTTCAATATCCCAATGATGGGAATGGCCTCTCCGCAGAAAGGACAAAAGGGGGATTTAAGGAAGGACCGAACGAAGTTAACCCCGTAACGCTCGATAAGGAGCTTTCCACAGGAGGGGCAATAGGTATTCTCATAGGGATGACCGGGAAGGTTGCCCAAGTAGACAAATCTTAAGCCAAGCTCTTTGCCCATGAGGTAAGCCCTTTCCAAAATTTCTCGAGAGGTGGGAGGAGCGGTAAAAAGATAAGCAGGGTAGTAAGCGGTAAGATGCCAGGGGGTATCCCTTCCGAGTTCTTTTAGTATCCTCTCCCCTATGGACCTCAACTGGTTTGGATCATCGTTTACGCTGGGGATGACCAAAGTGGTTATCTCCACGTGAACGTTCCTTTCCTTGGCCAAAACCAAGTTCCTCCATATGAACTTTAATTCGCCTCGGCACCATTTTCTTACCACCTCCTCATCTCCTTTCACGTCCACGTTCATGGCGTCGAGCCCCGACCGGATGAGGTGATCCAAGGCCTCCTTGGTCATGTAGCCATTTGTCACAAAGGTGTTGTAAAGGCCCTTCTCTCGTGCGAGCTCAAAGACCCCAAGGGCCCATTCGAGGGAAAGGGTGGGTTCGTTAAAGCTTATGGAGGTCCCTTCACATTGGAGTTGGATCGCCATATTCACAAACTCTTGAGGGCTTATAAATTGACCTTCACCGACCCTTTTACTTATCTCCCAGTTCTGACACCAGGGGCAATCGAAGTTACAGGACCAACTGCCAACCGTTAAGCTTTTACTGCCGGGATAAAAGTGAAAAAGGGGCTTTTTCTCGATGGGATTTACCGAAATGGAGGAGACCGAACCATAAATTAAGGTGAACAAACGGCCCTCCCGGTTCTCCCTGGTCTTACACCATCCCCTTTTACCCGGGGAAATGAGGCATTTTCTCTCGCAAGTAAGACACCTCACATCATCCCCTTCTTTTTCATACAGCAAAGCCTCCTTCACAAACGGTGCCTTTTGGGTGGTCATGGCTTTAGGTATAATTTTAACCCAAAATGTACCCTCCAAAGCCGGAAATGGGCGATTTTTTTGCGCTCAAAAAGGAACTACAACAAGACAAAGTAAGGCCCTTTTATTTGCTTTGGGGAAATGACCGGTTTCTCTTAAAAGAGGCCGAGAGTCTAATCCTCAAAAAGATCCTTCCCGAAAACGAAAGAACCTCCTCTTTGAGGGTCTTCGAAGAGGGTTTTGAGATAAAGGACCTTTTGACCGAGATCAAGACCCTTCCCTTTTTATCGAGGAGAAAGGTCGTCATTTTGAGAGAGGGGAAAAGGGTTCTGGAAGAGTTTTCGGAGGAGCTTTTGAAATTTTCCAAACAGCCTACCCCTGGCGTTTTCTTGATCATCTGGACTCAGCAGGAAGTACCTGAAGCGTTGAAAGAACTAGCTTTTTCTTTGAACTTCACCTACCGGGATTCTTTGAATTTCCTCCTTCAAAGAGCCAAAGAGAATGGCCTCATCCTGAGTCGAGAAGCCCTTACTTTTTTGAGGGAAGTCTGTGGAAATGAGCTTGAGGCCATTTGCCAAGAGATAGAAAAAATCGCCCTTTATAAGGGCCCGGGGTTTGTGACGTTAAAGGATTTAGAGGGACTGGTCTTTGAGTTCAAAACAAAAACGGTCTTCGAACTGATAGAGACCATAGAGAAGGGGAATTTGAAGAAGGCCCTTGAGATCTTGAAAGATCTTTTTGAGCAAGGTGAGGCCTCACCCAAGATCCTGGGAGCCATGGCTTGGAAGATAAGGGAGGTTTTGAAGAGGCAAAGGGAAGAAAAGCTCCTTAAGCTTTGGAAAGACCTTTATAAACTGGACTTCCAGCTAAAAAGGAGCGGACGGGCTTCGCGCTTCCTTTTTGAGGACTTTATCCTTGAGCTTTCTGGGAAAGTTCCCGCTTAAGGGAATAAACCAGACGACTCAGTTTAGAAATGTATCGGGAAGCGGTCCTTAAATGAAGGACGCCCTTGGAGACCGTTTTCTGAATTATGGAGACCGCCTTCTTCAGGGATTCTTCCGCCCGAGGAAGATCCCTGGCTTCTACGGCCATCCGAACTTCCTTCATGACGTTTTTCACCCTGGTTTTCCAGTAACGGTTACGAAGCCTTCTTTTTTCGTTCTGCCTTTGCCTCTTTAAAGCTGACTTATTCCTTTTCGCCATCTTCCAAACTCCACTTGGAGGTTTCTCGTCTTTTTATCTCATAATTGAGGGGCTGTCAACAAGTTGACCTGAGGGAGGTCCTGAAGGTATCCTTCAAAGAAAAGGCCATGAGAGGCATAGTCATCCTCGATTTCGGTTCCCAGTACACTCAGCTTATAGCGCGAAGGATCCGCGAGTTGGGGGTCTGGAGTGAGATCCACATCCCCTCCCTTGATGCCTCTTCCATAAAGAGGCTTAACCCAAAGGGCATTATACTGTCGGGAGGACCGAGTTCGGTTTACGAAAAGGAGGCCCCAAGAGCGGACGAGGAGATCTTCCGCTTAGGCATTCCCATTTTGGGAATCTGTTACGGGATGCACCTTATGGTGGAGCTTTTGGGGGGGAAGGTCCAGAGCTTCCCGGTTAGAGAATACGGAGGAGCGGAACTTTACATCGATGAGCCTGACCAAATCTTTCACTCCTTAGAAAAAGACAGGCCCTACCGGGTGTGGATGAGCCACATGGACAGCGTAAAAGAGCTACCTCCTGGTTTCAAAAAATTGGCTCACACGCCTGATTGTCCCTATGCGGCTATAGGGGATATGGAGAGGCGTTTCTTTGGGCTTCAATTTCATCCGGAAGTCTCTCACACCGTGATAGGGCAAAAGGTGCTTGAGAACTTTCTTTTCCGCATCGCGGAAGCGGAAAAAAGCTGGAATATGGCCTCCTTTGTGGAGGAGAAGATCAAGGAGATAAGGGAGAAGGTGAAAGACGGCAAGGTCATCTGTGCCCTTTCAGGAGGCGTGGATTCCTCGGTAACGGGAGCACTTCTTCTTCGAGCAGTTCCCGAAAGGACTGTTTTTATCTTCATAGACAATGGCCTTTTAAGACTCGGAGAAAGGGAGAACGTCCAGAGGATCTTCCGAGATAGATTAGGGGCCGATCTTAGGGTGGTCGATGCTTCCAGGCTTTTTCTGGAAAAACTCAAAGGAGTGAAGGATCCGGAGAAAAAACGCAAAATTATAGGCCGAACCTTCATCAGGGTCTTCGAGGAAGAAGCCCGAAAGATAGGGGATGTGAAATATTTGGCCCAAGGAACCCTTTACCCCGATGTGATCGAGAGCACCTCCTATAAGGGGCCTTCGGTAACCATAAAGACGCACCACAACGTGGGAGGGTTGCCCAGAAGGATGAAACTTAAGCTCATCGAACCCTTAAGGGAACTCTTCAAGGATGAGGTGAGGCTTCTGGGAAAGGAATTGGGCCTGCCCGATGAGATAATAAAAAGACACCCCTTCCCCGGTCCGGGTCTGGCGGTAAGATGTATAGGAGAGGTCACCGAAGAAAAGCTCTCCATTCTGAGACAGGCCGACCGTATCCTGGAAGAGGAGATAAAAAGGGCGGGTCTTTATGATGAGGTTTGGCAGGCCTTTGTGGTGCTTCTTCCCGTAAGGACCGTGGGGGTAATGGGAGACAAGAGGACTTACGAGTATGTGGTGGCCTTGAGGGTTGTCCAGAGCGTTGATGCCATGACGGCCGATTGGGTCCGTTTGCCTTATGATCTACTTGAGAGGATCTCTAAGAGGATCATCAACGAAGTGAAAGGGGTAAATCGGGTAGTTTATGATATAAGCTCCAAGCCCCCTTCGACCATTGAATGGGAATAACATGGATTTCGTTCATCTCCATCTTCATAGCCAATATAGCATCCTTGACGGTGCTATAAGGTTTGAGGAGCTTTTCCAACTTCTTGATGAGAAGAACTTTAAGGCCTGCGCCTTAACGGATCATGGCAACCTTTTCGGGGCCATTGAGTTTTACACTATGGCCCTTGAAAGGGGGATAAAGCCCATTTTGGGCTGTGAAGTTTATGTGGCCCCCACAAGTCGTTTTGATCGCATACCCGACCCTTATCATCTTCTTCTTCTGGTTATGGACGAAAAGGGGTACCGTAACTTGTGCCACCTTCTGAGCCTCTCTTATCTTGAGGGTTTTTATCATAAACCGAGGATCGATTACGAGCTACTCGAACGTTATGGGGAAGGCCTGATCGTTCTCACCAGTTGCTTGAAGGGAGAGATACCCTCACTAATCTTGAAGGGAGACCTTGAAGGGGCAAGAAACAGGGTGAGCTTTTTCAAGGAACTTTTCGGCGACCGGTTTTATTTGGAGCTTCAGCAAAACGGTATCCCCGAACAGAAAAAGGTCAACGAGGCCCTCGTGAAGTTGAGCAAAGAGTTCGGGGTCAAGCTTGTGGCGACCAACGATTGTCATTACCTCTTAAAGGAAGACGCCTTCTTACACGATGTTTTGCTTTGCATCCAAACTGGAAAGACCCTCGATGATCCGAAAAGGCTACGTTTCCCCACCGACCAGTTTTACCTCCGATCCCAAGAGGAGATGAAGATCCTCTTCAAGGACTTTCCGTCTGCTTTGAAGAACACCGTTGAGATAGCCGAACGGTGCGAACTGAAACTCGAACTTGGTATCCCCAAGCTTCCGCTTTATCAAACGCCCGATAATAAAGGCTTGGAGGATTATCTCAAAGACTTAGCCGAGAAAGGCCTGAGGAAAAGGCTTGAGGAAAGGCGAATTGAGAGAGGGGAGGCTTATTGGAAGAGGCTGAGGGAAGAACTTGAAGTGATCAACCGAATGGGCTTCGCGGGTTATTTTTTGATAGTTCAGGACTTCGTCAATTGGGCAAAGTCCCAGGGGATAGCGGTAGGACCTGGAAGGGGATCGGCGGCGGGAAGCTTAGTGGCTTACTCTTTAGGCATTACGGATATTGATCCCTTGGAACACGGGCTTTTATTCGAGAGGTTCCTCAACCCCGAAAGGGTCAGCCTCCCTGATATCGATGTGGACTTTTGTTATGAGAGGCGTGACGAGGTCATAGAATACCTCAAGGAAAAATACGGGCACGATAAGGTAGCTCACATAATCACCTTCGGAAAGATGCAAGCTCGGGCAGTGGTAAGGGATGTGGGAAGGGCCTTGGGGTTGCCTTATCGGGAGGTGGACCTGTTGGCCAAGCTTATCCCGGGTGGACCGAACGTGACGCTTCAAGAGGCCTTGAAAGCGGAACCGAGGATAAGGGAACTGATTCAGGGCAACGACAATTACAAGAAACTTCTCACCATAGCCCTGAGGCTTGAGGGAATGGTCCGCCATGCCTCAACCCATGCCGCCGGAGTGGTGATATCCAATGCTCCTTTAATGGATTATATCCCCCTTTACCGCGGTAAGGATGGCGAGATAACGACCCAGTATGCCATGAAGGACGTGGAGAGAATAGGCCTGGTCAAGTTCGACCTACTGGGGCTCAAGACCCTCACCATGATGGAGGAGACCATAAGGCTTGTGGAAAAATGCCGGAAAATAAAGGTAAATCTGAAGGAGATACCCCTGGATGATCCCGAAACTTATAAGCTCCTTTCCGAAGGCGACACCACCGGGGTGTTTCAACTGGAAAGTCAGGGGATGAGGGATCTTTTGAGGAGGGTAAAGCCCGAGAAGTTTTCGGATCTTGTGGCCCTTCTGGCCCTTTACCGACCGGGGCCGCTTTCAAGCGGAATGGTGGAAGATTACATCAAAAGGCGCCGTGGAGAAGAGGAGGTAAGATATCCCCATCCTTCCCTGAAGGAAGTCCTAGAGGAGACTTATGGGGTTCTGGTTTACCAGGAACAGGTGATGATGGCGGCTTCGATTCTGGCGGATTTCACCCTGGGAGAGGCCGATTTGTTGAGAAAGGCCATGAGCAAAAAGGTACCGGAAGAGATGGATCGCCTGAGGGATAGGTTCTTGCAAGGAGCCCAGATGAAGGGGATCCCGGGGGATAAGGCTCAAGAGATCTTCGAGATGATGGCCAAATTCGCCGAGTATGGCTTTAATAAGTCCCATAGTGCCGCCTATGCCTTAATAGCTTATCAGACGGCCTATCTTAAGGCCCATTTCCCCCATGAGTTTATGGCTGCTCTGTTGTCCTCGGACATGAACGACTCCGATAAGGTGATGAGGTACGTTTATGAATGCCGGGAAAAGGGCATCCAAGTCCTCGGGCCCGACATCAACTTAAGCCAATGGGAGTTCACCGTGGAGGGAGACAAGGAGTTGAAAATCCGCTTCGGCCTTGGAGCCATAAAGAACGTGGGAAAGGCAGCCGTTGGAGCCATTCTGGAGGCGAGAAAAGATGGTCCATTCCGGAACTTCACCAACTTTTGCCTTCGGGTCGATGGAAGAAAGGTGAACAAAAGGGCCATAGAGAGCCTCATCAAAGCGGGGGCCTTCGATCAGTTCGGCGAAAGGTCAAAACTTTTAGCCCTGGTGGGTCGGGTGCTGGAAAAATCGGCCCAAAAAAGCCTCAATCAAAGGAGCCTTTTCAAAAACGCCTCCGAAGAGCTTCCTCAAATACCCAGTTGGAGCACTTCCGAACTTCTGCGAGCGGAAAAGGAGGTTTTGGGGTTTTATCTAAGCGGACACCCGCTAAAGGATTACGAGGAGCTTCTCACCAAGTACTCCAAAAACCAGATAAGATCCTTGGAGGACCTGGAGGGCGGAGAAGAGGTCTCCCTTGTAGGTCTCATAAGTGAGGTAAGGGAGATCCGGACTCGTAAGGGCGACCGGATGGCCGTAATAGAATTGGAGGACCTAACCGGAAGGATCGAAGGAGTGGTCTTTCCCGATCTATTCCGCCAAGTCTCTGATCTGCTCTTTCAAGAGATCCCCCTTCGAGTGGAAGGGATCTTGGAAAAGGACGAGGAAGGAAGGCCAAGGATAAGAGTCCAATCGATCAAGACCCTCCAGGAAGCCCTTTCCGAGGGACCAAAGAGGATAAGGCTTAAGATAAAGCTTAAGGCCCTCTCGGTAAGGGATCTTGAGGTTTTAAAATCGACCCTTTTGAGACATCGAGGCCCCTGTGAGGTTTTTTTGCACTTAATCGATGGGGAAAGGGAGGTGATCGTGAGACTTCCCGAGGCTTTGAGGGTAGAAGGAAGCGAAAACCTTAGAAGTGACCTTGAACGGCTTTTGGGACCTCATTCTTTTTGGATGGAGGTGGAGTGATGCTTCGCCATTACCTTGACTTTGAAAGGCCTTTGATGGAGCTGGAGAGGGAGTACGAAGAGCTTAAGCGTTTTTCCCTTCCGGACGATCCAAAGGCGAAAAAAAGGCTCGAAGAGCTCGAAAGAAAATTACAAAAGGCCCTGCGGGAGATTTATTCTAACCTCACCCCGTGGCAGAGAACTCAACTGTCGCGCCATATAGATAGGCCTCATGCTTTGGATTTCATCGGGGCCATCTTTGAGGATTTTATCGAACTCCACGGTGACCGGCGCTTTGGAGATGATCCAGCGATTGTAGCTGGGTTTGGAAAATTGGAGGGAAAGACCTGTGTGGTGATCGGACAACAGAAGGGCAGTAACATCTACGAACTTAAGGCCCGCAATTTCGGAATGCCCCATCCCGAGGGCTATCGGAAGGCCTTAAGGGTGATGCAGCTTGGGGCTCGCTTCAAAAAGCCCATCATCACCTTTGTGGATACCCCTGGGGCTTATCCTGGCGTAGGGGCGGAAGAGAGGGGGCAGGCCGAGGCCATAGCTACTAATCTTCTGGAGATGTCCCTTCTTCCGGTTCCTATCGTTTCAATTATAATCGGCGAGGGAGGCTCAGGGGGGGCCTTGGCCATATGTGTGGCGGATAGGCTTTTGATGCTCGAGAACGCCACCTTCTCGGTGATCTCACCAGAAGGGTGTGCCGCCATCTTGTGGCGAACCCGGGATAAGGCCCCTGAGGCGGCTTCTCAACTTAAGCTTACGGCTCAAGACCTGAAGGAACTGGGGATCATCGACGAGATCATACCCGAACCTTTGGGAGGGGCCCATCGGAATTGGCAACTCGCTATCTCTTCGGTTAAGGAAGCGATCCTCAGGCATTTGGGGGAACTTTTGGAATTGAAAGAAGAAGAACTTTTGGAAAGGCGGTATCAAAAATATAGAAAAATGGGGGGTTTCCTTGAAGGCCATAGAAATTGAGACAAGACATCTATTTAAGGACTTAAACCCCGGAGGGATCGATCGAAAGGAAGTACAGGCCTTTTGGCCGAAGGGGCAAAGGGCCCTGTGGAAGGTACAGACCAAAAGAAACCGCGGGGAATTGCCCTTCTTGGACCTCCCTTATCGTAAGGACACCGAAGAGATCCTGGAAAAAGCAAAGGACCTTTCGCTGAGGTTCGACCCGGTTGTGGTCTTGGGCATCGGAGGTTCCTGCTTAGCCCCTCAGGCCATAGCCCATTTCACCTTTCACCCGTGGATGCTTCTTGAAAGCAAGGCAGGACCTAATGGGCCTAAGGCCTTTTTTCTTGACAACGTGGACCCATCGACTTGTCAAAGGGTCCTTGAGGAGGCAAGGGAGGGGAATCCCCTTGTTTTAGCTATAAGTAAGTCAGGATCAACCCTTGAGACCCTCTCACAACTTCTTCTTTTCCTCAAGGCTTTAAAAGACCGTTTCCGAGACTGGAAGGAGCGCTTGGTAATAATAACCGACCCTAAAAAGGGGCCCTTAAGGGAACTGGCTGATCAGGAAGGCCTAAGGAGTTTTCCCATTGAAGAAGGGGTAGTGGGAAGGTATTCGGCCCTTTCAGCGGTTGGGCTTGTGCCTTCGGTGGCTTTGGGGATAAACGCCGAAGAACTTCTGCTTGGCTCCATTGAGGTCGATCGATGGATAAGGGAAGAAGAAGGCGGAGTCGCTTTGGAAGTGGCCATGAGCCTTTTTCTTCTTCACAAAAATTATGGAAAGCCCATATGGATAACTTTGACTTATGGAGATGGGCTTTTCCCGCTTGGTTTATGGCGGAATCAGCTTGTGGGGGAGAGCTTGGGAAAACGGGAGGACTTAGCTCCTACTCCCATGGTCTCAAGGGGTACGACCGATCAGCACTCCCAGCTTCAGCTTTGGCTTGAGGGACCCAAGGACAAGATTTTCACGGTTTTGGGCTTGAAGGAATACCCATCCCTTAAACTTCCCGAGGAGTTCCCTCGCGACGAGACCTATTGTCTTTGGGGCAAGCAGATGGGAGAGATCCTCCTCAGCGAGAAGAAGGCTACGGAATTCGTCCTTGAGGAAAGAGGGTGTCCCTTTTACCGGATAGACCTTCAGAACTCGGCCAAGGCTTTGGGGGGGTTGTTTTTCCTATGGGAGTTGGAAGTGCTTTTGCTCGGGGAGTTTTACGGGATCGATCCGCTTACTCAACCGGCCGTTGAAAGGGGAAAACGGCTTACTTGGGGGATGCTCGGCCGGAAGGGCTTTGAGAAGGAGAGGAAGGAGATCGAGGCTTGGGAAAAGTAAGACTCCTTCCCCCTGAACTTGTGGCCAAAATAGCCGCCGGGGAAGTCATCGAAAGGCCCTTTTCGGTCGTAAAGGAGCTTGTGGAAAACGCCCTGGATGCGGGGGCTAAAAAGATCACGGTTCAGCTTGAGGAAGGGGGAAAACGTTCCATAATGGTGAGGGACGATGGGGAGGGCATGAGCCCGGAGGATGCCGAGCTTGCCTTAATGCATCACGCCACCTCTAAAATCCAAACCGAAGAGGATCTTGAAAAAATCCTCACTTATGGTTTTCGAGGAGAGGCCCTTCCCTCTATAGCGAGCGTCTCAAAGCTCACCTTAATTACCAAAGCCCAAGGATATGAGGGGATAAGCCTCTATGTGGAAGGAGGCAAACTCCTTTCCAAAAGGACGGTGGGGGTTCCGAGGGGCACAAGCGTTTTCGTAAAAGAGCTTTTTTTTAACCTTCCCGCTCGGAGAAAGTTTTTAAAGGGCACAAAGACCGAACTGGAAGCCTGTATTGAGGCATTGGTGAGGTTAGCTATCCCAAAGCCTCAGGTGTTTTTCGAGTTAAGCCATGAGGGGAAAGGACTTCTATTACTTCCCCCTGCTTCTGCTAAAGAAAGGGTCCTCCTTCTTTTCGGAAAGGACTTGGAAGATAAGCTTTTGGAAGTTAACGCTGAAAGGGGATCACTTAGACTTGAGGGCTGGATCGGAAAGGAGTTTTATTGGGGGAATACGAGAGGGATTTACTTTTTCGTCAACGACCGTTATGTGAGGGAAAAGGGAGTCCTTCAGATCTTAAACGAAGTGTATTCCGATCTGATCCCGAGGGGAACTTATCCTTTCGCCATTTTGAACTTGAAAATACCTCCGGAAGAAGTGGACGTAAACGTACATCCTACCAAGATGGAGGTGAGGTTTCTCGAACCGGAAAAGGTTTACACCTTCATAAAGGAGACCTTAAAAGGCCTTCTGGGAAAAGGAGAGAGCGTGGGCCTTTTCGAGTCCTTAAAGACGGAGAACCTTTCCTTTCAGTTGGAAGGAAATCTTAAAGTGATAGGCCAGCTAAAAGAAGGATTTCTTCTGGTGGAGGCCCCAAACGGGCTTTTGATCTTCGACCAACACGCCTTAAACGAGAGGATCCTTTATGAAAGGGGCAAGAAGAAGCGATTCGAATCGAACCCCCTCCTTTTTCCCCTCGTAGTGGAGTTAGAAGAAGAGAAGATAAAGAGGATCCTCACCTTAAAGGGGTTCCTTGAGGAATTGGGGCTTCAGTTCGAATCCTTTGGCCCGAAAAGCCTATGCCTTAGGTCGATCCCGAGTTTCTTGAAAGTGGAGGAGGTAAAGGAAATCCTTCACCAGATCGGTTCCCTTCAAGAAGGCATCTTGGAGATGAAACTGGAAGAGATCCTCAAGCTTTTCGCCTGTAAGGGGGCTCGTAAATTTAACGAGTTTCTCCCTCAAGAAGAAATCTTGGCTTTACTTAAAGAATGGGAAGAGCTCGGTCGTCCTAAGACTTGCCCTCACGGAAGGCCCCTTCTTTGGGAGATAAGTGAAAGAGAGCTTCTGAGATACTTCAGACGCCCCTCTTGATCTTCTCAATAATAGAAGTGGTGGAAAAGCCCTTTTGATATTCGACTATTTTCACTTCCGAGACCAACTCCCTTCCGACCACCTCTTCCTCCTTCCAATCTCCTCCTTTGACCAAGACATCCGGTTGAAGTTCCTTTATGAGTTCCAAAGGGGTATCCTCCTCAAAACAGACCACGTAATCCACTGCCTCAAGGGCTCCCAAAAGCATCATCCTCCCCCAAAGGGGCATTATGGGACGTTGAGGGCCTTTGAGCCTTTTTACCGATTGATCGGAATTAATGCCCACAATAAGCACATCCCCCAACTTTTTGGCCTCTTCAAGGCATTTGATATGGCCTGGATGAAGTAGATCAAAACACCCATTGGTAAAGACTATTTTTTTTCCCTCCTTTTTCAGCTTTTGGACGATCCCTTTTAGCTCTTGGAGATCCTTAATCTTGGAAGAAGAAAACCTCATCGCCATTCAAAAAACGCCTTATAGGCCCGGTAAGTCTCGTAAATGTCGGCCTTGGAAGCCACCTCAAAGGGCGAATGCATGCCCAAAAGAGGCGTCCCACAGTCTATTATGTCCATCCCATAAATGGCCAGATACTTGGCCACTGTACCTCCCCCTCCTTCGTCCACCTTACCCAATTCGGCCATCTGCCAGCTTATTCCCCTTCGGTTCAAAAGGTTTCTTATTTCGGCCACATACTCAGCTCCCGCTTCACTTGTGGCGTATTTACCCCCTGCCCCGGTGAACTTGGACAGGGCCACACCATAACCGATCCGAGCGTTATTCTGAAGCTCATGGACTTCCTTCCAGTTGGGATCCACCCCTGCTGTCACATCGGCGCTTATAGCCTTGGATTTATAAAGGATCTCCAGTAATCGCATCTGGGACATTTTAAGCCCCAAAACCTCCGAGATCCTCCCCAGAAATACCTCCAAAAACTTGGATTTTGCTCCTGTCGCTCCTTCGGAACCTATCTCTTCCCTGTCGAAGAAAAGGGCCAAAGCGGTATACTCCGGCTCCTCAAGCTCAAGGATGGCCTGAAGGGCACAATAAGCACAAACCCTGTCATCCTGTCCATAACCACCTACAAAGGATCGATCGAACCCTATGTCAAAGGCCTTCCCAGCGGGAACAAGCTGAAGTTCACTGCTTATGAGGTCCTCTTCCTTAATCCCATACCTCTCCTTCAGGATCTTAAGGATCCCTATTTTGACCCTCTCTTTCGTCTCCTCATCTTTCCCCAAGGGCATATGCCCCACCAGGGCTATTAATTTCTCCCCTTCGATCGCCTCCTTGAGCTTCTTCTCCTCCTGGACCTTCCGGGAAAGATGAGGCAAGAGGTCACAACAGGTGAAAACGGGATCCCCTTCCTCTTCGCCTATTCTTAGGCTCACCTTGGTACCGTCCTCTTTGACGATCAAGCCATGAAGCGCCAGCGGCATTCCCACCCAGTGGTACTTTTTTATCCCCCCATAATAATGGGTCCTGAAGAAGCCGAGTTCCAAGTCCTCAAACAGGGGATTCTGTTTTAGATCAAGCCTTGGCGTATCTATATGAGAGACTATTATCCTTAAACCTTCTTCCAGAGGCCTTTTGCCCACTACGGCCAAAGCGATGGCCTTTTCCCGGTTGACCATGTAAAACTTCTTAGGCCCCTTTTCGGAAAACCCCTTTTCTTGGGCCTGGGATAGGATCTCCTGCACGCTTTCCCTTTCCGTTTTGGCCAAGAAGAGGAACCTCTTATATCCCTCACAGAACCTGAAAGCCTCCTCTTTCAAAGCCTCATCATATCTATCCCATACGGATTTGGGTTGAAACTTAAGCTCCTTCTCAAGTTCTTTGAAGGTCTCTTTCTCCATTTTCTCCTCCTTAAAGCTCAAACTCGGCAACAAGCGGGGTATGATCCGAAGGCTTCGGAGCCTTTCTCGGCTCAAGGTCTATCCAACAATTGCGACACTTAGAGGCCAAAGGGGAAGTAGCCAAGATATGATCCACCCTCCACCCAATCCCCCTTTCTAAAGCCCTGGGCACGCGATAGTCGAAAAAGGTATAATGCCCGGGCTCTCCCGGATGATGAAGTCGGAAAAGGTCTATAAACCCCCACTTTTTTATCCTCTCAAACTTCTCCCACACCTCGGGCCTGAAACAGACATGCCCGAGTAACTTTTTCGGATTATGGACATCTATCTGTTCAGGAGCCACATTCAAATCCCCACACCAGATTAAGGGGTCTTGGGGTTTAAAATGGTTTTGAAAGAACTTCAAAAGCCTATCGTACCATTGGAGCTTATAAGAAAACATAGGCGAATCAGGGCTTTGGCCTTGAGGTACATAGGTATTTATAATCCAAATCCCTCCGATTTTGCACCCCAAAAGCCTATCCTCATCCCTTGGCTCATCGTCAAGACCTGAAAGCAAACCCTCAGGATCGTAAGAGGTGGCAATGGCCACACCACTTCCCCCTTTGGTGCCTCGGAAAAAGACCTTATACCCTATCTCCTCAAAGGCCTCTTTGGGAAACTCCGAATCCGGAACCTTAGTCTCCTGCATACAAAGTACATCGGGTCTCTCCTTCTTTAACCAACCCAATACCAATTCAAGTCGGGACCTTATGGAATTCACGTTATAAGTGGCGATTTTAAAGATCTTGCCCATCTTCACCTCCTTAAAAGATCATCCCCAAATAAGCTTCCCTTCCCGTAAACTCCCTAAAAGGACCGGTATCCCTTCCCTTTTGAGCTCCAAGGCCAGAGTCCGAGCCAAAGTCAACCGTTCCTCCCCTTCCACCTGGTTAATGAAGACAAAACCTCTTGCCCCTTGGGGCTTTCCCTTCAGCAAGCCTCCCTCTTTTAAAAAAAGCCCCTTTAAGATCTCGGGGCTCATCGGATCGCCTGGTTTGAGGCCAAAAAATTTCAAAGCCTCCTGAAACCTAAAAACCCACTCCTCCGAAAAGGGCTTTCCCAAACCTTCCGCTCCTAAAAGGGCTATAAATAGGGTCGTACATTTTGGAACGACCGGCTCCTGGGGACCATGGACCTTAATGGGCCTTCCCTTGGAGCCATCGGCCTCCACTATCACCACATCCGCCCATGGGGAAATTTCTCCTATAAATTCGGGCGAAAGCCCTTGAAGTTTCCCCTCGGGGGTTTTTCCTCGAGCTAAAGTTAAGTGGGAAAATCCTCGATGGGCTTTTAATTCCGATAAAAGCCTATCCTCCTCTCCCAAAAGCAAAAAGGAGGCCTCTCCCTTAGGGGGTTCCTTTATTTTAGTGGTGGTGGTTGTTATGACCTTAAAGCCCTTCTGCAAGAGGCCTCGAGCCAAGAGAAACATTAAGGTGGTTTTCCCTCCCCCTCCGACTAAACTTATGACCTCTCCTTTCTTTAAACCGAGGAACCCGATGAGCTCTTCTATCATCGATTGAAACGCTCAAGGATGGCCCTAAGTACCCCTCCGGCCACAGCCCTGGCCTTATCCGAGATGGTGAAGCAATAATCCCTTATCCCCCGTGGGTCAATATCTCCTACCTTTTCGTTCTTGGGAACCATCAGGCCTTCCCTCAAAAGCCCTCTAATGACCCCATCTATTTGAGCCACTACCGCTTCCGTATCCACCAAGGCGACTATTTCCCCCTTTTTTACGAAATCCCCTATGTCCTTCAAGGGCTTAAAAAGGCCTTCCTTGGGAGCCCTTAACACCCTTTGCCAGGTGAATCCCTCTATCTCCCCAGGAATGCCCGTATTGGGCTCAGCCTCTCCTTCATAAATGACCCTTCCGAGGTTATGCCCCCTTTGTGTCTCGATGACCACATGGACGTCCTTTCCGGCGCAAAACCCCGGCCCAAGCCCTATAGTAAGAAGCGCTTGATCCATAAAGGTACCGGTGTTCCTTTTGGCCATAATGGCATCCACTAAAACCTCGGGCTTAATTACGGAAACCGAACTCCCAGAAGGATCCACCAAAACCGCTACTTCCCCTCTTTTCCAAACCCCCAGAGCCTCTTGAGGCTCTTTGATGAGAACACCCCTTATCCCTTCCACCACCTGTTCACCTTCGAAAACGGCTTCACTAAAACAGACCTTCCTTCTTACGGCCAAGGGCTTGGGGATCTCGGTGAAAAGAACATCAAAACCACACCTTCTTAACGTCCAACCCACTGCACTGCCAAGCTCTCCCGCTCCCTTTATTATTACCTTAAGCCTCAAGGACATTAGGGCATCCCAAAATGGCAATGGGGAAAATGACAATCCTCACATCCCAAGCAAAGTCCCCCATATCCCAGGCGCCTTATTTCCTCCTTAGAAAGCCTCTCCGAAGCCAATAACCGAGGCAATACCACGTCAAAAATGGTCCTTCGGTTATAGTAGACACAAGCGGGAAGCCCCAGGATATCAACCCCATCGAGAAGGGCGTACAAAAAATTGGTCCCGGGAACAACCGGAGCTCCATAATTCACTATGGAAGCCCCCGCCAATTCAACGCCTTCCCGTGTCACATCCCCCGGATCGACCGAAAGCCCACCGGTGAGGATCAAAAGATCACACCCTTCTTCTACCAGCTCCCTTATAGCTTGAGCGATCTTCTGAGGGTCATCCGGCAAAACGAGCTTTTTAAAGGGGACAAGACCATACTCCTTCAGCTTTGGCAGAACTTGTTGATCAAACCCATCCTTGATCCTTCCAAAATAAACCTCATCCCCGGTCACAATGACTCCGACTCTCCTTTCCCGGTAGACCTTGAGGTATAAGACCTTCTTTCCGGAAAACCGCTCCCTTACCCACTCAAGTTCCTCTTCCCGAATGATCAGAGGGATCACCTTGGCTACCCCAACTGTCTCCCCTTTCTTACAAGGGGTATTGTCTCTCAAAGTGGAAAGGACAAAATCCCCCTTAAGGTTCAACTCCTCTAACAATCCCCTCTCCACCTTTAAAAGACCATCCGCTTCAGCCTTAATCAAAACCCTTCCTTCCCCTCCGCTCTGAAGGCTCAAGTTCTCCCCGCTTACGGATTTGGCCAACTCCAGGGCCGCTTCATCCTCATGAAGTTCTCCCTCTTTGAGTTCTATAACCCAAATGTACTCATTACCCGTGTCTAAGAAAACCTTAATGTCCTCTTCCCTTATCCTATGCCCTTTCTTAAAAACAGGCCCCTTCTTTAGGCCAGGAATAACCTGAGTCACGTCATACCCCAAGATCATCCCTACGGCTTCTTCAGCCCTTACCCTTTTGAGCATTAAAAGACCTCTGCCCCGAATATACAAATCCTCGAATCGGCATCCCTCCAAGCCCGAGGGGGAAGACCCGCTTTAAGGCACGTCTGCTCCAGAAAGGTCTCGGCATCCCAACCGTATTCAGTAGCCACTTGTGGCAAAAGTAGACCCGAATAGTAAGGGGGTTTCTCGATCATGAGGCCATGTCTACCTATCTTTATGCTCTTGAGGATCTCCTCAGCAGTGCCTTTTATCTGCTTTAAAGGCGTGAGAACGGAGATCTCTATCTCCAGGTCTTCAAGTTCTTCCTTTCTCACAGGTGGAAACCGCGGATCCTCGAAGGCCGCCGCCTGAGCCATGTCGATGACCGCCTCCCAAAGGGGCTTTACCGGACGCACATAGCCTATACATCCCCGAAGTTGTCCATGTTTTTTTATCGTCACAAAGACCCCCCGAGGAACTTGAAGCTTAGGGGATTTGATGGAAAAAGCGGGAAGTGGTTTACCCAAAACCCTTCTCCATATGGTCTCCTTGGCTATTTCTCGAAGCGTTCTTTTTTCCTCCTCATCGAGGTTAAGGTACTCCTTCTCCAGCGGATCCTCTCCCTCCTCGTAAAAAACAGCGGCCAAGTAACCCACCACGCTCGTTTTATCACCGGTCACATCTCCTGAATTGGCGTACTTCAATACCAAAGCCCTATTAGCCCCGAGTTCCCTTGAGGCCATCATGACCGAGACCATAGGCCCTCCGCCACAGGCCTCGCATCTTCCGCTTCGGAGGTCCCTTAAAAGCCCCTCGGGATTAAAACCGCGTACGTAATCGATGACGATCTCATCCAGTTCCCGAGCTCGATTATAGGGATAAAAATGGGAGAGATCGGTACTTCCCACAAGAAGTACCTCATCCCTTTGAGGCCTTAGAATCTCCGAAAGGATACGGCCGAGTTCCCTCACAGTAACTTCATCCTGTTCACCCATAACTAAAGGTATGAGCTTGAAGTCACCCAACACCACCTGCAAAAAGGGCAGTTGAATCTCTAAGGAATGTTCCCTCACATGGGCTTGGGGAAGATCCTTTATCAGGGGAGAGGCCTTAAGAAGCCTCTCGCAGATCTCCTCATCTACCTCAACCAGCCCCAAGGGAGTTCGGAAGCTACCTTTAGGATAAATCGAAACCCCATTAAAGTAGGCATAATGACTAGGAGCAACTATTACCACCCTGGAGAACCTCTTCCCCTTAATGATCCGATAGGCATAAGCTGCTACTTGTCCCGAGTACATATAACCAGCATGAGGAGCGATGATCCCGATTACCCTTCCCTCCAAAGGAGGAACGGTGGCTTTTTCCAAAACCTCCTCAATCCATCGCCTTAAAACCCGCGGGTCACCGGGATACCAGGTACCCGCAATAGCCGATTCCCTGATGGGTTCCTTGGGCATTGAATAACCCCCTTCTTGATATCCCTTCAGAAGGCCCTACGGCTATCCAGTAGAATGGTAACGGGACCGTCGTTTATATGACCAACTTCCATCTTCGCTTGGAATCTTCCGGTCTTGACCTCCAACCCCTCTCCCTTTAAGGCCTCTGCGAGTCGAAGGTAAAGCTTTAAAGCCTCTTCGGAAGGAGCGGCTTCACTGAAAGAAGGCCGTCTCCCTTTCCTCGCATCGCCAAGGAGGGTGAACTCGGAAACAAGAAGCAACTCTCCCTTTATATCCTTAAGGGATAAATTAAGGTGCCCTTCCTCATCCTCGAAAATCCTCAGATTGGGGATCTTGGAAACCATATATGCCAAATCCCTCTCATCATCCCCCTTGGCAATCCCCAAAAGCACCATTAAACCTTTGCCTATCCGCGCTATCTCTTCTCCCTCAACCTTAACCCACGCTTCTTTTACCCTTTCTACTACCGCCCGCACCTCAATCCTCTTTCTCCTTCTCCCTCTCCCTTCGAGCTTCTTCTATTATCCTTTGAGCTAAATGGGGAGGTACCTCCTCATAATGGGAAAACTCCATGGTGAAGCTCCCTCGGCCCGCGGTCAAGGAGTTCAAAATCGGCCCATACTGTAATACCTCTGCCATGGGAACAAGGGCCTTTATCACGTGGTTTTTGCCCCTTCGGTCCATCCCCAATATCTTCCCTCTCCGACCGTTCAAATCCCCCATCACATCGCCCAATGCGTCCTCGGGAACCGTAATTTCAAGCTTCATTATGGGCTCCAACAAAACGGGCTCCGCTTGTTGCAACCCCTTTTTGAAGCACATGAAGGAAGCGATCTTAAAGGCCAGATCCGAGGAGTCCACCTCATGGCTTTTCCCATCGTAAAACCTGACTTTCACGTCAACCACCGGGAATCCCGCCAAAACGCCAGATTCCATCCCTTCCCTTATGCCTTTTTCAACCGCAGGCACGAAGTTCCTGGGCACATTCATACCCGTTAAGGCCTCCTCGAACTCAAAACCCTTCCCCCTTTCCAAGGGATAGATGTCGAAATGAACCTCCGCAAACTGTCCCCTTCCACCGGTTTGCTTCTTATGGCGGTAAATCACCCCCTTCACCACCTTCTTTATGGTCTCCTTGTAAGGGATCTTGGGCGGACTTAACTCAACCTCAACCCCGAATTTTCTCTTCATCCTTTCGATTATCACGTCAAGGTGCAATTGACCCAAACAAGAAATTATGAGCTCCTTCGTCTGCTCATCTCGACTCAATACGATCGTCGGATCCTCCTCCTTTATCCTGGACAAGGCCGAGGAGATCTTCTCCTCGTCCCCTCTGGCTTTCGGCCTTATGGCATAAGATAAAACGGGCGTAGGAGGAGTAAGGGGTGGATAAACGATAGGGGCCTTCTCATCACAGAGGGTATCACCCGTCTGAGTATCCTTGAGCTTTATTAGGGCCACAATATCGCCCACCTCAGCGATCCCCGCAACCTCCTGTTTTTTGCCCTGAAGGCTGAATATCTGCCCGATCTTCTCTTTCGTCTTCTTGGTGGAATTCAATACCGTCACATCCGGACCGATGCTTCCCGAGAGGACCTTCACGTAAGATATCCTCCCCGCGAAGGGATCAACCAGGGTCTTAAACACATAGGCTGAAAACGGCTCCTCTAAAGAAGGCTTCCTCTCCTCCTCTTGACCCAGAAGATTTAGGCCTTTGGCTGGCCTCCTCTCCAAAGGCGAAGGCAAACAAAGGTTTATGAAATCCATGAGAAGGTCAATCCCTATGAGCTTGGAGGCCGAACCACAGAGAACCGGAACCACCTCTCCCTTGCGCATGCCCTCCTTGAGACAGGAATAAAGCTCCTCTTGGGAGATCTCCTCTCCTTCCAGGTATCTCTCCATGAGCTCTTCTTTAACCTCAATGAGGGATTCCATAAGCTTAAGCCTCTCTTCCTGGACCTTTGATTGAAGTTCCTCAGGGATTGGCCCCTTTTTGGCTTTACCACTTGAATCCTCATAGTAATAGGCTTCATTCTTCAGTAGGTCTATAACCCCTTTAAAGGAAGCCTCCTCCCCTATGGGCAATTGAAGGGGAAGGATCTTACTACCTTCCAGGTTCTCTTGAGCATCCTTTAAAGCCTCCCAGAAGCGGGCGTTTTCGGCATCCAACTTGGTGATAAAAAGGACCCTCACCACTCCTCTTTCTTGAGCCTCTCGCCACATGTTCTCCGTTTGAACCTTAACGCCCGAGTTAGCCCCAAGCACTAAGATAGCGCTCTCCACCACCGCCATGGCGCTTCTTGCCTCAAAGGCAAAATGGACATCACCCGGAGTATCCACCAAAGTGACAAGACAATCCCCCCATTTGTAACTGGCTATGCTGGTACTTATGGATATCTTTCGGTTTATCTCCTCGGGCTCAAAATCGAAGACCGAAGACCCCTCATCCACACTGCCCAACTTGGGCGTTACCCCTGCTCTAAAGAGTATGGCCTCACCTAAGGAAGTCTTTCCTTCGCTTGAATGTCCAAAAAGGCCCACCACTCTTACCTTATCCCTCTCGAACCGCTTCATTCTTCCCTCCCTTTGGAAAAAGAAATCCTTCCTCCTTTATTCTACTCCCTCTTTCCCTTTAACTGAAGGCCCGAAAATTAAACTCCATAGATCACTTATAAAAAAGGAAGAATAAGAATGAAGGTCCATCTTCGGGAGTTCATCTCGGGTCTCTTCCAGTTCGCTCAAAATAAGACGGAAACTTAACCCCCTTAATTTGCCCGATAAAATTTTGGAAAACTTTGAAACGCCCTCTTCAACCAAGAGGCAGATTTCACCTCCTTTAAACTTACTGAGGAAAAACACCTTTTTCGGCGAATAAAAAAGGAAGAGATCCTCATCCCTTATCCACACCTGAAACAGTTCGCTTCCCCAAGGATCAAGTCCCAAGGCCCAAAGCCCCTCTTTCTCTTGGTAAAGAAACTTCCCTCGAATCACAAAGCTCCCCTTTTCGTTTGAAATCCGAAGGGAGAAATTCCCCTTAAGGCCTTTTGGCTCCTCAAGGATCTGCCCCATTATCTTCGGCAATTCTTCAAAATAAAAGCAAGCCTCAAAAAGAGGCCTCTCCTTTTTGGGAAAGCAAGCGCTCAAAAGGAGCAAAAGGAAGAATAGGGCTTTTTTCACGGAAGTTTTTTCGAGGGAAAACGATCCTTCAAAAACTCCTCTTCCCAAATTGGGTCCAAAAGAAGGGAGAGGGCCTTGTCATACTCTATTAAGCCCCGATGGTAACTCTCATCAAAAAGGGCCTCTTCAGCTGCCTCATCCGTAGGTTTGGCCCCTGTCTGCTTTAAAGTATTCCACAGGAAGTCATGATGATCCCTTATCGGACAAGGCATAATGAGGTTTCCTTTCTCTTTGGGAGGTTTCTTTAAGGCATACTCATCCTGCCAGCTCCTTATCCTTCGGAAGAAATCTGAATTGAGAAGATCATCGATCCCTCCCCCTCGTTGGTAAATCTCAAGGATGTTATCCACTTTATAAGGAATAAACACACAGGGCATAACATCGCCTTTCCAATCTATATAAAGGTAACCCCCTGACCTTCCCGCTGCCAGACATCCATCGGTCATGGGACCTTGGTTCCAGAAATCGATGTAATTGTAACCAGCCTTAATGGCCTCCACGTTCCTTCGGAACATCTCGAGCCTCTCCTCAGGACCCACCATGTTTTCCAGCGTGTAGCCCCGACCAATGGGCATATATTGGAAAAGCCAGCCGTAAAATGCGCCTTCCTCATCGAAAAAGAACCGGAGAAAATCCCAACTTGTGACCTCGTCCCAATTGTGTTTCTCCGCCACGACCGAAATCCCGAAAGGAACCCCGTATTCCCGAAGGATCTTAAAGGTTCTAAGGATCTTCTTAAAAGTGCCCTTGCCTCGTCGGCGATCCGTATTCTCCTCAAACCCCTCAACCGATATGACAGGGGTGAAATTCCCGAGCTTCCTAAGCCTCTCGGCCACCCTTTCGTCTATCAGGGTACCGTTGGTGTAGACCATAAAGAAGTTGTCGTTATGCCTTTCGGCCAGATCAAGTAGATCCTTTCCCTCACTCCTCCACATAAAGGGCTCTCCCCCCGAAACCACCGTAAAATGGGAGTGCCAAAACCTCGTCTTCTCATCTAATATCCGGCTAACCACACTCCAGGGAAGTGAGACCCTACTTGCCGGCCCACTTAAGGCGTAACAACCTGGACATTGAAGGTTACAGGCTTGAGTGGGACTTATGACGATAAAAGAAGGAGTAGGATAATCCTCTCCTTTCTGTTTCTTCCTCTCCCTGTACTCGATGTCTTCCCTGAGAACCCCCTTGACAAAGACCTTAACCATCTTATGGAAAACGTCCTTATGAAGCCAACCCTTTCTCAGATGGTGATCGGTTGTCCTTAAAAGGTTCCTTATAAAATAAAATTTCAACTCTTGAGCTGGTCTTATGGCATCCTTTTCCCCTTCGACGATCCTCTGCCATAAGTAATTCTCCATCTTGCGGAGCAAAAACCCTCGAAAAGGGGCGATATCCAAAAATAAAAGCCCTGTTCCAAGAACTCCTTCCCAAAACTTTGCTCTTATTTCTCCCATCATTACTTCTATTGTCTAAAAAGCAGAAAAAATTTGCAACTTCTAAAAGAATCGTGCTATATTCCCAACGACACTATGCAACATAACCGGACCTTAAGCCAAATTGAGAAATGCGTCGATTGCGATGCCTGTTTGGAAGTATGCCCCACTTACATAGCCACTAAAAATCCCCTTTTCTCTCCCAAGGGGCGTTTGGAAAATGCTAAAACCGTTATAGAAGGCGGAGAAATCACCGAAGAAATGGTCACCGCTTTTTATAACTGTCCTAAATGTGCGGCTTGTGAGGTGGTTTGCCCCCAGGGTATTGAAGTAAGCAAAATCGTTGCCCTTATCCGGAACAAGATCGTGGAAAAGGGAAAGGGCCCCCTTTCGGTCCACAAAAAGATCATTCAAGGTATATTGGAGAAGGGAAACAGCGTCAACGGGAACCCCTTGGAAAGGCTCCGGTGGCTTCCCGAACCTTTTGAAGGTCCTAAATCTCAGACTTTGTTTTTTGTAGGATGCTTGCCCTCTTACCTGGTTAAAGATGCGGCCATATACTCCTATCTTGTACTCAAAAAACTGGGGGTAGAATTTATGATCCTTGAAGATGAAGGGTGCTGTGGCACTTACATATATGAAGCTGGCGAGGTCCAAACAGCCGAAAGGTTTTTCCGAGAAAACGTTAACCGTTTTAAGAAACTCGGTATCACCAAGCTTATTGTAGTGTGTAACGGTTGCTTTAAATGTTTCAAATATTTTTATCCCGAAGTTTTGGGTTCGGTGGATTTTGAGGTTTTTCATGTCCTTCAAATCATCTACGAAAAGTTAAAAAAGAACCCCTCTGTTTTGAAGAAAATAGAAAGAAAAGCCACCTATCAAGACAGCTGCCGACTCGGCAGAGGCGAAAGATACACGGAGGAACCCCGAGAACTATTAACGTGGTGTGGAGTGCAAGTTCACGAACTTCCCCGCTCACGGGAACAGACCTTGTGTTGCGGTTCTGGCGGGGGGATAAGATCGGCCTTTAAAGACCTTTCCCTCCATATCGCCACCGAGTTATTAAATCAAACAGCGACAGAAGAATTAATCACTCCCTGCCCCTTCTGTACCTTTAATCTGGAGCATGCCAATAAAACCGCCCAAATGGACAAAAGGATCACCTTCATCACCAAGGTCATTTGGGAATCGCTAAGCGAACCATAAAACTACGCTCCACAAGCCTCCCCCTCGGCCTTTTGCCCTTGGAGCAAGCCCCTTAAAGCTTATTCACAATTTCCATCCCTCAATTTTTATGGCATAATCTTTTTAAAAATTTAGAACGAGGTTGACCTATGAAAGAACGAACGGTCATCCATTTGGAGGTAAATGGTAAAGCTTACGACCTTATCCTTTATAAGGATGTATTTCCTCATCACACCTTGGCTTATACCTTAAGGGAAACGCTAAACCTCACGGGTACCAAAATTGGTTGCGATCATGGAGCCTGTGGTGCTTGTACTGTGTTGATAAATGGAAAACCAATTTTATCCTGTTTAACTCTTACGATTGAATGTGATGGAAAAACCATAACCACAATTGAAGGGTTGGGTAATCCCGAAAAAGGTGAGCTTCATCCCCTTCAGGAGAGCTTTATAAAACATACGGCTTTCCAATGTGGCTTCTGTACCCCAGGGATCATTATGAGTCTTAAGGCCCTTATTGATGAAAGGGAATCGGTTTCCGAAGAGGATATAAAGGAAGCCCTTTCGGGGCATTTCTGTCGGTGTATAAGCCATTATCATGTTCTTGAGGCGGTGAAGGACGTAATAAAAAGGAGGGTAAGTTAAGATGGCCCAAAAATATAGGTTTATAGGTCAACCAACCCCGAGGAAGGATGCTTCATCCATCGTCACGGGAAAGGCCATTTATATTAACGATGTGAAGCTGCCCAATATGCTTGTAGGAAAGGTTTTGAGGAGCCCTTACCCCCATGCCATTATAAAGGAGATAAACGTAGAGAAGGCGAAAAGCTTACCCGGTGTCAAAGCGGTCTTAACCTATAAGGACGTCCCGGATTGGAAACTCGGGTTACCCTCTCACCTTCGCGTCCTGGATCGTAAAGTACGCTTTGTGGGTGACGCGGTAAGCCTTGTAGCGGCGGAGACAGAAGAGATAGCCCAAGAGGCTTTGGATTTAATCGAGGTAGAGTATGAGGTACTTCCCGCCGTTTTTGACGTCGAAGAGGCTATAAAAGAAGGGGCTCCCCAGCTTTACGATGAATTTCCTAATAACATCTTACCCTTAGGAAATCCCTGGTTTGGAAGTCCCGAGGCCCCGGAGGGATTAAAGGAGCTCCAACTTGGCGATGTGGAAAAGGGCTTTTCAGAAGCGGATGTGGTGGTGGAAGGGACATTTTATTATGAAAACATCGCTAACCCCTTACCCCCTGAACCCCCAGGTGCCATAGCCTATTGGGAAGACCCGAAGACGGTTCACGTATGGCTTTCTTCTCAAGGGTTATACATGGACAAGATAAGCCTTTATTACATCATGGGGAGAAAATACAACGTCAGAGTTCATGCCTGCCAATGTGGTGGAAGTTACGGATCAAAAGGGACAATCCTCCCTATAGCCCTTTATGCCATCTTGTTGGCCAAAGCTACAGGACGACCTGTCAAATTGTGTTACACCAAAGAAGAACACCTCACCAGCTTCACCATCCGTTTGGGGAGTCGCTTCAAGGGAAAAGTAGGCCTGAAAAAGGATGGAACGGTCACCGCCATATCGGGCGATTGGTTGGTGAATACGGGGTACTACTCAGCAGTGACCCAAGGTCAAGTGGCGGTAGGGTTAGGAGAGGTACAGCTTGTCATAAGGTGTGAGAATTGGGATTTGAGGCCCAAGGTAATTTGCACCAATAGGGATAATTCGAGCTGGATAAGGGGGTTTGGAGGACAGGAGCTCAAGTCGGTGCTTTTGCCCCTTTTATATATGGCTATGGCGAAACTTAACATTGATCCGGTGGAGTTCTTCAAGAAAAACGTCATCAAGAATGGTCAAGGTTATTATTGGAGAGATGGACGGTGGTGGATCTCCAGGGTGGTGGACTTCACCAAGACTATCGACAAAGGGGCCGAAGTCTTCGGGTGGAAAGAGAAATGGAAGGGCTGGCTTAAACCCACCCTGGTAAAGGGATCCAAAAGGAGAGGCGTAGGGGTTGGTGTTCACAGTAACGCTGATGTTGGGGAGGATGATGCCGAAGCCTTCATTCGAATAGATCCCAATCATACGGTCACCCTTTTTGTGGCAGTTCCGGAACAAGGAGGAGGACAGAGGAGTAACCTTTGTAAACTGGTAGCTGAGGTCCTTCAGATACCCCTGGAAAACGTGTTCTTATCACCACCCGATTCCGATGTAAACCCTTATGACTTCGGACTGGTGGGATCCCGGGGCACTTATGCCATAGGGAGTGCGGTGATAGAGGCTGCCGAAGACGCAAAGAGAAAGTTATTGGAAAGAGCCTCCCGAAAATTAGGTGTGCCTCCCGAGAAGCTTGAGACCTCGGATGGGATAATTTACGTAAAGGACGATCCCAAGAGGCAAATCACCTGGAGAAGGGCTATGGGCCCAACTTATACGATATGGGGATACGGGCATTATGAGCCTGATTATAGCCTCTGCAACTTCATGATAAGTTTTGTGGAAGTGGAGGTGGATACCGAAACGGGAAAGGTCGACCTTATAAGGGTCGTCAATGCCACCGATGCAGGACAAATAATAGACCCCCTGTGCCTGGAAAACCAACTCAACGGTTGTTTGGGATCCGCCGGAATAGATACCGCCATATTCGAGGAAACGGTCCTCGATTCAAAGATAGGTCGAATTTTAACGACCAACCTCATCGATTATAAGTGGCGCACCTTTTTGGACTTACCAGAGATTAAAAACGTCATCCTGGAGACGCCCTTCCCAAGTCATCGCTTTGGGGCCGTTGGAGTGGGCGAGATAGCCACCTCTCCGGGGCCACCGGCAGTCCTTATGGCCATATCAAATGCTATAGGCAAATGGATCAATACCTATCCCGCTTCTCCGTGGGTGATTCTGGAAGCTTTAGGAAAACGGAAGGAGGCTTAGAAGAATGAGACCATTTGAACATTTCACCCCTGATACATTGGAAGAGGCAATCAGTTTGTTGAAAGAGTATAACGGAAAGGCGAAACTTATAGCAGGCGGTACAGTTCTAATCCCCGCCTTAAAAGAGGAGATTTATCCGGAATACCCAAAGGCTTTGATAAACATTAAGGAGATACCAGGATTATCCTTCATCGAAGAGGAGGAAGAGACGATCAAAATAGGGGCCTTAACCAGATTGGAGGAGATCGTAAGATCTGGGAAGCTTGAAAAATACCCTCTGCTTAAAAAAGCAGCCTCCTCAGTAGGGACCCCTCAAATAAGGAATATGGGCACCATCGGAGGCAACCTGTGTCAAGACGTACGATGTTGGTATTATTGGTATCCCCATCGGATAGGAGGTCGTTTGACCTGTTATCTTAAAGGTGGTGACATCTGTTACGCTCTAATTGGAGAAAATCATTACCATTCGATTTTTGGTTCCTATAAATATCCGGATCGCCCCTCACCCTGCCAAAATGCCTGTCCGGCTCATACTGACATACCTTCCATTTTGGAAAAACTAAGGGAAGGGAGAATCGACGAAGCAGCCAGGATACTCCTTGAGACTAACCCCCTTTCTCCTATAAGTGGTCGCATTTGTCCTCATTTTTGTGAGGATAGGTGTTCCAGAAAAATGCTCGATGAACCTTTAGCAATAAGGGAAGTGGAAAGGTTTTTGGGAGATTATATTCTTGAAAATTTCTCTAAGCTTCTCCCTTCACCCGATAAGAAGAGCGGAAAAAAGGTGGCAATTGTTGGATCTGGACCCGCTGGGCTTACAGCTGCTTATTACTTGAAAAAAAGCGGACATCAGGTGGTAATCTTCGAGAGAAAAAACGAACCGGGTGGGCTTTTGAGATATGGAATACCTCCGTCACAACTAGATAAGGAGATCGTAAAAAAGTTGATCAAGACCTTGGAAAACCATCTGGGACTGGAATTTAAATTAAAAATCCAACTGGGCAAAGACGTAAACTTAGAGGATCTTTCGGCTCAGTATGATGCGGTTCTTTTGGCCACTGGAGCTCCCCGAAAAAAGGAGACCTTCACCCAATATAAGACAGTTCTTTCAAATGAGAAGAATTTGAGAGAAAAGAAAAGGCCTTCTTCTCATCACGTAGAAAAAAACGTATTCGCCGCCGGAGATCTGGTAAACGGTCCCTCCACGGTGGTCGAAGCTATAGCTTCGGCCAAAATGGCCGTGGCTTTAATAAATAGGTTCCTCTTGGGAGAACTTGCCCAAGAAAGCCCTTCTTCCCAAAAGGTCCTTTACCCAGTTAACGTTAAGGCCTTCAAAAGGATGGGAAGGTTCGGTGATTTTAAAAGGGAAGCCGAGCGTTGCTTTAACTGTGGCTGTGTGGCGGTAAACCCTTCGGATATGGCAGTGGCGTTAATGGCCTTAGGGGCAAAATTAAAAATATTGAGCCCCAATGGAACAAGGGTAATCCCTATAGAGGAGTTCTTTACCTCGGTACGAGGCGATTTGGCTTCCGATGAGATCTTAACGGAGATCCTAATACCCAAGGAAGTGTCCAATCTCCCTCAAGTATTCCTGAAGTTCAGGCTCAGAAACGCTGTGGATTTTTCTATCGTAAGTGTAGGCGTTTGGGCCGAACTAAAGGGAAATGTGGTCAAAAAAATCAGGATAGCTCTTGGAGGGGCGGCTCCGGTACCTCTAAGGGTGAGGGAAGTGGAAAGTTGGCTTGAGGGGAAAAAGCTTGAAGACCAGCTCATAGAAGAAGCGGCGAAAATGGCCGTAAAAGAAGCCCTTCCCCTCCCAAAAAACGCTTACAAGGTGGAAATAACCAAGGTAATGCTTAAAAGGGCTTTAGCCTCCTTCAAGGGGAACTAAAGAAAAAAAGAGAGGATGATGACAGGTATTCTTCAAATTCCTCCCTCCAATTTGGGCCACTTATGACCTTTTTCACTTCTCCCTTTTCCTTCACCACCACAAGAGGAAGGGAAGCTTTAAATTTCCTCAGTTCCTCTTCGTTCCTCCTCAACGCCCTTTCGGAGATCCTCAAAGCTTCTTCAGTTGGTTCAGAAAATAGCATTTTGGCCATCTCCAAAAGGGCCTCTTTTCGGTCGTAAGGACCTTCAGGCACAAATTTTGGGCACAATTGAAAACCACTCTGGCTCGAAAGCTTTTGAAGTTCCTTGAGGATCGAAGAGCTCCTGGGCGAGAGAAAAACCTCAATGACCTTTCCCTGAGGGTCAAAATAAGGGGTATAAGCGAGGTCAAATCGCGGGAAAAAGAAGAGAAAATGTAATCCAAAAAACCCTAAGACCATCAACCAGCCTAAGAAAGACCTAAACCTTCCATAAGCCAAACCTATAAAACCAACTGTTAAACTGCTCAAAAAACCTATACATAAGGGGCACTTTCCTTTCAAGTAATAAAACTCGATAAAAGTGAGATAAACCTCACACCCCACCAAAAAGGCCAAAAGAAAAAGAGCCTCTCTCTTTTTACGGAAAAACCATAAAAGGATAACCCCACCCAACAACAAGACCGCAAATAGCGCTATGGGAAAACCAAAAAGCTCCGAAAACCCCGAATACTGAACCGCCTCACAGGCTTCACTCCTACAAACCTCAAAACCACCCCCTCCCTCCACCCCCCATTTCCCCAAAAAGGCCAAAACCGCTAAAATAAGCCCAATCCCTACCCCAAAAAACCCTATAAGCTCCACCTTCCTCACGACCAAATATTATAAACCAACCCCTTCCTCCATAAAAGTTATTTCATAGAGAACAACAGTTTTCCTTGCAAAACGAAAGTAAATATGCTATTTTGATAAAAGTGATTTTGAAGGAGGTGTTCGATGTCGGAGGTGAAGAAGATACCGAGTGTATGTATAGGGTGTGTATGGTCTTGTGGGATGGTGGCCCATGTGGAAGGGGGGAAGCTTGTTAAAGTTGAGGGATTGTCTGAGCATCCCTTGAGTAGGGGCTATTTATGTCCAAGGGGGGAGGCTTTACGCGAGTGGGTTTATGCTCCTGATCGGGTTCTTTATCCGATGAAGAGGGAAAATGGTTCCTGGAAGAGGGTAAGTTGGGATGAAGCGCTTGATTTTATTTCTTCTAAACTCAAGGAGATAAAGGAGAGGCACGGGGCGCATTCTTTGGCTGTCTTTTGCGGTTCCATAGGGGTTGAGAATTTGGAGATAGCGGCATTTGCTCGGCGTTTTTGTGGGGCTTTCGGAACCCCCAATCTCTTTTCGGTGGAGAGCGTTTGTTATCGCTCTAGGATCATCGGTCATCAGCTTACCTTTGGCGCCTTTTTGCTTGAAGAACCAGAAGATGCCAACTGTATTATCCTTTGGGCCACCAATCCTGACGAATCCCGACCTCCTTTAGCTAATTATTTAAGGACGCATGGAGGAAACAAAAAGATCATCGTGATAAATCCCAAGCGGATCCCCTTGGCCGAACTCGGAGAGCATTATCCGGTGCGTCCTGGAAGTGATTGCTTTTTGGCTTTGGGTATGGCCAATGTGATCATAAATGAAGGCCTTTATGATAAGGAGTTCGTAGAGAAGTATACGAAGGGTTTTGATCAGTTTAAGGAGCACGTTCAAAAGTATTCCCCTGAGAAAGTCAGTGAAGTTACTGGGCTTTCCGCCTCCCAAATTCGAGAACTTGCCAGGACCTTTGCCACCAATAAGCCCGCTTGTATAATCCCGGGAACCTGTTTTGATCAGAAGGTTGATGGACTTCAGACCATGAGGGCTTTTGCCATTCTTCAGACTATTACGGGCAATGTGGATAAAAAAGGCAGTTGGGTCAGTATAAGGTCGTTTCCGCGCTTACGGGATCTTAAGATACCCGTGGAAGAAAAACCCCTTGGAGCGAAAGAACATCCTCTATTTTACGGCTTCTGGGGGAGAACTTCTCCTTATGGGCAGACCCTTTATTTACCTCAAGCCATCCTGGAAGAGAAACCCTATCCCATCAAGGCCCTTATTGTAAGTGCTGGAAACCCCGCGTTGAGCATGCCCGAATCCAAAACCTGGGAAAAGGCTTTTGAAAAGCTTGACCTTTTGGTGGTAATAGACATGTTTATGACTGCCACGGCCAAAAAGGCTCATGTAGTGCTTCCCGCCTGTTCTTTCCTGGAAAGACCGGGGCTTGGGTATGTTTATGCGGTCACCTCAGGAATACCCTATATCATGTTGAGGAGAAAGGTGATAGAACCGGTGGGAGAGGCTTGGCCTGATTGGAAGTTCTGGACCCAATTGGGGAGAAAGATGGGTTATGGGGATCTATTCCCTTGGGAAAATGATGAGGAAATCATTGACTATTTGCTCGAACCCATGGGTTTGAGTTATTCGAAGCTTGACCAATACCCTCATGGATTTTTTTACGCCGAGAAGACCTACGATATGGTCACAGGAGGAAAAATTAGGACCCCTTCCGGGAAGATCGAGATCTATTCGGATACTTTAGCCGAGCATGGCTACTCTCCACTTCCTGAACCTGTAGATCCTTCGAAGGTCCTTTTCTCGACCTCGGAAGAGGAGAAGAAGTACCCTCTGTGGTTAAGCACTGGGATGAGGAGCATTTATTACACCCATACTCAATTTCGCACTATCTCAAGCTTAAGGAAGGGCTTCCCTGAACCGGTAGCCGAGATAAACCCTGAAACCGCAAAATCTTATGGGATAAAGGATGGAGAAATGGTGATAGTGGAGACTCCGAAGGGAGAACTCAAGATTAAGGCCAAATATGTACCAGAGGTCTCACCCAATGTGGTCCTTATCTCCCATGGATGGGAAGAAGCTAATGTGAATTTGCTTACGGGTCTTGAGCCTAAGGATCCGGTAACGGGTTATCCCCATTATAAAGGGCTAAGGTGTAATTTGAGGAAGGCTTAGTCATTTTCAAGGGGGTCCCTTGTGGGGCCCTCTCTTTATCTGTTTATAAGGCTTGCCACATAGGCAGCACCAAAGCCGTTATCGATATTTACCACGGCAACATTGGAGGCACAGCTAGTTAACATCCCCAGTAAGGCGGCCACTCCTTTGAAGGAAACCCCATATCCTACACTTGTGGGAACTGCTATAACCGGTCTTTCCACAAGACCTGCTACAACGCTCGGAAGGGCACCTTCCATTCCGGCGACAACGATCAAGACGTTGGCTCTTCTCAAAAGTTCAAGGTGATGGAGAAGACGATGAACCCCACTCACCCCCACATCGTAGAGTCGCCCTACCCGATTGCCCATCATCTCGGCGCATAAAGCCGCCTCCTCGGCCACGGGCAGATCGCTTGTGCCAGCACTTATCACCAAGATCTCCCCTTTTCCAAGCAGGGGGATCTCCTTTTGTTTGAGAACCAAAAGCCTCGGTATAGGGTGGTATTCAGCTTGAGGATAAAGCGAAAGGATCTTCTCCGCTTTATGGGGTGAAAGTCTTGTGACAAGCACATTTTCCCCTGTCTTTAAAATGCCCTCTATGGCCTTGGCTATCTGTTCCCAGGTTTTTCCTTGACCGTAAATGACCTCGGGAAACCCCTTTCTTAAAGCCCGATGGTGGTCGATCCTCAAATCACCGAGGTCCTCAAAGGGCAGGATCTTAAGCCTCTCCAGTACCTCCTCAAGGCTTAATTTTCCTTCTTTATAATTTAAAAGTAGCTCCTTAAGCTTCTCTCTCACCTTCGGCCTTCCTCAAACGGTCCATTATGGCCAGTCCCAAACCCTCCTCCGGAAGGGGCTCGGCCAAAATGAGGTCAAGCCCCAACTGGTCAAGTCGGTGTAGGGCCTCAAAGAACCTTGAGGCAGCTTCTCTTAAATCCCCCTTCTCGGAAAGCACCTCAACTGCCCAAAAAGGACCCTCCCTTGGCCTTTTGAAGGCCAAAAGCCCTATCTTTAACCCCTCGGGGATCTTCTCCCCTTCTCGGATTATCCTTAAAGGGGTATGGGGGCTGTAATGTTTAGGAAGCTCCCCGGGAGCAAGGGGCTTTTCTCGGGAAGGATGGCTTTCCAGTTTGCCTATTAATCTCTCTATCTCTTCCCGAGGGATCCCTCCTGGTCTTAAAAGGGTGGGCCTTGGATATAAGGCTAAGATGGTGGATTCAACCCCTACTTCACAAGGCCCTCCGTCAAGGATGAGATCCACCTTATCTCCGATGTCCCTTAAGACGTGTTCAACCCTGGTAGGGCTGAGCTTGCCGAAAGAATTGGCGCTTGGAGCAGCGATAAAGGTTTGAGAGTCCCTTATAAGGGAAAGGGCTATGGGATGAGAAGGCATTCTCACGGCTACCGTTTTTAAGCCAGAGGTGACTATATCCGGCACCTTATCCTTTTTGGGAAGGACCAACGTAAGAGGCCCCGGCCAAAAACGCTCTATTAGCTTTTTCGCCCTCTGGTCGACCCCTTCACATAGTTCCTCCAAGTCCTTCGGGTCCTTTACGTGAACTATTAAAGGATCAAAAAAGGGTCTCTTTTTGACCTCAAAGACCCGAGCTACCGCTTGTGGATTGAAAGCATCGGCCCCGAGGCCATAAACGGTTTCAGTGGGAAATACCACGATACCTCCTTCCCTTATTATGCGTCCGGCTTCCTTTATGGCGGAAGGATCTTGGCCCTTGAGGACTTTCATCTATAAAGAAGCTCCTTTACCATTTGAATCGATTCTTTGAGCGAGGGGGCATCAAACCATCTTCTCCCAGAAATGGTATTGGCCAAAGCCCGATAAAGATAAGAAACGGCCTCGATCGCCTTTTCCGGAAGAGGTGGAGGAGATGAAACCCTTTGTTTCCAGTTAATAGGATCCTCCCTTTTGGCCCTCTCAACCTCTTCATACCACTTGGTCTTCCTATATAGGATCCTCAGAACCTCCTTACTCAAAGGGATCCCCTCAAAGGTGAATCGGGACTCATCAGGTGTTCCCACCACATCGACCACCATGGGTTTTCTGTCCGGGTCAAATGCCAACTCCACCTTTCCGTCTTCGTTTTCCAAATTATGGGGACTAAGGACTTCGTTTATTAGGTCATTGATCCTTAAAACTATTTTCTTCATCTCCTCAAACTCCTGGTCCTTCAAAAAGGCAAGCTCCTTGGCTTCTCGTTCGGTCAAGTATCTGTCGGTTTTTTCGAGCTTGGTGGAAAAATCGAGAATGGGCCTTTCCAACTTCTCCCCCACTTGGGGCATCCTCTCCAAACCAAGATCACTCAGCTTTAGACTTCCCTGTTTTAAACGCCGAAAGACGCTCGATCCCTCTGGAAGCGAATTCCGATAGATAAACTCAAGGGGGATGAGAAAGTTTCCTTTTAAATCCTTGAAAACGGAATAATCGTATTGGCCATCCTTCAGAGCAGGTTCTATGATCCTTACCAACTTAACCGCCATAACCGAAGAAGGGGCCTTTAATTCGTCAAGCCTTTTTACCTTCCCCTCCTCTTCAACTCCTAAATAATGAGTCCTTATGCCCAAGGCCTGGAGCTTCTCGAAAAAGAAGGCGCCGATTATCGAAAGGGCCGCTCCTTTATAAGGGATCACTTGGGGCATCTCACCCCAGTCAAATACGGAGTAGCTGTCCGTAAAAAAAAACCTACCCTCCCCTACTCCCTCCTGGGGTTCCCTTATCACGTAAACCTTTTTAACACTTCCAGCCTTTAAAAGCCTCATCCCTATCCCTTCCATTTCTCAAATTATCAACATGGCATCGCCAAAACTCAAAAACCTAAAACCTCTTTTTAAAGCCTCCCTATAGGCTTCAAGTACCTTCTCCCTTCCCGCAAAGGCACAGACCAAAACCAAATGACTCGAACGAGGCAAGTGAAAATTGGTGATCATTCCGTCTATTACCTTAAACCTATAACCCGGAGTAATGAAAAGGTCGGTCCATCCATAGCCTGATCTTACAAGGCCCTCTTCATTCGCACACCCTTCTATGGTCCTCACCGCTCCTGTCCCACAGGCTATTACCCTCCTTCTCTCCTTTTTGGCCAAGTTTATCTCCTGGGCGGTCTCCTCGGGCATCACATAGAACTCAGGGGGTAGTTGGTGATCCTCCACGTTTTCACTTCTTATAGGCCTAAAACTCCCAAGCCCCATATGGAGGGTGAAGTAAACGATTCTAACCCCTTTCTCCTTAAGCTCTTGGATAAGCCTTTCGGTAAAATGAAGTGCCGCCGTTGAAGCCGCCGTTGAGCCGGGAGTCCTTGAGAAGACGGTTTGATAACGCTCCGGGTCCTCGGGCTTTTCCCGGATGTAAGGTGGAAGAGGAAGTTGACCGTATCTTTCCATGATCTTATGAGGATCGCTCCCTTCTGGAAAGGCTATGACCTTTGTCCCATTCTCTTTCCTTTCCAGAACCCGGAGTTTTACTTCTCCTACGATGATCTCACTACCGGGTTTTAAACGTCTTGAAGGTCTGAGAAGGGCCTCCCACTTTCCTTCGCCCAGGTCTTTTAACAAAAATACCTCGCACTTCCCTCCGCTTTCCTTTTTACCGAAGAGCCTCGCCTTTATGACCTTTGTGTCATTTAAGGCTAATACATCTCCTTCCTTTAAGAATTTCGGCAAATCCCGAAAAATGGCCTCCTCAACTTCACCGCTTTCCCGATAAAGGACCAACAGACGAGAAGCATCCCTTTCAGGAGCAGGGCTTTGAGCGATGGCTGATCTTGGGAGTTCGTAATCGAACTCCTCCACCCTCATACTTCCTCTTTTTCCGCCTTAACGAGTTCTTCGAACCTAAGGTCCATTCCCAAAATGCCCACTATCTCCTCCTCTTCATTCCTTATAGGAGCCGAAACCGTTATGCATAGGGCACCGGTTATCCTGGAGGTATAGAAGTTTGATATATAAACCTTTCCTGATTTAAGGGGTTCGATGAACCAATCCCTATTTGAGAAGTCCTCATCAAGCCCTATTACTTCGTATTTAGCCCTATCTTCGGGATGGCAGATGTTGCGGGTGATCTTTTTGCCCTCCAAGTTCACCACGTAAAGGAACTGTATAAAGGGATACTCCTCCAGCACTTTGGCCAACAAGGGCTCTTGGCGCTTCGGGTCCATTGAGCGTATCTCGGGATGCTCCACCAGCTTTTCGGCCAAGTGCGCGGCCATTTCGTAGGCCCTTTGTTTTATCCGATCGAAATCCGAGACGAAAAGCTCAGGCAGATACTTCCTAACCTTCCGCTCCAATTCTTCCGAAGAAATGTTGGTGGTACGTCCCTTCTCGTATTGCTCTTTAACCCATTTATAAACCTTCACGACCCCAGGGTGTCGCTTATCGACCTGTTTTTCAGGTGGCAAGGCGAAGTAAGAGTTTATCCAATAAGCGATCCCAGCGGTACCTGATTTATCGTTAATCGCTATGGCAATAGGCCTCTTGAGGATCTTTTCGGTGTTAAAACTATTGTAGATCTCCTCGTCTTTTATAAGGCCATCTATATGAATACCCGCACTTGTAAGGTTAAACTCAGCCCCTACGAAAGGTTGGTTTTTGGGGATCTTTTCTCCTATTACGTGCTCGTAATAGTTCCTTATATCGGTAATGACGGTGGTATCGATGCCATGATTATTCCCGGTGAGGCTTATGTATTCTATTATCAAGGCCTCAATAGGGGTATTACCCGTTCTCTCACCGATGCCCAAAAGGGTTCCGTTGGCCGCCGAACAGCCGTAAAGCCACGCAGTGACCGCATTCACCAAGGCTTTATAAAAGTCATTATGACCATGCCACTCAAGCTGTTCGGAAGGTACCCCTGCCTCATCCACCATGGCCCTGATCAGTTTAGGAACGCTTCGAGGCAGAGCCGTTCCGGGATAAGGCACCCCTAAACCTAAGGTATCACAAAGGCGAATCTTTATGGGGATGCCGCTCTCCTCAGAAAGCCTCATCAATTCTTGAGCAAAGGGGATCACAAATCCGTAAATGTCAGCCCTGGTGACATCCTCAAAATGGCATCTCGGCCTTATCCCCAATTCAAGAGCTGCCTCCACCACCCTCAAGTAATCGATGAGGGCCGTACGCCGGTTTTTGCCGAGCTTAAGAAAGATGTGATAATCCGAAACCGAAGTGAGGATCCCCGTCTCCTTTAACCCCATCTCCTTGACCAGTTTAAGGTCTTCTTTATTAGCCCTTATCCATCCCGTTATCTCCGGGTACTTGTATCCAAGCTCAAGGCATCTCTCCACCGCCTCCCGATCCCTTTTGGTGTATAGGAAAAACTCGGTCTGACGGATCACTCCGGCTGCTCCTCCGAGGCGGTATAGGAACTTATAAAGGTCTACCATCTGTTCCACCGTGTAAGGGGGTCTTGATTGTTGACCATCTCTAAAGGTGGTATCCGTGATGAAGATCTCGTCGGGAGGATCGATAAGCTCAACCCGGTGATCAAATACGGTTCTGCAGATCTCTTCATAGGGAAATATATCCTTGAACAACTCGGGTTTGTCCACGTCCTCAAGCTGAAACCTCTGCCTTTTCACCACATGGGTCAAAAAACCGCTTTTTCTCCTGCCCAACAATTCTCCCATCCCTTTCCTCCTTTGGGGCATTCAAAGTATTATTAATAAGTATTACCTTGCCCTTTGGCAACACCCAATTTGGAGGGAGGATGCGATACCTTTTAAGCGGATGTGCGGGGTTTATCGGAGCCGAGGTCACCAGGATCTTACTCCAACAGGGGCATGAGGTCTTAGGGATAGATAACCTCGATGAAGCTTATGAGGTGACTCTAAAGAAATGGCGCCTTAAGGCTTTGAGTGATTACTCCGGCTTCACCTTCATTAAGGCCGACATCCGAGACCTGGAAAGGCTTGATGAAATATTTGCGCGTTTTGCTCCCTTCTCGGCCATAATAAATCTGGCCGCAAAGGCCGGGGTGAGAAACAGCATCCTTGATCCTCAGTCCTACTACGAGACAAATCTCATGGGAACCTTAAACCTTTTGGAACTCGCCAAAAGGTATGGGGTGAAGAAATTCGTCCTGGCTTCCACTTCCAGTGTCTATGGCCAAGGGGCTCAAGTGCCCTTCAATGAGGAGATGCCCACTTCAAAACCGCTCTCCCCTTATGCCGCTTCAAAAAAGGCCGCTGAAACGCTTTGTTATACTTACCACCATCTTTACGGAATCGATATAACCGTCTTCCGGTACTTCACCGTTTACGGACCCGCAGGAAGACCCGATATGGCCTACTTTAAATTCATCAAATGGATATTGGAAGGAGAACCTCTCCTCCTTTACGGCGACGGTTCCCAAAAAAGGGATTTTACTTATGTAAAAGATATCGCCGAAGGAACGGTCTTGGGCCTTAAGAAGGTGGGTTACCAGGTGATAAACTTGGGAAATGACAACCCTCAGACCCTTCGAGACCTCGTATATTTACTGGAAGAACTAACGGGGAAAAAGGCCCGTATCAAGTTTCTACCTTCTCATCCCGCCGACATGAGGGAAACCTGGGCTGACATAAAAAAGGCTAAAACGCTTTTGGGATGGACCCCCAAGACGACCTTTAAAGAAGGGCTTTGGAAGACAGTTAAATGGTACCTGGAAAATCGATCTTGGGTTAAGGAGATAAAACTCCCTTAGCCTTGACACCCTTCAATGCCTCTCTTACCATCTTCCACCGGAGGGAGGTTTAAATGAGGTACTCCAGATATCTTTTGCCCACTTTGAGAGAGGACCCTCAAGAGGCTGAGATAATAAGCCATAAGTTGATGATCCGAAGCGGAATGATCCGAAAGGTGGCCTCTGGCATTTATGAACTTTTGCCCTTCGGCCTTAAAGCCATGAGAAAGGTGGAGAAGGTGATAAGGGAAGAGATGGAACGCATCGGGGCTCAAGAGGTGTTGTTACCGGTGGTCATCCCCGCGGAGTTATGGAAGGAAAGCGGAAGATGGGAAGAATATGGAAAGGAACTTCTGAGGTTTAAGGACAGGCACGATAGGGATTTTTGCCTTGGCCCAACCCATGAGGAGGTAGTGACCGACTTGGTGAGAAGGGAAGTTCGCTCTTACCGGCAACTGCCCCTTTGTCTTTTCCAAATCCAAGTGAAGTTCAGGGATGAAATAAGGCCCCGCTTTGGTGTGATGAGGGCAAGGGAATTCGTCATGAAGGATGCCTATAGTTTTGACGCGGACCAGAAGGGATTGGACGAAAGTTACTCGAGAATGTACGAGGCTTACCAGAGGATCTTTCGCCGTCTGGGTTTGGACTTCAGGGTAGTGGAAGCGGATACGGGCTTAATCGGAGGTGAGTCGTCCCATGAGTTTATGGTTTTGGCTTCAACGGGCGAGGACATAATCGTCACCTGTAATGCTTGTTCTTATTCGGCTAATATCGAATTGGCCCAGAGGCGAAAGGGAGATTCTCCCAGAAGAGGAACACCCGCTCAAAGCCCCAAAACGATTAAAACGCCGGGGATGAGGTCCGTTGAGGAGGTCTCAAGCTTCCTTGGAGTAGAACCATCCAAATTGATAAAGACCTTGATCCTTCAAACTGACCAAGGACCAATCGCCGCTTTAATCAGGGGGGATCACGAATTGAGCGAGACCAAACTAAAAAGGCTACTTAACCTAAAAAGGGTTGAACTTTGCGATGAGGAGACCATCCTTTCTTTGACCGGTGGGCCTCGGGGATTCTCGGGGCCTATAGGGCTTCCCTTAAAGAAAATAGCCGATTGGGACTTGGAAGGGGCTGAAGGGATGGTGGTAGGAGGCAATCAGGAGGATCTTCATATTGTGGGAGTGAGCGTAGGAAGGGATTTTGAAGTGGACCTCTTTGCCGACATAAGGAAGGTAGTGCCTGGAGATCCCTGCCCCAACTGTGAGAAAGGGGAGCTTCAACTTCACCGAGGCATCGAGGTGGGACACATCTTTAAGCTCGGCACCAAGTACAGTAAAGCCATGAGAGCCACTTTCCTTGATCGAGAGGGGAAGGAGAAGCCTTTCGAGATGGGATGTTACGGCATAGGGGTCGGAAGGACGGTGGCTGCCTGTATCGAACAACATCACGACGAAGACGGGATGATCTTCCCCATGAGTATGGCCCCCTTCCAAATTTATCTTTTACCCATTAATTTGGACGATCCCAAAATAAGGGAAACGAGCGAAAACCTTTATGGCGCTTTCTCCGAAAACGGCATAGAGGTCCTTTATGACGATCGCCAAGAGAGACCGGGGGTAAAATTTAAAGACGCCGATCTTTTGGGAATACCCATAAGGATCACCATCGGGGAAAAAGGTCTTAAAGAAGGAAAGGTGGAATTCCGGATTCGTAAGACCAAAGAGACCTTCATGGTAAAAGTCAGCGAAGCATTAGAGAGGGCAAAAGAGATGATCGAAGAAGAATTAAAAAGGTTAGAGGGATGAGGATTTACAGCTTAGGAACAAGTACTCGCTCAATTGAGGAGTTCATCCGACTTTTGAAGGAAAACGGGGTGAAGAACGCCATTGACATACGTCGATTCCCTAAAAGTCGTCTGCCCCACTTTTGCCAAGAAGCTTTAAGGAAAGCCTTGGAAGAATCGGGCTTATCCTATCATTACTTAGGCGATCTTCTGGGAGGCTTCCGAAAAGGAGGATATGAAGCTTATATGGAAAGTTCCGAATTCAAAAGGGGGTTTGAAAAACTCAAAAAGATCGCCCAAAGGGAGACGAGCGCCTTTTTCTGTTGTGAAAGGTTCCCTTGGAGGTGCCATAGGCGTTTTATAACTAAAAAACTCAAGGAAGAGGGGTTTGAAGTAAAAGACCTTTATTAAGGAGAAACCGGATGAGAAGAACCTGTTACTGTGGAGAGCTGGAGCTTAAAGATGTAGGACGAGAAGTGGTACTTATGGGATGGGTCCATAGCATAAGGGACCACGGAGGAGTAACTTTTATTGACCTGAAGGATCGGGAGGGGATCGTTCAAGTGGTTTTTAACCCGGAGGTCTCCAAAGAGGCTCACCAGCTCGCTCAACAGTTAGGCGACCAGTACGTAATAGCGGTAAAGGGTATCGTTCAAAAGAGGCCTCCTGGTACGGAGAACCCTCGACTTAAAACAGGCCAAATAGAGGTCATCGGGACTTTTTTAGAGATACTAAATACCTCAAAACCTTCCCCCTTTCCCATTGAAGATAACGTGGAGGTTGGAGAACCCATAAGGCTAAAATACCGTTATCTTGACCTCCGTCGTCCCTCCATGTTTCGAAACCTCTTATTGAGACATAGGGCTGCTCAATTGATAAGAAATTACCTCTCTTCTAAGGGTTTCGTGGAGGTGGAAACGCCCTTTTTGACCAAATCCACCCCCGAAGGGGCAAGGGATTTTCTGGTTCCCTCAAGGCTTAATCCGGGAAATTTCTACGCCCTTCCCCAATCGCCCCAGCTTTTCAAACAGATCCTGATGATAGGCGGCATTGACCGTTATTTCCAGATAGTGAGGTGTTTCAGGGATGAGGATTTGAGGGCCGACAGACAACCGGAGTTCACCCAAGTGGACATAGAGATGTCTTTTGTTCAAGAAGAGGACGTTCAAGAAGTGGTGGAGGGACTACTGGTGGAGTTGTTTAAAGAACTTTTGGGCATCCAACTGCAAACTCCCTTCCCGAGAATCCCTTATGATGAAGCCATGGAGCGATTTGGCACTGACAAACCGGACCTTCGCTTTGGAATGGAACTCAAGGATTTGAGCGATCTTTTTAAAGAATCCTCCTTGGAGGTTTTAAGGAAAGAGCTGGAAAAGGGAGGAAGGGTGAAAGGGCTTGTAATTGAGGGGGGAGCCCGATTCTCTCGAAAGGAATTGGATGACCTAATCTCACAAGCCATAAGCCTTGGAGCAAAAGGACTCGGTTGGATAAAGCTCAGTGAAAACGGTTGGCAGGGACCCGTGGTAAAATACCTTCCAGAGGGTTTAAGGGAAAGATTAAGGGAAACGACCGAACTCAAAGTTGGTGATCTCCTTCTGTTTTTAGCCGATCAAAAGGAAAAGGCCTCCCAAATTATGGGGGAACTTCGGCTTCGCTTAGGAAGGTCCTTGGGGTTTATAAAGGAGGGGAAATACGAGTTCGTATGGATCGTTGACTTTCCCATGTTTGAATGGGATGAAAATGAGGGGCGTTATGTGGCAGTTCATCATCCTTTTACCTCCCCTAAGGAAGAGCACATGAGCTTCTTGGAAACGGATCCGGTTAAGGTGAAGGCTAGGGCCTACGATATAGTTCTTAACGGCCATGAAATAGGGGGAGGAAGTATAAGGAATCACCGCTTTGAAATCCAAAAGAAGATCTTTCAGATCATAGGACTCCCTCCCGACGAGGCCCAGAGAAGGTTTGGATTTTTACTGGAAGCCCTCCAATACGGAGCCCCTCCCCATGGAGGAATAGCCTTGGGTTTCGACCGCTTGGTCATGATACTTTGCGGAAAAGAGACCATCCGGGAGGTGATAGCCTTCCCCAAAACCCAAAAGGGCATATGCCCTCTTACCGGAGCCCCTTCTTTTGTGGACCTCGTCCAGTTAAAGGAGTTACATATTAAACTTGACCTTTAATCAGTATAAATGAGAAGCCTCTCGTGAGGACGAATGGTCTTTCCTTCGAGTTTGTTCCACCTTTTTAGGTCTTCAACCGAAACCCCATAGCTTTTCGCGATGCGCCAAAGGGTCTCACCCTCTTTCACCACATGAACCACTCTCTTGTTAGCTCGGCCCTTCGTAAAGGATATGGCTTTGGCCTCGAATCGCTCTTTTTCGGGTATGAAAAGCTCTTGTCCAATCCTCAACTGAGAATCGTTTTTTATGTGGTTTAATGTCTTAAGCTCTCGCACACTCACCCCAAAAGATTTGGCAATCCTAAATAGGGTATCACCCTTCTGAACCTTGTATTTCTTTAAATGATTACCCCTGGCCTTTACAAACATGAGCTGTCTCTTAGGAACCGGAAGGGCCAAAAAGCACTCCCAAAATACGGCCTCTTTACCCTTCGGGATCCTAACTGGATAAGAGGTATCAGGAGGCGTAGACTGCCTTAGCAAGTGAGGATTAAGATTCTTTATTTCTTCGAGGCTTGTCTGACTACATAGGGCCACCGCTTCGAGACTTGTCCCCGGAGGAAGGACCACCTCGTCCCATTCCAAAGGAGGATCATACTCTATATCCTTAAAGCCATACTTCTCCGGGTTTTTGGCTATTAACGCCGCAGCGATCATCTTGGGTACATACTCTTTGGTCTCCTGCTTTAAACCGGGATATTCTATAAGTTGCCAATAATCTTCAACCTGATACCTCCTCATCGCCCTGCTTACTGCCCCTTCACCGGCGTTATAAGAGGCGGCGGCCAAGTACCAGCACTGGAACTGATCATAAAGGTCTTTAAGGTACCTCGCTGCCGCAATGGTCGATTTAATCGGATCCCTCCTCTCGTCAACCCACCAGTCCACCCTCAAACCATACTTACGGGCTGTACCCTCTATAAATTGCCATGGTCCAACTGCTTGCCGGTATGACCGAGCGGTGGGGTTAAAACCACTTTCAATCATGGCTAAATATACCAAATCCTCGGGCAGACCATACTCTCTTAAAACCTCCCGCATTATAGGGATATAACGCCCGGATCGCTTAAGCCACTGGGCAAACCTATCCCTCACCACCGTTTGGAAAAACGTGATGAAATATTGGACGCGATCGTTTATAACGATTGGGATGTCAAAAGAGGCCCCTTCCATTTCCATAGGCGCTTCTTCCCTTAAGGTTTCTGCCAAAATTTCCTCCTTGGATACAGTTTGATCAGAAGCAGCTTGGGCCTCTTTTATGAAAACATTTACCGCTTCTTCAGGAGGTTTTGTCACTTGGCTTGTCTTTCTATCGTATAAAGAACAGGAAAAGAAAAGAATTAGTGGGAGAACTATCCCCACACTTCTCCACGTCATGATGGGACTTTTTATCATAAACTTTTTTAAAAAGTCAACCCCCTTGACACTTATCTAAAATAGGACATATGATTGTCATCTTAAAAATATTTAACTTTAAGGAGGTGGAACGATGAAAAAGGTAGGTAGTATCGTATTGAGTCTCATCCTGGCTGGTGCAATCGGTCTTGGGTATGGGTGCAAGAAGAAAGAGGAAAAGGCACCTGCTCCTTCCCAAAACGTGACTGCCCCTGCTGCTCCTGCGGAAAATCAGACCCAACCCGCTCCTGCGGAGAATCAAACTCAAGCACCCGCAACCCAACAGGCTCCTCAGACCAAATAAGGGGATCAGGGCTAAGTTCAAGTAAGGATCACAAAAGCCCCCCGTGGGGAAGGGGGGCTTTTGTGGATTTATTGTGTCGTATAATCAATGGGAAGCATTAACCTCCAAGCTCATAAGCCGCCTCGAGTGGACCCGGCGTTATGTAAAGCTTGTAAGAAGTGTTTAGCCCTTAAAGCTTGTAAAAGCAAAGCCTTGATCCAGCTTGATCCAGGTGAGATCCCCTCGGTCGATTCGAGCCACTGTCACGGATGTTATGCTTGTGTGACGGAATGCCCCTTTGGGGCGATAGTAATTCCTTTATAGCTTGACAAGGGGTAATTTTTGTGTTTCAAAAATCATCGTTAATCTATTCTAATAGAGGGGTAGGAGAATGCGAAGTGTTGGAATTTTCGTATTTTTATTATGCCTTCCCGTTTTGGCTTGGGCCTTGGAAAAGGAAGTCTGCTTCGAATGCCACGGTAAACCCGAGATCCTGTCCATGTCACCTCAGGAAAGAAGTCAGATGGTAACTCCCTCGGAAAAAAAAGGAGAATGGCCCCAAGGGCTTTCTTCCCTTTATATAGATCCGGATCGCTTTGCTTCCTCTTCTCATGGGGGGTTCAATTGCGTGGATTGTCATAATGACATATCGGAGGTCCCCCATCCTCAAAGCCTCGGAAGGGTTGACTGTAGTCTATGCCACAAGGAAATAGCAGAGACTTACGAATCAAGCGGCCACCCAGCTTTATGTTACCAATGCCATAACCCTCATTACGTTAAACCTACCTCCGAAACTCGGGCCAAATATAGAAATTCACCCTGTTTAAATTGCCATAAGGAAAAGGAGCTACTTTCTAAAGGTTATCCCCATTGTAAACACATTCTACAAGAAAAAGTCTCCTGCACCGTTTGTCATAATGCGGAAGGCGAAAATAGGGTTTTTATTTTCGTAAAAGGACAAGCTCCTGAAGGAATAAAAGCAGACGCTAATGGTGATGGATTTGTGAGTTACGAAGAATTAAAATCCTATTTTTCCAAACTCAAAGAAAAGGGATCGAAGGTAAAAATTGAAGCCGAACTTTTGCCCCTTAATGCTTCTCATAATTATGTGGTGAAAGAAGAGTCAAAAGATTGCCTCACCTGTCATTCACCAAAATTGTTGACCAAAAAACCTATTTTGGTGCTTCCAAATGAAGGTAAACCTTTGGAAACAGATCCTTCTATTTTTACAAGGCTTTCGGATTTTTATCCTATAGGTTCAGATCGTTTTACTCTGTTGAACTTGAAGGAATTAATAAGTGAAAAAGAACCAGGAAGATTTGAAAGCGTTCTTTTCAAAATAGGATGGAGATGGCTTGATATAGTGGGATATATATTCCTTGTCGGAGCAATTCTTTTTGTTGGTCTCCATGGGGTATTGAGGATTTTAACCCTTAAATGGCGCAAGAAAAAGGAGGAGTAATATGGAAAAGAGGGAGATATTGCATCCTTTAGTGGTAAGGGTTTGTCATTGGGTTCATGCAGCATGCATTGTGCTTTTGATTTTAACGGGTTTTCAAATGCGTTTTACCGAAGCCCTTAGGATGTTTTCTTTTACTTCATCTGTAAAGGTTCATAATTTTTGTGGTTTTTTGGTGCTTTTTACCTTTTTGATCCTTTGGGTCTATTATGTATCGAGTGGGAAATTTCTGAAAATTTATGTGCCGCGTTCAGAAGATTTTAAGAAGGTCCCTATTTATGCCAATTACTATTTCATCCGCTATTTCTTTGGGGAACCTCATCCCTTCACGCCAAAGCCTGATGATAAGTTTAACTCCTTACAGAAAATCACCTATTTTATGTTAATGTTTCTCTTGTTACCGCTTCAGATTCTAACGGGTTTATTCCTTTGGGATCCTCTGGCTTTTAAGGAGGTAATAACTTTTTTCGGAGGTATCAAAGTTATAGCGGCTGTTCACCTCCTTTTGGCTTATACTTTCTTCGCCTTTGTCCTCGCTCACATATACTTAGCCACCCTTGGCCATACCTTCTTCTCGCACTTTAAGGCCATGATTTTGGGGTATGAAGATTAAGGTTCGGGCTTTTTGAGGTTGTATTTTTTTATCTTGTTGTAAAGGGTAGTTCTATCGATGCCTAAAATCTGGGCTGATCGTTGGATATTCCAGTCGGTTTCATTTAGAACTCTCAAAATATGGGCCCTTTCTACGGCTTCGAGCGTCTTTTCGCTTTCTGGTGGAGGGAAGCTTTTCTGAAGACCTGGAATTTCGATATCCTCCGGTGTTATCACCTTTCCTTTGGTAATTACCATGGCCCTTTCGATGGTATTTTCCAGTTCCCTCACGTTACCAGGCCAATCGTATTGCATGAGAATCCTCAGAGCCTCGTCGCTTATGCGTTCCACCTTCTTACCCATCTGAAGGTTAAACTTCTCTATGAAATGTTGAACCAAAAGGGGAATATCTTCTTTACGTTCCCTCAAGGGCGGTAATTGGATGGTAATCACATTAAGCCGATAGTAAAGATCATCCCGAAAACGTCCTTCTTGGACTGCCTTCTGTAAATCCCGATTGGTAGCCGCGATGATCCTCACATCCACCTTTATGGGCTTGGTACCTCCTACGCGGGTGAATTCTTTTTCCTCCAATACCCTCAAAAGGGTAAGCTGCATCTTCGGGCTTATATCGCCTATCTCGTCCAAAAAGAGGGTACCCCCGTGAGCCAGCTCGAACTTCCCCTTCTTCTGAGCTATGGCATCGGTAAAAGCGCCTTTCTCATGGCCGAAGAGCTCGCTCTCCAAAAGCGTATCCGGTATGGCCACACAGGAAACTGCCACAAAAGGACCATTAGCCCGAGGGCTTTCGTTGTGAATGGCCCTGGCCAAAAGTTCTTTTCCCGTCCCACTTTCTCCGAGAATGAGTATATTGGAATTGCTTTTTGCAACCGTACGAGCGAGTTCAAAAATCTTCTGCATTTTTGGGCTTTTGCTCACCAGATCGTGAAATCGATATTGTTTGGTGAGCTCTTTCCTTAAAAAGGAGACCTCTTTTAAAAGCTCTTGGCTCTTTAAAAGCCTCTCTATTAAAAGCGAGACCTCCTCGGGATCCAATGGCTTAACCAGGTAATCATAAGCCCCCTTCTTTATGGCCTGAACGGCGGTATGAACCGTAGCATATGCGGTAAAGATGATGACCTGCGTATCAGGACTCTCCTGTTTGATTTTCTCCAAAAGCTCCAAACCATCCATTTTGGGCATCTTTAGGTCAACCAGGGCTATATCCCAATTCCGTTCCTTAAGTTTTTCCAACGCCTTAAAACCATCCTCTGCGGCCTCCGCATTATACCCCTCCTCCCTTAACCACTCTACAAGCGACTCCCTCACGATCTCCTCATCATCTACCACCAGAATGTTAACCTTCTCTTTCATGCCTCCTTTAACTCAAGCGGTAATTTTATAGTAAAAGTCGTCCCTTCACCTACTTTGCTCCTTACCGAAATATGCCCTTTATGGGCATTTATTATACCGTAAACCACCGACAACCCCAATCCCGTGCCTTTTTCCTTAGTGGTGAAAAACGGATCGAAAATTTTACCGAGATCCTCCTCCTTTATACCTACACCAGTATCCGAAATCTCCACCATCACCATCTTCTCATCAGGTAAATATCTTGTCCTTACAGTAATCTTACCCGTTGAGTCATGTATCGCCTCAGCAGCATTTATCAATAAATTCAAAAAAGCCTGACGTAATTGCGCAGGATCAGCAACAATAGGAGGAAGCTCCCCTAAATCCTTTTCAAGACCTATGTTTTGTAAATTTAGCCTATTAGAAATTAGCTTTATTGTTTCTTCAATTACGTCATTAATATTCACACCTTCTTTAAGACTTGGTTCCCTCTTTCGAGCAAAATCAAGCAAATTTTTTACAATAGTACTACACCGTTCAATTTCTTTTTCCATTGTTGAAAGATATTGATTAAATCTGAAACATATTTCATCGTCACGCTTATTCAATTTTTTTTGCATCAATTTTATGTATGTAAGAACTCCGCTTAAGGGATTGTTTATCTCATGGGCTACACTTGCAGCAAGTTTTCCCAAAGCAGCGAGTTTTTCTGTTTGTAATAATTGCTGATGAATCTCTTCAAGTTCTTTTGTCCTTTGTTGTACTTTCAATTCCAATGTTTCCACAAGTTCCTTTATCTCTAAATGAGCTTCTTTCAAACTTTCTGCCATCTTATTAAAAGCCATTGTCAATTCGCCTAATTCGTCCTTGGAAGTTAGGGGAATACGATACTCAAAATCTCCCTCGGCAATCCTTTTTGTGCCTTCCAGAAGTCTTTTTGTAGGTTTATACACGTGTTTACGTAAGAACAAACTTATAATTACTGATATTAAAATCACCGTAACCACAGCCCATGGTACAGTTCTATAAAAAAGACGTTTTATCCGTTCATCCGTTTTTTTCAAGGAAAGTACTACATCAAGAACTCCCAAAACCCTTTTTTCGGGCGGATGCGCGTGACACGGAGCTTGCCAACAAGCTGGCTCATTATAAATTGGGGTTATCATCCCATGAACTCGGCCCTGAGGAGTTTTAAAAATGCGGGTACGTTTTGGAAGATCCAATTTTTCAAGGGGCTTGTCAAGCGCATGACAAGCATAACACGCTTCCGCCTTCATGTCTACTTTATGACCTATTTCTTTACGATCAGAAGAATAGGTTATAATGCCCTCTTTGTTAAATATTCTCACCCGAACTATACCTTCTTGTTCACCTATTACTTTTATGGAGTGATATAAAGCATCCCGATAATTATGCAACATATCATACCAAAGACTTCGCACTATTACATCACTCAATTGTTCGGTGCGTGAAGTTACTTCTTCCATTAAGTATTTCTTCTTCGTCTGAAGATTAACATACGTCAGCCCTCCTATTGCAATAGCAGTGACTACACTAACCCATAAGATTAATTTAAAGCTTAAGCTCTCTTTTCTCTTGAATATCATTTTCTCTAACTTGCCTTCTTTCGTACGTGACAATCTTCACACCCTACAGGTCCTCCCATTTCCTTATGGCATCCAAGGCAAAGTCTATGGTAAGCGCCTTTAAGGCCAATACCTGATCCTCTTTTGCTCCCTTTGTAAGTATAAACGTTGATCACTTCATGACAAGTGGCACACTTAACTGGCTCCTGAGTAAGATGATGACATCGCGAACAATCACCCACATAACCCACATGGGCCCCATGGTTGAATTCCACGCCTTCATAACGATTTTTTAAAATCTCGATTTTTATCACATCCAACCCAAAAACTCCGGTTGCAATCACTATAGTTCCCATCGTAAAGATAATGAACATCTTCTTCATTTCACACCCCCTTTATTCTTCCTTTTCAATCACGTATACCGGCATTCGATTTATTATCCATCGAAGAATCCATATCTCGGTTAAAACGATAGTAGCAGTCGTCCAAATCTCCATCCAACTAGGGTAGTATCTTTCACTTAATGGCAAATACCATTTATAAGCTATAAAAACATAATTAAATCTGGTTATAAGTATACCCAACATAATCAAGAAGGCTGCAATTCTTATTACTCCAATATTTTCTTGTCTTACCGCTGAAACGAGCATAATAAGTGGTATAAGCCCAAACCCAATAACTTCAACAAGATACCAACCTCCCATTTTTGAAATTATGTACTCCCATCCGTGCACATGAATAAAAACTGAAAACTTTAAAGCCAAATATGCAAATAAAGCGCCTGCACATCCTCTCGCCAAACCGATAAGTATAGAATGATGCTTTTCGTGCACTTCTTCAGGGATTCGATAACTAAATACTCTGTGACTTATGGAACCTTCAAATATAAGCATAGACATTCCCCCAAATATGCTTTGGAGGAAAAAAAGGATCGGTGTAAATTCTGACCACCACAAAGGATGAATTTTCCCTTTAGCCATTAAAGTAAGTGCTCCAATTCCAGATTGATGTAAAGTTGATAATGTAACTCCCAGAATAACAACCGGTATTCTAATCGAATGTAATAGCTTCCTGATCGTTTCAAGGCTTAACCATTCTGCTATTATTGGCGCGAATTCTAAAAATGCACAGATAGTATAAAGCAAGAAATGAAATGCTATTAACCATAGAACCGATTGGAATCCAAATTTATTCCCTATAAACGGATTTAATGCGTTCCACCATCTTCCTAAATCAAGGATTAACGCTCCAGCATAAAAAGAATACGCCAAAAGTCCGGAAAGAACAGCAGCTCTCACAATTGGTTTGTATTTATCGAAGTGCATCACGTAAACCAAGAAAACCATGCAAAAAGCTCCACCAGCCCATGGAATTCCTGTCATTACATCAAAAGCGATCCATAACCCCCATGGAAATTCTTGTGAAAGATTAGTTACTGCTCCAAGTCCTTTAAGAAACCTCAGTATAATTATAATTAATCCTATAAGTATGATAGGAGCTGTTATTACGTTAAAAGGAGTAAAAATCGGTCCCTTTGGTTTAAGTTCGGATAATATAAACTTTATTAAATTCTTCCGCTCATTCATTGCTCCCCTCCTTTTTAGTAAGCTCATACATTGACCACATGGTAACTGGCCATAATATGAAAATTAGATCGACAACATCTATAAATATCTTTTCATATTTGGAATAAGGAGTATTACCTAAATCAGTACGGAAACCGATCTGTTCGAAAGGCACTTTAGAAAGATACATATAGGAAGTACCTCCCACTTCATTTTCACCGTAAATATGGGGATAGTATCTGTCGGGATCCTTATAAATTCTTGTTTTTGCTTCGTGGAGAAGATCCCTTCTTTTGCCAAATATCAAAGCCTCCTGAGGACAGGCTTCTACACAAGCGGGAATCATCCCCTTTTTAAAACGATCCCAACAGAGGTCGCATTTTTTCATTTCTGGAATGGCCTTTTCATATTCAAATTTGGGTATATCAAAAGGACAGACATACATGCAGAACCTACAACCCATACAGTTTTTGTCCCAAGTGACATGACCGTACCCTTGTTTTTTAAAAGCCTTAACCAAACAAGCGGTCACACAAGCGGGTTGATTACAATGCATGCATTGGGTTTTGACAAAAACTTCTCCCTTTTCCGTCTCAAAACGATTTACCACGGTGAGTTGTTGAGTAGTAGGCTTCCTTCTGGTATTAAACACGCTGGTATCCTCTATATCGGGAACGGGAAGACCGTGACTTTCAGCACAAGCCGCTTCACAAGCCCTACACCCTATACACCTGGTCGTATCCACCAGAATCCCCATAAACTCCGGGGACTCCCCTTCTTCCCTTCTTCCGAAAATTTGGGCTTTCCCCAAAAGAGGACGAAAAGCTATACCCGTTAACCCTATCCCTAAAGCCTTTAAAAAGTCTCTACGCTTCATCTTTCCCCCCTTCCCCTACGCCTTAAGTTTAAATACAAGTGAAAATTTACACAATCTTTTCCCCAAAATAAAGCCCTCGGCCTTAAAGGTCGAGGGCTTTATTTTCACTTTATCCTTCCGGGATCAGGAATTCCCTGGCTATTTGGTCCCAGTTCTCGGGGTCTATCATCCGCACGAATCCGCTAACCGGGAGACCACCATCTTGATACATAAGCCCAAGCTCTCCTCCAAGTCTCT